>Ga0210394_10000140_pt1 | contig 175441 bp, 175 predicted proteins | sample IncBWC12MmetaG_FD_160121 | JGI IMG/M metagenome (GOLD analysis project Ga0210394, IMG submission 160121) | Forest soil microbial communities from Barre Woods Harvard Forest LTER site, Petersham, Massachusetts, United States - Inc-BW-C-12-M | ecosystem: Environmental > Terrestrial > Soil >...
AGATTGATGCGCTGATGGAGGCGGTGGATAAGAGCATTCCGCAGCCGGCGCGCGAACTGGACAAGCCGTTCCTGATGCCGATTGAAGATATTTTTTCGATTCAGGGACGCGGCACGGTGGTTACCGGGCGTATCGAGCGCGGCAAGGTGAAGGTGGGCGAGGAAGTGGAAATTGTGGGCTTCCGCGACACGCGCAAGACGGTGGTGACCGGCGTCGAAATGTTCAAGAAGCAATTGGACGAAGGTCTGGCCGGCGACAATGCCGGTCTGTTGCTGCGCGGCATCGCGAAAGAAGATGTGGAACGCGGCATGGTGCTGGCCAAGGGTGGATCGATCACGCCGCACACCAAGTTCAAGGCGGAAGTCTACATCCTGACCAAAGAAGAAGGTGGACGACACACGCCGTTCTTCAAGGGATACCGTCCGCAGTTCTATCTGCGAACCACAGATGTGACGGGAGTGGCGGAGTTGCCGGCGGGCACGGAAATGGTGATGCCGGGCGACAACGTGAGCCTGGTGATTGAGTTGATCACGCCGGTAGCGATGGAGAAGGGCTTACGCTTTGCCATTCGCGAAGGCGGACACACGGTCGGCGCCGGAACCATTGCGGAGATTGTGCAGTAACTAGAAAATGCCGGCGGGACGCCGGCGTTACAACGCGGCTTGCTTCCTGCCGCAGGTTCTTTCCTTCCGAAGATATCGGGAGGGGCAAAGAGAGTGAAACGTGATTGGAAAAGAAAGAATTCGCATCCGGCTGAAAGCTTACGACTACCGCATCCTCGATCAATCGACGGGCGAGATTGTGGAAACCGCGCGGCGCACCGGAGCTCAGATCGCCGGGCCGATTCCACTGCCCACGATGAAGAACAAGTACTGCGTGCTGCGTTCGCCGCACGTGGATAAGAAGTCGCGGGAACAGTTTGAGATCCGCACCCATAAGCGCCTGCTCGATATTCTCGAGCCTACGCAGCAGACGGTCGACGCGCTGATGAAGCTCGATCTGCCCGCGGGCGTGGATGTGGAGATTAAAGCGTTCGGCAAGGAACATAAGTAAGACGCGGGCTTTGCCTGCGGAACGGACGAATGCGTCCGTTCCCACATGAGCACGATTCGCTCCCCAGCCAATAGCTACGGCCATGCTGGGAATGGAGACTGAAATGGCGATACGAGTTACAGGCATTCTGGGCAAAAAGGTCGGCATGACGCAACTGTTTGATTCCAAGGGCGACGTGCGCCCGGTCACAGTGCTGCAGGCTGGTCCTTGCGTAGTAACCCAACACAAGCTTGCGGTGAAAGACGGTTATGAAGCGGCGCAGATTGGCTTGGTTGAGTTTGTGAAAGAATCGCGGCTGACCAAGCCGGCGCGCGGACACTTGGCGAAGAACAATCTTCCTCCAGTAAAGTTCATGCGCGAAGTGCCGCTTGAATCGGACGGTGACGGCGACGGAGCGGTGAAGGTGGGCGACCGGGTGCTGGTCGAAATTTTTGAAGGCGAAAAGTTTGTCGACATCGTGGGAGTCAGCAAGGGAAAAGGCTTCCAGGGCGTAGTGAAGCGGCATCACTTTGGCGGCGGACCTAAGTCGCACGGATCGATGTTTCAGATTACCGGTTCGATCGGATCATCGGCATTTCCTTCGCGTGTTTTTAAGGGAATGCGCATGTCGGGGCACATGGGCCACGCGCGCGTGACGCAGCGCAATCTGCGCGTCCTTGGCGTGGATAAGGACGAAAATTTATTGGTGGTCGAAGGCAGTGTGCCGGGACCGCAAGGCGGATACATCATCATCACGAAATCGAAGAAGCCGCCGAGAGAGCGCCGCGGATTTGCCGGATCGGCTACTGTCGATCCGTTGAAGGCGGCGAAGCGAGCGGCGAAGAAAGCTTAGTACCAAGTACCGAGTATCGAGAAGCAATATGGCAACTATCGACATACACGATTTGACAGGGAAGAAGGTCGGGACGTTCGATCTTGCCGACGAAATTTTCGGCGCGGTCAACGAAGATCTGCTTTGGGAAGCGGTGAAGCACTACCGCGCCGGGCAGCATCGCGGCACCCACGCCACCAAGGCCCGCTGGCAGGTTTCCGGTTCGGGCAAAAAGCTGTGGAAGCAGAAGGGCACGGGGCGGGCGCGTATCGGCTCGATCCGTTCTCCACTGTGGCGCCATGGCGCGACGGTGCATGGTCCGGTTCCGCGTTCCTATGACTATGCGTTTCCGCGCAAGAAGCTTTTGGGTGCGTTGCGGTCGGCGCTGGCGGCGAAGTTTGCCGATGGCAAGCTAATCGTGGTGAATGCGTTCGAACTGAAGGACGCCAAGACCAAGGCTTTCCGGGCGGCGCTGGATTCGCTGAAGGTCGATAAAACGGTTTTGATCGTCGACGTTCCCAACTCGGGTAACAATAATTTGGCGTTGAGTTCGCGAAATATCAAGGGGCTTGAGTTGGTCCCGGGTAACGAGGTTCACCCTTATCACTTGCTGCGCTACGATCGCGTGATTTTTTCGCATCCGGCAATTGAGAAGCTGCAGTTGACGTTGAAAGATAGTTTGCCCAAGCATCAGCGCGAAGCGAAGAAAGAAGAAGACGCAGGCGCGAAGAAGGCGTCGGCGGCTCCGCGGAAGCGGACGCGGCATGAAAAAGCGGCGGAGGTGGCCTGATGAAATCCGCATACCAGATCATTCGCCGTCCGGTGATCACCGAAAAAGGTTTGGCGATCAAGGAAAACCAGAACACGCTGGTGTTCCAGGTTTCGCCGAAGGCGACGAAGACGGAAATCAAACAAGCGGTGCAAGCGATTTTTAAAGTGAAAGTGTTTTCTGTGCGTACGGCGATGTATCCGGGAAAAGAGCGGCGGCGGGGGAAGTTTGCCGGCTACCGTCCGGACTGGAAAAAGGCTTATGTGCGCCTGCGTGCCGGCGAGAAAATGCCGGAGTACGCGCAGAATTTGTAAAAGCGGGCGAATTTGCGAAGGCCGAACGACTGACGACAGATTACGAGCTGATTTTATGGCGATAAAAACATACAGACCCACGACTCAGACGTTGCGCTACCGCACGACGATCGTCAATGACGACATTACGACGATGCATCCGCACAAGCCGCTGATCGAAAAGAAGCAGCGCACTGGCGGACGCCGCAACTCGGGCGACATTACCAGTTGGCACCGCGGCGGCGGACACAAGCAGAAACTGCGCATTATCGATTTCAAACGCGAGAAGACGGGAATCCCAGCGACGGTGACGACCATCGAATACGATCCCAACCGCTCGGCGCGCATTGCGCTGCTGGCCTATGCCGACGGCGAGAAGCGTTACATCCTTGTGCCTGAGGGGATGAAGGTGGGGCAGAAGGTGGTGAGCGGTCCGGAAGCGGACATTCTGGTGGGCAACGCTTTGCCGCTGCGCAATATTCCGCCGGGCACGTCGATTCATAATCTGGAACTGAAGCCGGGCAAGGGCGCGCAGATGGTGCGCTCCGCTGGCGGCGCGGCACAGTTGATCGCGAAGGAATCCGATTACGCGCTGGTGAAGTTGCCCTCAGGCGAGACCCGCAAAGTTTCGCAGGATTGCATGGCGACCATCGGGCAAGTGGGAAATCTGGATCACGAGAACATCACTATCGGCAAGGCTGGCCGCATGCGCTGGATGGGATGGAAACCGGTCAACCGCGGCGTTTCGATGAATCCAGTCGACCATCCGCACGGCGGTGGTGAAGGCAAGACTTCGGGTGGAAGGCATCCGGTAACGCCGTGGGGGCAGCCGACGCGCGGATACAAGACGCGGAATAATAAGCGGACCGATAAGTTTATTGTGAACCGGCGAGGCAAGAAGTAGCCGCCAGGGAAAAGCAGGTTCCTCCGGATTCGCTTCGCGAGCCGCCGGAATGACAAGAGTCAGTGTGAGGTTGAAAACATTTTATGGCACGTTCAACAAAAAAAGGCGCGTTCGTGGACGGCTTCCTGATGGCGCGGGTCGAGGGCATGAATTCGCGCAACGAAAAGAAAGTTCTGCGCACCTGGTCGCGGCGGTCCACCGTGGTGCCAGAGATGGTGGGTCACACCATTGCGGTGCACAACGGCAAAAAGTTTATTCCGGTGTATGTCACGGAAAACATGGTGGGGCACAAGTTGGGTGAGTTCAGCTTTACGCGCAACTTCAAGGGCCACTCCATGCGGGCGGCGACGGAAGTGGCGGCGAAGCCGGCAGGCATCCCGGGAGGTCCGGGAGCAATTACTCCGTCCGCGCCTTCGGCGCCGAAGGCATAAAGGGAGACGCAGATGGAATTCAGAGCGGAAATGCGTTACTTGCGAGTCTCGCCGCAGAAGGCGCGCCTGGTGCTGGAATTGATCAAAGGGCGCAAGGTGGAAGAAGCGCGCAACACGCTGCTGTTTACCAAGAAGCGCGTGGCGGCGCATGTGGGCAAGCTGCTGCAGTCGGCGCTGGATAATGCGAATTTTTTGAGCGCCGAGAAAAATTTGGATGTCGATCTCGATAATTTGTACGTGAAGAATGCGATCGCGAATGAAGGGCCGCGCATGAAGCGCATCCGTCCGGCGCCGCAGGGGCGGGCGTTCCGCTATCAGCGTCGCATCTCGCACATCACAGTGATTTTGGCTGAGCGAGGCAACGGTACGGGGCATCCTTCGGGACAGACGCGAAGAGCGGCAGCGGGTGCGGCTCCAGCGAAGAGGCGGGCTCCAGCTGCCAAGAAAGCGGCAGGCTCGAGCAAGAAAAAAAAGGCGGCTGCGAAATAGTAAGCAGCGCGGCGGGCGAGTCGCCCTCCGGACAGCCGGCGAGACGCCGGCGCTACGGTACGAAAGGTTCGATTAGGAGAAGCAATGGGACAAAAAGTCCATCCTTATGGTTTTCGGCTCGGCTATACCAAGCCGTGGAAGTCGCGCTGGTTTGCGGAGCGCGGCTACGACACACAGTTGCTCGAAGACATCAAGCTGAAGAACGAGCTGAAGGACAAGCTGAAGTCGGCGGGCGTCAGCTCGATCGAGATCGAGCGTCCAGGTAATAAGTTGCGCATCATCATTAAAACGGCGCGCCCGGGAATTATCATCGGGCGCAAAGGTGCGGAAATCGACAAACTGAAAGCCGACTTGCAGAAACGTACTGCGGGCAAGGATGTGTTTGTCGACATCCAGGAAGTGCACAAGCCCGAGCTCGATGCCCAGCTGGTGTCGGAGGCGATTGCGTTGCAACTGGAAAAGCGCGTGGGCTTCCGCCGCGCCATGCGCAAGGCGGTGGATTCGGCGCTGCGATTTGGCTGCAAAGGCATCAAGGTGCGGGTCAGCGGACGGTTGAATGGAAACGAAATCGCTCGCTCCGAGTGGTATCTGCAAGGCCGTCTGCCGCTGCACACGTTGCGAGCGGACATTGAGTACGGATTTTCGGAAGCCAGGACTACTTACGGAGTGATCGGCGTGAAGTGCTGGGTGTACAAAGGCGAAATTCTTCCAGCAAAGAAGCGCGAGCAGACGACAGGCGTAGGAGCGTTTTAAGAAGGCGCAAGGGAAATCGTTATGTTGATGCCAAAGAAGGTGAAGTACCGCAAGCAGCAGCGCGGGCGCATGACGGGCAAAGCCTGGCGGGGCAGCACGCTGGCGTTTGGGGATTTCGGGCTGAAGGTGCTCGAACCCGGCTGGATCACCGACCGCCAGATCGAAGCCAGCCGCGTGGCGATGACTCGCTTCGTCAAGCGTGGCGGCAAGATTTGGATCCGTGTGTTTCCCGACAAGCCCGTGACCAAGAAGCCGGCTGAAACTCGTATGGGTAAGGGCAAGGGAGCCCCCGATCACTGGGTCGCGGTAGTGCGTCCCGGGAAGATTTTGTTTGAGATGGAAGGCGTCACCATCGCGGATGCGACCGAGGCGATGCGGCTGGCGTCGCACAAACTGCCGCTGCGGACGACTCTAGTCAAGCGCGAAACGGCGCATTGAGATTCAGGAAGGCTGACGGCTGAGGCTCACGAAGGAATTTTATGAAGGCAGATAAAGTCAGGAACTTAACCGATAGCGAGTTGCAGCATCAAGGGCAGGATCTCGCGGACCAGCTGTTCAAGCTGAAGTTTCAGCTGAACATGGGCCAGACCGAGAGTCTGAAGAAGATTCGCGGTCTGCGCAAAGACATTGCCCGGGTCAAGACAATTTTAGGCGAGCGCTCGCGCTCGGCCGCAACGGAGAAAAGATAATGGCGGAAACCGCAAGCGGAAAGTCCGCAACCCCGCAAAGCGAACAGGTGCAGGGCCGGCGCAAGGAAGTGGTGGGAGAGGTGGTCGCCAACCGCATGCAAAAGACCATTGTGGTCAAAGTGACGCGCAAAAAGGCGCATCCGTTCTACGGCCGCGTGGTGGCGCGCAATAAGAAGTTTTATGCCCACGACGAAAAAAACGAAGCGCACGTGGGCGATGTGGTGCGGATTGAAGAGACCCGGCCGCTTTCGAAATTGAAGCGCTGGAAGCTGAAAGACATTGTGCGCAAAACAACGCTGGTGCCCGAGATTGTGCTGGAGCGCGAAGGCCGAGGCCAGGCCAAGGGCCAGTAGTTGCTTGGGGATTGACCGAGGGAGATTGAAGCCATGGCTGTGATGATGAGAAGCATGCTGGAGGTCGCCGACAATTCCGGCGCCCGCAAGCTGCAGATGATTCTGCCGCTCGGCGGTTCCACCGGACTAAACGCCGGTTTGGGCGACATAATCACTGCCGCGGTGAAGGAAGCCTCTCCCGATGGGCAGGTGCAGAAGGGCAAAGTGGTGAAGGCGGTGATCGTGCGCACGCGCAAGGAGCATCGGCGGCGGGATGGCACTTACATTCGCTTCGATCAGAATGCCGCGGTGCTGATCAACGATGCGGGCGAGCCGGTGGGAACGCGTGTGTTCGGTCCCGTGGCGCGCGAGTTGCGCGAGCGGAAGTTTTTGAAGATTGTTTCGCTGGCGCCGGAAGTCATTTAGTGGCCAATTGCTGGTACCTGGTACCAAGCGACAAAAAATTAGGAATTGAGAAATAGAGAATGAGAACAGTCAGCACCGAACATAAGCGAGTGGATATCCGCCGCAACGACAACGTGAAAGTGATCACGGGGCGGGACAAGGGCAAGGAAGGGCGCGTGCTGCGCGTGTTTCCGAACGATGCCAAGCTATTGGTCGAACATGTGATGATCGTGAAAAGGCACGTTCGTCCGAACCCGCAGCGCAATATTAAGGGTGGAATCGCCGAGCAGGAAAGCCGGATCGCGATTTCCAACGTGCAACTGGTTTGCCCGAGCTGTGGCCCGGTGCGCATCGGACACGAAGTGCGCGGAGACCGGAAAGTCCGGGTTTGCAGGAAGTGCGGAACCACGCTGGATAAATAGCGGTCAGCTCTCAGCCATCAGCTTTCAGCTTGTGGCTCTGAGGCTGGCAGAATAGAAATTTTAGTTCTCACGCAGCGGTACACGTAAGAAGCTGAAAGCTTCCTACAATCCGAGACCGTGAGAGAGAGTTGAAGAGACGCGATGGCACGAGACAAAGAGAAGAAAGCATCGAAGGATTCGGCGCAGGAACAGAAAGCTCCGGCCCAGGCGCATCATAGCGCGAAGGAGCGGCCGCGGCTGCGTACGCGCTTTGACAAGGAAGTGGCGCCGGCGCTGTTGAAGGAGCTTGAGCTGAAGAATGCGATGGCAGTTCCGCGCCTGAACAAGATCGTGGTCAATATGGGCATGGGCGAGGCCACGCAGAACTCGAAGATTCTTGACCCGGCGGTGAATGAACTCGGCCAGATCACCGGGCAGAAGCCGATTGTTACCAAGGCGAAGAAGTCGATTGCGGCTTTTAAGGTGCGCGAGGGGCAGGCGATTGGCACCATGGTGACACTGCGCGGCGACCGCATGTACGAATTTTTCGACCGGCTGGTGAACATCGTTCTGCCGCGCGTGCGCGACTTCAAAGGGGTTTCCACCAAGTCGTTCGACGGGCGCGGCAACTACACAATGGGATTGCACGACCAGTTGATTTTTCCGGAGATTTCTTACGAGAAGGTTGACAAGTTGAAGGGCATGAACGTGACCATCGTGACCACGGCGGCTAACGATAACCAGGCGCGAACGTTGTTGAAGCATCTGGGCATGCCGTTCCGGACGCAGTAAGGTTTCAGTGTTCGAGGTTCGACAACAAGATTCCTTAAGGATTTCATGACTACAGCGAAACGAGTAAAAGACGCGAAGATCGAAAAGAAGTTTGAGCTTGCGCGGAACAACAAAGAGAAGACTCCGAAGTTTTCCACGCGTCGGCACAACCGGTGCAAGATATGCGGACGGCCGCGCGCCTACCTGCGCAAGTTCGGCTTGTGCCGCTTGTGCTTCCGCGGGTTGGCGCTGCGGGGGGAGATTCCTGGCGTGGCGAAGTCGTCCTGGTAAGACGTTCGTCGCCGGTCGCTTGCAGTTAGTCGTTGGCCGACTACGAACGAAAATGGTACTGGGTAATGGAGCTGCCGCAGGTTCTCCGCTAAGCGCGGAGCGAACGGGTGGCGAGAGGAGAAGCAAACGATGAGGTTGACCGATCCGGTCGCAGATATGCTGACGAGGGTGCGTAACGCGCTACAGGCGCGGCACCAGAAGGTGGACGTTCCGGCCTCGCGGTTGAAGGTGGAGATCGCCCGCATCTTGAAGGAAGAGGGTTACATCTCGAACTTCAAGGCCACGGAAGAAGAGGGCCACAGAGTTATTCGGATTTATTTGAAATACGGCGCGCATAACGAAGCGGCGATTTCAAAGGCGGAGCGCGTATCGCGGCCCGGGTGCCGGGTCTACGTGCGGCGCAGCGAGATTCCGCGAGTGCTGGGCGGAATGGGAATCAATATTCTTACCACGCCGCGCGGAGTGATGACCGGTCGCCAGGCCCGCAAGGAAGGCGTGGGCGGCGAATTGTTGTGCGAGATTTGGTAAACGAGATTTGGCAGAAAAGAAGTCGTCAGTGATCAGCCTTCGGCCTTGCAGCAGAGAGGCGATGGATGAAAGCTGGGAACTGAAGGCTGAGAGCTGAAAGCTTATGTCGAGAATTGGAAAAAAGCCGATCCCGATCCCCCAAGGGGTGACGGTAAAATTTGAAGGCAATACGGTGCTGGTGCAGGGGCCGAAGGGCAAACTGGATACGGCTCTTCCCGCTGGCATCAAAGTGGAACAAAAAGATGGGCACCTGGTCGCGGTCCGCGAGAATGATTCGCAGGCGGCGGTGCACGGACTGGCGCGCGCCCTGGTCAACAATGCCGTTGAGGGCGTCACCAGGGGATGGACGCGCGATCTGGAAATCGTTGGCATTGGCTATCGCGCTGAGATGAAGGGCAAAGGAATGGTGGTGTTCAGCCTGGGATATTCGCATCCCATTGAATATCCGTTGCCGACCGGCGTCGAGGCGGCGGTCGACCCCAAGCAGACCAGGATCTCGTTGACGGGAATCGATCGTCAGCAGGTTGGACAGGTGGCGGCTGAAATGCGCTCCCTGCGTCCGCCCGATCCCTACAAGAATAAAGGCGTGCGGTATGCGGGCGAGCGATTGAAGAAGAAGGTCGGTAAGACCGGAGCGAAGTGACGCCGTTTGGCAGGCGTGAGCGAAGCGGGAGCCTGCCGGCGTCATCCTGAGTGAAGCGAAGGATCTCTGTTCCCGTTAACACGCGTTGAGAGGGAAGCAAAGCAATGTTTACGAAGAAATCGAAGAATCAGAAGCGCGAACACATTCACGATCGCATCCGTAAAAAGATGCAGGGAACGGCGGAGCGTCCGCGCCTGAATGTTTATCGTTCGCTGAATCATATTTACGTGCAGGTCATCGACGACTTGCACGGCCAGACGCTGGTTTCGGCGAGTTCCGCTGAAGGCAAGAAAGACGAGCGGAAGACTGGCGGCAACGTGGCGGCGGCGAAGGCTCTTGGCACAACGATTGCCGAGCGGGCGAAAGCCAAGGGCGTCAAGAAAGTCGTATTTGACCGCGGCGGCTACATTTATCACGGGCGCGTGAAGGCGCTGGCCGATGCAGCGCGTGAAGGCGGACTGGAGTTCTAGGATTCGAGAATCGCAGATTAAGGAAATCAGGGTTAAAGAATGCCAACAGTAATCAAGAAGCTCGATGCGAATTCGTACCAGTTGAAGGATCAGGTTGTAGCCATCAACCGCGTCACGAAGGTGGTGAAGGGCGGCAAGAATCTTTCGTTCGCGGCGCTGGTGGTGGTGGGCGATCCTTCGGCGGCAGTCGTGGGCCATGGCGCGGGCAAGGCCAAGGAAGTTCCGCAGGCTATTCGCAAGGCGATTGAGTCGGCGAAGAAGAATCTGATCAAAGTTAATTTGACACAGACTTCGATTCCGCATTTGATTCTTGGCCGTTACGGTTCGGGGAAGGTGCTGTTGAAGCCCGCTCCGGAAGGTACTGGAGTGATTGCCGGCGGCGCCGTGCGCGCGGTAATGACTTCTGTGGGAATTCAGAATGTGTTGACCAAATCGATTGGGACGACGAATCCGCACAACGTGATCAAAGCGACTTTCGACGCGCTGCGGCATTTGAAGAGCCGGGAGAGCGTCGCGGCCATGCGCGGCAAGACAGTGCAGGAACTGTAGTACTGGCATCGAGTATACCGAGACACGGAATTGAGGAATTTGCGATGACCACGAAGAAACCGAAAGCGGTTACCGGAAAGATACATCTGAAGTGGGTGGTTTCGGCCATTTGCGCCCCGGTGAAACAGAAGCTGGTGATCAAGGGATTAGGATTTACCCGGTTGAATCAAGTGATCGAGCGTCCGGACAATGCTGCGATTCGCGGCATGGTGGCGAAGGTCCCGCATTTAGTGGAGATCATGCAGTAGAGCTGTCAGGTGTCAGCGCTCAGCCCCGGCGTGAACCGCTTTGGCTGAGAGCGGACAGCTGACGGCTGAGAGCTCATTATGAATCTATCCAACATTCGAGCACCGAAGAAGGCGTCGGAAAAGCGCAAGCGCGTGGGGCGCGGCATGGGCTCCGGCATGGGCAAAACGTCCACTCGCGGACATAAGGGCCAGCGCTCGCGCACCGGTATGCGCCTGATTCGCGGCTTTGAAGGCGGCCAGATGCCGCTGCATCGCCGCATGCCGAAGCGCGGATTCACTAACATCTTCCGCAAGGAATTTAATATCGTCAGCCTGGAACGGCTAGTTGCGCTGGGCGACGATCTGCTCGCCGCAGCCATCACACCCGATGTGCTGCGCAAGGCGGGAGTGATCAAGGCCAAGCATCCGGTGAAGATTCTCGGAGACGGCGAACTAACGGTTGCCATCACCGTGCACGCGCACAAATTTTCCAAGTCAGCGCAGGAAAAAATCACCAAGGCGGGCGGCAAGTTCGAGGTCTTGCAGTAATGTTTGAAAAGCTGGCGAACATCTTCCGCATTCCGGACTTGCGCAAGCGGGTTCTGTTTACGCTGGCCATGCTCGCGATTTACCGGCTGGGCGGGCATCTTCCTACGCCGGGCGTGAACTTCCTCAAGCTGGAAGCGGCTTTCAATCAGAATGCGGGATCGCTTCTCGGTTTTGTGGATCTGTTTTCCGGCGGCAACCTGCGCCGCATGACCATTTTTGCCCTCGGCATCATGCCGTATATCACGGCATCGATCATTTTGCAGCTTTTGACGGTGGTGTATGAACCGCTGGCCAAGCTGCAAAAAGAAGGCGAGATGGGACGCAAGAAGATCACGATGTGGACCCGCTACATCACCGTGATTCTTAGCGCCATCCAGTCATTCGGCATCGCGATCGGCCTGGAGAAGGCCGGAGACTTCGTGCTGCACCCTGGTGTTGGCTTCATTCTGATGACCATGCTGACGCTGACCACCGGCAGCGCTTTTGTCATGTGGCTGGGTGAGCAGATCACCGACCGTGGCATTGGCAACGGCATGTCGCTGCTAATTTTCGCCGGCATCGTCGTCGGTTTGCCGCGTGGCGTGCAGGATCTGCTGGAAAAAGCGAAGAACGGGACCTGGGGAGCAATCACGCCGGTGCTGATGGCTGGCTTGGTGGTCTTCATGATCGCGGTGGTGGCGTTCATCGTTTATGTGGAGCGCTGCGAACGGCGCATTCCCGTGCAATACGCCAAGCGCGTCGTCGGGCGCAAGGTGATGGGCGGGCAGTCGACGCATTTGCCGTTGAAGGTGAACGCCGGCGGAGTCATGCCAGTCATCTTCGCCTCTTCGATTCTTACCCTGCCGCAGACGATCGGCGTCGGCCTGAAAAACAGCCGGTATTTCGGAGATTTATTTCGCATGCTGGCATGGGGCGAACCGCTTTATACGTTGTTGTACGCGCTCGGCATTATTTTCTTCGCCTATTTCTACGTATCGATCGTTTTCAATCCCAGCGAAGTTGCCGACAATATGCGGAAGTATGGCGGCTTCATCCCAGGGATTCGTCCGGGCAAACGTACGGCTGATTACATCAATGAAGTTCTAACCCGGATCACGCTGGTGGGCGCGCTCTACCTGATTATCATCTCGTTCATTCCCGAATGGATGATCGCTGGGATTCATCTGAACCACTTGCCGTTCTGGCTGGGCGGCTCGTTTTTTGAAAAGCTCCCGGTGTGGATGACGAACGGCTTGGGAGTTAATTTTTATTTCGGCGGAACTTCGCTGCTGATTGTAGTGGGCGTAGCTATGGATACGGTGACGCAGATCGAGGCACAGTTGATCATGCGCCACTACGACGGCTTTACGCCGCGCAGCGGACGGATTCGCGGACGCCGTAACTGGTCGTCGTAAATTCGTCCGGTAGCTCCGGCTGGTTTTTGGTTTCTACGAAGTTTGTGGGGTTGCTGAACACTGTTCGGGAGGCGTTTGGCCAACTCGATGGCGCAGGAAACCTCACGCGATGTGGGTCCCGTGGTATTGCTTGGTCCGCCGGGCGCCGGTAAGGGCACCCAGGCCAAGCGGATCATGGAACGATACAAGATTCCGCAGGTCTCCACCGGAGACATTCTGCGCTACAACGTAGCGCAGGGAACGGAACTAGGCGTCGCGGCCAAGGCAGTCATGGCGCGAGGCGAACTGGTTTCCGACGATTTAGTTTGCGAAATGGTCCGGCTTCGATTGAAGCAGCCGGATTGCAAACGCGGTTATATTCTGGACGGGTTTCCGCGAACCGCCGCTCAGGCCGAATGGCTGGATGCGTTGCTCGAAAACGAGCTCTTTGACAATCCGCGCCCGACCCGCGCCTGGCCAATTGTGATCCGGCTGGAGGTGGACTATAATCAGTTGTTGCTCCGGATTACTGGACGCCGTTCTTGTCCCACCTGTGGGCGGATCTATAACGTCCACTTCCAGCCGCCCCAAGTCGATGAGATTTGCGACGTAAACGGGACGAAGCTGGTGACCCGCAATGACGATCGGTTGGAAGTGATTCAGCCCCGCTTGGCGGCCTACCAGGAGCAGACTACGCCCGTAGCGGAGTATTACCAGCGCACGGGAAGGTTGATCTCGATCAACGGCGACCGGCCGATGGATGAGGTCACGCAGCAGATTTTCAGAATTCTTGAGGACCATCACGCATAGGAATGGCGATTGTGTGCAAATCGGCGGCGGAGATTGAACGCATGCGGCAGAGTGGCCGCATCGTGCGCCAGGTTCTCGATTATGTCCGCACGCTGGTGGCGCCGGGCGTGACCACCATGGATCTGGAGCGCGCTGCCGAGAAAAAAATTGCGGAGTTCGGTGCTAAGCCCGCCTTCAAGGGATATTACGATTATCCGTGCGTCCTGTGCACGTCGGTCAATGAAGAGATCGTGCACGGGATTCCGTCGGAGAAGCGGGCCCTCAAAGATGGAGACATCGTTTCGATTGACTGTGGCGTGGTGCTGGACGGCTACTACGGGGACGCCGCCATCACAGTACCGGTAAGCGAATCGGTGAAGCCGGAGTTGCGCAAGTTGCTGACGGTAACCGAAGAATCGCTGTACCGCGGTATTGACCAGGCGCTCATCGGCAACTCGGTGGGCGATGTGGGAGCGGCGGTGCAGGAGTACGTGGAAGCGGCCGGGTTCAGCGTGGTCCGCGAATTTGTGGGGCATGGCATTGGTACGCGGCTGCATGAAGAACCGCAAGTGCCGAACTTTGGGGCGCGGGGTCACGGCGCGAAGTTGCGGGAGGGCATGGTGCTCGCAATCGAGCCCATGGTGAATTTTGGCAAGCCGGAAACGCGGGTGCTCGGCGACAAGTGGACTGCAGTTACCGCCGACGGAAGCTTCAGCGCACATTTTGAACACTGCGTTGCGGTCACGAAAGATGGTCCGGTGATTTTGACGAAGTAAGCTGTTAGCTTTTCGCTCTTGGCTTCTAGCTAAGAGCCAATGGCTAAAGCCTAAGAGCCGATTTTAAGGAGTCGATGAGCAAAGAAGACGCGATTGAAGTGATGGCTGTGGTTTTGGAACCACTGCCGAACGCCATGTTTAAGGTGGAACTGGAGAATAAGCACCAGGTACTGGCGCATGTGTCTGGCAAGATGCGCAAAAACTTTATTCGCATTCTGCCCGGGGACAAAGTGGCAGTGGAGCTTTCGCCTTACGACCTGAATCGCGGACGAATCGTTTATCGCTATAAATGAACTATGGGGGGAGAGTTGCCCTCGGCTGTCCGCCGGGCGCAGCCCCGCTGAATTATAAGAACTGAGAAACGTTATGAAAGTACGAGCGTCGGTAAAGAAAATCTGTGACAAGTGCAAAGTCATCCACCGTAAAGGTGTGGTACGGGTGATTTGCGTCAACACGAAACATAAACAGCGCCAGGGTTAAACCCTGTTGCCCGGAGTTTAAGAACTATGGCACGTATCGCAGGCGTCGATTTACCGCGCCAGAAGCACATCAACATTGCGCTGACCTACATCTACGGCATCGGGCATCCTCGCGCCGGCAGCATTCTGGACGAGGCCAAGGTCGATCCGATGAAAAAGGTGCAGGATCTTAGCGAAGAAGAAGTCAACCGCATCCGCACCGTGATCGAGGAACAGGGCTTGGTGGAAGGCGATCTGCGCAAGGAAGTTTCGATGAACATCAAGCGGCTCATCGAAATCGGCTCCTATCGCGGTTTCCGCCACCGCCGCAACCTGCCGGTCCGCGGACAGCGCACGCATACCAACGCGCGCACCCGCAAGGGTCCTCGCAAGGGCACAGTCGCGCAGAAGAAGAAGGCGACGGCAAAAACGTAAGAACCGTCGTCGGTCGTTGGTCGTTGGTCGTCGGCCAAAACCGAGAGTGTTCGTAGTTAGACGACCTAATCGATTTAAAGATTGCTTGGATCGTGTTCGTCAGGCTTTTTGCCAACGACCAACGACCAACGACCAAGGACGCTTTTCATGGCTAAACCAGCAGCAGCGGGCGGCGCAGCCGCACCGGAGAAAAAAGGCAAGAAGAAAACCTTCAAGAAGAAGGAGCGCAAGCACGTTCCGCATGGACTGTGCTACGTGCAGGCTTCCTTCAACAACACGATCGTGACTATCACCGACATGAACGGCAACGTTCTGTCGTGGAAGAGTTCAGGATCGCTCGGCTTCCGCGGGTCGCGGAAAGGCACCCCGTTCGCCGCCCAGCAGGCGGCCTCGAACGCGGCCAACATGGCCCGCGATCATGGTGTGCGCAGCGTGGATGTGCGCGTCAGCGGTCCAGGTTCCGGCCGCGAATCGGCGGTTCGCGCTCTCGCGTCCTCTGGAATTGAAGTGCGCTCCATTCGCGACGTGACGCCCATCCCGCACAATGGATGCCGTCCGCCCAAGCGCCGAAGAGTGTAGTTTGGTTGTTGGCCAACGACGAACGACTAACGACAGTTTTACCGTCCGGGACGAAGGGTGAAGCCAAACCCGTAAACCGGTCATCTAAAAGGAGAACAACTTGGCCCGTTATACCGATGCAGTTTGCCGTCTATGCCGCCGCGAGGGCATGAAGCTTTTCCTCAAAGGCTCAAAGTGTTTCAGCGATAAGTGTCCCATCGAGAAGCGCAACTTCGCTCCCGGTCAACATGGGAAAGACCGTAAAGCCAAAATTGTCGGCTACGGCCTGCAGTTGCGCGAGAAGCAGAAAGCCAAGCGAATTTACTTCACGCTGGAAGGCCAGTTCCGCAACTATTTCGAGAAGGCCGCCCGCACGCAGGGCGTCACCGGCGAGTTGCTGTTGCAACAGCTTGAGCGGCGTCTGGACAACGTCGTGTTCCGGTTGGGCTTTGCACAATCGCGGCGTCAGGCACGGCAGTTGGTTCGTCACGGACACGTCGCCGTCAACAACCGCAAAGTGAACATTCCTTCATACGAAGTGAGTGCGGGCGAAGAAATTTCCATCCGCGAGAACAGCAAGAAGCTGGTCATTTTGGAAATGGCCAAGGAATTCGCCAGTCACGGCACGCAGCCCAACTGGCTGGAAGTAAATCGCGACGCGTACACGGCGCGAGTGCTCTCGTTGCCCAAGCGCGAAGATATTCAGATCCCGGTTAACGAGCAGCTGATTGTTGAACTTTATAGCAAATAGTCGGCGTCATCCTGAGCGAAGGCGTGCTTCAGCCGAAGCGAAGGATCTCGCACCGTTAGGAAGTTTAGGTCTAGTACACATTCGAGCCAAACCAGCCTTTCCCGGCGCTTGACCTGAGTTGGACCACTCAGCGAGCTGGGATTGAGCCAAACGGCCGAAGGAGAAACAAAATGCTTTGGAAGGGTTTTCAGAAACCGAAACGTCTCGCAGTCGATACATCCACCCTCACCGACAAGTACGGAATTTTCTGGGCGCAGCCTTTTGAGCGCGGTTTCGGCACTACCGTGGGTAATGCCCTGCGACGCGTGCTGCTGAGTTCAATCGAAGGCGCCGCAGTCACCGCGGTCAAGATGGAAGGCGTGCTGCACGAATTCCAGTCGATCCCCGGAGTAGTGGAAGACGCGACCGACATCATCCTCAACCTGAAACAGATTCCATTCAAGCTGAGCGGCGATGCGCCGAAAGCGATTTACCTGCGCGCCGATCAGCCGGGCGTGGTCACCAGTGGCATGATCGAAGCCGATGGCGATGTTGAAGTCCTCGATAAAGATGTCTACATCGCGACGGTCAGCGAAGGCGGCAAACTCGACATGGAGATGCGCCTGAAGCGCGGCCGCGGCTACACTTCCGCCGATAAAAACTTCGACGAGGATCTCGGCATCGGATTCATTCCCATCGATTCCGTTCACTCGCCGGTCCGCAAGTGTAATTACACCGTCGAAGCCGCTCGTCTCGGACAGATCACCGACTACGACAAACTGACGCTCGAAGTCTGGACCAATGGTTCGATCACGCCCGCCGACGCGATCGGCCTTTCAGCGAAGCTGATGAAGGATCACATGAACATCTTCATCAACTTCGAAGAAGAAATCGAAACCGGCACTTCGTCTTCGGATGACCGCAAGCCCGAGATCCACAACGAAAATCTGAACCGGTCCGTTGAAGAGCTCGAGCTTTCGGTGCGCAGCTACAACTGCCTGAAGAACGCGAACATTCAATCGATTGGCGAACTGGTGCAGAAGACCGAATCGGAAATGCTCAAGACCAAGAACTTCGGCCGCAAGTCGCTGAACGAAATCAAGGAGATACTTTCCACGATGGGTCTGAGCCTGGGCATGAAGATCGACGAGCACGGCAATGCCGTACCCGGACCGACTTCGAACCTGGTGCTCCCGGCTTCGGCTTACGGACCGGACGATCAGCTGTAAGTCGGCCCCGGCCCCCGGCTGTCGGCATCCGGCGTCCGGCAGGAACGAGAACGTTGTTGCGGAACACGCTAGGGAACATGCTCGGGAAGGGCACGGCTTCAGCCGTGCCGCCCAAGCAAAGATTAAAGCGGGCTTTAGCCCCTGAGGTTCGACCATGCGTCACAAAGTAGCAGGCTACAAACTCGGACGGAACACCTCGCACCGGCGTTCGCTGTTGCGCAACCTGGTCACGTCGGTGATCGTCGAGGAACGCGTCGAGACGACCGTTCCCAAGGCCAAGGCAGCGAAGCCGATCGTCGAGAAGATGATCACCCTCGGTAAGCGCGGCGATCTCGCTGCCCGCCGCCTCGCTGGCGCGTACCTCATGACTGACGAGGCGCTGGTGAAGCTGTTCGACACCGTCGGTCCGCGCTTCGGTGATCGCCAGGGCGGATACACGCGCATCATTCGCACTGGTTGGAATAAAGGCGACGGCGCCGACAAGGCTTTCCTCGAATTGCTCGGCAGCGAAAAGGTGCTGGACGAAAAGCGCGAGAAGCGCTCCGAAGCCCGTGCCAAAAAGGCTGCCGAAACCAAGAAAGCCATGGAAGAGGCCGAAGCGCAAGCCCAGCACGATGGCGGCGTCGAACCGGTCAAGGACGAAGACAAAAAAGAGTAATGGTTTTTTGGCTTTGAAAGGGCGCGGTCCATAGACCGCGCCCTTTATTCTTGCAATCCCGAAACACTTACCTCTTGTCATCCCTCACGAAGTGAGGGACCTTGGTTTCGCTTGCGCCACCATCTGACGCGCACTCGTACATGTCCTCCCGCGCATCCCACTAGTAATCTTGCCCTCTCTTGCCGTCCCTATAAACTTTCTCTTAGATGGGGTTCACTCGCACACAACTCGCGATTGCAGCGAGCGCCGGCGTACTGCTGGTATTCGGATTTCTTGGCTACATCTGGTGGCTGAGCAATCAGGGTCCAGTACTGGCGCGCTCCGAGGACCACGATCCCCTCTCGGGCCTGCCGGTCAGCATCAAGATGAATCCGCTGCGCGACCGCACCATTGAACACAGTGCAAACCTCTTTCTTCGCGAGTTGCGCGACGGTCACTGCGACGAACTGCTCACCAAATGGGAGCACGACTATCGCAAGAAGTATGCCCACTTCATCTGCGATTCGGAGAAACAGCATCCACTGCTTTCCTGGGAACTAGCAGAGTGGGAGAGCGCGCCGCCGCTGACCATTCTTCACTATCACGGCAAACGCCAGTATGGAGGCGGCCAGCCCGGCACCTATCAGGAACTGTTCACCGTTACCGCTGAAAAGAAGAATGGTGAATGGGTGGTGACTAAGTACGACGCGATGTATTAAGGCGGCGGTCGGCGATCTTGCAGGCGCAAGTCCAACTTCCAAAACTTACCCAGAGATCGAGGAAAGCGATCCGCGACTCTCTTGCTTTCTCCGCCTCCACACCCACCACAAAAACACCAGCATCTGTGCCGCCAGACCTGCGCATGTATCGAGCACGACGTCCTGCCAGCGTCCGGTCCTCGATGGAATAAAGCTTTGGTGCCACTCATCGAGACTGGCGACGACCGCAGTTCCAAACAGCGCAAGGGTTGCCCAGCGCAGCGTCCAATTTGTAAAGCTCATCGAGGCCAGCGTTGCGCGCCACGCGCGAAAAAGCAAAATGCTCAGAATCGCGTAACCGACGACATGGCCTCCCTTGCGTATGTAGAAGTGCCAATCTTGAAAGTGTTCCCAGTCGAGCCCGAACAGAAAATGCAGCAGAGGAAAAAGAATTCGGCTTGTATTATGAGCCGAGAGCAGCGCGCTGGATTCAATCGCGATGACGATGAGCCAGAGAATCGCGGCGATCCAGGCCTTCAGAAGATTGTGCCGGTCGGGTGTCAAGAGCGCGGGTTACTCGACGCCATAATTGGGAGCCTCGCGGGTAATCATTACATCGTGGACGTGGCTCTCGCGCAGTCCGGCGCCGCTGATGCGCACGAAGCGCGTTTTCTGCAACAGTTCGGCAATGGTGGCGCAGCCGCAGTATCCCATGCCCGATTTCAATCCGCCCACCATCTGATGCACGATCATGGCGACCGATCCGCGATAGGGAACGCGCCCTTCAATGCCCTCGGGAACGAGTTTACCCAGGCGGTTGGATTCGCCGTCCATCGAAGACACTGCTGCGGAGGAATCCCCCTCGGTGTTCTGGAAATATCGTTCGCTGGAACCTTGAGCCATCGCGCCGATTGATCCCATGCCCCGATAGGACTTGAAAGAACGGCCTTGATAAAGGATCAGCTCGCCGGGGCTTTCGTCCGTGCCGGCGAAAAGCGAGCCGATCATTACTGCGCTTGCGCCCGCAGCCAGCGCTTTGGTGATATCGCCCGAGTATTTGATGCCGCCGTCTGCGATGATTGGAATCCCCGCATCTTTCGTGGCACGGAAAGCCTCGGCGATGGCGGTGATTTGCGGCACGCCAGCGCCAGTGACCACGCGGGTAGTACAAATGGAACCTGGGCCAATGCCGACTTTGATGCCATCAGCCCCAGCCCGCGCCAGTTCGCAGGCGCCGTCGAAAGTAGCGACGTTGCCGGCGAGCAGTTGCATCTCAGGCAGTTTCGATTTCACCAGCTTTACCGCCTCAAGCACCTTGGTGGAGTGGCCGTGCGCGCTGTCGATGGCGAGCACGTCCACTTTAGCTGCAGCTAATTCCTGTGCGCGCTCCAGAAAATCTCCCGTGGCGCCGATCGCTGCGCCGACGCGCAGGCGTCCTTGAGAATCTTTGGCGGCGTTCGGATACTTCAACTTCTTCTGAATGTCTTTTACGGTGATCAGTCCCTTGAGGTTGTATTTGTCGTCGACAACCAGCAGCTTTTCCACGCGGTGCTCGTGGAGAATTTCTTCCGCGTCTTCGAGTGTGGTGCCAACCGGAACAGTGATGAGATTTTTCTTGGTCATCACGCGATCGATGGGAATATCGAACCGGGTCTCGAAGCGCAGGTCGCGGTTGGTAAGAATGCCGACCAGCTTGCCATGCTCGGTAATCGGCACTCCGGAAATTTTGTACTTGCGCATGACGTCGAGCGCGTCACTTACCTTATCCGTAGGCGACATCGTTACCGGATCGACGATCATGCCGCTTTCCGAGCGCTTCACTTTGTCCACTTCATTGGCCTGCTGGTCGATGCTCAGGTTGCGATGGATGATGCCAATTCCGCCTTGCTGCGCCAGCGCGATCGCCATATGCGATTCGGTCACGGTGTCCATGGCGGCGCTGACGATAGGAATGTTCAGGCTGATGCTGCGCGTGAGCTGAGTCTGAGTAGTAGCAGTCGCTGGAATCACATCGGAGCGCGCGGGTAAGAGCAGAACATCGTCGAAGGTGAGAGCTTCGGGTACAGGAAAATGAATCATAAGTTTCTCGGAATTCGCCCAACGTGGGAGTAACTTTCATTCTAGAGACGGCTGCCGATTGAGGCAAATCAAAGCCTAGTCACTTATCCAACCAAGGTGAATCCGCGATCTTGAATACGAATGATTGCTATCGGCATCTAACACGTGACAGCGTTTTCAAGCTGCCTGCCGGTTTGTCTTTTACCCCGCCTCCAGCGTATATTAGAAAACTGGAACTGTTGTGTAGTACCGGCATTTGGCGAAGCACACCAGTGGGCGCAAGCCCACTTTTTCGTTGCATAAGAATTTGCCGAGTTACCTGCAACGTAAGTTATTGGATGCATGGCACTTGATCTTGATCGCGTACGGGAGATTGCGGAGCGCGTAGCGGCCTCCAGCGGGCTGGAAGTGGTTGACGTCGAGTTTCGCGGGAGTGGCAGCGCCCGCCTGCTGCGCGTGTTTCTGGATAAGCCCGGAGCGGCAAGTGGCGATCCCCTGGCAGGAGTTACGCACGGAGATTGTGCCAGCTTTAGCCGCGAGTTTGGCACCATTCTGGATGTTGAGGATGCCATGCCGGCGAGCTATACGCTGGAAGTTTCTTCGCCCGGTCTGGATCGAAAGCTGACCAAGGCCGCCGACTTTGAGCGTTTTACCGGAAGCCGGATGAAGCTGATGACCAGAAATCCGGTGAACAATAACCGGTATTTCGAGGGACGGCTGGAAAGTTTTCGCGAAGGATTGTTGACCCTGGATCTGAGCGTAGCGAGTAAGAAGTCGAAAAAGAAAATGGGCACGGCCGCGGCAGATCAAGGGCAGAAGATTGAAGTGGAATTCGCCAACGTGGAGAAGGCGAATCTGGTTCCGGAAATCTGAAGGCGGCCTCCGTCTTCCGGACTTGCAGCTTATCCGGTAGGCCGGAAGCCGAGCGCCGGCAGCCGATTGTCGGCTGCCGATTTACAACGGAATTTTATATGGCAAGTGAGCTTTACAACACGATCGACGCGTTGAGCCGGGAGAAGGGCATTGATCCGCAGATTGTAGTCAGTGCGGTCGAAGATGCCATTGTCATGGCCACCCGCAAGTACTACAAGACGCAGGAAAATCTGCGCGCCGAATTGGATAAAGAGACCGGCAAGATCAATGCCTACGCCGTGAAAACAGTGGTGGAGACGCCGGAGCAGGTTGAAGATCCGCTCTTGCAGATCACGCTGGAAGATGCCCGCAAGGCCAATCCCGCGCTCGAAGTTGGCGGAGAATTGCGGATTCCGAAAGTTACCGAAGGAATCCTGGGACGCATCGCGGCGCAACTGGCGAAGCAAGTCATCTTCCAGAAGGTCCGCGAAGCCGAGCGCGACACGGTTTACAACGAGTACATCGGACGCGTCAACGAAGTAGTGAATGCGACGGTGAAGCGGGTGGAAGGTCCGGACGTGATCTTCGATATCGGCAAGGCTGAAGCCCGTATGCCGCGCAAAGAGCAGTCCCGGCTGGAATCGTTCGCCATCGGCGAGCGGGTTCGCGTGGTAATTGCGCGGGTGGAAAGGGCTTCGAAAGGGCCGGGAGTGGTCGTCTCTCGCGCCGTGCCGGACCTCGTCCAGCATTTGTTCCAGACCGAAGTGCCGGAGATTTACGACGGCACGGTGGTGATCCGCGCCATTGCACGCGAAGCTGGGGAGCGCACCAAGATCGCGGTCATGTCCAAGGACAAAGACGTCGACGCCGTCGGCGCTTGCGTGGGCATGAAGGGAATGCGCGTGCAGTCAATCATCCGCGAACTGCACGGAGAAAAGATTGACATCATCGAGTATCACGAGGACGCCGTCACCTTCGCCGAAAAAGCTTTGCAGCCGGCAAAAGTGAGCAAGGTGACCGTAGTTGATTCCGGTGGCAAACATCTCGAGGTCGTAGTAGACGACAGCCAGCTCTCTCTTGCGATCGGCAAGAAGGGGCAGAACGTTCGCCTGGCCGCGAAGCTTCTGGGATGGAAGATCGACATCAAGAGCGAGGAAGAAAAGCGGCAGGAAGTTGAGCAGCAGATGTCGGCGATGGTGCCGCAGACCTCCACGCCCCTCGATAGCGTTCCCGGTTTGGGTGACGGGCTGGTAGAAAAGCTGGGCGCTGCCGGCGTGACTACGGTGGAAGCTCTGGCCGATATGACGCCGGAGCAACTTGAGGCCATCGAGGGCATTGGGCCGAAGACGGTGGAAAAAATCAGCCTGGCGGTGAATAATTACTTTGCCAGCCTTGAGGGCGCAGCCGTGGAAGGCGAAGCAGTCACGGAAGGCGAAGTTCCGGTGGCGCAGTCGGCTGAAGGCACTGTGGAAGCTGACCAGGTTACTGGCGAAGAAATTCCTCCCAGCGAAGAGACAGCAAGCGAAGAGGCGTCGCCGGCGCAGGAATTGGCTGCCGAAGCCGACACGCTGACCGCGGACGGCACCGAAACGCAGGGCGAGCAGCCCATAACGGAAGAGGAATCTTCCGAAACCAGAAAGCAATGATGGCCCGCTGGCATCAGTTCGCTAGTGTACGAGCAAAGTGTACGAGCAAAGAAATTGACTCCGTGAGGTCGCAATGAAGACCTAACTTACAACACGGAGAATCGAAAGGCCGGATGAGTAAGGTTCGAATTAACGATCTTGCCCGTGAGTTGGAAGTGAAGAGCCGGGCAATTCTTGACACGCTTCCTTTGGTGGGAGTGACGGAGAAAAAAACGCACTCCAGTTCCCTGGAAGACCACGAAGCGGAGAAGGTACGTGTGTATATCCGTTCTTCTGCAGAGGGATCCTCTTCTGCTGGTAGGTCCAGTTCACGCGCCTCGCGTGGCGAAGAAGAAATCAAAACCAAAATTGATCTCTCAAACATCTCGCGCCCCGGGGATGTGCTGAGAGCGATCACGCAAAAAAAGGAAGCAGTAGCTCCGCCGCCGGCAGCGCCCCGCGCTGTAGCGCCACCGGTAGCGCCGGCTGTGCCAGAAAAATCTGCGGCCGCGCCTCCAGTTGCGGTGAGTCGTCCTGCGGCAGTTGCACCTCCGGTCATAAAGCCTACGCCGCCGCCTCCTCCAGCAGTCGTTGCACCACCGCCAGCCGTGGCCCCGCGCCCGGTCGTTGCTGCTCCGGCAGCAACCACTCCAGTAGTCGCGCCGCCACGTCCGGTTGCGCCTCCTCCACCGGCACAAATGCCTGCAGCGCCTGCTTCAGTTTCCACTCCAGCGCCTTCAGCCGTTTCGACTCCAGCGCGTCCCACTCCCCCGCCGCCACCGGCGCCGCGGATGATCGTTCCGCAAACTGGCCCAAGGCCTGTTTACAAAGCGCCGATCCGCCCCGTGCCGCCTCCGGTGCAGCCGGGAGTTCCAATTGGAGGCATGCGGCCGGCCCCTGGACGTCCCGTGCCCGGTCAGCCAATTTTTCAGCGCCGTCCGCCCGTTGCCGGCGGAGGTCCTGGAGGCCCAGGTACAGCGCGGCCGCCGCTCCGTCCCGGTGAGCGCAGGCCGATGCATCCCACGCGGCAATCGCCCGCAGGCGCCCGTCCGCTGGGCGTTGGTCCGGCGCTTCCGCCTCCCGGAACCACGCGCCCAGGTAGTCGTCCCGGAGGTCCAGCGCGACGGCCCGGCCAGCGCTATGTTCCTCGCGGTGTGAAGGAAGGCCCAATGAAGGGCTATACGCCGCCGCCTCGCATGGTGGTGTCGAATGAGCCTCTTCCCATCACCCGCAGCATCACCATCGCGGAAGGCATTAGCGTAAAAGATCTCGCGGAAAAGTTAGAAATCCGCGCCAAGGATTTGATTTCGCGATTGCTGTCCAAAGGCGTGTTCGCCACGATTAACCAGACGCTCGACGCGGAACTGGCCAGCGAGATGGCTCGCTTCTTCGGTGCGGATACAAATGTGATCACGTTCGAAGAGCAGACTGCGAAAGAAGTTGACGCAGCTGCTGCCAGCGAAGAGTCCGTGCCGGAAACCGGCATCCGTCCGCCTGTGGTCACGATCATGGGTCACGTCGATCACGGCAAGACCACGCTGCTCGATTCCATTCGGATCACGAACGTGGCCGGCGGCGAAGCCGGAGGCATCACGCAGCACATCGGCGCCTACAAGGTTCGAATTACTGACAAAGAATCGCCGGCATTCGGGCGCGAGATTGTGTTCCTCGATACGCCCGGTCACGAAGCCTTCACCCGTATGCGGTCGCGCGGTGCCAAGGCGACTGACATTGTGGTGCTGGTCGTCGCAGCCGACGACGGCGTCATGCCGCAAACCATCGAAGCCATCGACCATGCCCACGCCGCCGAAGTTCCAATCATCGTCGCCGTGAACAAAATCGATAAGCCCGACGCTTTGCCCGATCGCGTCAAGAAGCAGCTCGCCGACCGCGGATTAGTCCCGGAAGAGTGGGGTGGCAAGACCGTATTCGTAGACGTTTCGGCCAAGAAGAAAACCAACCTGAATCTGTTGATGGAAATGATTTGCCTGGTCGCCGACCTCGGCGAGTTGAAGGCGACTCCGGAGCGCGCTGCGACTGGCGTGGTGCTGGAAGCGAAACTCGATCGCGGACGCGGTCCTGTGGCCACCGTGCTGGTGCAGAACGGAACCTTGAATGCCGGCGACAATTTCGTAGTCGGCAATGTCTACGGAAAAGTGCGCGCCATGTTTGACGACCGCGGAGCGCAGTTGCAGACGGCTCCGCCTTCGACCCCAGTCGAAATCATTGGCATCGAAGCTCTGCCGCAGGCCGGCGACCAATTTGTAGTAGTGGCCGATCGCGATAAGGCGCGCGGCATTTCGGAATATCGCGAACAAAAGTCGCGCGAAGCTGCTCTGGCCAAGAGTTCCCGCGTATCGCTCGAAGGACTCGCAGAACAGATCAAGTCCGCGGGCACCAAGGAACTGAACGTAATTCTCAAGGGTGACGTGCAGGGATCCGTGGAGGTTATCACCGATCTCCTCACCAAGCTCTCCAACGAGAAGGTGCGCCTGAAGCTGTTGCGCTCGGGCGTGGGCGCCATCACTGAAACCGACGTCCTGTTGGCCTCGGCGTCCAACGCGATCATCATCGGTTTCAACGTGCGACCGGAACGCAAGGCGCAGGAAATCGCGGAGCAGGAGAAAGTTGATATCCGCCTGCACTCCATCATTTACGAATTGCAGGACGAAATCAAACGCGCCATGAGCGGCTTGCTCGAACCCACAATCAAGGAAAACTACCAGGGCCGCGCCGAAGTGCTCAACGTCTTCCGCATCCCGAAGGTTGGGACGGTCGCTGGTTGCCGTGTAAGCGATGGCTTGATCAAACGCGACTCCGAAGTCCGCCTGCTGCGCGACAACGTGCAGGTATTCAAGGGCAAAATCGGATCTCTCCGCCGCTTCAAAGATGACGCCAGCCAGGTCACGAACGGCATGGAGTGCGGCATCTCGATCTCGAACTACGGCGACATCAAAGTCGGCGACACGATCGAAGCCTTCGTGACCGAAAGGATCGCCGCGGAAGTGATTGCGTAAGAACCGTCGTTGGTCCTTTGTCCCTTCGCCCGCTCAGGGCAAGCTAACAACGGTCGTTCGCCAAGAACCGTGAGCCAAGCGGTCTTGCCAACGACTAACGACCAGCGACCGCCATGATCGCCTTCCTCACCCTCGAACTCCACATCGAAGCAGCGCAATCGCTCAAGGACAAACGCCAAGTGGTGCGCAGCTTGAAAGACCGCCTTCGAGGCAGCTTCAATGTTTCCGTCGCTGAACTCGATTCCAGTCCGGTCTGGAATCGCGCCACCATTGGCGTAGTCAGCATCTCCGATTCCCGCGACTACCTCGACGGGCTGATGAAAAATGTTGAACGCCAAGCTACGCGCATCGCCAACAACCATGGGGCCGACATCGCCGATTCGTTTGTGGAATATCTGTAGTGGCAAAAACCCGTTCGATTGTCGATAATCGTTGTTCGTTCGCCAAAAGCCATATTCCGCGTGATTTTGCCAGCGACTAACGACCAACGACTATCGACGATTCCTCTATCGCATTGTTACCTCTGTACTTACCGTCGCCGCACAACTATGCGCGACAATAGCACATCAGAGCCAACACTTGCGGCCGTTTTTCTGATATTCTCATGCGTTTTACTTAGAGGTGAGTCGTGGAGAAGCGCGCGGTCAAGTATCATCGTGGCCGGTTGGGCGAGGCGTTGCGCGAGGAAATCGAAACGCTGGTGGAAGGCGAACTCGCCGACCCGCGTATCGGACTGGTTAGAGTGACTGCGGTGCATATCGCCGACGATGGCCGCTCCGCGCAGGTTTTGGTCGACGTGGATGGCGACGATCAGGAAGCGGAACGAAGTCTCGAAGGCTTGCTCGCCGCGAAAGAATATATAAAGCATGAATTAGTGGAACGCTTGCGGCGAAGGCGCGCGCCCGAACTGCATTTCCGGCTGGACCGTTCGGACCGCGAGAAAGCGCGCGTGGAAGAGCTTCTGGCACGAGCCAAGAAGAGAATGAAATCCCGCGCCGCATCGAACGAGAAGAAGTAAGTGAAGAAGGCTAAGTAATGTTGCAGGACGTTCTCCAGGAAATCGAGCAGCGAGATCGGTTCGTGCTTACCTCGCACGCGCGACCCGACGGCGACGCCATCGGATCGGCGCTCGCTTGCTGTCAGGTCTTGCGCGCCATGGGGAAAAAGGCCGATGTCGTGCTGCACGACGGCGTGCCGCGTATTTATCGCGCGCTGCCCTTCGCCGATCAGGTTCTGCAAGCCGATCGCGTTCTTGGTAATTACGAAGCTGCAATCATTCTCGAATGCGACAGCATTCACCGCACCCGCCTCGAGGGTCTCGAAAATCGTTTCCTGATCAGCATCGATCATCATGTCAGCGGACGTCCTTTCGCCGACGTGAACTGGATCGATCCCCAGGCAGTGGCTACGGGTGAAATGGTTTTTCGCCTGGCGCGGGAAGCGGGCACGCCCTTTTCTCCTGAGATTGCCACCTGCCTTTACACCGCGCTGATGACCGATACCGGATCGTTCATGTTTCAGGGAACGAACGAGCATACGTTCGCCTTGGCCCGCGAACTGGTGTTGGCCGGGGCGGATCCTTCGCACTGTGCACGCAGCATTTATTTCGCTCACTCGGTCGCTAAGATGAGGCTGCTCGGTGAGGCTCTGCGCAACTTGAACACCGAGGGCCACGTCGGCTGGACGTGGGTGACGCAAGAACAAATGGAACGTTGCGATGCCAGAGAAGAGGACTGCGAAGGCCTGGTAAATTACGTGCTCTCAATCGGAGAAGTCGAGGTCGCGGCGTTCTTCCGCGAGCTTCCCGACGGACGCTTTCGCGTGAGCCTCCGCAGCAAGGGAAAACTCAACGTAGCCCACGTTGCCGAAGGCTTTGGCGGCGGTGGACATGAGTGCGCCAGCGGTTGCTCCGTAGAGGGGCCGCTGGTTCAAGCCGCCAATCAGGTTCTGGATCGGATACGGCGGGGCGCTTCCGTACAATAACTTACGTCTGCTCTAAAAATCCCAACTGCATGACGAATCGCACTCGCACCGACGCGCTGATGCTTGCCGGCTTCTGCGCCTTTCTATTTTTATACGGCTTAGGCCAGTTTGGATTGATCGGGGCCGATGAACCGCGTTACGCGCAAGTAGCGCGCGAAATGCTCGAACGCCATGACTGGATCACACCCGTGCTCGGCGGCCAGCCGTGGTTGGAGAAGCCGCCACTCTATTACTGGCAGGCCATGATCGCGTACTCAATCTTCGGCGTCCGCGATTGGGCGGCCCGCCTGCCTTCCGCATTCAACGCCACTTTGCTCGTGCTGGCGATTTATATTTTTCTCCGCCGCTTTCGTCCTGGGTTTGAATTAGCTGGGTTTGCGCTGGATGGCGCACTCATCGCGGCGTCCTCGGCCGGAGTTATCGGCTACGCTCGCGCCGCTTCGATGGATATGGCGCTGGCCGCGGCTTTCACTATTGGAATGCTGGGGTGGTGGGCATGGCGCGACACTGGAATGAAGGTTTATCTCGCCGTCTTTTATGGCTTCATCGCCTTGGGAATGCTGGCGAAAGGTCCGGTCGCGCCATTTCTCGCCGCTATAGTCATTGTCGCGTATGCGGCTGCAGTCCGCGAATTTCGCCTGATCTTAAAGACCCTCTGGCTGCCGGGAATTCTTTTGTTTTGCGCGATTGCGCTGCCGTGGTATTTCGCAGTTCAGATGCGCAATCCGGATTTCTTTCACGCATTCATCATCGAACACAACCTCGACCGCTTCTCGACGAATTTGTATCACCATCCTGAACCCTTCTGGTATTACCTGCCCGTAACCGCGTTGGCGCTGCTTCCGTGGACGGTCTTCGTAACGGCGGCACTCGTTCAGGAGGTTCGCTCATGGTGGGCGCGCAAATCCGATAACGCAAGCGGAAGGAGTCTCGAAAATCAATTCGGCATCTTCGCCTGCTGTTGGTTGATCCTGCCCGTGATATTTTTTTCAATTTCACAGTCCAAACTGCCCGGCTACATTCTCCCTGCGCTCCCAGCGGGCGGGCTGCTGTTAGCGGAATACTTGCGCCAGGGTTTGATAGAGAGGAAAGCGGCCTCCCCCGCCAAAGGTCTCGTGGTGCTCCACGCGCTGCTGGCGGCGGCGCCGATTGTTCCGGCGCTTCTAATCGCTTACCCCGTAACCCAGCATCGTCTGCCCGGAGGCTGGCCGATGCTGGTAGCCCTGGCCATTGCATTTGCGCTTTGTGCCGCAATCGCGCTCACGCTGGTCCGTGCCACAGGCCTGCGCATGTTGCGCTTCATAACTCTGGTTCCGATTGTGCTGAGCGTTGGGGCCACTCTAAAACTGGGTTCTGTCCCGATCGATCAGACCCTTTCAGCCCGGCCGGTGGCGCAGGAAATTGCCAGTATCGAAACTCAGCCTCTTCCGCTGGCCGTGTATCATGTGCGTCGCGAACTGGAATACGGCCTGACTTTTTATCGCAACCAATTGACCGTCAACTACGATTGGGGCAGTGGCGGAGTTCCGCAGCAGGCTCACTTACTCGTCGCGCCCCAAGATTCACAAATGGAAGTTGCGAAGTTCCTCGCCGGCCGGCGCGTCTCTTACCTCGGCCACTACGCCGCCCAGCGTCTGGATTATTTTTGGGTTGCGGCAGCGGGGACTGCATCCGCGCACTAGCCGGTCGCGCCGCCAACTCCTCGAATCTCGCCTATTGCCCCGTCCACCGCCGGGTTTGCCTCTCGTTCTCGATTTCACTAAACTCGAAGTTCTACCACCGCGAATAATGCCAGAAGCGTTTGGCTGATTTTTGCAGGAGCCCCGTGGAGATTCTCGACCTCAGGCACTTTTCATCCATCGACCTGCGCCCCTTGCTGGACGACGAGACTCACGTCTGGGCCAGCTTGCTTTCCTGGGACTACAACGGATCGGCCGAGATGATTCTGCGCTATGTCGACGCGAAAATTCTTCCGGGATATGCTGCCATCGATCGCGGCCGCATTTTTGGCTACAGTTTTTTCGTGTATGAAGGAAGCAAGGGAGTGGTCGGCGATCTCTTCGTGGCCAACGGCGGCCGCGTTCCAAACACTCGCGAAGTCGAAATAAAGCTGCTGACGCACGTGATCGAAACCTTGCAGCAGTCTCCTGGAATTCACCGCGTCGAAGCTCAGTTGCTGGCGCACGAAACCGGAAGCGTCGCGCGGCCGTTCCTCGATCAAGGATTCCAGCGCCATCCGCGTTTGTTCATGGTTCTGGGACTGGGCAACGGTGCGGTGAAACCCGTGCCGACGCATCCCGACGTTGAAATCCGCCGCTGGACCGAAGCTGACTATCAGCCCGCCGCCGCAGTGATTACGGCGTCATATCGCGGCCACGTCGATGCCCAGATCAACGATCAATACCACACCCTGAGCGGATCGCTGCGCTTTCTAAATAACATCGTGCGTTTTCCGGGATGCGGACTCTTCGATGCCGAATCCTCGTTTGCCGCCGTCGACAAGAAGGCTAAGAATCTGATCGGACTGATATTGTGCTCACGCGTTCGCGCCGATGTCGGACACGTCACCCAGGTATGCGTGCTCCCGGAATATCGCTCGCGCGGCATCGGCGAATCGCTGCTTGCCGCGACTTCCGCGGCCCTTCGCAAGCGCGGCTTCTCCATGCTCTCGCTGACGGTCACCGAGGCCAATGCCGGTGCGGTCGCGCTCTATCGCCGTCTGAATTTCGATTCGAAGCGGGTGTTTGACGCCTTCGTATGGCAGGGATGAGTAGCACAACCGTTTCGCTGCAGCTAATTGGGGACTGAGAGTTTTAGCTAGTGCCAGCAGCTATCTTCGTATCAGCCACATCGCCCACCCCGCCACCAGCACGCCACCCATAAACATCGCGAAACAATACAGACCATAGCGCACCATGTCGCGCGTCGTCTCACGATGAGTAATCCCAAAGACGATCGACGCAAAGAGTGCGAAGACGAATGCCGCGCTGAAATGAGTCAGTTGAATAGTCATGATCTGTCCGCCGGATAAGAGGTTCTAGCTGACGGCTGAGAGTTGATAGCTGAGATCCGCGTCATCGTTTCTTCCCAATGGCAATGTGATAAGCATCCGCTACCGCAATAAAATTCAGCAGCCCCGCCACGATCATGAATTTCGTTCCATAGTCCGCGATAGCAAAAGCGATTGCCCCTTGCCCGCCATTCATAGCGAGCGTCACGATATACATTCCGCCAGCGCCTAAATCGCCAATGAATCCAAGAATGTCGAGGATGTCGCCCCCGTTCGCCTTGTAAATGTGCCCCTGCATCATCAGTCCGAGCGCGAATAAACTTCCAATGGAGGCCAGCAGAAGCAGGCCTCGAATCCAGCGTTTTTGAATGATGTGCCCCGCGCCTGGAATCAGCCAGCCTACGGCAGGAGCGACCACGGCCATCATGTTTGCCTGCTGCGCCGGGTCAGCCGCCGGTTTCGTTTTGAGTTGTGTGGAATTTGCCATTAGATAATTACGATCTCACGTTGAATGTTGCCGGTAACTTCCGCTGATTTATTGCGCACCAGCATGTTGACTTCGCTGCGCACACCGAACTCCGGCAGATAAATGCCGGGCTCAATTGAAAAACAAGAGTTAGGAAGGATCTGGCGCTCGTCGTGAATTTCCAGATCGTCCATGTTCGCGCCATTCGAGTGGACGTCGGTGCCGATGGAATGCCCCGTTCGGTGGATGAAATATTCGCCGTAGCCGCTCTTCTTAATGTGGCCCCGGGTGGCGCGATCCACTTCCCATCCCGCAATCCGGCGTCCGGCGCTCACTGCATCGGTCACGGTCTTCACGCCAGCATCGCGCGCGTCGCGCACGATATCGAAAACCTGGCAAATCCGGCCCGACGGGGCCTTGCCGACAAATCCCATCCACGTAATGTCGTAATACACCGCCCCGGGAGTATCTTTCTTCCCCCACACGTCGAGCAGCACCAGATCGCCCTCACGAATCGGAACCGGGTGATCCGCCCGCGGCTCATAGTGCGGATTGCCGGCGTTGGCATTCACCGCCACGATCGGCGGATCGTCAGTAAGCAAATTCTCGCGTCGAAACGCTTCCATGAACCACTGCTGGATTTCATGTTCCGTGGTCCCACCCTTGCGCACGCGCTTCCCAATTTCCTTGAAGGACGCTGCCGTTATGGCGTCGATAGAATCTCGCGCCGAAAAGTGTGTCTTGATCTGTTCTTCGGTCCATGTGGCTTCGAACTGCGCCACCAGATCGGCCGAGCTCACCACGTTCTTTCCCAAGCCGCGCAACAACTCCACCGTCCCGGCATCGACCAGAGAAATCGTGAACACAATATTGTTCGGCGAGTACTGCATCGCAATGTCGCGGTAGGATGCGAGCATTGCCTTCAGGCTGTCGAACAACTCTTGCCATCCGGAATACTGTCGCTTGCTGCCGGGCAGGGAATCGAGGTGGCCCGCTTCGATTTTATGAACCAATTTTACCGGCTCGCCCTGCGCCGGAATCAGGTAGAACCAGCGCCGCGTAACCATCAGTCCCGCAGGCAATCCCAGCACCCGGTAGGCAATAGGGTCGCGATGATGATGGTCATAGAACAGCCATGCGTCGATATTGCGTTCGCGCAGCGCTGACTGGATGGCAGACAGGTCCATGGGCAAACGTCTATTGTAAACAATGGAAAGGATTTGAGCGAATTGGCGCGGCAGTGGGTACTGAGCGAAATCCATCAGTACCCGGCAGTGCGCGGTAGCGCGTCCGTTTCAAAATGCTTATGCGGGGAGAGCTGCCCTCGGCTCTCCAGTCGAGCGCAGTTCGACAGCTTCATCCTCACCGCGGCGCTACGGGAGCCACTCTAAAGAATCTGTCATACAACCACAGCAACGCCGTCGTAGCCACGCCAACCCCTGCCACCGTCCACCAGATGCGTTCCGGTTGGTGCGCGACCTCACCGAAATGATGCAGAAGCGTGCCCCCGAACCATCCGCCGATCAGCGATCCAATTCCAATCGGCAAAAATGCGAAGCCCATGTAGGTGCCTTGCTGTCCGGGCGGTGCAAGCAGCGCAATGTATTCGTAGTAGCGCGGCTGTTGGATGATCTCTCCTATCGCCAGAACGAATAGCGAGATGATCGCTCCCCAGATCGTCGGCCAAAAGGCGAGGATCAACCACGAGACCGACGTGACGAGCGTGCCAAGAATTACTGCCTGAAATGCGGGAATCTTTCGCGTAATAAGATTCACCGCCAGCGTGAGACAGATCACCGTCAACCCATCAGTGATAAGAATGATCTCCACATCGGCGCCGGAATTGATATAGCCGTGAATGTATCCCGGCAAGCTGATGTACTGTTGCCAGAACACGATCCAGTAACCCGTGAAGAGCACGAGGAACCACATGAAGCGGCTGATCCCGGCCAGCACAAGTGCTAGCAGCGCAGCCCAGATCCACCACGGGACTGAATACTGCGGATAGATCCACAGCCCGATACGCAGCAGCAGAGTGATCAGCAGGACGGGCAACACCAGTCGGTAGTTGCCCACCACCACGCAGAAATTCCGTGCGACAGTCGCGATCGAAGGCGGAGGCGCGTCCCCGGCCTTGCGCGGTTCACGAAAGAAAAACAGAACTACAAAGAACATCGCGAAGACACTGAGCGCAGCGATCCGGTAAACGCCTTCCACTCCCAGATGGCGATGAGCCCACGACGCGAAATACGGTCCGGCCGCGCCGCCGATGTTGACCATCGTGTAGTAAATCGAATAGCCGATAGAACGGACGTTCTCCTTCGAAGCTCGCGCCGTGGTCCCAACCACGCAAGGCTTCACCAATGCAATGCCGAGCGCTGGCAGAATCAGAATGAAGCCGACAAACAAACTCAACGGCACAGCGTTGCGCACCGGAGCCAGCCACGATGCTCCGATGGAACCGATTAGGAAATAGGCTGCGGCAAGGATGAGATACGCGATCGAGAGCGCTCGTCGGAAGCCCAACCGATCGGCGGCAGCTCCCCCGAAGATGGCGAGAAACCACACCATGCCGCCAAAGATTCCCGTCAACGTCCCGGTCTGCTCAGTCGAGAAATTCAGCTTCTCCTGCAGATAGAGAGCGAGCGACGCAAACGCCCCATAGTAAGAAAGTCGCTCAAAGATTTCGCTGAGATTGGCGATCCAGAACGGCCGTTCGAACCCGGTGCGAATCTCCTGCAAGCGTTCGGAAAAGCTCAAAGTGGCTCCTCGGATGACTCATGTGGCGCACTCTGCGCCCGCAAGACTCTACATGCCGATCTATGTAGCAATTCGTTTTCTAACTTCTTCGGCCGAAAGCCCGGCAACGCGAATTACTTTTGTGCGGCTGCTCTGGCCGGACGCAATGGTAACGGAAGCACGCGGCACCTTCAAAAACTTCGCAAAGAATTCAATACATGCATCATTAGCTTTGCCATCGACAGGCGGCGCAGTAAGAGAGAGTTTTAGAACGTCGCCAAGTTCGCCCGTGATAGCGTTCTTCTTCGCGCGAGGATGGATTTTGATTGCGAACGTCGCGCTGCCGCTCGCTTCCTGGATGGGAATCAAGCCTTCTTCCTCAGTGAAAATACAGTCTCGACCAGCAGCAGCGCCCCCACCAGCGGAACCAGGGGGTTTGCCAGCGTGCGAGATTTTCCAATGCTTGCCATCAATGCGGCAACAAACAAGAGCATCGCGACATTTGCTGTAACGCAGAATAGCTTCAGTCCTCTTACCAAGCGATCGTTTACCAAGCTATCGTTGCGAACGCGCAACACATTTAACATAGCCGTGAACAGCAGGGCCAGGCCGGTCCCGAATATCCAGATTCTGCCCGTATAAGTTCTTGGCACAAGCAGGCAAGCGACGATTGCGAGAATAAAAATGGTTCCCGCGCAAAGTCGGTCGACAAGCGTCATAGCCTCTGTGTTCCTCAGTGACCCCTGTGTTTAAGCCTTTATCCGTTCCCCGAAGATGGCCGTTCCCACGCGCACGCAAGTAGATCCTTCTTCAATCGCTACTTCGAAATCGTGTGACATCCCCATTGAAAGCTCATCCATAGCAACGGACGGCAGCTTGCGAGCGGCAATCGCATCCCGCAACTCGCGCAACTTGCCGAAGTAAGGACGTGCGCTTTGGGGGTCGTCGGTAAGCGGAGGCACGGTCATCAGTCCGCGGAACACTAACGCCTTTAGCCGGGGAGCGGCCAGCAGCAAACCTTCCAGTTCGTGCGAGTCCGGCGCTACGCCGCTCTTCGCCGCTTCTCCTCCAACATTGATTTCAATCAGCACTTCCAACGTCCTTCCGAGCGCGCGCGCGGCCGCGTCCAGTTTTTCCGCCAGCTTCACCGAATCGACTGAGTCCACCGCGCGAAATAACTCCGCGGTTCTTGCCGCTTTATTGCTCTGAAGATGCCCGATCATGTGCCATTCCGCATCTTTCAGATCCTGCATAGCCTCGGCTTTAAGGCCAAACTCCTGAACTCGATTCTCTCCGAACAGTCGCTGGCCAGCCGAGTAAGCTTCGCGGATGCGCTCGGCGGGCTGAGTCTTGCTCACTGCCATCAGCGCGATTTCTTCGGAAGAACGTCCTGCGCGGCGCGCAGCTTTATGGATGCGTTCGCGAACCGCGGCAAGATTTTCCGAGATCGACATAAAAAAATTAAACCACGGCAGGCACAAAGTTAAACGAAGCAATACTGCCTTCGCGCACCTTCGTGTCCTTCGTGGTGAACGCTACATCATCGCTGTCGGAGGCGCAGGTTCGTTCGGATCTCCAGCGCTCGATAGCGGCAGGAAGATCATCAGGGCGGCCAGCAGAACCATCACCACAACTCCACTCAGATACAGGGGATGCTCAAAAATCTGTGCCGTCTTGATTCGCGCGGCCCACGCCGAAGCCAGATGCAACCACGGTTGCTGTGCGAACGACATTGCGATAACCCCCGCCCAGAGCAGCCCGCAGATGGCTTCACCAGCGATCAAGCCGGAAGCCGTAAGAACTCCGGCATTTTCCGCTCGCGCCGTTTGCGCCGCGTTCAGGCCGCGGCGTTTGGCCATCCAGTCCCCGATCGACCGAAACACTCCGCCCAGGAAAATCGCGAACGTAGTCTCAAAAGGAAGATACATCCCCACCGCCACCAGCATCGGACTCTTCACCTGCATCATGATCAGCGCAATCCCGAAGCAGACGCCGACCACCACAAGAGGCCACGGCATATCTCCGCCCACGATGCCGATCGCCAGTGTGGCCATCAGCCCGGCTTGGGGCGCCGAAAGATCACGGCTGCCGAAACCGAACGCCGTGTGAAGCAGGTAGAGCGGCCAATACATGACCAAACTCGCCACCACCACAGCAATCAGTTCAGCGCTCTGAATTTTGCTGGGCGTACCGCCCAGAATGTAGCCGACCTTGAAATCTTGCAACAGTTCGCCCGCAACCGCCGCCGAAACGCAAACTACCGCCGCCACTCCCAACACGGTAGCCACGCCCTTGATTCCGTGAACCCCGAGGGCAACCATCAACAGCGCCGCAATAATTAGAGTTGAGAGAGTTAGCCCCGAAATCGGGTTATTGGATGAGCCGATGAATCCAACCAGATTCCCCGAGACCGTCGCGAAGATAAATCCCACCACCAGCATCACCACTGCCGCCAGCACCGCCGGCCAAATCAAACCAGAAATATGTATGTACAGGAAGCACATCAGCACGAACATAACCGCGATCAATCCAAACACGATCTTCGAACTCATGTAGCGCTCGGTTCGCGATAGCTTGGCCTGCTGGTCGGCGGTTTGGCCAAGGTCGGAGAATGCCTTTCCCAGTCCCGCGGTCAGGCTCGCTCGCATTTTGTAGAGTGTGTACGCCGCGCCCACCAACATGCCGCCAACGGCGATCGGTCGCACGATAAACCGCCATACGGCGGTCGCCATCGTTGCCCAATCATCAGGAGTATCCGCTGGAATGTATTGCTTGAGTTGGGGACCCAGAAAATACATCAGGAGCGGAACCATCAACCCCCACGCCAGCACCCCTCCGGAAAACTGAAGTGCGGCAAGCTTTAGCCCGATGATGTACCCCACGCCCAAATAGGCTGGGCTCACACTTGGGGCCGAAGCCATGCTGGCAGCGCCGGTCGCGATGGTATTCGTGGTTCCCACTCCACCCAACCGGACTTGGCTGCGTCCCAGTGTGCCAACACCGAAGTGAAAATCCTTGTCTGCCGCAAACAATCCAAACCGCCCTAGCAGATATACGAAGCCACCGACACCAATATTCCAGAAAAGATACTTGGCAGCTTCGGCTCCGCGTTGTCCAGCTTTGTGAATCTCCGATGCGGCCAGCGATTCCGGAAAGGGCAGTTCCGGATCCTCCACCATGCCGCGCCGCACCAGCGAAATGAACAGCACTCCCAAAATGCTGCCCACCATAATGAGCGCCGTCGATTTCCAATACGCCACCCCGGGCTCGAAGGAAGGCCACGCCTTTGCAATCAGAAACGCCGGAATTGTAAAGATTGCCCCAGCCGCAACCGATTCTCCAATCGAACCCGCAGTCCGCGCGATATTTTCTTCCAGCAGCGATCCCTTCCACGCGCGCATCGCCGCCATCGCAATCACGGCTGCTGGATACGTGGCCGCGATCGTAATGCCTGCGCGCAATCCCAGATACGCGTTGGCCGCCCCCAGAACGATCGTCATAAGGAGTCCCAGCAGCACTGCGCGCAGGGTAAACTCCTTCATTTCCATCCCCTCCGGCACGAAGGGAACATGTTTCTTGACAGTAGTCCCTGGTTCGCGAACTGGACTGCTCATAAGTTGGAATCCTCTCTCCGGACCTTGAGAAAAACAATGCAGCGCGTAACTTAACCGAAAGACTAAACCGCGCAAGTTAGCATGTGCCATGCCTGCATTACAAGTGCGATGCGGGTCCCGGCCATCTCTGGAACGCACTTTAACGGCCCGTTTGCGACCGGCAGCCGGATTCCTCTCCTCCCAGGATTGGCCTGTGCCCATTGGCCTGTGCCCTCTCCTGGCGTAGAATAGGGCTAACGTTTTTCCTCGTAGTCCTCTCTGCTGGAGGTGCAATGTGATAGGTCCTTCCGACCAGCTATGGTTCGAAAAAGTCCTGGAGTTTCATTGTGAGGATTGTGGCAGTGAAATAGGTTTTCGTTCGCGCCGCCGCAGCTTTTTTGAACGTTACTTTCTTCCGATCTTTCTCCTGCAGCCAGTGCGCTGTGCAGAATGTTTTCGCCGGGATTATCGTTTGGTCTTTGTTCCGGTAAAAGAGCGGCTCCCAGAAACGCTCAAGAAGGTGGCATCGCCGGTTCCGCAGTCCAAGCGTAACGTTGCCTAGCAGACCCGGCCGCCGTTATACTGCTAAGGCAAGCATTCACGGAGTCGCCCAGATTTTTCCGCGGGCAGTACGGAGGCCGTCTTCAGCAGTAGCGAGGACAGAATTCGGGCTAGCCAGTCCAAACCTGCAGTAGCAAGCCCTCCTATTGCTTTGCGCACCGGCCAGGCATCGCGCGTCCGCGGATGGGCTGGGCAGATTGCCGAAAGTCTTTTCGCTGTTTTATTTCCCTCCGATTGCCGCATCTGCGCGGCCCCGCTGGTCAAGATTTCCCGCCTTCCACTCTGCCAGCAATGCCTCGACGCCATGCTGCCCATTTCAGGTGGAGTCTGCACGGTATGCGGCGAGCGGATCGTTTCTCCGTACGCTTTTGCCGATGGTGCGAACGAATCCCGCTGCGGGCTGTGCCGCCGCATCGAGCCGGCGTTTGCGCGCGCCGCGGCTTATGGCAGTTATGAGAGCGGACTGCGCGAGTTGATTCATCTCCTGAAATATGGCGGCGTGTGGCCGGCTGCCAATGTCCTCGGACGCATGCTGGCAGAAGCTATTGCAACACTCGAACCCAGTTTTCCCGCGGACTCGATTGCTGTAATTCCCGTACCGCTGCATCGGACGAAGCTTCGCCAACGCGGCTTTAACCAGGCGGAGCTGATCGCTCGCGCTGCCATGAAAGGATTCAATCCTGCCCGCCTGCATCTGTGCGCCACCGTGCTCACCAGAAAGCGCGACACCGCCTCGCAGATCGGCCTCACCACCCATCAGCGTCGCGAGAACCTGCGAGGAGCGTTTGGGGTATCGTGCCCCGAAGCTGTGAAAGGTCGCGAGGTGTTGGTAGTGGATGATGTTTACACGACCGGCGCGACGGTCTCTGAATGCGCGCGGGTTTTGCGCCGCGCCGGTGCGACCAAGGTATGGGTGGCGACCGTCGCCCGCACCCTGAAAGTTTCGGCCCAACATGTCGAGATCAGTTCCCACTACGACGAAACCGAAGAAGCTTCTGAAGTGAGGGAGGTTCCGCTGGCTCGTGCAGTTGGCGGCTGACCAAATCGCGCGGAACGTGGGTCGCATCTAAGTATCCATAAGATCGAGCCCAAGTATCGAGCCCAGAACGCAGTTTAAGCGGATGCTTCGAGTTCTTAGGAAATTGGGGAGACGAGCAGAGTATGTCAACCAGGATGGAAGCCGCGGCAGAACCAACAGGCAGGCACGCCGCCGGGCTGTTCGCCACGGCGGCGATGCATCGCGACAGCAACGGCAACACGCTGCACGCGCCCGTGCTGGTTTTGAACGCGTCCTACGAACCCATCAATGTCTGCGCCGCTCGCCGCGCCCTGGTGCTGGTGCTGAAGGGCGTGGCCATGACGGAAGAAGAAAACGGACACTTCCTCCACGCCGCCCGCCTCGCCATTCGTGTGCCCTCGGTGATCCGGCTGCTTGAGTACCGCCGCATCCCGCACCAGAGCCGCGCCTTGTCGCGCAAGAACATTCTGTTGCGCGACCGCAACACCTGCCAGTACTGCGCGACCGTCCTGCCCTCAGGCGAATTGACTCTCGACCATGTCACTCCCCGCTCGCGCGGCGGCTCCTCGACCTGGGAAAATCTCGTGGCCTGCTGCCACTCCTGCAATCGCCGCAAGGGTAACCAGTATCCCCTCGAAGCCGGCATGAAGCTGATGCGCGAGCCCCGCGCCTTCAACCTCCACACCAGCCGCCACATCATGCGGCTCATGGGCCGCTCCGATGATAAGTGGAGGAAGTATTTGTTCTACTAGGGCTCGTCTCCTAAGAATGGTTTTGGGAAGGGCCCGCGTCCGCCGAAATTCTCTAGCTATTCCATGATCGGGAAGGGCACGAGTTCCACTCGTCCTGCTAAGCCGTGAAAATGTTCCCGCGCTTCAGCGCCTGGGGTTTGCGCGCTTGTACGTTAGCAAAGACGATCGACGACTTAAATTCACGTTTACGTGTAGGAGTCTGCAATGCCCCGTCAGGCCTGAGGCTTGATCGAAGCTGCGATCAAGCTCATCTTGAATACGTAGCATTCTTCATGAACAATCTGTCCGCGCTCATCTGTTTTGGCGGTCTCAAGCGGCGCAGGTTTGTTGCAGATAGAGCACGATGGAACTACGGGCGCAGAGGCAATCTGATTCATGACGCACGCCTGTGGCGAAGGCGTTTCAGCTTCGGGCACTATATCATGCGTCGCACTTGTTGATATAGCTCTTTCCGGCTACATAGTTTCGTGTAGAGGGATGGGCTTCGAGCTTCGCCGCCTTGACCATAACCTTCGGGAATTCCCTTGACTCTCATCCTCGAACTTGCAATCCTATTTCTATACGAATCAGTTCCTTGACATCAGAATAACCCAAAGATAAGTGCCGTAAATGCAATATTTTGCGAGCCGAATCGATGGAATCCGGCCCTTTGCTGGGTAATGCTTCCTCTAAATCCTTTAGAAACTATATTTTGCGGTTAAGTTATTTGCTATCAATATTTTGCTGGATCTGGAGGATCTCGAAGTCGGCAACTTGCTGATTCCATGGATTTTATGGTTTCGATCCGTCTTCTTTTTTAATCCAGATCCAGATCCAGGTCGAGCTGAGAGAGGCACGCCGTCCTTGCAGGTGCATCCACTTCCAGGGCGTAACATCGAATAAGAGTTAGATCGACCACATTTATGGGAAATACGTTTAAGACCGCGTTCCTGTTGACCGCGCTGACGCTGCTGCTGATGTTCATTGGCCGCTACTTTGGCGGGCAGAATGGGATGCTGCTGGCGCTGGCGTTTGCCGCCGTGATGAACTTCGTCTCTTACTTTTACTCCGACAAAATTGCTCTGGCCATGTACCGCGCGCAGCCGGTAACGCGCGAGGAGTTGCCCCGCGCCTATGGGGCGGTCGAGCGCCTTACGCAGAAAATCGGCCTGCCGATGCCGAAGATTTATGTAATCCCCACGGAATCACCAAACGCGTTTGCCACGGGACGGAATCCACAGCATGCTTCAGTCGCCGTGACCCACGGAATTCTGGGACTGCTCAACGATGAGGAACTCGAAGGCGTGCTGGCGCATGAACTGGGGCACGTGGGGAATCGCGACATCCTGATCAGTTCGGTGGCGGCGACGATTGCGGGCGCAATCACCATGCTGGCCAGCATGGGCCGCTTTGCCATGATCTTTGGAGGCATGGGCGGCGACCGCGACCGGCGCGATGGCGGAGGCCTGGGCGCGTTGTTCATGCTGATCCTGGCCCCAATCGCGGCCAGCCTCATTCAGCTTGCGGTTTCGCGCTCTCGCGAGTATCAGGCGGATGCAACCGGCGCTCACTACACCGGCAATCCTTACGCGCTGGCCAGTGCGCTACAAAAGCTCGACGCCTATTCGAAACGCGTCCCCATGGCAGCATCGCCTTCGACCGCACATTTGTTCATCATCCAGCCGCTGCTGGGAATGAATTTCGGCAGCTTGTTTTCGACCCATCCCCCAATTGCCAAAAGAATCGAGCGGCTCACGGGAAGGCCGGCAGAATTCACGCAGTAAAATCGCTTCTAGCTTCTGGCCCCTGGCTACTAGCTTGGGACTCTCGCAAGAATGGTTCGGGCTCGCGTTCTGATTCAGAGTAGTGTCACCACGACTCTCGCGTTATGGGCGGTGAGCTAGACGCTACCAGCCCGAAGCTAGGAGCTAAAAGCTGAAGTCCAGTGACATCGGTAACTCCGCCAGTCTTGCGTCCGATAGTAAAATTCAGCAATGTCTCCTGAGACCGCACTCGCTGTTTCTAATAAAGCCGCCGACCTGGAAAAGGCGCTGCGGTGCGTAATCCGCGGCAAGGACGAGGTTGTGCGGCTGGCGCTGGTCAGCATTTTTGCCCGCGGACATCTTCTGATCGAGGGCGTCCCGGGAGTCGGCAAGACCACGTTGGGCCAGGCCCTCGCCCGCGCCATCGATTGCACCTTTCAGCGCGTCCAGTTCACCAGCGACATGCTGCCTTCCGATGTGCTGGGGATTTCAGTGTATTCGGCGCTCGAGCAGGAATTCGAGTTCAAGCGTGGCCCCGTCTTCACCAATGTGTTGCTGGCGGATGAGATCAATCGAACCACGCCGAAGACGCAGTCCGCGTTGCTTGAGGCGATGAACGAAGGCCAGGTCACGGTTGACGCGCATTCTTACGAATTGCCGCGCCCCTTTCTGGTGATCGCAACGCAGAATCCGGTGGAACACTATGGGACTTATCCTTTGCCGGAATCGCAGATGGACAGATTTTTGATGCGTGTGCGAATGGGATATCCCGAAGCGGCGGCGGAGCGCGAGATTCTGCGGTCGCAGGCGGGCGCAGCGCACTTGCACGAGATGCGCCCAGTTCTAACCGGCGCTGACGTGCTCGAAATGCAGGAAGCCGCGAAGCGCATTCGCGTGGATGAATCTCTGGTGACCTACGCTCTGGAAATTGTGAAGCGCACGCGCGAGTCGGAATATCTGTCGTTGGGAGTTTCGCCCCGCGGAGCGCAGGCGCTTTATCGTGCGGCGCAAGCCATGGCCTTTCTCGACGGGCGCAGCTTCTGCACTCCGGAAGACTTCAAGCCCCTGGCCGTGCCGGTGTTCGCTCACCGCGTCGTGGTGAACGGAGGCTACGCTTCGACGCTGAAAAAGTCAGAGCAGGCCGATCAGGTGATGCGCGAGATTGTCGAGAATGTGGCAGTGCCGCTGTAAGCAGTGGCCAGCAGGCAGTGATCTTAAAGCTCATCAGGCCCATCGTGAGAGAATCGGAACCGGTCTGATGATTGCTGAAGTCATCCCGGAAGCTTACGATCCGATTGGGCGAAACGGCAGTCGCCCATTCGAGCGGCGTCGCGGCTTTCATTCGACGTTTCCCTTCGGCCGTTACGTCAGCCAACCGCTTAGCGTAAAGTGCAACACGATAGCAGACGTACGCAGGTTTCTAGCCGACTGTAAATATGTTTCTGACAAGGAGCAATTTGGCAAGGACGACTATTGGCAACCGCCAGAAGAATTCGAGAAAAGGAAGAAAGGCGATTGCGAAGATTTCGCGTTGTGGACGTGGAGACAGCTTCTAAGCCTGGGTTACGAGGCACGGTTCGTTGTCGGCTCTTGTGGCAAGTACGGCTCAGGACATGCGTGGGTCGAGTATTTTCAAGATGGCAAATGTTACCTTGTAGAGTCTTTGGCCAGCCGAGTCGGAACGCTGCCTCGCTTATCCACCGTAGGATATTTGCCTCAGTTTTCAGTCTCTTGGGATGGCAAGATCGTAAAGTATTTCTCGCATGCCAAACCGGATCGCCCGCTCGGAGTCCGGGCCGTGGCGCCGCTAGTTCCAGATTACATCGTTTTCTGGACATGGTTCTGGGTCGCGAATTCTTATCGTTTGCCCAAGCTTCTGTGGAAGGTTCTGCGGCGGAATCTTTTTAGACGTGAACTTTGGCTGCAGCGTAAGACTCGACAACGCTGAAGTTCCGTTCGACGGTTATAATTCTCGCGTGACGTCTTTCCTCCGTTTTCTCATGCTGCTGTCGCTCATCTGCTGGATTGGCGGCCTGATTTTCTTCGCCTTCGTGGTCACGCGGACGGCGTTTTCAGTGTTGCCTACAACTCATCTCGCGGGCAACATCGTTGGCAGCACTTTAAGCAAGCTGCACTGGATCGGCATCGTCTCCGGAATCATCTTCCTTGCCAGTTCCATGTTCTACAGCCGCCTGACTGCAGGAACCGCACACGTCTTCGAAGCGCGTCATGTGCTCTTGTGCTTGATGCTTGCGCTCACGCTGATCTCGCAGTTCGGCATTATTCCACGCATGGACACTTTGCGGGCATCGCTGGGTGAGGTGAGGGCTGCGCCGATCGACAATCCTGAGCGGGTTCAGTTCGATGCGTTGCATGTGTGGTCGACGCGAGTGGAAGGGGCTGTGTTGCTGCTGGGGTTGGTGGTGGTGTATTTCACCGCGCAGCAACTTGCCGTCCGATAGCGGGTGAGCGAAGAGGCGACGATGAAAGAGCCATCCTCAGCGGCTGAAGCCGATCAATTTTCGCAACTTTGTGGCACGACTGAAGTCGTGCCCTTCCCGATCTCGTACGCGCGAAGCGCCTCAGTTTGAAAGGAACTGACGGATTACCTGTCGCGCCACCAGTTGGGCAATATCCTTATTCTCATTTATCCTGAAAGGTTGCCCTAGCGTTGCTAAAGCGACCGTGCACGTCGAGGCTGAACTAGCTCGCGCGCGGCATCGCTAGGAGCTAAGAGCTTTCCTTATGAAAACTGGCATTATTGGCCTGCCTCAGGTGGGCAAGACATCGTTGTTTCGAATTTTGACCAAGGCGCATCTTTCGGATCAGGCGCGGGCCAACCCGCGCGAGGCGCACATCGGCGTAGCCAAGGTTCCCGATGACCGGCTCGATCGGCTGGCTGCGCTTTACAACCCGAAGAAACTTACGCACACATCAGTGGAGTACGTCGACGTGGGCGCGATCGGCCAGGAAGCGTTGAAGGACACCGCTTACGCCGCGCACCTACGCACCGTCGATGCACTAGCGCACGTGGTGCGGGTGTTTGACGATCCTTCGGTGCCGCATACGGGAGAGATCGATCCGCTGCGTGACATCAAGAACGTTGAGTTTGATTTGCTGGTGAGCGATCTGGGACAGATCGAAAAACGGATCGAGCGTCTGGAAAAAGATTTGAAGAAAATGAAAACGCCAGAACTCGAAAAGGAGTTCGAGCTGTTGAAGCGCGCGAAAGTGCAGGTGGAATCGGACAAGCCTTTGCGCGAAATGGAAATGACCGCTGAGGACAAAAAACGGATCAAGGGCTTTATGTTTTTGAGCGAGAAGCCGATCTTCTATGTGCTGAATATTGGGGAGTCCACGGAACTGGGCAGGGAATTGGAAGAAGCGGTGAGCAAATATAAGCTGACGGAAATTGCAGCGCGGCCGAATGCAGCGGCGACCGCGATTTGCGGCAAGGTCGAGGCCGAATTAGCCGAGATGAGCGATGCGGATGCAGCGGAATTTCTCTCCAGCTACGGGCTTACCGAGAGCGGGTTGGTGCGCTTGATTCGGACCACATACAAATTGATGGGGCTGATTTCATTCTTCACGGCTGGCGAGGATGAGTGCCGCGCCTGGCAGGTTCCGGCAAACTCGCGCGCGCAGTCGGCGGCGGGAGCGATCCATTCCGATTTGGAAAAACATTTCATACGAGCGGAAACGATTCGATGGGATCAGCTGCTGGAAGCTGGTTCAGAAGCGAACGCTCGCGCCAAGGGAACCTTGCGGCTGGAAGGGAAAGATTACATCGTGCAGGATGGGGACGTAATGCACATTCGGCACTCAGGATAAATTCACTACAGAGACACAGAGAAAAGCTCGAAGCGGTTTCTCTGTGTCTCTGTGGTGAAGCCTCTCTGATATCATCCTCGACACTGCACATGAACGCCATTCTCATCAGCATTCTCCTTGGCGTCACGGCTGCCGCGGCAAATGTTTTTGGCGGGGCAATCATTGTGCAGCGCAATTGGGAGCGCAGGTATCTTCGCTACTTCGTCGCTCTGGGCGCGGGATTCATGCTGGCCACCGCTCTGGTCGAGATGGTCCCAGAGAGTCTGGAACTACGGGGAAGAAGCGCTGCGTTTCTCATCCTGCTGGGATACTTGATCGTTCACTTCTTCGAGCATACGGTCACGCCTCACTTCCACTTTGGCGAAGAGACCCATAAAGATGAGTTCATCCATGCGCATAAGGGATATTCCGTTCTGCTGGGATTGATCATCCACACGTTCTTCGACGGCATTGCCATTGCTTCCGGATTTCTGGTGTCAAACTCGCTGGGCTGGCTCATCTTTTTCGCGGTATTTCTGCACAAAATTCCTGAAGGCTTCACGGTGAGTTCGGTGATGCTGGCCAGCGGACGCAGCCGGGGGAAGGCTTGGGGAGCGTCCGTGGTTCTGGGCGGAGCGACACTGGCGGGAGTTTTGACCATGGCGCTATTTCGGCATCACGTAAGCGCTGGGTTACCGCTGTCGGCCGGGGTGACGATTTATGTTGCGGCTTCCGATTTGGTTCCGGAAGTAAACAAGGAACCAGCGATGAAGATGGCGCTACTGGTTTTCGTCGGCGCCGCTTTTTTCTTTGTGCTGGAAAAGCTCTTTCACTTGTAGTGCATGTGAGCTATGACCCTGGGGCTGAATCCCGTTTTATCATGAACGCCTCAACGCGGCGCTGAAGCGCCGCTCTTCCACCTCTGAGCGCTGTTCCATGTTTCTGAAGTCTCCACCGTTTCTGGAAGTTTGCTCATAACTCGCTAGTCCACGGAGTGTTTGGCGGTATACCCATCGCGGGCCACGACGTCGATTTTTTGATCTTTGCCCTTCTGATCTCTGACTTTCAGCGGGCCGCCATCGGGCGCCACCACCTGCACTTTCAACTTGCGATAAGTGCCGTCGAGTTTGGAGTTGGTGGGGTGATAGGAAAGCGAGTATTGATTGCGGATATCTTTTCCGATGTCTTGAAAATCTTCCCCGTATTCGGCTTCGAAACGGGGAAAATAAGCGCGGCCTCCAGTCATGGCGGCGAAGGTGCGCATTTCGTTATCGGCTTGCAGATAATCCATTCGGTCCACCGGGATGCCCAGGCCGCGGCGGGCAGCGCCGCCACGCGCTTCGGCACGTTCGCGGGCCATAAATCCGACACTGATGGGGAAGATGGTCACGTCCTTCGTATCCTTGATCTTCTTCATGATCGTGTCGAGTTTGATCCGGCTGAAGGTATCGACACCGGTAGTAACAAGAATGACGTATTTTTTGCCTTCCACCCGGTCCAGACGGTCGAGCGTGTCAAACAGGGCGTCAAAAACGTTCGTCTCTGAAAAACCAGGAATTCGCAGTTGGTTCAGCGCGCCGTAAACCGCGCGCTTGTCCTGAGTGAAATCCACCAGAATGTGCGGGAGCATGTCGAAATAGCTGACCGCAACCCAGTCATCCTTCTGCAGGGAGTTGGCGAACGCATAAGAAGCCTGAAGCGCATCGATCATAAAGGTATAGTTCGTGGAGGCGAATTCGATGAGCAAAACTGCGGTGATTGGCGCTTTCGCTACGTTGAACTTGGTGATCTGCTGCTGCGATCCGTCTTCAAAGAGCCGGAAATTATCTTTCTTCAGGCCCGGAACAAATTGGCCGCTCTTGGTAGTTACCATCACGTCGACATTGACCAGGGGGACGTTTACTTTAATGGAATAGTCGGGCAGGCCTTCAACCTTCGGCGTGGAAGCTGGCGGGGGAGGTGGGGGAGGAACCTCGGTACTCTTTTTCGGAATGGTGTAGGGGCCGATGTCACCCGTAGGACCGCCGGCGTCGGAAGGCGCGTCCTGCTTGGGCTTTCCATTATCTTGAGTTGGCGCTGGGTTTTGGGGCGCTGGAGATTGATCTTGGGCGGAAACTGAGGTGCCAGCCGAAAGCAGCAACAGGCAAGCCGCAAAGGTTAGCATGACATGGGTAAGATTTTGGGAATGTGCTCGCAGGTTTACGACCTTCCGTTTGAAAAACATATGAGCCTCAGTGAAAAAGCGGTTAAAGAACAAAAATCCCTGTGCTAGTATAGACGCAAGGATTCGCGATTGGGATGTTTTGCCTGGCTCCCAGTATTCCCCCTCCTGGCAACGACTTACAATTTGGCGAAATCTAAAATCTGTATAGGTAGGGCTGATCCAGTTCTGCCAGGTGTTGATTCATGAGAAAATTTGCTGTTGCATTTGTCGCCGCCTCCCTGTCTTTCACCTCTTTTGCATCCGGTCAAACGCCGTCTGCTTCGCTGGCGCAAGATCCTAAAACCATTGCAGTGAGCCAGATTCATGCTGGCATGCGCGGTGTGGCTTACACCGTGTTTCAGGGTGTGAAGCCCGAAGCCATGGAAGTGGAAGTGCTGGGCGTGCTGCACAACGTGAATGGGCCGAAGGGCGACATTATTCTGGTGCGCTTGCACGGGCAAAAGGTGGAGTACACCGGCGTGGTTGCGGGTATGAGCGGCAGCCCGGTTTATTTCGACGGCAAACTCGCTGGGGCGCTGGCGTTTCGCATCGGGGAGTTTTCGAAGGAACCGATTGCCGGGGTAACGCCGATCGCCGACATGCTGGAAATCAGCGCGCTGGATCGATCGCCTGCGGAGGAAACGTCGGCGGTGAGTCCTTCTGCAATTTCGGTGATTGGCAAGACTGGTGGACCGGGGGAAAGCGTTGCCTTGCCGGGATCGCCGCAGAATTCCCCAGTAAAGAGTTTTGCGAATTACCTGAAGCCGATTGAGACGCCGCTGGCTTTCAATGGATTTTCCGAGCAGGCGGTCCAACTTTTTGCGGGACAACTTGGGGCCGCGGGGATTGTTCCGGTCATGGGGGCGGGGTCAAGCAGCGACGAGAAGCAGCCTGAGCCGCTGGAAGCCGGCTCGGCGATTAGTGCGGTCTTAGTACGTGGCGATATGGATATCGAAGCTACCTGCACCGTGACTTATGTAGATCCGCAGCGCCTGCTGGCCTGCGGGCATCCGCTTTTGCAGTTTGGGTCGGTCGATCTGCCGATGAATAAGGCCGACGTTTTGGCTACGCTGCCATCGCCGCTCAACGCGTTCAAGATTGTGAATACGACCGAGCCTGTGGGAACGTTTGTGCAGGATCGCCACACTGGAATCATGGGAGTGTTCAACCGGCAGCCGGAAATGATTCCAGTGACGTTAAGCATTCACAGCGCCACGGGAGTGAAGCAATTCCACTACGAAGTGCTGAATAATCCGAAGCTGACGCCGGTGGCTCTGATGGTGACGGTGTTCAATGCGCTGCACGGGGTGAACGAGTTCGGCGAAGAGATTACTTACCGGCTGGCGGGAAGTATTGGAGTCAAGGGATTTCCGGAAGTCACGATGCGGAACATGTTCGCTCCTGCGGAAGGTTCGCAGCCGGCGGCGATGCAGGCGGCGATCTCGCTGGGCGAGCGCTTCGGGCGCATCTATGACAATCCTTACAACGCTCCGGCAATTGCGGGCGTGAAGCTGGATTTCGATTTGGTCCGTGAACGGCGCTGGGCGCGGTTGGAAAGCGCGCGAACCAGCGTGACTGAAGCTCGTCCCGGGGAAGAGATTATTCTGGAGACGGTGCTGGCGCCCTATCGCGGCGAACGCATCGTGCAGCAGATTCCGGTAAAGATTCCAACCTCGGCGAGCAAAGGAACGTTGCGCATTCTGGTGAGCGACGGCGAGACTTTAGACCGCGTCGGGCACGGAACAGCGGCTTTCGGGCGGAAGCTCGATTTGGCGTCCACCATCGCGCTGCTGAACAAAGAACATTCTAATAACCGCGTTTACGTTTCGCTGCTCGAAGCCGATCCTGAGGCACGGGTCGCTGACAAGGTGATGCCGACCCTGCCTATTTCAATCATGAATGTGATGGACGGCATGCGCGGCAATCAGGAGATGCTCGTCTCCGGCGAATCGAATGTGGACGAAACGGCGACGGCTCCGCTGGATTATGTGGTGTCGGGAGCTCAGCTGCTCACTGTTACGGTGAAGTAATAGCCAGTATCTGGTAGCGAGTACCTGGTAGCGGGTGCTGAGTACCGAAATTTCTAACATTGCCTCCAAGACCACCGATAAAAAATCCTATTCGTGCCTGCGAATAGATGACGCTACCGCTCGTTTTACGTGCGCTATAATGCACACGCTTGCCTGTGTAAGTCACCGCGGTGCGCTGAGAAACTGCTCGTTACACCCTGATGAGGAGGAAACCGTGTCACACGATCTTGATCGCCAGTTCGATCCCCAACTTGATCCTCAAGAAGAACAACATAGCCGGCCTGAATCCCACGGCCACGCTTGCGGAAATCTTTTTGGATGCGGCGTTGAGCAAGGCACAGGAGTTTTCCGCGAAGACATCAAAGGCGCCGCAGTCACCAAGCGATCCGCCGACCGGCTTCTGCACATGGACGAGATGGACCAGGAGCGTCTCGACGGCTTTCTGACGGCGCGGGGCCAGTCGCGGCGGCGACTGATGCGCGCCAGCAGTTTCATGGGAGCGCTGGCTGGCATTGGTCCGTGGTTCACGAAACTTGCGCGTGCGGCTGATGCGGTAGAGGCTGCAGCTGGCACGCCGCTCGCCTCGGAAGCGGCACAGAAGAAGGACGAGCAGGGCCGCGTGCACGTGGTCGAATCGAACGATAAGACGGTGCGCTTGGGCGTTTACGACACTACGCTCGATCCCATTCTCAAAATCGATTCCGGCGATACCATCAGCTATGCCAATACGTGGTCACATTTCTTGAACCAGATGCAGCCGGGCGTTCCGGTTGAAACTTTAGCGAAGCTTCGACTTAGTAATCCCGGACACGGGCCGCATTCGATCATCGGACCGGTCTACGTCAATGGAGCGGAACCCGGCGACGTGCTGGAGGTGCGCTACAAGCGCATTCTTCCATTTGACTGGGGCGCCGTATTCAATAATCCCGGGTCGATCGGAACGGGATTACTCCCCCAGGATTTTCCCGAAGGTCAGGTGAAGTATCTGAAACTCGACCTGACTAAGATGACGGCGGAGTTTAACTCGAATATTCATGTGCCGCTGAAACCGTTTCAGGGAACGCTGGGCGTGGCGCCGCCTGATGGTTTCTATCCTGCTTTGACTCCGGGAGTGACCAGTTCCGTGCCTCCCGGCCCTCATGGCGGGAATACGGATTTGAGCGAGATGGTCGAAGGCTCGACTATGTTCATACCAGTGTGGAAGGCGGGAGCGCTGATCTATACCGGCGATTCGCACGCGGTTCAGGGCGATGGCGAGATCAATCTTTCCGCGCTGGAAACGCGCATGAAGGAATTGCGCATTCAGGTCGTGCTGCACAAGCAGAAAAATTTCGCATGGCCGGTGGCGGAGACGACGACCCACTGGATCACGCTGGGCCTGGATAAGGATCTCAACGTAGCCATGACCTTGGCGGCACGCAACGCTATCAACTTTCTGGCCACGCGGGCCGACCTCACCAAGCTCGATGCCTACGCATTGTGCAGTATCGCCGTCAGTTTTCGGGTGACGCAGGTCGTGGACATCGTGCGTGGGGTGCACGCCATGATCCCTAAAAATCTTTTCGCAGCGGACTTGCGCAAGCAGATTGCGGTGGTTTGAGGCGAGGCAATCACAAGCAACGGCAAAACAATAAGAGTCCTGCTTTTTCCATGTGACGGAAGCCGTCCGTGGCCCAAATCGCTAAGATCATCTGTATCCCGTTGTAGCCAACGTGCGCAAGAAAGCTTGATGCTACAGACTTTGTGACGGCACGAATCGTAGTAAGAACGACTCCGACAAGAACAATAATCAGGACAGCCCAAGAGTAGCCGTATTGCGGCGAATGGATAGCGCCGAAAAGCACGCCAGTGATCAGGATGGCGGGGAACGCTCCAGCACGGCGGGCTACGACCGGATATAAGAATCCACGAAAGAAAACTTCTTCCATCAGCGGGCCGAGAGTGACGGCGAAGATGGCAGTCAGATAGGCATCGGATCGGTGCGCGAAGAATTGATCGAAGGGAGTGCTCTTGGGCATGGGAAGAACCCTATCCAGAAGCAGTAGGCCGAGCATGAGAACGCCGATGCCTAAGAAAGTCACTCCCGCAATCCCCGGCCAATTCCAGCGGATCGCTTGCCAGAATCGCGCGTGATATTTGCCTTCGACCAGCAGAATCATATACAGCGCTACGGCGACGTAGGTCAACAACTCCGAGAGCAGCGCCAGCGACGGCTTCTGCGCTACTTCCATCCAACTGGCGTGCGGGAAGGCGAAGTGGCGGGCGCCGAGGACGGTGAAGAGTTGCACGAAGAAAAGCGTGACGAGAATGAGGCCTGCGATGACGAGCACATCCCAGCCGCTCCAGACGGGGTTCTCGGCGGATTGGGGAAGAATTGGCGCGGACGCGAAGACGGGCGGCGGCAATGGATCGTCGGCAGGAGGGATAAGGATCTGCGGGTCGCTGCTCAGAGGCGGCGGATCAAGATGCGGATCTTCGGGTGATGACAAACAAATTCCTCAGGGGCTAAAGCCCGAATTCTTATTTCACTTTTCCGGCGCGGCTTTAAGCCGCGCCCCTTCAAATCCTCAAGCGTCCCGCAACCTTAAAGTTGACGCTCCCCAAATCCCACAACTGCACCGCTCAAATCCTAAAGCCGTGCCCTTCAAATCTCCTGGAGCAGTTCCTATGCGCTGCGCTTTCCGTTCCCGGAGAAATATCCCGTCAGCGCCTGGCCCGTATACGACTTCTTCACGCGTGCTACTTGTTCTGGCGTGCCTTGGGCCACGATGCGGCCGCCTTCTTCGCCGCCTTCGGGGCCGAGGTCGATGATCCAATCGGCGTTGCGGATCACGTCCAGATTGTGTTCGATGATGATGATCGAATTGCCCAGGTCGGTCAACCGGTGCAACACGTCGAGGAGCTTTTTCACGTCGTCGAAGTGGAGACCGGTGGTTGGTTCGTCGAGCAGATAAAGAGTTTTGCCGGTCTGGCGCTTGCTTAGTTCGCGGGCCAGTTTGATGCGCTGGGCTTCGCCGCCGGAGAGCGTGACCGCAGATTGGCCGAGATGAATGTAACCGAGGCCGACGTCGACCAGAGTTTGCAACTTCTGCTTTACCTGCGGAATGTTTTCGAGAATGGGCAGCGCGTCGGAGACTGGCATCTCGAGCAGGTCGGCGATAGAGTTGCCATTGTATTTTACCGCCAGCGTTTCGCGGTTGTAGCGGCGTCCGCCGCAGACCTCGCAGAGAACGTAAACATCCGGCAAAAAATTCATCTCGATGCGGCGCTGGCCCTCGCCCTGGCAGGCCTCGCAACGTCCGCCGGGGACGTTGAAGGAAAATCGTCCGGGCTTGTAACCGCGCTCGCGCGCTTCGGGCAGCATGGCATAAATATCGCGAATCGCGGTGAACACGCCGGTATAGGTTGCGGGATTCGAGCGCGGGGTGCGGCCGATCGGGGATTGGTCGATGCGAATGACTTTGTCGATATTCTCCGCGCCGACGATCGATTTATGCTCGCCAGATTTTTCGCGCGAGCGATAAAGTTGCCGCGCCAGTGCACGGTAAAGGATGTCGTTGACCAGCGTCGATTTTCCTGAGCCTGAAACTCCCGTCACCACCGTCATCACGCCAAGCGGGAAAGTTACATCGAGATTCTTGAGATTATTTTCCTTCGCGCCGAGAATGGTCAGAGCCGCGCCATTCGCCTGGCGGCGCTCAGACAGCATGTCAATCCGAACTCTGCCGGAGATGTAAGCGCCGGTAAGAGAGTTGGGCTCTCGCATGATTTCTTCCGGAGTGCCATGGGCGACGAGGCCTCCGCCATGGCGTCCAGCGCCGGGACCGAGATCGATTACATAGTCGGCGCGCCGGATGGTTTCTTCGTCGTGCTCAACGACCAGCACGGTGTTGCCGAGATCGCGTAGATTTTCGAGCGCGGTTAGCAGGCGTCCGTTGTCGCGATGGTGCAAACCGATGGAAGGCTCGTCGAGCACGTAGAGCACTCCGCGCAGCTTGGACCCGATCTGAGTAGCGAGACGAATGCGCTGCCCTTCACCGCCGGAAAGAGTGGAGGCCGAGCGGTCGAGCGAAATGTAGTTGAGTCCCACGGCATTCAGGAATTGCAGGCGCTCGACTACTTCGTGCATGACCCGGCCGGCAATCTTTTCTTCCCGGCCAGCAAGCTTGATGCTGCGCGCAACTTCGAGCGCTTTGGAAATTGGCAACGCGGTGAAATCGGCGATTGACATGCCGTTCACTTTTACTGCAAGGCTTTCGGGACGCAGGCGCTTCCCATGACATGCCGGACAGTCGGTCGCGGACATGTGATCCATTAGCCAATCGCGGTAGCCTTCGGAAGTTGATTCTTCGAGATTCTGTTTCAAATATCCGAAAATTCCTCGGAAGCCAGTTTTGCCGCGGCCGGATTCGCCGTTCAATAGCAGGTCCTGGATCTTCTCGGGAAATTTTTCAAAGGGCGTGTTCAGATCGATGCCGTGCGCGGTAGAGGTTACTTGCAGTGCGTGAATCAGGCCCTGCGATGCCGAACCCGGCCCGAGTCCGCCATCGAGCAGCGGCTTCGACCAGTCGGTGATAACTTTCGCGGGATCGAAATCGTAACGGCTGCCGAGGCCGTGGCAATCGGGACAGGCTCCGTACATACTGTTGAAGGAAAATGAACGCGGCTCGAGTTGCGGCACGCTGATGCCGCAATCCGGGCAGGCAAGCTTCTCGGAATAAAGTGTTTCTTCGCCGCCAACCACTGCCACATGTACCAGTCCGCCGGCCAACTTCATCGCGAGACCGACCGACATTTCCAGGCGATGTTCGATTCCGGGCTTGACCAGCAGACGGTCGATCACGACTTCGATGGTGTGGTTCTTGCGCTTGTCGAGATTGAGGTCGTCGTCCAAATTCACAATTTCGCCATCGACGCGGGCGCGCGTGTAGCCATGCTTGAGCAGCGTCTCCATCTCTTTTTTGAATTCGCCTTTGCGTCCGCGAACGATTGGCGCGAGAACCATCACGCGATCTTCCGGCGTGAGCGCCATCACGCGCTGGACAATTTGCTCGGCGGACTGCCGGCTGATAGGGCGCCCGCATTTCGGGCAATGCGGGATTCCAATCGAAGCGAATAACAGGCGAAGATAGTCATAGATCTCGGTTATCGTGCCCACGGTCGAGCGCGGGCTGCGGCTGGTGGTCTTTTGCTCGATCGAAATCGACGGGCTAAGTCCATCAATGGAGTCGACGTCGGGACGCTCCATCTGGTCCAGAAACTGGCGGGCGTAGGTGGAGAGCGTCTCCACGTAACGGCGCTGGCCTTCGGCGTAAATCGTGTCGAATGCTAGAGATGACTTGCCCGAGCCGCTCAGGCCGGTGACCACGGTGAGAGTGTTTCGAGGGATTTCAACGTCGATATTTTTGAGGTTATGCTGGCGCGCCCCGCGGACCGAAATCTTGGTAATGGCCATTTGGTGTGAGGCTGATTGCCCTTCCGTAATGTCGACAGGTCTGCAGGGATGTTCGACAGTAGGTATGCGCAGCTCTACTCCGTATTTTACTACGGCGCATCTGGGTCGTCACTAGCGGCGGGCGCGAACGCGGGTAGATTGAAGAAAACCGCATAGACGAAATTTAGGGTTGCGGCATCTGATTACTGCCAATTCGCAAAGGGTGGTTGAACTGTGATTTCGCTTTTCATGCCTCTGATTCTCTGCTTCACTGTGGCGCTCTCCGTTGGAATTGGCGTACTGGCGGCTTATGCGGCCGTATTTGGAATTCTGCAGGCTTGCGGCCGGGCATCGCAGCAGCAGCTACGGCCGGCGGAAATAAGGCCGCGACTGCTTCTGGTGCCTACGCAGAACCATGCTAGCGGCGACTAGGAACCTCTCCTAGACCCATCTGGACTAGCAGACAATCCTATCCTCAGGCAATTTTCTTGCGGCAATTTTTTTGGCAATCGTCCTTTCGAGCAGAATTCCTAACGAAGAGGCGGCCGCATCTGCTGGACGTCTTTCCCGATTTCCCAAATCGACGCGCCTTCGCAAAGACTGAGCAATTCTTAACAGATCAGAATCCCCTGCCGAAGATAGTTTGAGTCGGTTGACGAGTGGCGCAGGCAAAGGGTAGCGGCGGGCATTCTTCCTTGGAGGAAATTCGCGGATGATGAGGAGAATACCTTTTGCCGATCCTACTCCCGATCCTTGTCCCGACCCTTCTCCCGAACTGGAGCCAAGGATCGAGCCGGAGCGTCAGCCTGAGGACTTCAAGCCATTAGAACTGCTGCCTGCCGCAGCGAAGGCTGTGTTCCAGTGGCCTGCAGATTGTGCGTGGCCGTTCGTTGATGGGGATGAGACGGCGAGACCTAAGTGAAAGGCTTCGACGCAAGATGACATCAGGCCGCCACTGACTTCTGCATGACCTTCATGTAGCTCTCCATCGACTGAGTTAGCTGCGCGTCGACCTCATCGGCGATGGTCATGACGTCAGGCAGGAGCAAGCTGAAATCCAGGAAACTCATATTGTGTTGCAAGGTGCCAAATAGTGTCACCTGGAGTATTCGCGAATCATGCACCAGCATCGCTGGAGTGTAGCCTTGCTCATAACGCAGCTCGCCATGAGCCACGGCGGCGGAGGAAAAAGCGGCCTCGCTGTCCTTGTTAGTGGCGGGGGGCTTTCGCAGGCGGACGATTAGATCTTCAATCAGTTTAGGTAGATGCCCCGTGCGTTCCATGTCGCTGAGATGAATGTGATTGAGTTCGTTGCTCCCATTTACTCGCGTCAACCAGTCTTCCACTATACCGCCCGAACAGCGCTGCAGGATCGCGGCCACTCTTTCCTTTTCTATCCGCTCGGCAGGTTTGCGAGCCATCAGCTTATCTTCAAGGAGTTCCGCAACTTTCCCTGCTTCGAAGGGCTTGACCAGGATTTCGTCCGCTTCCAATAGGATAGCGGCCATGGCGCTCTGCACGTCGGGGTATCCGCTAACTAGCAGGGTCAACGCCTCGGGCTGTAAATGGCGCATGGATGTAATCACGGTGAAACCATCGCCGGGGTTCGGCATGTGCAGGTCGGTAATGAGCACGTCGAAGGGCTCTACCGTAATCAGCTTCAAAGCTTCAGTTACGTTAGCCGCCGCGATTACCTCAAAACCTTTCTTTTCCAGGGTGGCGCTCATCATGGCGCGAACGGAGTCATCATCATCCACGAGCAGGATTTTATGCACAACAGGAGGGTAAGGCATCTAGGGGAACCTCTCAGTAATCACAGTATGACGTGTTTCGATTTTTGAAGATGATCAAAATGGCACAGTTATTAAGATAGTTAGTAGGTATGGTTACTTCTGTACGTCGTAAACGCGGCCACGGGTTAGTGGCGGGAAACCGATCATTCGGACCCTTAATGGCCGCGGCACTATGCCACACGACTCGGACCGGGCTCGAATGGGCCCGGCCTTTTTTTGAGGTTGGGAATAGAGCGTATGATGGGTCGTCCAAGAGAGTTGAGATATCAATGTCAGCCAACAGCTTTGCGATTTGTTCTCATCGAATCGCTATCCTAATGTCGAGCGCGGGGCGTTTTCTGGAGTGCAGAGATTGCCAGCGGAACTTCGCGTTTCCAACGGGGACCCATTATCCGACCATAGCGAAACAGTTTGAATCTCATTCGTGTTCGCCGGTCCCTTCGAAAGATAATAAGGCGAGCAGCTCTCGCTCGAAATAGGTTTCCTTCGCCCGGACATAACGCCCGTTGTGCATTGAAGTCTAGAACGGGAAACGGATCGACAGAATCGGAATGTGGTTTGTTTGGCGGAATGAAGTCGTGGCGATTCGAACCCGCCGCGCGAGGTTTTGATGAACCACTCACCTTTGGCTCTCGCTTGAGCTCGCTAGGGAAACGATCAGAAGGTGAAACGAGCACCGACTGTCGGAGCAAAATTGTTGTTGGAGTTATAGGGGACGCCCGGGCCATGAGGAATGGCGATGGCCAGGCCGCCGCTCACCCAGGAATACGCAATTCCGGCAAAGCCGTCGAAGCGCTTGGTGAAGTGATGATCCACAAAGAGCGACCCCTCGTTGAGGGTGCCCGCGCAGGAACTGCGGAAACTGGCGGGCGAACAGGCCGGCGGAACACGGAAGTCGTTTTGCCGCTGTTGATACCATGAGAAAGTGAAGTCGGTTTTGCTGCGGTAGGTATACTTCACGCCCGTCCACCAGATATTCACTAACTTTTCAGAATCAAGATTCTTGTCTTCAACTCCGCTCATGTTATAACCGCCCTGGTCCGAGGCGCCAACGCCCAACGGGTTCTTCGGGTTGTTCTGCCAGATGTATTCGTAGCCGGCAAAAAACTTGAACGGGTCCCACGTGTACTTAGCAGCGACCATAACTGCGTAGTTGTCGGTCACGATGCCATATACGGTGTCGTTCGGGTCGGTCAGATTCGTCCCGGTGATGGGGTTTGTATTGATGCTGTCGGTGGTTGACTGATAGGACGCCGTCGGACTCTGAGGCCCCAGCAAGGGGTTCAATACGCTAATCGCCTGGTTGTAATGTTGGGGGACGATGTCGGCGGAGAACTTGCCGTAGTTTGCGCCGAGGTCGAATCCATAGGCGTTGTTATGCGCCGATTCCGGCGTACAGGTGGTCGCGCTCCAGGTTGACGAGGCCGAGTAGCAACCGCCGGAACCGTCGGCAAACTTATACATCGCACCGAAATGGACCGGGCCATAGGTGATGCGATACTTCACGGCGTCATCCCAACGGCTGTTTTCGGTGTCGCCGCCGCCTGCCATTGTGCCGTTATATCCGATGTAGGAAAAGGCGTAGCTGCCGCCGGCCGGATCGTAAAGGAGCATCGCATCGGTACCGAGAGAGCGCTGCCGACCGAACGTCAGTGTGCCGAATTGCGTGGACGAAATACCAGCATAGATTTCGTCATTGAAGGGTTGTCCGGCGCGCGCGCCGTCGATGGCATACGAATAGCTGCTCCGGGGAAGGCCGTTGTTGATGATGTCAGTCTTTGATGCGTTGGCGAGCAGGCCGGACTGCGGATTGATGCCAGTGGAAGCGTTGAACACAACCGACCAGCCGGGCCGGAACTCTTCCTTGCCCCTGATGCCCAGACCCGTCTGCTGCAGGTTGTTTGGTGCAACGAGAAATCGATGTTGAAAGCCGTTCCGGTTTACCAGTGATGCGCCTTCATAGTTATAGCCGTTTTCCGGTAAGCCGTGACTCACCCAGCCGACGCCGATGTCGTACGCACCGTACAGCGTGATGCCGTGCCAGGTCAGCGTGCAATCGGTGGTGGCGAACTCGTGGCCGCTGGTGCAGGGATCAGTGGTGCTCTGAGCGAAGATCAACGATGCCGAAAGCAAAAAACTAACCGCTGCGATAAACAGGTAGGCCTTGCGCATAGCGCCTCCAATTGAGTCGAGGTTTACAGGAAACCGAGAAGTGTATTGCAGATACGATAATTATATCAATTACTACACGGTTCAATGTTATTGTATCGCCTCATGGGGTATACTGGGCGACGGGCAGCTTGTTGACCGCAACTTTCGTTGACTGTAGGATTTCGTTCCGATGCCAAGGAACGGACAATCCGCGCACAAGAATGAGGAGTTGCTAAAGCTGCGGGACGCGGCTTTGCAATTAGGAATCAGTTTCCCCACGATTAAGCAGTGGATTTACAAGAAAAAGCTGCGCAGCATTCGCACGGCGGGGGGACACCACCGCATTCCACAGAGCGAAGTGGACCGGCTGCTTTTCAGAACGCGGGGTAGAACGGAGAAAGAACGCAACCTGGTAATCCGCCGCGTTAGCGGACGCAATCAACTGGTGGGACGAATCGATGCTGTCCGTATTAGCGGCCTGATGGCGGAGGTAAAGATTTCGATTGGGGGTCAGCAGATCACATCGATTATCACCGCGAGCTCGGCGCGGGAGATGCAATTGAAAGCCGGGCAGACTGCTGCCGCGCTCATCAAAGCCACCGAAGTGATGATTCTGCGAGTTTGACATGAGAAATCGACTCTTCTTTTCGACCCTGCTCTTAACTCTGACCCTGCAGAGTGCGTTGGCGCGTTCGCAGCAGCTAACCATTCAAGATGAGACCGGAAAACAGGCTTCGCTAGCACGGGCAGAAGTTGAAGCCTTGCCGCATATCAAGGTAACTACCAGCACTTCTGGTGAGCCTGCAACTTTCGAGGGCGTCGCTCTTAAAGCAGTGTTGGAGAAAGCGGGAATTAAATTTGGGGAGACGCTAAAAGGCAAGCGGCTGGCGTCATGTATGTTGGTGGAGGCTGCTGATGGTTATCGTGTTGTGATTGCGCTGCCCGAATTGGACCCGGCATTCACCGACAAGCAGATTCTTCTGGTTTTCCTGAAAGATGGCAAGCCGCTGAATGATAAGGAGGGCCCCTATCGGATCGTGATACCCGATGAGAAAAGAATGGCGCGCTGGGTGAGGCAGGTGACTGGCCTGAAGATCGTGGCTGTGCAGTGAACCGTCTCAGTCCTTTTGAATCATGACTTCGGTAGCTTTGACGACAGCGGTGACGGTGTCGCCCTTCTTGAGCTTAAGTTCGTCTGCGCTGCGGCGTGTGATGGCACTCTCGATGAGATTGTCTCCAACCCGAACTGCGACGTGGGCCATGATATCGCCCAGCTGGATTTCCTCGATCTTCCCGCGGAGTTTGTTTCTGGCTGAGATTGGCATGCACTCATTATAAGCCCAGGTGAGAATTCAATGAACGGTCGAAGATTGAGCCTGATCGCGATCATAGCGGCCAGCTTGATCCCGCAAGTAAGTGTCGCGCAAGAAATAACCGTGGCGGCCGCCGCCGACCTTCAATTTGCCATGCAAGATGTGGCCGCGCGATTCCAGAAGGAAACAGGGGAGACGGTGAAAGCGATCTACGGTTCGTCGGGCAACTTCTTTCAGCAGATTCAGAATGGCGCTCCCTTCGATATGTTCTTCTCCGCCAACCTCGAATTCCCGAAGAAGCTGGAAGGCGCTGGATTGACCGATCCCGGAAGTTACCACCAGTACGCACGGGGCAAGATCGTGATCTGGGTTCCGAAAGAATCGAAAGTCGATCTGACTTCCGGGATGCAAGCCCTTCTCGATCCTTCCATAAAGAAGATCGCCGTTGCGAATCCGCAACACGCCCCCTATGGCCAAGCTGCCGTCGCGGCGATGCAGAAGGAAGGCATTTATGAAAAGGTGAAAGATAAATTTGTTCTGGGCGAAAACATTTCTCAGGCAGCCTCGTTCGTGGTCTCGGGTGCGGCCGATGTCGGCATCGTAGCTCTGTCGCTTACGTTGGCTCCAAACATGAAGGACAAAGGCCGTTACACAAATATTCCGGCCGGCGACTATCCGCCGATTGAGCAGGCATGCGTCATACTTGGCTCATCAAAAAATAAAGAGACCGCCCGACAATTCTTGTCGTTCATGAAGACCGCAGCGATTGGCGATGTATTGAGGAGTTACGGTTTCGACGTACAAAGTAATTCGGCTAAATGATGATTGTGCAATTCACGGCGCGATTTCTTGCCGCAGATGTTTTGCCAGTTTCTGAATGCGCTTTAGTTTTTCAAGAGTGTCTTTGGGGTGCAGGCCGTGATTTACGGACTCGATATCACCCTGCAACGATTGCGAAAGTTCCAGAAGTTCGCGAGCCTCGCGCTGTAGCTGGTCCGGATCGAGTTTGGTCTTCGGCTGGGCGCTGGGGCCAGTCGGTTCCTGGGGCTGAAGATGCGGCACATTGCCCTGTTTGGTCGGCATGTGGGTCTGCAATGCTGCGAAGGCAAGAGCCGAGTCAGGCGTGGAGATTGCAACGTATTCTTGCGTAGCTTGACAGAAACAGAAAGTAGCGGCCAGGAGAAACGAGAATGAACCAAACAGTCCCACAGCTGACCTCCTTGTTATTCGAGTGATGTCGACTCTCTCTCAAACAAGCAGTACTAAAACCGTTAAGATTGTACGCCGCGCGCTCCCCTGACGACATCATGTTAGGATTTTGAGCATTGCCCTGTTACGCGGCGGCACGCTTATGGCGCGGCCTTGTCCCATCTCGGTTAAAGTAATTTCAATACTGCTTCTGGGATTTATTTTCTTAAGGAGCGCATTCGCCGCTGAGCAGTCTCCATGGCTTGAGATTCATTCGGCCCACTACACCGTGATCACCGATGCGGGCGATAAAAAGGGCAGGGAAGTCGCGCTGCGGTTCGAGCAGATGCGGTCGGTATTCGCCACGCTGCTGATGAAGGAGCGGCTGAACGAGCCAGTGCCGCTGACAATTCTTGCTTTCAAGAATGACAAGACTTATTTCCAAAGCGCGCCACTACGGCGAGGACAGCCAATCGGCGCTGCCGGCTTCTTCGTCCCCGGGGAAGACCACAACTTTATCGCACTGAACTTGTTTGAGGAAGAATCATGGCGAGCCGTCGCACATGACTTCGCCCACCTGATGCTGAACTACAACTATCCTCCGGTGCAGGGATGGTTCGACGAAGGATTGGCGGAGTACTTCAGCTCGATCCGCCTCGACAATAAGCAGGTGGAGATTGGCGGCGATCCTGAGTTGCAGTCCGCTTACACAGAAGACTTGCTGCAGAACCAGCGCGAGGTGCGCAATCCTCCGAAGTCGCTTACGGAATTACTCAGCGGGCAAGCATGGCTCGCGCTGCCGGACTTGCTGACCATGAAACACGATACATCTTCCTATACGGAAAGCACGCATAACACGCTGTTCTATGCGCAATCGTGGATGGTGATGCATTATCTGCTGCATGAGAAAAAGCTGCCGGAAACCGGAACGTATTTTGATCTGGTCGAGAATCAGCGCGTTCCGGTGGAAGAAGCGATTCAGAAAGCGTATGGCGTAACGGTGGTGCAGTTTGACCAGGCAGTGAAAGATTACTTTCACTCGCTTAAGCCGCTATTTGCAGCACTCGACGCATCGAAGCAATCCAACTCGCGCAGTAACTCGCCGCAGGTCTATCAATTCCCGGAGATGGTTCTGAACGACATTGTGATTACCGCCAAGAGCATTCCTGAGGCCGACGCGCGCGCCTTGACGGCCGAAATGAAAATGAGAATTCCCGATCGCCGCGAGGCGGCAATACAGGAATTGCAAACGCTTGCTACTGCTACCGATCAAGCCGCAGCCAAGGCGGCGAGCGATAAGGAGCGAGACAAAAATCAAGATCATGAGCCCAAGAAAATCGGATCAACCGCGGCGGTGGGCAACGAAATTGCGCATCGGGCACTTTTTTGGGACCACCTGCAACGTGGCGAGTTTGAGCCTGCGGCCGAGGAACTGGGTGATGCTGCCGCGATCAACCCGCGCGATATGTGGATACGCTATTACCTTTCCGTGTTGAAGTACCGGATTTCCCAGGCGAAGCACACCGAGATGCTGGGGCTGCCGAACATGCTGCAAGATCTCCGCGCCGTGCTCGAATGGTATCCCGAATTTGCCGACGCCTATGACTTGACGGCGATTGCGCGCCGGGAAGGTGGCGGCCCGACTGCGGCGATGCAGGCGGAGAGGGCGGCCGTACAGCTTAGTCCGCGGAACCAGCAGTACGTTTATCATCTGGCGGAAATCTACATCGATGACAAGAAGTGGGAGGCTGCGCGAACCTTGCTGGAAAGGTTGAAGAGCAGCAGCGATCCGAAGGTCGCGGCCCAGGCGGGCGAGCGGCTGGGGCAAATCGCAAACGAGCAAAAATACGGGTTGTCGGCTGGGACGGCTCCGTCCAAAAAACTTACCACGCAGAGTTCGCCGTTCGACGTGCTTGAGCAGGACGCGGCGAAGCGCGCTGCGGCCGCACAGCAGCCACAGTCCGCAGGCGGCGACAAGCGGCCGGCGAAGTTCTTGCAGGGGCGGTTGGTTGGCGTGGATTGTTCGCAGTCTCCGGCGGCGGTTCTGACCGTGACGTCCGGCGGAGCTGTTCTGAAACTGCGCACCTCCGATTACAAGTCTCTGCCGCTGATTGGAGCGGATACATTTTCCTGTTCGTGGAATGACCGCTCGGTCTCGGTAAATTACAAACCTGGCGGATCGTCGGATGGTGACCTGGTGTCGGTGGAAGTGCGGTGAGGTTCGTAGTCCCAGTTTCTTACGGCAGGGAGGCGTGAATGCGGAGAGTTTCAGCGGCCTTGCGGAGGCGCTTGTCTTTCGTCCACAGAAGTGTGGGCGAATTGATAAAGACTGAGGCGATCAGGTGTGCGTCGGTGAGGCCGATGCCAAGGCTGTACAAACGACGAGCTTCAATGGTTAGCCGCACTTCGCTGAGCTGCGCCACTCGCACCTGGGGAAGAAGGTCCAGCAGTGCGAGCGTCTTGGTGCGTGCTTGAAGGGATCCCAGTGCAAGTTCTGCAATGATGAATGGATGGATCACAATCTTCCCCTGATCAAGATGCCTGCGCATTTCTTTGTTTTCCGAACGGAGATGGTCAATCCAGATCGAGGTGTCGGCGAGAATCAAATCCGTACCCGGCGTCGGGGAGTATCGTTCAGTTTCGGCATTGTGCCTCCGAGGGAGGCCAACCTGCGAGCGCTTTCCCGCTCAATGAGGGCTTTCAGGGCTTCACGAATCAACGCGGTTTTCTCGGCAACACCGGTGAACTCCTGGGCGATGCGTACGAGATCGTCATCAAGCGCAACCGTTGTTCTCATAGAGACTCCAAGCACACATTATAGCATCAAATGATGCTTGTATTTGTGCTTGGCTGGGACTGAAGGCTGGGGTCAGTTGGCGATGGAAACGGGTGTCCGTCCCATACGATCAAAATCCCCACTTCTCGCAAGACGCGAGAAGTGGGGATTTTGGCGAAGAGTTATAAGCGGACGACGTGGTCCGCTGAAAGGATTCGTCTGCGAATCCATGCAAACGTTCGGTGACTTTCTGTTTTAACTACTTCCCGAACTTCCACACGGAGCCGTATCCGATGCTGCCTCCATTTTGGGCTGTACCGTAGAGAGCGCCGTTGCGCAGTACGAAACCACCGTAGGGATATTCTCCGTCGGGTCCAGTGAAGCTGTGCAGCAGCGTGAATTTGCCTGTCTGGCTCACTCTGTACACGGTTCCCAGGTTGGCAGAGCCACCGGTCTCGGTACTGCCGTAGAGATTTCCGTTGACATCCTCGACCACTCCGGCCAGCGGATATTCTCCATCGGCCGTCCCGCCGGCGAAGCTGTGCAATACCGTCTCTATCCCGGTACTGGTCAGCTTCCACACCGTTCCGAGGCCGGAAGCTCCGCAGGACGAGGTCGTACCGTAGAGGTTGCCGTATTTGTCCAGGTAGGGAGTCCCGAGGGCGTTGCATCCGTCGGCGGTTCCTCCTGCAAAGCTGTACAACAGTGTGAATTTGCCAGTACGAGTGATCTTGTATACGACTCCGTGGCCGGTGCTTCCGCCTGCTTGCGTGACGCCGTAGAAGGTGCCATGCCCATCCGTCACCAGATTTGTGTAGGACGGATATTTTCCGTCGTTCGCCGCTCCGGTGAAGACGTGCAGAATTGTTTCAGTACCCGCCGGACTCAATCTGAACAAGATTCCGGAGTTTTCAAAACTGCCGCCCTGCGAGGTTGTCCCGTAGAGATTACCGACCGCATCCAGGAATAAGCCTCCGCTCGGACTCACGCCATCCAATCCTCCGGTGAAGTTGTGCAGCACGGTTTCGTTGCCGCTGGGGTCTACCTTGAACACAACACCGCCTCCGACCGAGCCACCCTGGGTAGTTGTGCCATAAAGATTGCCCGCGCTATCGCGAGCCAACGTTGAAACCGGAAAATTTCCGTCCGCTCCGCCAGTAAAGCTGTACAGCATGGTTTCATTGCCCAGCGAGTCGACCTTGTAAACTCCACCGGCATAGGCGGTGCCGCCATAACCGACAGTGCCATAAAAATTACCGTTAGAATCCCGGATCACACCTGCGTAGGGGTCGCCCCCGTCCGCCGCGCCACCAAAGCTGTAAAGCACGCTGAAGTTTTGCGCTTGTGAAAACTGAGTGGCTACAAATCCGAGCACTATGACCAACAGAAACGCAGGGCTCACCGATGCAGAGAAAATCTTACTAAAAACTTTATTTCCCGATCTTTCTGTCACTTTGTGTAATTCCTCCGAACCAACTTCTAACACAGGGACCGGAGCGAGTACCGTTCTTCTTTGTTTTTATTTTCGCCGCACTTCCATTTGTGAAAACATTATGCAGAAAAGCTGCAAAGCCTTTGCCGGGATGGGCTTTTCGTCGATTCGGATCCGAGGCAAGATTAAAAGCTCATGACTGGATTGTGAAACCGTGAAGACCAAGAGGTGCGGTTGCAGGAAGGACGAAAGGGTGACTATATCGGGAATCATTGCAAGAGCGATACGAAATGAAAGACCCTCCCGATGGGAGCGGGAGGGCCCGGAAATCGTAGAGCCAACAGTTATGCGCGGACGACATTGCCCGCTTGGAAGCCTTTGGGGCCTTTCAGCAGATCAAACTCCACGGTCTCACCCTCGTTGAGCGAGCGATAGCCGTTCTCCTGAATCGCGGAGAAATGTACAAAAACGTCCTCCCCCGTGGAGCGCTGGATAAAACCGTATCCCTTCGCCCCGTTGAACCACTTGACTGTTCCCTTCTCTCTCACAGAAAACTCCTTTCCCTCATCATCAAGAATAAGTTCCCCGGATTTCCCAATCGTTGTCCCGCGTGAACGGGACGCCCCCTCAAGAAAGCCAGTGAAACCGGTTGCGTCTTTGTGCCGGAATGGCCCCAAAGCAAAAGACCCCTCGATTCAGCGCCGCGTAAAGAAAGTGCGGCGTGAACTTCCGGAGTCCCGAACCATCGACGCTGATTTGTACTGCCCTGCTCAAGACGTCAACCTGCCTTACAGAAACCGACCTTACAGACTCGAAGCCCCGATGTTCATGGGCTTATGAGCACCCGATAATAAGCAGTATTAAATCGTTACGCAAGAAAAATTAGCGGCAAGGGCGAAAAATGACGGTAGGCCGCATCTTAAGCTTTAACAGGGTATAAGAAATGGCCGGATTCCCCCTTGCACTACTCTGTTCGAGAGTATGCATTAGAAGGGACCGGAGTTTGAGTTTCAAGTGGTTCAGCTCAACTCACGGGGGAGGACAACTCATTCAAAACAAATATCTTAAAAGAACGGTTGGAGGATTATTCAACAGAGAGCGATCGAAGGATAAGGGGTGAAAACTGGGATTCGACTTTGAGAACCGATCTCTCTTATCAGAAATTCGAGTTCGCTTTTGTCGGCCGGAAGGGAATCCAGAAGGTGGCTTCCACATCCACGGGAATGCCGTTCTTTGTTGCGGGTTCGAATTTCCACTTTGCGATTGCATCGCCAGCGTATTGGTCGAGTCGCTCGTCAACGCTGCGCAGCACGCGCACGCTACCCACTGTGCCATCGGTATGAATTACAGCATAGAGAATGACAGTGCCACCCAAGTTTTGGCGCATCAACTCGAGCGGATAAGCGGGATCGACTTTGCGCGTGGCCGACGGCGCGGAGAGCTCGCCAGCAGGTTCGCCGCTCAAAGATGGAGCGCGCGACGGAGGACCGCCAAGCTCTGAATCCGCATTCAGGGCAGCGAAGCGGATAATCCAACTACCTCCGGCGGAATTCAGGTTCGGCATGTTGAGGCTGAGGGAATAAAACTTGCGGTTGCCGAATACAGCGCGCTCTTCTTGCGAGAGTTTGCTCTCGCCTTCAGACCGCAAGCTGGGCGCCACGCGCGGGGGGCGCAGGTTGGCGATGAGCTTCGGATTGACGGAATACGCGTTGGAGTTTTTGGCAGCACCATCGCCTGCAAGTGGTGAAGTGTTGCCCGCGGCTTTGCCGACATAGAGTCCCGATGGAATATCGCCCTGATTTTTCCTGCCAGAGCCGGATCCTCGGGCCGCATCGGCGATTGAGCTGTTGGCGGATGCAGGAGCGCCGGATGCTCCGTGATGGCCCTCGGGCGTGGCGGCAAAGTTGCCGCGGCGGTTGCCCGCCGGTGGATTAGGAGGAGCGCCTACGGCGGGATGCAAGCTAAGGGCAATCATGCTTCCCGAGGAAAGGGAATGTCCCGCAGCGCCGAGTGACGGTGGCGGTGCAATGACTCGCGCCGATCCTCGGTTCAAGCTATTGGAAATTCTATCCCGCGGTGCGCGCTGCTGATCGAGGGCGAGCTGCGGAGCGGGCGCAATCACTGAGCTGTGCCCGATATCGAGATCGCCCAGGCGGCGAGTATCGGTGTGTTCAAGCTGCGGCGGCGGGGCGATCACAGCCGTCTGCGGGGCCGCTAGAGGGTTATGCGATTGATCGTTCACTTCAGGAGGCGGAGCAATGACCGGGCGCTCCATGCGCGGCGCTAAGCGGGAAATCTGCGAGGCGGGAACGGCGGGAGCAGGGCCGATCGGCATCCGCGGATCGCCAGGCATTTTTTCCAAGAGAGCGACAACGTTGGGCAAGGCTACGTCGTTGTGCAACTGGATGCTGGGCGGCGTGACGATGGTCTGCGAGCGGTTGTCGGCCTCCGGCGGCACGGAGATGATGGGCTGGGCAGAGTATTCGGGATCGGCCTGGCGCGCGAGTGCGGAATCTGGGCGACGGGTATCCAGTGGAGGGAGATATTCCGACGGAGTGTAGTAAACCACGTCGGAGTGGCTGAATGTGGAGGGCGCCGTGACGTGGGGTTGAAGCGCAAGAAATCTTGAGCCGGACCAAATCGCGGCGAGCAGCAACGCATGGTATGCGCCGGATTGCAAGAACCGTTTCCACGGAAGGCTGCGATCGACGAAGACGTCGGACCAGAAATCAGCGGGAAGGGAACCGTCGAGGAGGGAAGGAAGATGGTCGCGAGTGAACTGGGCGCGCAGATTCTCGAAGAACACAGCCAACCAGGACTTGCGCGGAATCAAAAGGCGAAGGTCTCCCGACGGTTCGCGGCCTGAAATGAGAGGTGGGTTCAGCACTTCGCGCATCGTTCTATCTTAGATGCAAATGGGCTTCGGTTGTGCCGGCCGGCATAGCTGGAAGTGCAGGGCTGGGCTGTCGGGTCGTGGTAGTACGATGGATGTCAGAAGGAGCCTCATGAACAGGTTACAGGCCACGCTCATCACCACAATTTTTGTCGCCGCATTCTCTTTGGCTTTGCGGGCGCAGGATTCAAAGACAAAGGCGCCGAATGCCGCAAGGCCGCCATCCACCGAGCATGGAGCTCAAGCTGGCCGTGAATATTCGGGTATGTATAGTTTTTTGAAAGATGGAGAGTTCGTGCAGATCACAGTGGAAGACGAAGGCAAAGTGACCGGTTTCCTTTCACGCTATGGAGAAGCGGAAAGTGACAAGCAGGCTTTTCTTGAACAATATTTTCGCAGTGGGAAACTGGACGGCAACAAGTTGGCTTTTACGACCGAAACAGTGCAAGCGGAATGGTTCGAGTTCAAAGGAAACGTAGAGCGTGGCGAGGGGAAGAATCCTCGGGATGAGGCATATTACATATTGAAAGGGACGCTGGTTGACAATACCAGCGATGGGGCGAAGAAAGTGAGCACGCATTCGCAAGAGGTGGTGTTCAAGCGGTTTCCGGCAGATTAGTACCGAGTACCAAGTACCGAGTACCGAGAAAATTCAAGAAAAGAATACAGGCCGATCTTTGCTAGTTGTCCCGGCACTCAGTGTTGGATATTCCTAATGACTCGCGCGCGCGGGCGTGATTACCAGGCGGCCGGACGATCTCTTTTGGATATCGGCTTTTTCCTGGGCATAGAGGAGGTCGAGGCCGCCGTCGCTGATTGAGGAAGCTTCCGCCAATGTCGCTGCCAGGGCACGGAACGAGCGGCTCACTTCCTGATTCTCCTGCAAGACCACCGGCGTACCGTGATCGATAGCGGGCGACACCGCTTGAAACGCGTTCGGGATCTTCCACAAAACCTTGCAGTTGGTGGAATGTTCAATGTCCTGATCGGTGAAGCCGGGAATTTTCTTATAACGATTGAGCACGATTCGGATGCGATCGCGGCTCGCTCCTTCTTCGAGGAAGGAGTGGATGCGTCCGGCGCTCCACAGCGACACAACATCGGTTTGAGCGACCATGAGCACCGCGTTGGACAAGTCGGAGAGCAGGCGGGTAGTGGAGTCGAGGCGGCTGGAGGCATCAACAATTACGTAGCGATAGTGATTCACCAATAGATCGAACAGGCGCGCCAATTCTGCGGGTGTGGGAATGGAGTGGTAAGGCTGCTGCGGCCCGGCCAGAAGATGCAAGCCGTTCTTGGAGGTGGTCATCAGACCCTCAAGCAGGGAAGCATCAAGGCGGTGCAGATTTTCGACGGCGTCAGGCACTCCGAAGTTGGGGCGCAGGTTGAGATGGAGTTGGGCGTGACCCACCAGCGCAAAATCCACCAAAACGACGCCTCCGTGCGCTTGCTGTAACGCGACGGCTGTGTTGACGGCCGCCGTAGTGGCGCCGGCGCCGCCCTTCGCGCTAAGGAATGTGAAGATGCGCCCTTTGCCCGCGCCTCCTCGAGTGCGGGTGCGATTGGAACTGAAACGTGTGAGTGCTTCAAGGAGAGCTTCCGACCCCGCGCTTTCGTCCAGATATTCGCCGGCTCCGGCGCGCATGCTGGCTACGATGGTGGCGGGCTGCTGCATGGTGCCATTGGCAAAAATTGCGAGCTGCAGAGTATTTGCCTGAATGAGTTCAATGGCTCGGATGGCTGGCTGCGGATTTTCGGCGGTAATATCGATGAGAACAACTTCGGCGCGCAAATCCTGAATCTGCCGCAGAATGGAATCAGTGGGTCCGGCAGGGAAGCCAACATTCCCGAATACCACCTGAGCCAGACGAGTAGCCTCCAGGCGGCGCTGCAACTCCGATAAACGTTCGCGGTCCTCGGTCAGGAGGGCGACTGCAATCCCATGCATGGCGCGGTTCTCGCTAATCTCTCTTGGTGTTTGCATGTTAAGAAGACACAGTACCCTTCGCCAAGTGACCTAGGTAATCGGCTGCGGACACGGGTACACACGAACGCGGATACAGGAGAGAGTGAAACTGCGAGATCAAGAGCCCCAAGGACAGATGCACGGCAGGTACAACCCCCGACGAATCCGCACTAGTGAAAGCATTCTAAGCGAAGGCGGGGAATTTGGAAAGAACTGAGAAGTGCCTGGCGAACTAAAGTTCGGAGCCGGGAGCTAGAAGGCTCTTTGGGCGAATCGAAAACAGCCGAACCCGTGTCGCGGCGCTACTGGGCGGCAACCCGCGGACTGGCGGGCGCGGGAGGGGTGGAACGCTCTGCCTCGCTCGCGCTGTGCAAAGCGGAAATACGGCGGAACTCCGAGGATGCATCTTCGGTTTCGGGAAGGTATTCATAGCCTTTCAGGCAGACGGCCACGCCGATCTTTCTGCCTACTTCTACTTGTCCACTTACTGGTACACCCCTGACTTCTCCATTCTTGATTTCGGCAGGCTTGGATTCGATCGAACCGGCGTCGGCCAATTTGATCTCGGTATGGGTTGCGGGAGCAGGTTTCCAGCCGTTGTCCGCAGCATTGACGATGCGCAGAACATGCCCACGGCAACGCACTCGCATACTTTCGCCAAGCGTTATTTCGGAGGGCATCTTTAACGTAAGTTCAATTTCCGTCCCCTCATTCAGCGCCATGACTGTAAAGAAAAAGACTCCCCGGGAACTAACGTCCTGAGTAAAGCCGAGTCCTTCAACCGCGGTGGAAACATCGCGCAGTGAAACCGGGAGATTAAAGGGAAAACGTTGACCGATACGCCGCTCAACACCAACCGGAGAGGAAATCATCGTCATGGCATATCCTTAGGGAATCGCCGCGGGAGAGAGCAACTGCAACTGTAGCGCAGTCCGGCCCCGCATGGGAAGCCAAAAATGCCGACAAACGGGCCTGTGGAAAATTCTGGGAATCTGCAGCGCTGCCTGAAGTCCTGAAATCAAGAAGCTCAAGTTATATTTGATCAAGAGATCAAATCCAGTCATCCAAAGAAAGCCATCGTGCCTGAGTCAGTCAGTCCAACCGAGAAAAGCGCGGCGAACGGCGGCGAAGGAGCTTCTTCGTCCATCTCACGCTGGCAGGTTGCGGGGCGCGCGCTGCGCCACCGGAACTTCCAGCTCTTTTTCAGCGGACAACTGATCTCCCTAATCGGCACATGGATGCAGAGTGTTGCACAGTCGTGGCTGGTCTACCGGCTTACCGGTTCAGCGCTGTTGCTTGGGTCGGTGGGATTCGCCAGCCAGATTCCCGTATTCCTGTTTGCGCCTTTAGGCGGAATAACCGCCGACCGTGTAAACCGGAGATATATTGTGATTGCCACGCAAGTGGCGTCGATGGTATTGGCGTTTGTTCTGGCGGGACTGACTTTGTTTCACAAAATTCAGGTGTGGCATGTGTTTGTGCTGGCCAGCCTGTTGGGCATTGTGAATGCGTTCGACATTCCGGGACGGCAATCGTTTCTGGTGGATATGGTCGGCAAAGAAGATTTGATGAATGCGATTGCGCTGAACTCTTCCATGTTTAATGGCGCGCGCGTGATTGGTCCGGCGGTCGCGGGAATTCTGGTGGCGAAGATTGGCGAAGGCTGGTGCTTCTTTGCGAATGCTGTGAGCTACATCGCAGTGATTATCGGGCTAATGCTGATGAGAGTGCAGAGTCCGGCGCGCGCTCCAGCATCTATGGCCTCGCCTTTCGAGCACATGATGGAGGGATTCCGATTCGTCAACCGGACGGCGCCGATCCGCGCGCTGCTGCTGCTGTTGGGAATGGTCAGCCTGGTGGGGATGCCGTATGTGGTCCTGATGCCGATCTTCGCCGACCAGATACTGCATGGCGGGGCGCGAGGATTGGGTATCCTCATGGGGTCGACAGGAGTGGGTGCTTTGTTGGGGGCTTTGACCCTGGCTTTCCGCGAGGGTGTGAGAGGTTTGGGGCGGTGGGTGGCGTGGTGCTGCGCCGGATTTGGAACCAGTCTCGCAATTTTTTCGCTGTCGCATTCCTTCTGGATTTCCGTGGTTCTGCTGTTGCCGGTGGGTTACACCATGATGCTGCAAATGGCCTGCTCGAACACGCTGATCCAGGTGATGGTCCCTGATGCACTGCGGGGGCGCGTGATGGCCGTGTACTCGATGATGTTCATGGGCATGGCGCCGATCGGGGCGCTGCTCGGCGGAGCGCTGGCCGACCGTTTGGGCGCTCAAACCACGGTGGCGATTGGAGGGCTGGCCTCAGTCGTCGGCGCGTGCTGGTTCGGATTGCAATTACCGAAAATTCGCGTGGAAGCCCGGCGCTTGATTGTCGCCCAGGAAGTGGCGGGGGGAGAACCGTCGGAGATGAGCGCACAGGCGGTAGAAGATTAGGAAGCGGCTCAGGGATACGCCGGTCACCTTCAACCACTCTTCATTGATTAAAACTCTTCATAAGACTGAAATTTCCCCTACCCATAATTCTTGAACATCGCTGCACCATCGTGCTATACCCCCATGTTAAATAGCCCCAGCTATTGGCGCCCATTAATCGGCTGTTCGAGCGGAGCGTAAGCACGCACCATCGTCCGATTGGAGGACAACATGAATTCACTTCAGAAAATGTTGGCGGTGGGTCTTTTCCTCGCAGTATTCACAGGACTGATGTTCGCACAGGGCGGAGCCACGGGCGCTATCGGTGGCGTGGTTCAAGACGCCTCTGGAGCCGTAATTGCCAATGCCAAAGTTACTGTCAAAAGCGAAGCGACTGGCGAGCTACTCCGACAGTTGACGACTGACTCCTCTGGATTGTTCACGGCCACGCTATTGCCTGTTGGCACCTACTCAGTCGAAGTCACGGCGCCCGGTTTTCCCGTTACAACGTTTCCCGGCGTCGTCGTCCGCATCACAGAAACTACGCGCATGACGGCATCACTCAAAGTGAACACGATAAAACAAATAGTGGAAGTTCAATCGCAGGTGGAGCAGGTCAACACCACCGACGCCACCACCGGTCAATCACTCGGCGCCCAGACCATCACCGACCTTCCTCTGGCCACACGAAACTTTCAACAGTTGTTGACGCTTTCCTCGGGCGCTTCTTCCGATTTGAACGGCGCCGCGCAACTCGGCCGCGGCAGCGTTTTTATCCACGTCAATGGCGGAAGAGAGGACAATAACAACTACCTGATCGACGGCATCACCGTGGCCGACTATGCCTTCGGCGAACTTACTTATACGCCGCTCCCCAGCCCGGACGCGATTCAGGAGTTCAAAGTCAGCACCAGCCTCTACGACGCCACTCAGGGACGCAACGGTGGCGGCAACATTAACGCGACTCTCAAGAGTGGGACCTCAAGCTACCACGGCGATCTCTGGGAGTATTTCCGCAACACCGCTCTGGATGCGAACGATTATTTTCTGGGCAAGGTAGTCGTCAAGCAGAACATTTTCGGCGGCGACATCGGCGGGCCCATCGGCCCCGCGGCCAAGCTGGGGTACTTCTACTTCAATCTTCAGGGCACGCGCCAGCGCAGCGGCGATTCTCCGGGAACGTTCATCAACACGAGTGTTCCTGTGCTGCCTACGGCGCGCGACCAGACTACGCTTCTCAAGACCTTCTTCTGCGGTGCGGCCTGTGGCGGGGATACCGCCACTGCCCTTGACCCAGTGGCGTTGAACCTGCTGAATGCCAAGAGCACTCAGTTTGGCGCGGGCGTAGATGGTGCGGGCTTTCTCTTTCCTACAGTCGCCGGTACGCCCGGTTTTACCAATGGCGTAATCAACACTGGCCCGCTGTTGCTAACCAATCCCGGCAAATTCACCGACAACCAGTTCACCGCGAACTGGGACCGCGAATTCCGCGGCGGTAAGGACCGTTTGTCGGAGCGCTTCTTCTGGTCTAATTCCGACACTTTCGAGCCTTTCGGCGCGGATTCTTTCGGTATCCAGACCGGAGGTCTCCCGGGCATAAACAACCTGAATTTCCCTTTGGATATCCCCCTGCACAGCCGCTTCGGCAGCATCACCGAGACGCACGTGTTCAACAATAACCTGATCAACGATTTCCGTTTTGGCGTCAACATCATCAGCGACAAACTGAACAATAAAGCGCCCATCACTGGGGCGCAGATCGGGATCAACTTACCCACCGCCACCGGTGTGAACGGTCAAGCCGGAGATTCTAATATGTACCGGCTTCAGTTCGGCACCTATGGCTTCGGGCCGTATACCACTCAACTGCAATCCGCGCTGTCCGACAACTACACCTGGGTCGATACCGTGAGCTGGACTCACGGGCCGCACCAACTGCGCCTAGGCGGCGAGATTGACCGTGTCGCCATGCGCCGCAACTTGCCCATTGCAGACAATGGATTGATATTCTTTGTCGCGGGCGCCACCGGATTCGCCACCGACTTCCAGGCTTTTCTGGCGGGCTCCCCGCTCCTGGGTGAGGGCGGCGGCGGACTCGGCAACCACGACTATCGCATTCCCAGCTACGCCTGGTTCGCGCAGGACGATTATCGGGTCAGTAAGACACTCACTGTTAACCTCGGTCTCCGAAACGAATTTATCGGCGCACCCTACGACACGCTATGCCACACCGGGAACACCAATCCAGCGCTCGCGCTCACAACCGGGCAGCCCTACGTCTATCCCAAGTGCGTCAACAAGTTCGGACTCTCCGGGATTACCGGAACTCTGAATCCTGCCGGACTGAACAACGAGTATGCCACGGTGTGGGAGCCGCGCATCGGTTTTGCCTACGACCTTGGCGGACACCACACCACGTCGATACGTGGAGGCTATGGCATTTACAGCGTCCGCGAGGACCTGGGAGCAGTCGACAATCTCGCTATCGTCCCTCCGGCCTATCCGTTCTTGGTTGGCTTTTTTCCTGGAGCAGACAGCCTGGCCAATCTATTCGCCCATAGTGCCGCATTCCCCAACGGGGTTCCGCCGCTGGGCGCGCAGCCTAGTCAGACTTACGTGCCCACAGCCGCGATCCTGCAGGGGTTTGCTCCCTGTGCTTTTCCGACTCCCCAGGCATGCTCACCATCTTTCAGTGGCAACGTAAATAGCTTGATTCAACTTGCGGTCCCACTGCATTGGGTTGTGGGGACCACGCAGCAGTGGAACTTCACCATTCAGCGCGAGCTGGGGCGAGATTGGTTTGCTGAAATCGGCTATGTGGGGACCAAAGGCTCGCGCCTGCGCTCAACATTTGATCCCGATCAGGCAACATTGGCCACGCCGCAGAATCCGGTCACCATTCCGGGACAGGGCTGTGCCAATCTCCAGGCGCAGAATCCGCCAGTGTCGTGCACGATCATCGATTCAACTGTTGAGAATGCGAGCGCCCGTGCGCCCTTTATCGGGATCGCCCCTCCCGATTTCGAGGCCTTTTACGCCAACTCCGACTCGCACTACAACGCCTTACAAGCAACGCTGGCTCATCGTTTTGGCAAGGGACTGTATTTTCAAAGCGCTTACACTTACTCGAAGTCAATTGATGACGTGTCCACCGCTTCCGTGGCGTTTCTCACCCGTGTCAATAATCAAACCGATGCGCGGGCCTCGCGGGGCCTCTCTGATTTCGACCGCCGGCACCGCTTCGTGACCAGCGGCGTTTATCAACTGCCATTCTTCGCCCATGCCAGCGGCTTCACCAAAGCAGCCTTGGGAGGATGGGAGGCCAGCGGAGTACTCGTTCTGCAATCGGGTGCGCCCTTTTCGATTTTTGATCCAGCTGGAGGCAGCGTTTATGCTCTTGCCAGCACTCCTTCATCGACGGCCACGTTCGGTCCCGGGTTCGGCTGCGGCAACGCTCCCAGCCATGGCAGCCCAGAATCGCGGCTAGCCAACTGGGTCACTCCCTTAGCCTACACGCCCGATCCCCTGGCAACGCTGTCGAACGGTGCAAGCAGTGATGGGACGCTCTACGGCAACACGCCGCGCAACTGCATCATTGGGCCGCCGCAGAAGAATGTCGATTTCACTCTCGACAAGACGTTCAAGCTGGGTGAGCGGCAGAGCCTGCGTTTCCGGACCGATTTCTTCAATCTGTTCAATCATCCGTCATTCCAAATCCCGGCAGCGACCTCGGTGTCGCCAATCAACGGCACGACGGGTGGCGGGTCGGCGCCAATCACGTCAACCGTCGGCACCCCGCGGCTGATTCAGTTCTCGTTAAAGTATTCGTTCTAGCGAGCGTTTGTAGGGAAGGGGATTTCCGCCGTGCCGTTAAGGCCTGATACACTGCGGCTCCAGGCCTTGAGGAACGCCGTAAATTCTATTCGTACGCTTTCGCGGGCAGGCCGGTAATCCGTATTCCGGCGTGGCCCTTGTGGCGGATGTTAAGCCCGATGAGCAGCGCGGTGATCTGCTCGAGCGTGCGGGCGTTTTCCAATTTCCCCCCGTCGATGGCGCGCACTCCGGGAATCTTCGCGGCGAGAGCGCGCGTGAGTTGGGAGGCGTTAGCGTCGTCGCTGCAGACGATAACGTCGCAATCGAGAGCTTCGTCTCCATTCAGAAGTTCCGCCGAGAGGTTGTGGAAGGCAGCGGCCACGCTTACTCCTTTTGGAACAAGTTCAGCGGCTTGTTGCGCCGCTGAGCCTTGCCAGACGCCGAGGGTGCGGGAGGCTCGACCGCCGACTGCGGCAGCGAGCGCGACCGTGGCGTCGATGAGAACGCTACCGGAGCGAATCGCTGGCTTGAGTTGCTTGAGCAGGGCCGCTTGTCCTTCGAACGGAACAGTTAGCACCAGAAGGTCGGCAGCGGCGCAGGCTTCTGAATTTTCCTTACCGGAGACATTTGCGCCTCTTCCGGCTTTCTCTTTAATCTTGGCAGCTGATTCCTCGGCGCGTTTCGCATCGCGCGAGCCAAGCAGAATGCTTTCTCCGGCGCGCGCCCAGCGCAGCGCGAGGCCGATTCCTGCGGGCCCGGTTCCGCCCAGAATTGCGATCGCACGCGACGCGGTATCCGTCATGCTTTCTTCCTCATGTCGATGAGAGGCTCGGGGTTACGCGAATTGCGGCTCCAAAGTTTCTTCCGCCGTGAAATCGTCTACGGGCAATTTAAGTTTGATGCGCGTGTAAGTCGTGTTGCGCTCGGCGGGGATTCGTCCCATTTCCAAAATCAGCGCTTGAAAATCCTCGGAACTGGTGTACTGGCCAGCCGTAGCGCCGGCTTCGCGCGAAATATTTTCTTCCATGAGCGTGCCGCCATAGTCGTTGGCTCCGGCGTGCAGGCAGAGTTGTGAGAGGCGGCGGTTTAACTTTACCCACGAAACCTGAATGTTGTTGATCGATCCGGCGAGCAACAAGCGAGAGAGGGCATGTACTTTCAGATGTTCCGCCAGCGTGGGACCACTTCGAGCCAGTCCCTGATGAAATAACAGAGTGTTCTGGTGCACGAAACCGAGTGGCACGAACTCGGTAAAGCCTCCGGTTTCGTCCTGAATTTCACGCAGGAGCCGCATCTGCCGCACCCAGTGCTCCGGTGTTTCAGTGTGCCCGTACATCATCGTCGAAGTGGTTCGGATCCCAGCGCGATGTGCGGTGCGGATGACTTCAATCCACTGCGCAGTGCTGAGCTTGTTTGCCGAGAGAATGTGACGAACTTCATCGTCAAGAATTTCCGCGGCTGTGCCAGGCAGAGTGCCGAGACCATTATCGCGAAGCATGGCGAGATAGTCGGCGAGCGGCATACCGGTCAGTTCGACGCCGTAGACAATTTCCATCGGCGAAAAAGCGTGAATGTGCATGGCGGGCACGGCTTTCTTCACCGCGCGGAGAATATCGCGGTAATAAAGCGGAGGCAGCCCGTGCGGTAAACCACCCTGAATACAGACTTCGGTCGCGCCCAGTTGCCAGGCCTCAATGGCCTTTTGCCCGACTTCTTCGGGATTGAGGAAATACGTATCGGACTCGCGCGGGCCGCGGCTGAAGGCGCAGAACTTACATCCCACGAAACAAATGTTCGTGAAATTGATGTTGCGATTCACGACGTATGTAATGAGGTTGCCGGAGAGTTCGGCGCGCAACAGGTTAGCTGCGGTGAGCAAGCCAAGCAGATCGTCGCCCTCGGCATGAGCCAGCGCATAAGCTTCTTCCCGGGTGACGGCGTCGCCGTTTTGAGTTTCAAGAATTCTTTCCAGTGAGGAACGCACTGCGGGAGTGACTCGCGGCGCTACGTCGAACCAGTCGAGGGCAGGGAAACCTTCTAATTCTGGAGATGAGAGTTGGCGCGGCACGGGGATCCTCCGTAGAAACGTTGCGATGTCTCTGTGATGAACCGGGGAGACATTGCAACCAACTTCTTACAGTGTAGCGGAAGTGTCGCGGAGAAGTTCATCGGAATAGGTCAGATGCTGCGGGACGAAGCAGGTCGCGAGTGCGGCCAGGAGCGGGTTCGTAGGGGAATCCGCGAATGACGCAGGCCGGGGTGCGATTGAGTTTACCGCAGACCAACCCTGCAGCTGCGGCAAGTTCATCCGCGATGGCTTCGAGGCTGGCTTGCAACTTGTAGCCGTTGGGATCGCGGCGCCCGCGGTCGTCGCGCAGCGCTTTTATCCCGGCGATGCCAATGCAGAAGTCGACCAAACCCTCGCGCCAGGGACGCCCGAATGTGTCCGTGATGAGGACGGGAATGCTGAGCGCGGTGCGTTTCTTGATCTCATGGTGAAGTTTGCGGGCGGAACGGTCAGGATCGGCCGGAAGTAGTAAGGCATGGCGGCCGCCATCGACGTTGGAAACGTCCACTCCGCTGTTGGCGCAGATGAATCCGTGGCCAGTTTCGGTGATGAGCACGCCATTCTTGCGGCGAATCACAGCGCGGCTCTCGCGCAGCGCCAGTTCAACAACGCGGGGATCGAGGTTGTATTTCTTTGCCCAGGCGGACGAAGCGGTGGAAGGTTTGACGGTCGCGAGATCGACGAGGCGACCTTCGGTTTTGGAAACTACTTTGTGTTTGACGACGAGAATGTCGCCGGACTCGAATACGAGTTCGTGTTCCGCCAGGGATTGGAGAATTTTGTCTGCCAGCAAATCGCCGGGTTTGATTTCGTCGGCGAGAGTAATGGGAATGAGACGGATTTCGGCGGGCGAGTCGTTCGATATGCGCTTCCTGTCTTCTTCCAGGCGTTTGATTTCAAGGCGCTTGATGGCGGCGGGACGCTTTGGTCTCACTGGCGGCTCGTTCCCGCGGCAAGAAAGCCATTGCCCAGTCTCCAGCGACGAACCAGGCTCTGAGCGCGGGTTTCACCGTCAGCGTTTTGAAGGTCCTGCAAGTCTTCCGGATTGTCTACGTCGAGCGCGATGCCCGGGAAGCGCAGCACTTCGCACGGTTTGCCGGTGGCTTGCGCCGCGGCCAGATGCGGTTTGAAGCTGTCGTTACCGAAACGCAGAGGAAACAAATCCGCCGGCCGCCGGAATGCGGCGTTGGTTCCACGTCCGTCAGCAGCGGGAACCAGCACCGAACCTTCCTCAGGTGCGCGCGCCAGAATCTGTTCAAGCTCGATGGGATTAATTAGAGGAATATCGGCTGGGAGGACCAGAGTGTATGCGATGCCGCGCTCCGCGCAAAGCCGCGTGGCCATCTCGATAGCGCCAGTTTCTCCGGGGTTCGCGGGATCGGGAATGATTTCAAAATTAAATCTCCCAGCGAGGTCGATGGCGAATGGGTCGCTGGTCACCAGCGCGGCAGCGGGACGGCCGGGCCATGCGGCGATTGAGGCTACAACGTCGTGCAACATGGCCTGCGCCAGTTCAGTCCGCGCGGCCTGATCGAGCACGGAGGCAAGCCGCTGCTTGGCTGCAGACAGATTCTTGACAGGAATGAGGATCACGGCTGGTCGGCGGCGGCGCGTGCGGATTTGTCGGCACTCGATTGATTAGATTCCTCAGGACGCAATCCGCTAATCGTGTGCGCCAGAACGGTTCGAGCCAGCGCCATCCGGTCATCTGAGGTGCGCATAATCGTCTGCGCACATTGCACGCGCAATCCGTTCTTGCGAAGCGTTTCCGCGGCACGGGCGTCGCGCGCGTCGCAGACGAGCAGATCAAGAAAATCTTCGTAGGCCTTGGCTACACCGGCGATCGAGCAGGGCAGACCTTGCGCTGTCATAAGAATCCCCGCAGGTCCGGCAACCGGAGCGTTTCCTATAATCGGGCTCACAGCGGCGACTTTACCCCGCGCACTGCGCAGAGCTTCGCGGATTCCTGGCACCGCGAGAATGGGGCCGATGCTGGTCACAGGATTACTAGGGGCGATGATCACAGCATCGGCGGAAAGGATGGCGTCGATTACTCCGGGCGCAGCTTCGGCGTCGGTGGCTCCGGCGAAACGCACCGATTTTACCGGATCCTGATACCAGCGCTGCACGAAATATTCTTCGAAACTCAACTCGCCTGAGGGTGTATCGACTCGCGTCTCCACACGCGAATCGCTCATCGGTAGGATGCGAGCCTTTACTCCCAGTTTGTCGGAGATCGCCGTCGTGGCTTCGGAAAGAGTCTTCCCCTCAGCCAGCAGACGGGAACGCAGCAAATGCATTGCGAGATCGCGATCGCCGGTGTGAAACCATGTGGGTTCGCCCAGTTGACCCATCGCCTGCAGGCATAAAAAAGTATCGCCTTTTACGCCCCAACCCCGCTCGCGACTGAGCAGCCCGGAGAGAACGTAGGTAATCGAGTCGATATCCGGCGATACGTAGAGGCCCCACCAAAGCAGATCGTCCCCGGTGTTGACGATCATCGTGATCTCTTCCGGAGGCATGACTTGCCGCAGTCCATCGACGAACTTGGCTCCTCCAGTTCCCCCAGTGAGCACGCAGATCATGCGGCCCTCATCTCTCTCGCGAGACCGTCACTGGCGCCCATGGCGTGAAGTTTGTCGCCCAACAAACCGGGCCGGGATGCGATCTTTGGCAGGAACTCAGGGTAGACGGGCAAACGTTGACGTAATTGAAAGCCCTTGCTCTCGGTGCGCCGCCGCAGTTGCTCCAGGTGCGGCCAAGGCTTTTCGGGATTGATGTAATCCGGGGTCAGCGGCGAAATCCCTCCCCAATCGTTAATACCGGCGTCCAGCAACTCCTCATAGTATGGCGCATTCAGGTTCGGCGGCGCCTGAATATTAACATTCGGCATCAGCAGGCGAGCTACGGCCGCGGTGCGCAGCATATCACCCTGGCACGGTTCAGGAGCATGAGCCATGGGAATCTCGGGCTTGGCGCGGAAGTTCTGAACGATCACTTCCTGGATGTGGCCGTAACGCTGGTGCAGTTCACGAATCGCCAATAGAGTATCAATTCGGTCTGCCAGAGTTTCGCCGATGCCGATCAGCAGGCCGGTGGTAAAAGGGACGTTTTGCTTTCCGGCTTCTTCGATGGTGCGCAACCGCTTCGCCGGATCTTTGTCGGGAGCATTGTCATGGGCGGCTCCGGGCGCAAGTAAATCGCTGCTGGTGGTCTCGAGCATGAGGCCCATACTGGGCGAGACGGCGGCCAGACGGGTGATCCATTCGGCGCTAAGCAGTCCGGGATTCGGATGCGGCAGGAGGCGGGTCTCGCGCAGCACCAGTTCGCACATTGCTTCTAGATAGTGCAGCGTAGATTTATAGCCGAGATGCCGCAGAGTATCGCGCATCTCCGGGAAGATAAGCTCGGGTTTATCGCCCAAACTGAAGAGAGCTTCGGTGCATCCCAATTTTTCGCCGGCGCGGGCGATGGTTAACACTTCTTCCGGAGTCATAGTGTGCGCGCCGTGCTGCCCGGGATCGCGCCGAAAGGTGCAGTAGCCGCAATAATCGCGGCAAAGATTGGTTAGCGGCAGAAAAACCTTACGCGAGTAAGTGATGACACCGGGTTTGAATTTGGCTCGCGCGGCCCGGGCAGCGGAGAGCAGCGCGGGCAGATCGTCGTCACCGCACTGAATCAGACGCAGGCCAAAGTCACGTGAAATGGGAGTTCCTGGCCGCACATCGGCCAGCTCTGCGGAGATCGAAGAGCCCGAACTTAGAAGGCCCGTTGTCGTCATCGCGAATGAGGTCACGTTGCTCGCTTCCGCAGTCATGCCGATGCATCGAATCATACATGACAAGCGGCATGACAAGCGTCACGACGAGCCGCCACGTTCCGCAAGCAGCATGCTAATGTAGGCAGGCGCGCGGGGAAACCGCACCGCAAGACATGGGAGTCAGTTCGGGCGAATTTCGGGAAGCGATGGGACGTTTCGCTACCGGTGTGACCATTGTTACGGTTGACCTGGATGGCGAAGTTCATGGCATGACTGCCAACGCGATCGCGTCGGTATCTTTAGACCCGCTGCTGCTATTGGTTTGCGTGGACCGCAACGCCCGCACGCACGCCCACCTGCATGCTAAAAAACGCTTTGGGATCAATATCTTAGCCGAGCATCAGCGGCGAATATCCGAATATTACGCACTGCCGGAGTCTACCCATGAGCATGCCGAAGCTGAAGCCGGTGCACGTTTTGACCGCACAGCGCATGGAACTCCCAGGCTGCAAGGGGCGCTGGCATATCTGGAATGCAAGCTGCAATCCGCACAAGAGGCGGGTGATCACACCATCTTCATTGCCGAGGTAGAAGATGTACTGGTGCGCCAGGGCAGGCCGTTGCTGTTTTTTCGGGGCAAGTATCACAAGATCGGCGAAGGAATGACGGGAGAAGGAGATGAAAGATAAAAAGGCCCGGCTGCCTTTTGAGGGGGTAGCCGGACCGAGGGACTCGCAGACGTTGAAGTCATATTCGGCCGATTAGCCTGTGGAAGACAAGGTTAGATGTCACACTTCCATTGTGACGAATGTCACAACGCAGGGTATTAGGCGATTCGGCGATGTCACTTTCCATGGGTTTCGAACATCCAATATCCATCCCAAGAGAACAGCTACCATGGCAGATTTGGTCTGAGGGGGACAAATCATGGCAGAAAAAGTCTTAAAAAATGAGGCGGAGTGGAAACAGAAACTTACGCCGGAGCAGTACCATGTGACCCGCGAAGCGGGAACGGAGCCGGCATTCACGGGCAAGTACTGGAAGACCAAGGACGCAGGGACGTATCACTGCGTTTGCTGTGGGGAACCGTTGTTCGATTCCTCGACAAAGTTCGATTCCGGAACGGGCTGGCCGAGTTTCTTCAAGCCTGCGGATGCAAGTAAAGTTGAGGAACACAAGGATTCGAGTTATGGAATGGTCCGCACCGAAGCGCGTTGCGCACACTGCGGCGCCCATCTGGGGCATGTGTTTGAGGATGGCCCGGCGCCAACGGGGCTGCGGTATTGCATGAATTCCGCAGCGCTTGACTTAAAGCCAAAGGAAGAGAAGAAGTAAGACCCGCGCAGCTTCCTGATCCAGACTCTCGAGAATTTTAAAAAAATAAGGGACAAGCAGTGGCTTGTCCCTTATTCGTACTGCCAAGTCTAACGAGCGTTCTTAAGCGTGTGCGGCTGCGGCGTGTGCGGCTGCGGCCTTTGCGGCGTCCGGCTTCTGCGTTTCTGGTGCTTTTGCTTCCGCTGCTTTTGCCTGAGATTGCGACTGGTTCTGCTTGCGGTCGCTGCTCCGCACCTCGATGCCACCCTTCAATATGGCGCCATCTTCAACGCTGATGCGTATGGTGGAAACGTCTCCCGTGACCGAGCCTTCGCTGCGGATATCGACGCGATCGCTGCATTCAATATTTCCGCTGACCTTACCCATGACGACAACCTCGCGGGCGGTAATGTTGGCCTGCACGCTGCCGTTGCGGCCAATGGTAACGCGGTTGTCGGGCAGGCTGATCTTGCCTTCGACGCGGCCATCGATGTAAAGCGCTTCCGAGCCGCTGAGTTCGCCCTTGATCACCAGGGTACGGCCGATAGTAGCCTGCTCGACAGGGGCGCTGACTGTTTTGACTGGAGTGAAAGTGTTGGGGTTTGAGGCTGGCGGAGTGGACTTGCCGTTATATCCGTATTCTGAGGGCTGGAGCATTCGCAACCTTCCTTAAGTCTCCGCGTGCGGCGCGTCGTATGTACTTGCACCAGGTATTGCCGCCAAGCGGTTGGGTCTGGGATTTTTGGCCTATGGTTGTTCCTGTCCCTTCGGCCATGGTCAATATCGCACACAGGTAAGCGTTACTACGAGATTACGGAAGAGACTGTACGACTGCGGCAGGTGGGATGCGGTTTAGTCTGCTTCCTGAAGCGATTGGCTGAGATCTTCCCACTCTTTGAGCAGCGCGGCCTGGGCCGTTTTGTGCTGCGCCAGTTCCAGTGACTGACGCTGGCTCTCGTCGGCGCTGATGAAATCCTGCATGGCGGTTTCACATCGTGCAATTACAGTTTCCGCGCGGTTGATTTCCGCTTCCAGTTCGTGGATGCGATCTTCCATCTTCTTGCGCTTGATCGGATTCATGCGCTTCGCCTTCGCGGGCGCCGGCTCAGCTGAGGCTTGATTGCCATTTGAAGGCGCCGCAGCGGGTTCGGTGATTTTTAGTTGTTGCCGAATCGCCTCGTTCTGCTTGGCGCTTCCGCCCTGTTTGCGCCAGAGATAGTCTTCGTAATTGCCGGGGTAGACCTCAACTTTTCCGTCTCCGATTTCGAAAACCCGCGTGGCCAGCTTGTCGATGAAGTAACGATCATGAGAGACGAAAACGACGGTGCCTGAATATTTCATGAGCGCATCCAGCAGAACGTCCTTGGCGCGCAGGTCGAGGTGGTTGGTAGGCTCGTCGAGCAACAGGAAATTTGCCGGATGCAGCAGCAGCCTGAGCAGGGCATAGCGGCCGCGTTCGCCGCCGGAGAGCACCCCAATCCTTTTGAAAACGTCGTCCTCGGAAAACAGGAAGCATCCGAGCAAGCTGCGCAGTTCGGTCTGCGATGAACCTGGGGAAGCGTTGCCCAGATCGTCGATCATGCGCGCGTCCGCGTCCAGTTCTTTGTATTGATCCTGCGCGAAGTAGTCGGCCTCCACATTATGACCAAGAGTGTATTCGCCGCGCGATGGCCGTTCCGTACCCGCAAGCAACTTGATCAGAGTGGATTTGCCAGCCCCGTTCACTCCGACCAGGGCAATGCGGTCGCCCTTTTCGATCATGAAATCAACGTCTCGAAAAACTTCCTTCTCGCCCGAGTTGTTGCCCGGCTTCGCCGGATAACTCTTTGCCACGCCGGCGAACTCAGCCACGATGCGCCCGCTGGGCCTGGGCTGCGGGAAGGAAAAGTGAATCGTCTTTTCTTCGGGTGGAACTTCGATCCGCTCAATCTTCTCTAACTCTTTGATGCGGCTCTGCACCTGCTTCGCCTTGGTAGCCTGGTAGCGGAAGCGGTTGATAAATACTTCCAGTTGTTCGATGCGGTCGCGTTGGTTCTTATACGCGGCTTGTAACTGTTCGTTGCGTTGCGTCTTTTGCGACAGAAACTTGTCGTAGTTGCCGGTATAGAACCAGAAGCGCTTGTTCCAAATCTCCGCAATTTTGTTGACGACGACGTCGAGAAAATATCGATCGTGGGAAATGAGTACCAGCGCGTGCGGATAGTCGTGCAGATATTCTTCCAGCCAGTTGCGGGCTTCGAGATCGAGATGATTCGTGGGTTCGTCCAGCAACAAGAGGTTGGGCTTCTGCAACAGGAGCTTGGCCAGGGCCAGCCGCATCTGCCAGCCGCCAGAGAATTCGTCGGTCTGCCGCTCCCAGTCTTCCTTGCGGAACCCAAGGCCCATCAGCACGCGTCCGACTTCCGCTTCAATCGAGTAGCCATCGCGGGTGCGGAATTCATGTTCCAGACTGTGGTAGCGGTCAGCGACGTCGGCGTATTCCGCGCTGGCATGATCGAGTTCCGAGATGCGGTGGGTCAGCGTTTCCAGTTCGCGCTCCATCGCGTGAAGCTCGGTAAACACGGCCATGCACTCTGCGAATACGGTCCGGCCGGAGAGCGAGAGTCCATCCTGGGGCAGATATCCAGCGGTCGTGCCCTTGGCGACGATCAGGGAGCCGTAGTCGAGCGTGTCCAGGCCGGCGAGAACCTTCATCAGCGTAGACTTGCCGGTGCCGTTCGCTCCTACCAGGCCGACGCGGTCGCGCGGCGTGATGAGCCAGTCGGTATTTTCAAAAAGAAGTTTGTGGCCGAAACGTTTTCCGGCGCCAGAAAGCTGAATCATGGGCTGGAATTATCGTCTCATAAAAAGAGCAGTACCGAGTACCTGGTACCGACGAGACTCGGAGAGAGAGTGTTGCGCTCGCGGGCGAAACAGTTTAAGAGTTCGTGGCGGCACGCACCGTGCGGCTTTCGGAATTACGATCCAACAAAGCGCGGTGGACGTGAATACGCTCCAGAGCTTGATCGACGACCGCTTCCATTTCCCGCGCATATTTCACTTCGCGGCCTTTGGCCAGCTTCTGCCGCGCTTCCTCGGGACTGAACCACGTCGGCTTCCGCTGGGGCTCATCGGGACGGCGCAGCTCCTGTACTTCCATCAGGAAGGCCTTCACCACAAATTCCTGCACGCCGCCCGGCTGCCAAAACACGCCTTTTGAGTGAATGTAAAGATGGAAGTGTCGCGGCTCTATTGTGCCCAGAGCTCCAGCTTCTTCGGCGGCCTCGCGTTCGGCGGCCTGACTGTGGGACATGTGCGCATCGGTGCAACCCTTAGGGAAGGTCCACTTGTTTCCGCCGTTTGTGTTGACTAGCAGGAATTCGACCGCCGCGCCGCGCTTGCGGTAACAAACCGCCGCCACTTGGAGCGGCAACGACTTCGAAGCGCGTGCTGAACCCATGGCAACCATCTCCCTGATAGATGCGGATCGCTTTTTTGATGTTACTTGGAAGATATTTCACTAATGTTAAATGCAACAAGAATTGTGCATGAAGAATAGTTACTAAAGGATGCCACGGGAAGACCACTCGTAGAGAAGACCACACGTAGAGGCGTAGCTTGGCCACGTCCGGGCGGCGGAGAAGAGGTTGCGAGTAACGGCTTACAGGCCTCGCCCATACACCGGGATAGCTGCCCCAGTCACGTCCTTCCCAGCCTCCGATGCCAGCCAAACGATCAAACTCGCTACTGACGAAGGCTGTACCCACTGGGAAACGTCCGCGCCGGGCATATCTTTTCGATTGGCAGGCGTGTCCATTGTTCCCGGCAGGATCACGTTTGCGGTAATGCCGGCGTTTTTATTCTCCAGCGCGACCGTCTTCATCAGCGAGACCAATGCCGCCTTCGAAGCGCTGTACGCGCCGACCTTGGGGCCGGGATCTTCCGCAGCACGACTGCCGATCGCGACGATGCGCCCTCCTCCGGCTTTTTGCATTTCAGGGATGACTGCGCGCAGGATGTGAAACGTGCTATTCAGGTTCGCGTCGAACATGCGCTGCCAGGTGGCATCGTCGGTCTCGGCAACGGTCTGTCCGCCAGCGAATCCGCCAATCAGATGCGCCAGTACATCGATCCTTCCGCTGCGTGCGATGACAGTAGCGACAGCTTTCTTTGCTGTGTCCAGGCTGGTGAGAGAAGCAGGAAGCGCAACGAAGCTTGGATGGTCGAAGGCAGATTGCTGGATTCGCGGCGCGAGGCCCACTACCGTGAAGCCGGCATCCAGTAGAGCTTTCGTGACGTGAGTTCCGAGGCCGCCGCTGGCTCCGGTAACCAGAGCGATTTTGTTAGTCAGATTAGTCATAGAGGATCGGCTCCCAACTCCAACTCATAATAAACGGTCTTGTTGGGTATAGTTCCGGACAATTCGCCTTAAGTGACTCGATTCGTATCAGGGCATCGCTTCGGCGACGCTATATTCGGGGCAGAAATAAACGCGCTTTCAGGCGCTGCTCACAAAGCCAGCGCCTGAAAGCGCGATGATAACTGCCTAATTTGCGGCATGCCTGAAGGCACGCCCTGATGCGAACCTCAAATATGTCAAGGACAAGAGCTCGCTAACTCACTCTGACCACTGATCACTGACTACTGGCAACTACTGGCCACTGCTTTCTAGTTTGCTGGAGCCTGCAGCGTCTTTACGAGCCACGGAATAATCACTTCCTTGAATATTCGCGGATCGGGCCACACTCCAACCTGCCGGCCCAAGTGCGCGCCGGAAGGATTGATCCATGCTTCCTTCGGAACATCGCCCTTGCTCAGCAGCAAATATTCGTCTTCGATAGGGACCTGGGTGTCGTTCACGCCCGCAATAATCAACATCGGAGCCATCGGCTTCCCCAGCAGCCCTTGATGTACCAGCGAAATCTTTGGCAGGAAGTCGCCCATTTCTTCCAGCGTGTGTACGCCTTCGAGAATATTCATCAGGGCCGGCACTTGATCGAACAAATACTCGCGATTTCCGACCAGAGTGTTCATCAGGTAGTCTTTCTGAAAGAAGCGGTCCACCGGGGGAGATTGCGAGCTGCACCCACGCAATCGTGCCTTCTCGACGATCGCCATCTTCGCGGCCCAGTAGGCTCCCCAACTTACGCCGTGCATCGCGATGCGGTTCTTGTCGATCTCCGGCCGCGACTGAGCGTAGTCGATTACTTTCGACAACACGCGGTCTGCGGTCTCGCTCACCTTGATTGGATTCTGTCCCGTCCCTGGCCCGTCGACGGCAAGATAGCCGATTCCGAAGGGAAGAATCGCGCTGAAACTTTCCGTCAAATCTTCCTTGCGGCTGTCGAGCCCGTTGACGGCGATTACCAGCGGCACCGGTCCCTTCGCGTTCTTCGGCAGGCGCAGGTAGCCGATGATTTCTTTTCCTTCAAAGGGAATACGCACAATCTCTAGCGGCGGATCGTAGAATCGCGCATGCGCCAGAAACGCTTCAAGCGCCTTCTCGTAGGAGCGCTGCTTGCCCGGCGACGCCGGAATCGGCCAGCGGCCGAAAGAATAAATCCGCCATGCCCGGATGTAGTCAGCATTGGCCTTGGCCGGATCGGATTTCTCGAGCGACTTGGCCTCGTTGAAATAGCGGTCGGCCACGTGCATGAAACCAGCGGCCCATTCGTCTTTGTCGGCGGTGTGAATACTTTGGAACGCCTCGGTTACGTCGCCGGGATCAAGCCCGATCAGGGGATACTGCCCCACCTGAGCCCGCCGAATGGCTTCCACCCGAATTTCATCGATCGTGCGCTCGCGCCGCTCTTCTTTTTGTGCAGGCTTTTGTTCGGAAGCCTGGGCAAAAACGCCGGCAGGAACGAATGCAAAGAAAGCCGCCAACAGAACGGCCACGGAGAAATAATTGCTCTTCTTCATAATAAGTTGTCCCATTCCTTTTCTCTCGCGACGAGCGCGAGTTCATGCGAAAAAAAGCCGGACGTAACTCGTCCGGCCTTCCTTCCGAACTAAACCTCCAACGGTTAGAACGCCAACTTCAATCCCAATTGCACCGCGCGGCTGCCGCCCGACCCGATGACCGGGTTAGCTGCCGCCACGTCCGGCGTCGCGCATCCGCAACCGAACGGACGAGCGGACGGATCATTCACTCCATAACCATTCTGTCCGCCGTAGGGATTGGCGAAATTCGGATGGTTGAAGATATTGAAAAACTCCGCGCGGAACTGGGCATGAACTCGTTCGCCCAAGTGCCAGTTCTTGGCAATCGAAAGGTCGAGGTTCTTGAAGCCGGAGTCAGGGAAAATATTGCGTCCCATTGTCCCGAATGTGCCGAGAGCCGGTGGCAGCATCATGGAATGGCCCTTGGCGTAGCATCCGAAGGAATTTAGCGAAGCGGTCGCAGCCCCGGCCGTCCCCCCATCCTCAGCCAATGCCTTCGCAGCACAACTGGAATTGCTCGTCCCGGAGTAATAAGGAATCGACGTGGGTCCCGACTTGAAGTCGGAAGGACTGCCAAAGAAATCCCACCGAATCGGTTCACTAGCTGGAGGACTTACGGGTAGCGGGCCCACTCCTGCTGCATCCGTTCCCATATCGATTGGACCCCACGGTTGCGAACTCTCCAGCGTCACAATGGAATTGAGTTCCCATCCTTCCATCATCTGCGCATATCCTTTGCGTCCCGGAATTGCGTAGGTCAAGGAAAGCGTTAACCGATGGCGAATGTCAAAGTCGCTGTTTCCGTATTCGCGACCTACATTGTAGGAATCTTGCGGCAATCCCGCGCCATAACCGAAGTCCCAGTTGGCACCGACATCATCGAGCGCGTGCGCATACGTGTAACCCGCAACCATGTTAAGTCCGTGGTAATTGCGCGAGTTCACCGTAACCTGCAAGCCGTTGTAGTTCGACCTGTAAACATTCCCCATCTGGAAGATGTTGCTCAGGTAAGGGAATTTGGCGTTGTACGGTCGGGCGTCCTGATCGCAATTCGGATCAGTCGTACAGACGGCGGAATAGTCTGTTCCAACCGGCGGCTGGTTAATATCCCGGATACCTGTCAGTCTTGATCCGTGATTGCCCACATACGCTATTTCCATCGAAAGATTGGGCGTAAATGCGTGCTGCACATTCAATGTCCAGTCCAAGACATAGGGCGTTTTAATATTACGGTCCACGCTCATGATCGGACAGGGATTGTTGAAGCAATTTAGCTGGGCCGTGCTTACGTTCGCTCCGTAAATAGGCTGCCCGCTATCCCATTGCGGCATGCCGGGCGGAATGGCCAGATTGCCGGCTGCAATCGTGCCTCCTGCAGTGTCGCCCGCGCCGTCGATGATCGCTCCCGTCGGCACATTGTTCAGTCCGAACGCATTGTTGAACGCCAGCATGGCTTCCCAGTTGATGGTTTCGTACACCATCCCAAATCCGCCTCTGACCACGGTGCTCCCTTGGCCTGTCACGTCCCACGCAAAGCCGACGCGCGGCGCAAAGTTCGTGTGATCGGGATTGTATGGACCGCTGACTCCGTTTATGCCAGCCTGAATCAATCCAGTCGGTGAATTTGGATCGAAGTTGCCCAGCAGGTTGTGAGCTTCTTTCATCACCGTGCTGAATTCGTAGCGCAGTCCGTAGTTGATGGTGAGGTTCTTCTTCACGCGCCAGTCATCCTGTACGAACAATCCGTAGGCCCAGTTGTGGATGTCCCGACGGGGATCGCCCACCTGCACTGATGCCTTGAAAGGATCGCCGGCGAAGAAATCTTCCAAAGCCGTCGAACCGGCACCAGCGGTCAACGCCACACCGCCGAGGAAGGTGATGCTGCCTCTCGCGTTGCCAAAGGCTCCACCGTTCACGCCATCACGATGCAGTTCGCCGCCGAACTTGATCGCGTGCGCTCCCACTGTGTAGGAAACATGGTCGATAAACTGAGTAATCGAATCCGGCCCCTGGAACTTCGGCCACTTGAAACCGCCCAGGCCGGGTACGAAAGCTCCGGCAAACCCAATGCGGGGAAGCCCACCCGTAAAGGGCCCGCTCACTCCTGTATTGATTCCATAGGCGGAGACAGGCGTATTCAGATCGCCGGGATACGTGGGCTGGTAAAGCCGGTTATAGCCCACTCTGGCTTCATTCACCCAGGTCGCGTTCGGGGTCCAGATCCAGCTTCCGCCGACTACCTGCGCGCGGGTGTGAATCTGCGATCGCCACTTCGCCTGCAGCTCCGGAAAGTCTTCGACCGTTCCATTGTTGTTGCCGTAGAAATACATTCCGGTGATGGTGTTGTGCTGGTTGATGTTAACGTCTACTTTTCCCAGCGCATTGTCTACGCCGACGTTATTGGGGAATCCCTGCACAACATTGATGCTCTGGGTGTTATTGATGGGAAAGCCCGTGCCCGCACAAGTCACCGATGCAGTAGCGCCGGTACCGCTGACGCTGCAACCCGAGATCAGCAGGCTGGCTGGGCTAACGGCAACTCCGTTGGCCAGAAGATCGTCAATCGCGTTCGGAATGCTGCCTCCGCAGTCGCCATTTACTAATGGGGAAATGCAGTTTCCCGCCGCCGGCAACGATACCGTGGAAGGAGTGGTTACGCTGTAGGAATTTCCCACGTCATACCGCTGCCCTTCATAAGCGCCGAAGAAAAATGCTTTGTCCTTGATGATTGGACCACCGACGCTGCCGCCAAATTGTTCCAGGGTTCGGGGATTCTTCGGTGCGGGAGCAGTGTTGAAGTAATTGCGCGCATCCATGACGCCGTCGCGGCCAAACGCAAAGGCGGTTCCGTGGAGCTTGTTGGTTCCTGATTTCAATCCTACGTTGATAACAGCACCCGGCTTCCACCCGTACTCCGCTGCGGGATTTTCCTGAACGTTGAATTCCTGGATGGCGTCAATTGGCAAGATGGTCGCGGAATCTCCGGCGATGCCGGCGCCGTTAATAATGCCCTGTCCGGAAAACGGCTCGCTATTGAACAAGCCCTCGACAAAGTAAGCGTTGTCTTCGGCCCGCAGACCGTCGGTGCTGGTAGTGGAAAATCCGCCGCCGGGGTAGCGCATCACGCCCGGACGAAGCTGCAGCAGGTTTTCGTAGTTGCGGCCATTTAGCGGCAGATCGTTGATTTCCTGGTTGCTGAGAGTTCCGCCCAGAGTAGAGGAGGTCGTGTTGAGCAGTGGAATCTCACTGCTGACCGTCACCGTTTCCGAAACGTTTCCGGGTTGAAGACTGAAGTCGGCGCGAACGTCGGTTGCGACTTCGATGGTGACGCTTGGCCGCTCCGACGACTTGAAGCCCTTGGCCTCGACGTGAATCTTGTAAGTTCCGGGAGCCAGGTCAGGAGCCACGTAGTCGCCGGACGCGTCGGTGTTCAGGGTCCGCGATGTTCCACGCTGCGTGTCCGTGACCACGACAGTCGCGCCAGCGACTGAGGCACCACTCTGGTCTGTGACGCTTCCGAGGACGCGTCCAGCGGTGGATTGCGCCTGAGCAGGAAGGCCGATCAATATCAAGCTTAAGGTAAGAAGAGCAATCTGGATGGCAAACTTTGCCTGGTGGCCCGCAGACAGGGCGGTGCGTCTGGATATCATCGAAACTTCCTCCGTTTTGATGGTCCGACAGCCATACCATTGCTCGGCGAATGAAGTCAAGTAAATTCTCCGGAAAGCCGCTCGACTCGGTCGTTTGGAATCTCACCAATAAACTTTTAGGCAGCGCGCTTTGTGGGTAAATATGCGGAGGAATCGAGCGACTGGAGAACTTGCGTTTCTTCGCTGAATGAGCTATCGTAGCAGCTGTCATACCACCATACCTAGAGACCACGAGTGCTGAACACTGATTCCAAGGCGGCGGTACAGCTCCCGAATGGCATGGACCTGCGGTATAGTAGCCAGACCATCTCCAGTCCTCTCAGACTGGCTCGGGCCGGGGGAACTCCTGTGTACAAAGTTGTTCGGACTTCGCGCCTTTACGAGCAGATCGTTCAGCAAATTGAAGAATCCGTCCTTAATGGCACGCTCAAACCTGGAGACCAGCTTCCTGCTGAGCGCGAACTCGCGCAGCGTCTTGGGGTAAGCCGCACTGCGGTGCGTGAAGCGGTGAAAGCGCTTCGCGAGAAAGGTTTGGTCGAAGCCTATTCAGGCCGCGGCACCTTTGTCACTGATGGAACGACGCAGGCCGCGCGCCAATCATTCGATCTTATGGTGAAGATCGGTCAACAGGAAGGCGCGCCGCATCTGGCAGAACTTCGCTTGATCCTGGAACCGGGAATCGCTGCGTTGGCTGCGGTTCGCGCCAAGGACGACGATCTGACGGTGTTGCGCGAAGCTGTGGCCGTCATGGATCGCGCGCAGGATGATCCCGAAGCGTACATTGAGGCCGATCTAGACTTTCATCTTGCGCTCGCCGAAACCGTGGCCAACCCGCTGATACTTTCGTTGATTGATTCAATCGTCGGGCTGTTGCGGGAGCAGCGCATAAAGATCTTTAACGTGGAAGGCGGCCCGCAACGGGGGCAAGTCCATCACAAGCGCATTCTTGACGCCATGGAGCGGCGAGATGCGGAGATGGCCCGCACCGCCATGCGTTCCCATCTCGAGCAGGTGCGAGAGGATTCCAAGGCGTCTCCGGGCAGTCAATCATTACCCGCGGGAAAGCGCGCGCCGACGGACTTCAAAGCTACATGAGTTGTTGTGGTTACATGAATTATTTGAGTATCCCATAGCGTGTTTTGGAGGACTTGGGGCGGATGGCAAAACTTGGTTTTATCGGATTGGGAGTCATGGGCAGCCAGATGGTGAACCGGCTGCTCAGCAAGGGTCACTCTGTGACTGGCTACAACCGCACGCGCGCCAAGGCGCAGTGGCTGGTTGAAAAAGGCATGCAATGGGCTGACTCGCCGCGCGCGGTCGCTAGCGTTTCCGATTTCACTTTCGCGATGGTGACAAACGCCGCCGCGATCGCCGCCATTACCGAGGGTCCCGATGGGATGTTGGCGGGCCTGGGCACCGGGAAAATTTTTATCGACATGAGTACAGTCAGTCCGACCGTAAGCCGCGCACTCGCCGCCAAAGTACGCCAGAAAGGCGCGGATATGGTCGACTCGCCTGTCTCCGGCAGCGTGATTACGTTGCAGGAGGGCAAGCTCTCAGTAATGGTTGGTGGGCGCCGCGAGACCTTCGATAAAATCAAACCCCTTCTGCTCGATATCGGACCGAAAGTGACTCACGTTGGCGACAACGGTCTGGCGCTTTCCATGAAGATCGCGGTGAATCTAAGCCTGGCCGTGCAGATGCTTGCATTCTCCGAAGGAGTTCTATTGGCGGAGAAGAGCGGCATCGCGCGTGAAACCGCCGTCGATGTACTTGTACACAGCGCCATCGCATCGCCGATGATTCAGTATCGTGGCCCGTTCGTTCTGCAGCAACCGGAAGAAGCCTGGTTCGACGTGAACATGATGCAGAAGGATATGGTTCTCGCAATGGATTTAGGCCGTCAGCTGGATGTGCCTCTGCCGACAACCGCTGTGAGCAACGAAATTCTCACCGCCGCTCGCGGCATGGGCTGGACGAAATACGATTTCGCCTGCATGTTCGACGTACTGGCCGCCATGTCCGGAGTATCGACCCCAGTCACCAAAGGAGGCAAAAAAGTATGACAACTGCAACCTCCAAGCCTCAAGCGGGTCCGAAGCCAGCGGGCGCCGCCGGCACGGAGAAAGAAAAGTGGCTTCACGCCTATCGCCAGATGGTCAGTATCCGTTTGTTTGAAGAGCAGGTGAACGAGGTTTACACCCGCGCCCTCATGCCCGGCCTCGCTCATCTCTATAGCGGCGAAGAAGCCATTGCGGTAGGAATTTGCCAAGCCCTGCGCGTCGACGACTACATTACTAGCACTCATCGCGGCCATGGACACTGCCTCGCCAAAGGCGCGTCGCCCGACCGCATGTTCGCCGAGTTGCTAGGTAAAGAAGCTGGCTACTGCCGCGGCAAAGGCGGATCGATGCACATCGCCGATCCCGCTACCGGCAACCTCGGCGCGAACGCTATTGTTGGTGGCAGCGTGGGTATTGCCACCGGCGCGGCTTTTACCGCGAAGACTCTCGGCACGGGTCGCGTCGCCGTGTGTTTCTTCGGAGAAGGCGCTCTCGGCCAGGGTTCCCTCTACGAAGTAATGAATCTAGCGCAACTCTGGCAACTTCCCGTGATGTACGTTTGCGAAAACAATCAATACAACGAGTACACACATTATCAGGAGACCACTGCGGGTACCATTCTCGGGCGTGCCGCAGCTTTTGGAATTGAAGCCGCCAGCGTTGATGGTCAGGACGTCCGCGCCGTGAATGAAGTTGCGACGCGACTGATTGAGCGTGCGCGCTCCGGCGGCGGTCCCGCCTTCTTGCAGTGCGATACTTACCGCTACAGCGGCCATCACGTTGGCGACATCAATCGCGAATATTATCGGTCGAAGCAGGAAGAACATCTCTGGAAGACCGATCGAGATCCAATACTTGTGTTAACGAAGTGGTTGACCGAGCGGGGCTACGCTGATGCCGCATCGCTCGATCAAATCGCATCAGAAGTTCGCGCCATCATGGAATCGGCCGTGAAATTCGCTATTGCTGCACCCTATCCCAACGTCGACGAAGTGGAGAAGCACGTCTATGCCTGAGCGCGAACTTACCTTTGCGCAAGCGGTTCGCGAAGCTCTCGCCGAAGAGATGCGTCGCGACTCTCGCGTATGCATTATCGGTGAAGACGTCGCTGAAGCTGGCACACCGTTCAAAGTCCTTTCCGGACTGGTCGAGGAATTCGGCGCCAAGCGCGTCGTCGACACGCCGATTTCCGAAGCCGGGTTTACCGGCGTCGCAGTTGGCGCGGCTATGACGGGATTGCGTCCCGTCGTTGACATCATGTTTGGAGATTTCATCACGCTCACCATGGACCAGATGGTGAACCAGGCCGCTAAAGCCCACTACATGTCGGGCGGCCACTGGAAAGTTCCCATGGTGATGCGCACCACGCTGGGCGCGACACGGCGCTCCGCTGCACAACACTCGCAGTCGCTTCACGCCTGGTTCAGCCACGTCCCGGGATTGAAAGTTGTTTTACCATCCACGCCGTTCGACGCGAAAGGCTTGCTCAAGACGGCCATCCGCGACGAGAACCCGGTCATCTTCTTTGAAGACAAAATGATGTACAAACTGAAAGGCCCGGTTCCGGAAGACGATTACACCATCCCACTGGGAGTGGCGGATGTGAAGCGCTCGGGTGACGACATCACGTTGGTCGCGACCAGCAGCATGGTGCAAGTTGCGCTGGGCGCGGCGATTCTGCTGGAAAGAGAAGGCATCAGCGCCGAGGTGGTCGATCCACGGACGACGTGGCCGCTTGACGAAAAAACCTTGATCGACTCGGCGAAGAAAACTTCGCGAGTGATCGTTCTTGATGAAGGCTACGGTCGTTACGGCGTTACCGCGGAACTCGCCGCCGTCATTGCCGAGGGCGCATTTTATGATCTCGACGCACCGGTGAAGCGAATGGGAGCGATGCACGTTCCCATACCGTTCTCGCCGCCCTTGGAAGACGCGACGGTGCCGACCGAACAAACGGTATTCGAAGCGGCTCGCGCAATGTGCAAGCCTTCGTAACGAAAGAAAATTGAGGGTTTCAAGCTAAAGAGCTAGGAGCTAATCATGGCATTAAAAACCCACGGAACCATGGCCGTCGATTGGGAGAACCGAATCGACTTTGACCGTCTTCGCCGCGAGCGCCTGTCCAAAGCCAAAGCTCTTCTCGCGAAATCCGAGATGGGCGCACTGCTCTGCTTCGACATGAACAACGTGCGCTATCTCACCTCCACGCACATCGGGACGTGGGCGCAAGATAAGGCCAACCGCTTCACGTTGCTGCCGCAAAATGACGAGCCGATTCTCTGGGACTTCGGATCCGCCGCCAAGCATCATCAACTGAATTGCCCCTGGCTCGATGGCCGTTCGCACTCTGGAATCTCCGTCCTCCGCGGAGCGATGACTCCGGAAATGGGCCGCGCCGAAAACGTCGCAAAGAAAATCAAAATCGAACTCGAAAAACGCGGCCTGCACAAAGAGCCAGTCGGCATCGACATCGTCGAACTGCCGGTTCTCTTCGCGCTGCAGCGCGAAGGCATCACTGTGGTCGACGGCCAGGCGCTGATGTCGGAAGCGCGCGTCATCAAAACGCAGGATGAAATTTCCCTGCTCAACACTTCCGCGATGATGGTTGACGCCGCCTATGACGAGCTTTACCGCGCCATGAAACCTGGCTTACGCGAAAACGAAGCTGTCGGCCTGGTGAGCAAAGTTCTCTACGATCTCGGCTCTGAATACGTCGAAGCGGTGAATGCAATCTCTGGGGAGCGTTGCAACCCGCACCCGCACGTGTTCTCCGATCGAGTACTGCGGCCTGGCGATCCCGTCTACTACGACATTTTGCATTCCTACATGGGATATCGCACCTGCTACTACCGCTGCTTCACCGTCGGCTACGCCTCGCACGCCATGGTCGACGCTTACAAGCGTTGCCGTGATTATCTCGATGCTGCCATCGAACTGGTGCGGCCCGGACGCACTACCGCCGAAATCGCCGCAGTGTGGCCAAAGGCGCAGGATTTTGGTTTCAAGAATGAAGAAGACGCATTCGCCCTGCAATATGGGCACGGCATCGGTCTCGCCATCTGGGAGAAGCCCGTCATCAGCCGTCTCGTTTCGTTTGAGCATCCAGTCACCATCGAGCCAGGGATGGTATTCGCCCTCGAAACCTTCTGGCCCTCAACCGATGGCTGGAGCGCAGCTCGGATTGAGGAAGAAATCGTGGTCACGCCAACGGGACACGAAGTGATCACGCGTTTTCCCGCAGAAGAGTTGCTGGTAGCCGGTGCGCACTATCACACAGTGAATGGGCCACTGCCGACCACGCGCGAATCTGAGGCACCTGCCAGCGAACATGTGCTCGAGATGATTGAAGCCAGCGCGAAAACTGAACGCGTCGGTGTAGGAGACTGAAGTCGAATTAGAAGAAACCGATTGAAGAACCTTCCCGAAGGATAACGATAAAACATTATGGCCTTCAGCGTTGTCATGCCCGCTCTCGAGATGGCGCAGGAAACCGGCAAGCTTATCGCTTGGCGGAAAAAGGAAGGCGATCGTGTCACCAAAGGCGAGCCGCTTCTCGAAATCGAAACTGATAAAGCAGTAATGGAAGTGGAAGCGACCGCAGACGGCATTCTTGCCGGAATCACGGGAATCGTCGGATCAGATATTCCCGTCGGTCAGACTATCGCGTGGATCGTCAGTCCCGGCGAAAAACCGCCGGTAGAAAAAGACGCAGGCGCCTCGGCCCCGGCAGCCAGAGGAAAAACGGAATCGCACGCTGTGCCTGTAGCCGCTAGCGCTCCCGCACCGACTGCTGCAGCCGGCGCCAAAATTTCTCCCAAGGCGCGCCGCCTTGCAAAAGAATTAGGCGTGGATGTAGCTAGCGTCCGCGGTTCGGGCCCAGGCGGCGAGATTCTTGCTTCCGACGTTCAGACGGCGGCAGCGCCAACGGCAGCAGCTTCCACTGTGGCTTCGGCAAAATCCGCTAACGTAGAAGTTCCCAGCACTCTCGGTCGTCTTATGGCCGAGCGCACCACGCAGAGCTGGACGACCGTCCCTCATTTTTTTGTCACGCGCGATATTGACGCCACGGCGCTCAACGCATATCGCGAAAAACTGCTGGCCGAAATCGAGCGCACCGATGGCATCCGCATCACGCATACGGATCTCCTCGTAGCGCTGACCTCACGCGTGTTGCTTAAACATCCGCAGCTGAATTCAAGCTTCACTACACCGGGCATTCGTCTTCACGATCATGTAAATATGGGTGTCGCGATCGCCGTCAATGACGGCGTAGTCGCGGCCGTAATCCCGAACGCGCATACGGCGAGCCTGGCGGAGATAGCCAAGCAGCGCCGCGATATCGCCGATCGGGCGCGGGCAGGGAAGCTTCGTCCCGCGGACATCGCCGACGCAACTTTCACAATCAGCAATCTCGGCATGTACCATGTCGATCACTTCACCGCGATCATCACTCCGCCGCAAGCCGCAATTCTGGCCGTTGGCAGCATCGCGGACCGCGTCGTCGCGGTCGAAGGCAAGCCCGCCATTCGTCCGATGATGACGCTGACTCTCTCGTCCGATCATCGCGTCGCCGACGGCGCCCGTGCCGCAATGTTCCTGAACGATTTGGCAGAAGCGCTGCGCGAACCGCAAAACTCCCTGCGATAAAAGAAGGTTCTCCCGTTGTTCAGGAATCCGATTCGAAGTCCGCTCCCTTGAATTGCCGCCTTGCGCCGTGCCGGATGTGCAGGATCTCCACTCTTCGCTGTCTCTCCAATACGCGGTAGATCACTCGATAGATATGAGGCTTGTCACCATACAGGAGGTGCCTGAACTTGCGGTTCTCCGGCGTTGCAGCGCAACGCTTGGGAAATTCTTCCAGACTCAGGATGGAGTGCTTGAAACCCGTGTACCAGCGCCTGGCGGCGTCGGAGCTTTGCGCATTGACGTCGTCGTATAACTGAGCTAGGTCTCGCTCCGCGCGTGAGGTGATGCTAACGAGATAAGCCATGCTTGGTTTCGAAGCTGTCGAAGAACTCTCGCGCCGAGCGGGTCTTTCCTTTGTTCGCGTCATCCAGACCTTGCCGAATTCCCTCGCTCGCGTCAGCGCGCGCAGCAACGTCGAGCAGGCGCTGATATGCCTCCGCGTCCTGGACGACGGCCGCGGCCCTGCCCTTCACGGTGAGCACGACGGGGCGCTTACTCTTCTTGAGTTGTTTCATGAAGTCGCCCGACCGCCGGCGAAAAGTCGTAAGCGAATGAATATCCTTCGTGATATCGAGCATAGAGGCGATCTCCCCGTACCTTTTTAGGTGCTATGCAATTGTACCCCTCGGCCAACGTTCCTGAAAGCCGCATCCTTAGAGCCCACTGGGCAATTCAAGCCAATTTTGTCGCCACAACATTGAGGAAGAAGTTGGCGGGCTTTACAATGCGCCTCATGCGCAAAATCGTTCTCAGCCTCGGTATCAGCCTCGATGGCTACATCGCTCGTCCCGACGGAGCGGTCGATTTCCTGTTCATGCCGAAAGATTATTCGATGGCTTCTTTTTTCGCGGCTGTGGATACCGTCGTCATGGGGCGCAAGACCCTCGAAGCCGGTCTGAAATTGAGCGGTGGAACGCTCCCCGCTATGTCCATGGCGTATTTCGTCTTCTCCCATTCGAAGCCGCCAGGCAAGTGCGAAGGATGGACTTTCGTCAATGAGTCTCTGGCTGCGTTTATCGCGAAACTCCGCAAGCGCCCCGGCAAAAATATCTGGCTCATGGGCGGCGGCGAGCTTGCCCGCGACTTTCTCCAAGCCGATTTAGTCGATGAACTCCATCTCGGCATTATTCCAGTATTGTTGGGCGAAGGCATCCCGCTGTTCCTTGCCGGCTTTCCTCAGCGCGATTTTTCATTGATCGAGAATAAGAGCTATTCCCAAGGGATGGTCGCCCTCAAGTACAAACGTCTCCGTACGAAAGGCAAGGGAGAAGCCTGACCCTATTAGCCTTCTGCATTCCCTTGCATTTATGGCAACATCGCGGACGCCGAAGCGCAACTAATCTACCGGGTTAGAAAGTGGCTCATATTCGCGAACACGCCCGTGCAGAATGGAATATCTGACGGAAGTGAGGAGATTAATATGCTTTGGACGATCTTCGTTGTGCTTTTAGTTCTGTGGCTTCTGGGTTTTAGCCTGCACGTGGCCGGTGGCTTGATCCACCTGTTGCTGGTGGTAGCTCTGGTGGTTTTGGTTATCAACCTGCTGAGCGGCCGTTCCAGCGCAGTCTGAAGGGGCCTCAGAGTAATTGATGACTCACCTGGCCTGTGCGCTTCTCATCATTAGAAAGGCGCACAGGCTTTTGTTCGTCGATAGATGGCCCAGAGTCTGCGTCTCGTTACCTGTCTTCGCTAATGAATGGTTCGTTCGCTTTTGCGAACCGCCGGCGAACTCGTTGATCCTTCAAATTTGGGTTCCCCGAGTTTCGTAATCCATAAGCCGGAATGAATGTCGTTGAAATAGATCAGGCTGTTAAGCAGCGGACTATCGCACGTTACAGAGCATGGTTGCCCTCCCCACGTGAACGGTAAGTTCGGACGAAAACCTTTGGCATCGCCGGTCCAGAAGCGGGCAATCTCCCGCCCCTGGCGGTAGAGATCGCCGCGGAGTTCGCCGGAAATATCAAGCACGCGCGCGCCACCGCTGTAGTAGCCCTCGTAGAGCATGTCGTTCGCAGCCCAGAAGTTGTGCGAACCGCCTTCCGGCACTTCATATTGCGCCACTTCCCGCGGATGTTTGATGTCGGAAATATCCATCACATGGCAGATGGCACGCACTGGAATGCGGTCGCGATCCTCAAGCTCGAAAATGGCAGGAAACACTTCGTCACCCACAAATAAATAATTCTTGTAGCGGAACACGCTGTGCGTGCCCGCCAGCCATCCATCGCCATAGAGTTCGTAATGATTGAAGTGATATTGGCTTACGAGCTTGGGATTTTCGGGACTTCCTCCTGCCATGCCATTGCCTACGTCAAGGATGACCAATCCATCGCGCCAGTAGGCCAGATAAGCGAGACCGTCTTTGATCTGCAAATCGTGGAGATAACGGCCGCTGGTCATCGATCCCTGTTTGGTGTTAATGCTGACGACGGTGGGATTCTGCGCTTCCCAGCGAGCCACCTCTTTGGGATGTTTCGGATCCTGGAAATCGATAATGCGCAGCGATCCCGTCGCATCGTCGGTGATGTAGACGTAGTGTCCATCAATGTACGCGCTATGCACCCCGCCGGTAACGGTCGCCGTATATTCGGAAAGGACTTTCAGGTGCGCGGCATCCGACGTATCCAGAAAAACAATGCCATTCTTGCGGTTCGAAGCGCCCTCGCGGGTGAACACTCCGATTTTTTCGTCCGGTGTGGTGCTGATGTCGTTGATGATGCGCGCGTCTACCTTCAGCGTGTCGAGCAGTTTTGGACTCGCCGGATCGGCGATGTCATAGACGAAAACTTTATCCGCGACTGTGGAGAGATAAGCGTGGTGGCCGATAATCCATTCTTCCGACATCTGCAAGTCGGGCATAGGGACATGGGAAACCACTTCAACATCCCGTTCCACATTGCGCGGTCGCACCACCACTGACGCAGCAGCGCTGTGCTGGCCAGTGCTGGCCATCACCACATACGTGCCGGCTTTCTCTGCGACGAACGCTCCATCCGGATAAACCGACCCGCCCTCGCCGCTAATCGACCAGCGCACAGCAGGATTTTTTAAATGACCTCCGGCGCCGTCAAGCGCCGTGGCGGCGAAGTGGACGACGTCGCCGGTGCGTGCATCGGTGGTGGCGGGTTGCACCGTGAGCTTATGCGCGGCGTCGCGGGCCACTTGCAGAGTCACAGTTGTATTCGCCGCTTCCGAAGTTGCTTTGATGATGACGCTGCCGGGGGCAAGGCCCGCTACAAGACCAGCGGCGTCGACGCTCGCGATGGACGGCTTTTCCGACGACCACTTAATGACCGCGTCGGATCGCGGATTGCCATTCTGCGTGCGAGCTACCGCTGTCAGCTTTTCCGCTCCTCCGACCACTACGACCGGGTAAGCGGGCGGTTCAATCTCAAGGCTCGCGATTTTCGAAGTACCCACGTTCACGGTGGCATAGCCGGTCTTTCCTGCGATCACTGCGCCAACCGTGACAACTCCCGGAGCATGGAACGTTACTTCCCCAGATTCGTCGGCGCCCGCGAGGTCGAACGGAGCAGCGAACCACACTGAAGGTTTTTCCTCGATCGCTTTGCCGGCAGCATCCTTGGCAGTAGCGCTGAACTTTATTTTTTCCCCGACGTGCGCGTCGATTGTGCCGGGAGTGATCTCGACTGTTGCCGGAGCTACCGATGTGCTGGGCGGTTCTTGCTTGTTGCTATCTGGAGCGGTTTCCTGATTGGCAGGAGTCGCCTCTTGTTTGGCCGCTTCCGGTTTGACTGGGGTCGCATCCTGCGACCTCGCGACGTTCACCTCTGAAAGACAGATCACCAGAACTGCCATCACCATTACAGTCTGCTTGAACATGCGCCCTCCGGATTTAGATTTGTCGTTTGGCAAGTGTGGCGAACGACTAACGACCAACGACTAACGACTAACGACCAGTCACCGCTTCCATTTTCCAAAAATCAATTCCGGCTGCTTGCGGACCTACATCGACCGTAGCCGCCGTTTTTAAAGTTTCGAGATCGATCACTTCGACCGTGCCGGGCTCAGCTCCCACTCCTTCGACCGAAATAAAGGCATAGCGGTCGTCGGGCGAAACCACCGCGCCGTGAACAATTTTTCTTTGCGTCGGAATTCTCGCCAACTCGCGCCCCGTTGTCGGATCGAAGACCGACACCGACTGCCCGCGTTTGTTCGTGGCAATCAACCGTCCGTCTTTCGTCATCGCCAGATTGTAGACTCCGGTTCCCGCTGGAAATCGCCGGGCCAGGGTCCATGTAACGGTATTGATAGCAACGATCTCGTTCGACTGATTGCAGGCCACGTAGATGATCGATCCATCGTTCGAGGGCTGCGCCCAGGTCGGGGTGCACGAAGTTTTGTGATCCGTCATCGCGTGCGCGGCAGGCGCGCCGGCCATTCCCATTTCTTTGCCCTGTGCCAGCATGAAATAGCGATCGACCGCGAACTTCTTGGTATCGATTTCGACCAGCATGTCGTCCATCATGCAAGCCGAATAATGTTTTGTGCCGTCGTGGTTGAGGCGGGAACCATGCGGCATAGTGCAGGTAGGAATGCGTTTCACCTCGATCATCTGATCTGTGGCCACTACGGAGATCGACGAGGGAACCATATCGCCGTGGAAATTTGCGTTCGCCACATAGATAAAATTGCCGTCAGGAGTGATATCGGTCGTGGCCGGAAACAATCCAAGGCTGGTGTACTTGATCATCGTGTCTGTGCCAGCGCGGTATTTCCACACCGAACCGTTCGGCCTGCCGTGGCCCACAGAGACGTAAAGGAATTGTTTATCGGGAGAGACGGCGACGCCGTGTGGCCCGTTGATATCCATCGGCATCAATCCGGTGCGCATCTGGCTTTCGACTTTCGCGCCTCCGGGACCAAAGCGAATGAGCACGATTTTGTCCGCGGACTCGCAGACGACATAAACGAAGTAGTCTTTTGCAGGACCCGGTGTGGAGTTAAAAGTCTGCGCCCCGCCGACGACGGCCAGCACAAAAAAAACCAGCAGACAAAACAGTAAGTAATAACTTGGGAAGGAGAAACCTAAGTTCCGGTTTTTGTGGCGAGAACTGGCGGTATCGACCATCATCGTTCATTTTCCGCCACGGACTCCATTGGCGGTCGGAGAAGTATATCCAAACCACACGGAGCGCACCACTCGCGCCATGTCGGAAAGAAATATCTGGTGAAAAATTGGTCGGGGCGATAGGATTTGAACCTACGACCCCCTGCGCCCAAGGCAGGTGCGCTACCAGGCTGCGCTACGCCCCGACTTTGTAAAGACTCTACTGAATCAATGACGGTTCCAATTATAAACGACGGAAAGCGCTATAATTTTTGACTGGATATATGCCCAGCCTGCGGTATGCGTTAGTCGCCTACATCAAGAGTCCAGTGGGAGAGTTTGTCGAGAATCTCCGGCGGGAGTTGCATCCCGAACTTCCCCATTTTAGCGCCCACCTTACCCTCCTGCCGCCGCGCCCGTTGCAGGGCAGTGAAGGTACCGCTTTACAGGCCCTGGCGCGCATCTGCTGCCAGACTGAGCCTTTTGAAGTGGTCCTCGGCGAAATGGCAACTTTTGTTCCCACCACCCCTACGGTTTACATTCGCGTAGCGCATGGAGCTTCACGGCTGCAGGAGTTACACGAGGAAATGAATCAGAGAGCGCTTGCCTTCCGCGAGGAGTGGCCTTACATTCCGCACCTTACGATTGCGAAAATGGCGACCGAACCAGCAGCCGAAAAAGCCTTGGCGATTGCCCGCGCGCGCTGGCAGCAATATTCAGGAAGCCGGCGTATTCTGCTTGATCGCCTCACGTTCGTACGCGAAGACGCGCTCAACTGCTGGGTTGATCTGGCCCCAGTGCCGCTCGGCGGCAGCCTGGTTCTACCTTAGTCGTCCTCTGCTTGAGTAACCACAACCGATTACCTACCCATTACGTTACGCCCGCCCCGTACACTCATGCCCCCTGGTACATCTCACTCCCGTGCGTTGCGGAGGCTTACGGAGGGCTGTAAACAAAGAGGAGGGGATGTGTTGACTCCCGCGCCGGGAGCGGTTTCGCCGCGCGGGGTTCAGTCATGCCGGAGGCAGAGAATGCAGATCGGGGTATACGGCTCGGGTTATCTGGGGACAGTGATTTCCGCGTGTCTGGCAGATTTTGGCACTCCGGTTTCCTGTTGTCACCCCGACCGGACGCGCATGGTCGAGATGGCGCAGGGCAATATCCCGTTCTTCGAGAAGAATTTGAAAGAGGTGATCCGCCGCAACGTGCGGGCTGGGCGCCTGGCATATTCCACCGACATCGAATCGTTCGCGCGCAAGACGCAAGTTATTTTCTTAGCGGAAGATAGCGCCGAGAATCTGACCGACGTAGTGATGCGCATTGCGCGGCTCGCGGCCAAGCCTCCGATTCTTACCATCGTGACGCCGGTGGCCGTGGGTACGGCTGCGGGACTGGAAAAATCATTGAAAGAGGCTGGCTTGCAAGGGACGATCGTTTCGCAGCCCATGTTCTTCACCGATGGGTGCGCGGTGGAAGACTTCAACTGGCCTGATCGGCTGATTCTTGGATCCACTTCGAACGAAGCGGTGCATGCTCTGAAGCAAATTTATCACCCGCTGGTGATGCGAGGTGTGCCGGTGATTGTCACCAACCAGGCAACGGCAGAGTTAGTGCGCGAATCGGCAACGGCATTCGTCGCGACAAAAATTTCCTTTATTAATGAGGTCGCCGCGTTATGCGAGCGGGTTGGCGCGGATGCTGTAAGTCTGGCGCTGGCGCTTGGCCTGGATAAAAAAATCGCTCCGCGCTGCCTGCAGCCGGGAGCGGGCATGGGCGGCGTGTTCGCTGAGTCAGACATGGATTCGCTGGCTGAGCTGGCGAAGAACAATGGAGTCTCCCTGAAAGTCTTGACTGCGGCACGGGACGTCAACCTCTGCCTGGCAGATCAGTTGGTCGATAAGATTGCTCAGGCATTGAATTCAGTCGAGAACAAGGACGTAGGAATTATTGGTCTGGCATTCAAGCCGAACACGAATTCGGTGGCTGGTTCGTCAGCGGTTCGGCTGGCGGAAGCGCTGGTCGCAAAAGGCGCGCGAGTGCGGGCGTACGACCCAGTGGCGCTCGCCGAGGCAAAGATGCGGCTGAATGGGTCGGTGCGCTATTGCGATACGGCATACGCTGCAGCGGAAGGCATGGACGCTCTCGTCGTGGGCACGGGCTGGCCTGAGTTTCGCGTACTCGATTTTGAACGCATCAAGCATCTGCTGAAGAAGCCTCTCATCGTCGATACCAAGAACCTTCTGGATTCGGTGCGGCTGCGCGCCATGGGATTTGAATATGTTGGAGTAGGCCGGGGTTAAGAATTAGGCGCTTACCTGCTGTGGATAATCGCTGCAGCCCTGCAGCATACTTTCCATTAGGCGAACGGTTGGCGAAACTCCATGTTTTGGCTACAATATTTAAATGCTGTCCACCCCCTCGTCCTTAGCCTGGGCTCATCCTCTAGTTGCGGAGTGGTTTGTCCAGCGGTTTGCCACTCCGACCGAGCCACAGGAGCAAGGATGGCCGCACATTCTAGCCGGCAGAACAACTTTGATCTCGGCGCCTACCGGGTCGGGCAAAACGCTAGCGGCGTTTCTGGCCTGCATTGACCGCCTGGTGCGCAAAGCGTTGGCGGGTGATTTGGCTGACCGGACGGAGGTTCTGTACGTCTCGCCCCTCAAGGCGCTCGGCAACGACATCCAGAAAAATCTGGAGATCCCTCTCGGCGAAATTCTCGCCATGGCGGGTGCGCGTGGTTTGCTCATGCCGGAGATTCGCACTGCGGTTCGCACCGGCGATACGCTTATGCATGAACGGCGCGCCATGCTCAAAAGGCCACCCCACATTCTGGTGACGACGCCGGAATCGCTTTACATTCTGCTCACTGCGGACAAGAGTCGGGCAATTCTGCGCGACGTGGAAACCGTGATCGTCGATGAGATTCACGCGGTCGCCGATGACAAGCGCGGAGCGCATTTAACACTCTCGTTGGAACGGTTGGAAGCGCTGACCTACAAGCGGCCGGTGCGGATTGGGCTTTCTGCGACGCAGAAGCCGATTGAAGAAGTCGCGCATTTTCTTACGGGCTCGTCGGATGCAGACGGGTCTCGACCTGATGCGGTGATCGTCAACATCGGGCACAAGCGAAAACTCGATATGGCTGTCGAAGTTCCCTCGATGCCCTTGGGGCCGGTGGCCTCGAACGAAATGTGGGACGAGGTTTACAACCGGCTGGTGACACTGGTGGAGCAGCATCGATCGACTCTGGTTTTTGTGAACACGCGGCGGATGGCGGAGCGTGTCGCTCATCACTTGGGCGAGCGCATTGGGGAAGAGAATGTCGCGGCGCACCACGGCAGTTTGTCCCGCAAGCTGCGCTTGGCTGCTGAGAAGAAATTGAAAGAAGGCCAGGTGCGGGTATTGGTGGCGACCGCGTCGCTCGAACTGGGAATTGACGTTGGCACAGTGGATTTGGTGGTGCAGATTAATTCGCCGCGTGCCATTGCGGTGACGTTGCAACGCGTGGGCCGCTCCGGACACTGGCGCGGCGCGGTCCCCAAAGGAAGATTATTTGCGACCACGCGTGATGATCTGCTGGAGTGCGCGGCCTTGGTGAGAGCGATTCGGGAAGGCGATCTCGATCGCCTGGTAATTCCGGATTCGCCACTCGATGTGTTGGCGCAGCAGATTGTCGCGGCGTGCGCGGCGGAAGAGTGGGCGGAAGATGAAATGTTCGCGCTGGTTCGGCGCGCTTATCCATACCGGAACCTGACGCGGGCCACTTTCGATTCGATCCTCGAAATGCTTTCGGAGGGCATCGCTTCGAAGCGCGGCCGGTATGGAGCATATGTTCACCGGGACCGCGTAAACGGGAAGCTGCGGGCGCGGCGCGGAGCACGCCTGGCCGCGATCACAAGCGGCGGAGCGATTCCCGACAATTCTCTTTATGCGGTTGTTGCGGAACCCGATGGTCTTGTCGTGGGCACGGTGGATGAAGATTTTGCCGTTGAGAGCAATCGTGGCGACATCATGCTGTTGGGAAATACTTCGTGGATGATTCGCCGCGTCGAAACCAACGCCGGTCGCGTTCTGGTGCAGGATGCGCACGGTGCGCCGCCGAGCGTGCCGTTCTGGCGGGGCGAAGCGCCGGCGCGAACCCAGGAACTTTCCGAGCACATTGGAAATCTGCGGCAGGAGATCAGCGAGATGCTGCCGCACACTTCGCCGGTTGGCTTCTCGGCGACGCAACCGGACGTCGCCGCAGCCGTTTCGTGGCTGAAGCAGGAATGCGGACTCGACGATTCCGGTGCGGAGCAGACGATTGAATATATCCTGCAAGGCCGAGCGGTTCTGGGCGCGGTTCCGACGCAAACGACCGTGATTGCGGAGCGCTTCTTCGACGAAGGCGGGGGCATGCAGTTGGTGATTCACGCACCGTTTGGCGGTCGCATTAATAAGGCTTGGGGCCTCGCTTTGCGCAAGCGCTTCTGCGTCGGCTTCAACTTTGAATTGCAGGCAGCGGCGACCGACAACGGGCTTAATATTGCGCTTGCGGAGCAGCACAGTTTTCCGTTGGCTGACGTCTTCAATTTTCTTCAGGCGGCCACGGTGCAGCCGATACTGGAACAGGCGGCGCTCGATTCTCCGATTTTCGCCACGCGCTGGCGCTGGGATGCGAATCGCGCGCTGGCATTGTTGCGCTTTCAGAACGGAAAGAAAGTTCCACCGCAGATTCAGCGCATGCGCTCCGAGGATCTGCTTGCATCTGTGTTTCCCGATGCTGCGGCCTGCTTCGAGAATATTCAGGGAGACCGCCAAATTCCGGATCATCCGCTGGTGGGCGAAGTGATGAAAGATGTGCTCACCGAAGCGATGGATATTGACGGTCTGAAAACTCTGCTGACTGGATTGGCCGATGGCCGGATTCGCTGTATCGCGGTCGACACACCGGTTCCATCGCAGTTTTCGCACGAGATTCTTAATGCGAATCCGTACGCTTTCCTGGACGACGCGCCGTTAGAAGAGCGGCGGGCGCGCGCGGTGCAGATGCGGCGCATGCTGCCGGAATCGGTTTTGGAAGAAGTTGGGGGACTCGACCAGGCTGCGATTGCGCAGGTGCGGGAAGAGGCTTGGCCGGATGTGCGCGATGCCGATGAGTTGCATGATGTGCTGCATACTCTGGTGGCACTGCCCGAAGTGAGAGTCGATTTCGGCAGCGGACAGTGGAAGTTTTATTTTGATCGACTGGTCGCCGAGGGGCGAGCCGCATCCGCGGTATCTGGTGGCCGACTTTACTGGGTGGCTGCGGAACGGGCTAAAACTTTTTCGGTATTGTTTCCCGAGGCGCGATTCGAGCCAAAATTGACGGAAGTGGAAGGAACAGTTCCTTCGCGGGAAGATGCTTTGTTGACGCTGGTTACCGGCTGGATGTCACATCTTGGACCAACCAGGGCGAGCGAACTCGGAGAGACTTTGGGGCTTCCGGCGATTGACGTTTCTTCTGCGCTCCTTCGCATGGAGGCGAGTGGGACTGTTCTGCGGGGAAACTTCAGTGGTACGGCTGCCGAACTCCGCTCGGCTGGACAGCCGGGGGCGGCTGTCCCCACACAAGCTCTTGCGGAACAGCAGGCAATGGCTGTGCCCATCCAGGAACCTGAGACGGAATGGTGCGAGCGGCGGCTGTTGGCGCGGATTCATAGGCTTACGGTTGCGACTTTGCGCAAGCAGATTGAGCCAGTCACGGCCGCGCAATTCATGCAGTGGCTGCTGCAGTGGCAGCACGTTGCGCCGGGAACTCAAGTTTCTGGTGAGCGGGGCACGCTCGAAGTATTGCGACAGTTGCAGGGATTTGAAATTCCGGCGAACGCGTGGGAGCGGCAGGTGCTGTCTCGCCGCATTGTAGATTACGATCCCAAGTGGCTTGACCAGCTATGCCTGACCGGCGCAGTTGGATGGGGAAGATTATCGCCGCATCCGGCGACGTTGGATTACTCGAATGCGAGCAAGGGATCGGATGGTGAGTCAGTCGCCGCGCCACGGCAGCGGCGGGTGATTCCCACTAGCGTTGCTCCCATCACATTTTTTATTCGAGAAGATGCGGACTGGATGATACCAAGGCATCCGGGTGCGGGAGTGGGCGAAAATAATGGCTTGAGCCACGGAGCGCAGAAAGTGCTCGATTTCTTGCGGCAGCGTGGGGCTTCGTTTTTTGCCGACATTGTGCGCGGCACGGAAAAGCTGAAAGCGGAGATCGAGACTGGGCTTTGGGAGCTGGTGGCTGCGGGACTGGTTACCGCTGATGGCTTCGACAATCTGCGCTCGCTTATCGATCCCAAGCGGCGAGCCGGGCAGGGCAGCGGGCGCACGACGCGGCCGCGGCATAATGCCGGGCGCTGGGCTTTGCTGCACGCCGAGGAAGTGGTCGAGCGGCCGCGAGCCATAGAGGCCGCTTGCTGGATGCTGTTGCGGCGTTACGGCATCGTGGTCCGCGATGTGCTGCCACGGGAGGCGAACTTGCCGCCCTGGCGCGAACTGCTGATGGGCTTTCGGCGTCTTGAAGACCGGGGCGAAATTCGGGGCGGGCGTTTTGTGGATGGATTTATCGGCGAGCAGTTCGCGTTGCCGGTCGCGGTAGAGTCGGTGCGGGCGCTGCGTAAGCTCGATGCGACGCAAGGGACGGTCACGTTGTCGGCTGCCGATCCGCTGAATCTGGTGGGGATTCTGGTGCCAGGAGAGCGCGTCCCGGCGATCTCAGGGAATAGTGTTACGTATCGGGACGGGGCAGCGATTCCAGTGACTGCGCTAGCGGCCGCAGCTTCCGGCGAAGCGTTAGCGAGTTAACCGGGCGCGCCTGTGCCGGTTCTTCCATTACGTTATGATGTCGAGCAATGAGCGGGGTCGACAAAAGAATATTTCGCTTCGGCGTATTTGAGGCGGATGCCAACACCGGCGAACTGCGCAAGGCGGGCATGCGGTTGCGAGTACAGGAGAAGCCATTCCAAGTCTTGATGCTTCTTCTTGAGCGTCCGGGAGAAGTGGTAACCCGCGAAGAGCTGCGGCAGAAACTCTGGCCGTCCGACACCTTCGTAGATTTCGACCACAGCCTGAATACGAACGTCAATAAGATCCGCGAAGCGCTGGACGACTCGGCTGCGAACCCGCGTTTCATTGAAACGCTGGCCAAACGTGGCTATCGTTTCCTGGTCCCGGTCGAGTACACGAGCCATCGATCTGATCACACTGTTGAACAACTTGTTGTGACAGCCACGCCAAGGGAAACTCCTTGGCGTTCAACCTTCCACCTTACCGATCTAGCAGAGTTGCCGGTTGCGAGTCATCGCTACGTGCGCGCTCTGTTTCTTCTCATCCAGATCATGTACTTGAGTTTTTATGTTGCTGCGCTGGGGCGGCTGCCGGCAGTAGAAGATCTGCTTGATCGAATGTTCGGACACCCGTGGGCAACTATTGTGTTGATCCTGTCTGCTGGTGTCGGTATTCCTGTTCGTTTGTACCTGCTATCGGCGGTGTCTTTCGACATTAGAGACTTAAGCCTCAAGTTTCTCAGAATCTTCCCGGCCATACTCGTCCTCGATGAAGTGTGGGCTCTCTCCCCGTTCTTGCTGGCCCCGCAGATCGGAGTGGGTCTCGCGCTGGGGATTACAGCGGCCCTGATTTATGTTCCGTTCGGACAGCGCACCCTGGTGCTGATGCGGGAGCGGACCGGTGACGCGCTGAAAGCGGAGAAGTAAGCTCGCCGGGAGATTCCTCATTTCGATTTCCGAGCCGATTCGAAAGCTCAGCTGAAGATAAGAAGAATACCCAGCGATCACTGGCCTGAAAGTTAGCGACGAAGCAAGCGGCGATCGTGGCGAGATTAGCGAGCAACACAGGCAACCTTAAATTTCCTACGAGCAAACGCATCAACAATAGGTTGCCGGCTAGCGAAATGAATCCATTGCTCACGTGAAATCGCAAGAAAGATGCAACAGCGTGGCGCATGCCTGACCCTGCCCGATCGCTCCAAGTGCAGCGCCGGTGCCACAGAAAGTTGTGGACCAGCGCGCATTCCACCGCGACAACTGTCGCGCGCAAGTAATTTATATGCATTGCGGTCAGAGCTGTCAGCACGCCCAGCTGAACTCCGACGCCGATTCCGCCCACGACTGAGAATTTCAATAGTCGAGAAAATGCCGAACTGGTCATGCGATTCTCTCCTCTTTATAAAGCTGAATTGTGTGTCGAATCGCCGAGACGACAAGCATAAGAATCATGCCAGCGATGGCGATCAGGCCTCCGAAATCAAATAACAGGACTCGCCGGCCGAGAAGTCTGAAGGCTGGGTTTCTAAGCAAGGCAATATTTCCGATGATGAGCAGGATGCGGATTTCCGTAGGGCCGAATTTCCAATACGACAGCTGGAACCGGCCCAGCGTGTAAGTCGCGAGGTATGACTCGATTGACAACATTAAGAAAGCGATCAAAAGGCCGAGGGCGACAACCGGATGCAGGTATCCTGAGAGTGCCAGGCCGCCGGTCAGGAAGAACGCCGCAATGGTGTCGGTAACGTGGTCGACATAGAAACCATATCGGGGGCGTTGCCGGTTCCGGACCCGGGCGAGGGTGCCATCCAGACTGTCGCCCAGCCAGTTGAGAACCATGCAGCCGACGCCCACGAGCAACATGTCAGGATTGAGGCGCGCGAGCGCGTAGCAGAGCCCGGCGAGACACTGCGAAATGAAGCCCAATAGAGTGAGGTGGTCGGAATTGATGCAGGCCGGTGTACGCAGGGCTAACCAAATTAGCGCTCGTTTTTCTGCCGCGGCCACCAGGCTCTGCTGAATGCGCGTGGCTGGGGCGAATGCCAGCGCAGGAGTTTCCGGGAGATTGACGGTGCTCGACATGAAATGCCTCCTTTAGGGAGACCAATCTCGCCGAAAGCCAACGCGCCGACAATGCACGCCAGCTCAAATCGTGATCAAGAAAAGGTCATCTGCCAAAGTCCATGGCAGAAAGGACTTGGCGAAGGAGATTTCTACCACTAACAGTTTGTTTTGGCCGGGAACTTATCTGGACTCTTGGCAGATGAGCAAATCAAAGTGCGAGCCAGCGGTTTTCATAGGGTGGTCGAAGACGACGTTTCGGACGCGCCAAGCCGGCTAAAAATCAAGGGATCCGATGAGGGGGCCCCTCGGATCCCTGATTGCGCAAGCTCAGCACGAACTATTCCAAAAAAGCGCTTCCCCCATCGCTTTTTGCCAAGCAGTGCCGCACACCTCCAAGTGCATGCCGATTGCCAGTCGCCAGGACTTGGCGAGAAATTTCGTATTCTTTCTAACCAACTCTAGGCAAAGTGTTTATCTCCGAACTCGAGGTGCCGCTCGCTCGGACCCAATAGCTCGTTACCGTTTTGCTCGCTATCCGATTGGATAGTTCCTATCTGTTCGGATATTGGAACGGGAGCGGATAGGAAATGAATTTAGGGCAAAACTGTGATATGAAGGGCGCGAGGTAAAGGCGCTTGCGTCCGAGACTCCTGGTGCTTTCTGGACCATTGAAAGAGTCGACCATCCTGCTGTCCGAAAGCGAAATCACCATCGGGCGGGAGGCTTCCAATGGAATCGCAATCGCGGATCCCTCGGTCTCGCGAAAGCATTGTCTGGTGAGTTGGCACGATGGAAAATTTCGCTTGCGAGACCTCGACAGCCGCAACGGGACCCTGGTGAACGGGACCGTAATTGAAGAGCAGTGGCTGGAGCACGGAGACGAAATCGCAGCCGGGGATTCTTCTTTTTTATTTCTGCTCGAAGACAAAGATCTTGCGCCGCCCGAGGGGCGCGTGGAATTTGAGGACGCTGACGTCAGCGCCGAAACCACGGTTATCCATCCCAGGGATGCGGTGTATCTGCAGCCTGACCGGTTGCTGCGCGAACTTCCCGCAAGCTCACGCGTAGCGCGCGATTTGAACGCCCTGTTGAAAATCAGCCGAATCGTTCATGCCATTCGCGATCTCAACGAGTTGCAGGGACAGTTATTGGATTTGATTTTCGAGGTCGTCCCTGCGGGCCGCGGGGCCATTCTTTTGGCGGACCGGGACGGCCATCAATTCAATTCCATGTTCGCGCGCATGCGGCAGTCGACTCCGACCCCGTTGGTCAAGGTGAGCCGTACGGTGGCACGGCAGGTGCTGGAACAAGGGATCGCGATTTTGGGGAGCGATGTGGCTGGCAGCGACGATTTGCGGGAGGTCGAGAGCTTGGCTGCGTCGCAAGTGCGGTCGCTGCTGTGCGTGCCATTAACGGTGTTTCAGCGGGTGATTGGGTGCGTTTATCTCGACAGCGATACTCTTAGCAACCGGCTCAACGAAGAACATCTGCAACTGGTAACGGCAATTGCCGGCATTTCCGCCGTGGCGCTGGAAAACGCCCGCCGGTTGCACTGGCTGGAGCAGGAGAATGAACGTCTTACGGTGGAAATCAGCCAGGAACGCAGTCTGGTCGGCGAAGGCGCCCGCATGAAGGATGTGTACCAATTCCTGAAGCGCGTCTCGCCCACCGAATCTACTGTCTTGATTGAAGGCGAGAGTGGAACTGGGAAAGAGCTGGCCGCGCGCGCGTTGCATCGCAATAGTCCGCGGGCGACCAAGCCGTTTGTCGCCATCAATTGCGCCGCGATTCCGGAAACGCTTCTGGAAAGCGAATTGTTCGGTTACGAGCGCGGAGCGTTTACCGGCGCAACTTCGCAGAAGAAGGGTCGGCTCGAAGTTGCCGATGGAGGAGTGGTTTTTCTCGACGAGATCGGGGAGTTGCCTCTAACGCTGCAGGTTAAACTGCTGCGGGTGCTGCAGGAACGCGAATTCGAACGCGTGGGTGGTACCCATCCCATGAAAGTGGATATCCGTGTCATCGCCGCTACGAATGCCAATCTAGATCAGGCGGTGCGCGACGGTGACTTTCGGCAGGATTTGTATTACCGCCTGGCTGTGTTGAAGATCACAATGCCGACGTTGCGCGAGCGTCGCGAAGATATCCCCATGCTGGTGCGGCATTTCGTGCAGAAAAATGCCAAGCGCTGCAAAGTGAAGCCTCGACCAGTTTCCCGCGAGGCTTTGGCGCGCCTGGTGAACTACGACTGGCCGGGCAACGTGCGGGAACTGGAAAATGCGATCGAGCGCGCACTGGTGCTCGGTTCCTCGGAGATGATTCTCCCCGAAGATCTGCCGGAATCGCTGCTGGAGCGGCCTTCGGCACCGGAGATGACCGAGGCGAAGTATCACGTCGCGGTCAAGGAATTAAAGAAGCAACTGATCCTTGATGCTGTGGAGCAGACCCAAGGCAGCTACGCCGACGCGGCCCGCATTCTGGGAGTGCATCCCAATTATCTTCATCGCCTGATTCGCAACCTCGAATTGAAAGAGAGTTTAAGGGATGCGTTACGAGACATTCCAGCGCGTGGCTTCGGTGGATTTTCGGGAGGAAATGCGTGAGGAAATCAGGATCAGCTCCCAGCAATTCGCAGCTAGCAATTAGCGTATAGTTCTCATCGGCGGAGCTAATCGCTAGATGCTTCTTGCGGCAGCCGGAGTCGTATCAGGCTCGCAGGATCGAGATAGGTTCCCTGCCATCGCACCGCGACGTGAAGGTGGGGACCGGTGGCCCGTCCCGTGCCGCCGCTAAGGCCAATCTCCTGACCGCGCTTTACCTGATCTCCTTCCTTGACTTTGAATTCAGAAAGGTGCAAATACAGGGTCAGCAGACCCTGGCCGTGATCGATTACGACGAAATTGCCTTCGAAATACAGAGGACGGGCCAGCAATACGGTGCCGGCATTCATTGCGGTAACGGGAGTTCCAGTCGGAACTCGGAAATCCAGCCCCAGGTGCGGACTCGACGTCTTGCCATTGAAGACGCGTTGGGAACCGAAGACGTCAGAAATCGCAGCGTTGGCCGGAGCGGTGAACTGTCCCGACCATTCACGCTCAGCAGTGACCCGATTCAGATATTCCTTCTTGACCTGCTGAGCTTCTTGAATTTGTTTCTGCTGTTCGGGATCGGGTTCGGTGAACTTTCCTCCGACACTGAGTTTGACTGAGATTTTAGGATATTGCCCGCGACCAATCGTGAACTTCCTTGTGAACGAGATTTTCTGGCCAGTCGCTTTCCCGGCAGTCGGTTCCCCGCTCAGTTCCAGGTCATAGTTTCCGGGAGTGCTTTCCAAACTGACGCCTGCTAGCGCAAACCATGTTTTGCTCGCGGCATCGAAACTGAAGGGAATCTCATGTCCGAGCCAGGTTCCCTTCAGGTAGTTAAGCCGCGCGGGTGGCTTAACTTGAAATAATACCGGCGCGCCGTTCACAATCTTCGCGGGCTGCGCGCGTACGGTCCAGTTCGCCGCAACGGCGGAGCCGGCTGAGGTAAGAGAGATCCAGCCTAGAAGAAGGGATGAAAGAAGGTTAGATGGCCGCCGGTTCACAGAACAAGCCTAGCATTCCGGGCGCTGCCAAGTCTTAGCGAATAGAAGAATGGGTCGACTTGCTCGCGAACCTCTCTTTAGCTGGCGTGTTCAAATTCTGAAAACTGCGTCCAATAACTGGACGAACCGGTGAGTGCGGTCACTCCCTCCAACCAGGGCGCGCATTTTTGCCAGAGAGCGACAATATGGTGAGCCGTTTACGAAATGTGCCCACTCTCTGAGGTTTTGCTAATAGATAGGAATAGTCGAGCGTCCCAGAATTTGAAGGTTCGTGTCGAATCTGCTGACACTTATGGTGTGGACTCCAACGTGCAGACTGCAACGTAGATCGCTCGGCGCTTGAGCTCCATGGGCGGCGATGCCGATTAGTCCCCGCAAATTCTTTGAAGGACAGGTACGAAACGAGTCGTTCAAATATGGCGTCAGCAAGTATCAATGATAAGAAACATTCAGGAGCCAGCGAACCAGGTCTCTTGTCCGGTATGGGCCGGATTGAGCGACGTGAATGGTGGCTCTGGTGCTCAGCTGTTCTCGTCACACTCCTGCTGACGACAGCTTTGATTTCATTCGTTCTTTCCATGGCGCGCGAGGAAGAATCCGGCTGGTTCCAAGTCACTCACTCGATGCAAGGACTGGTAGGGCTGGTTTTGCTCTTCGATATTTATGTGATTTATCAGCAGCTGCAGATCTATCGCATGCGTCGCCAGTTGATTCAACGGGAAGAGCTATTTCGACTGATTACAGAGAATGCGGCCGATATGATCGCGGTCATTGATGCGGATGGCCGGCGGATTTACAACAGTCCCTCATACGAGAGAGTGCTCGGCTACAACCCGGAAGAAATGCGTCTGACGCCAGCGACGGCGCAGGTTCATCCGGAAGATCGTCAGCAAGTGGAAGACGCGGCCCAATCGGTGAGGGCCACCGGAGTAGGCCGAAGAATTGAATACCGAATGCGCCATAAGGACGGCAGTTGGCGTTTTCTGGAATCTACCGCGCGCACTATTTTGGATGAGGAGGGGAACCCTGGAAAGTTAGTGATTGTGAATCGGGACATCACCGATCGCAAAGGGCTGGAGGAACAGTTCCGCCAGTCCCAGAAAATGGAAGCCGTGGGGCGGCTTTCGGGCGGAATCGCGCATGACTTCAATAATATTCTCGGAGTCATTATCGGATACGGCGAGATCCTGCAGGAGCGCATGGAAGCGAGTCACCCGCTGGCGAGTTGCGTGGAAGAAATCTTGGGAGCGGGCCGCCGGGCAGCGTCTCTTACTCGACAGCTATTGGCCTTTAGCCGGCAACAGGTGCTGAAACCGAAAGTCCTCGATTTGAATGGAATCATTGCGGACACGGAAAAAATGCTGAGACGTCTGATCGGCGAAGACGTGGAGCTCCGCATGGTTTTGGATTCGAGCCTGACGACCGTGAAGGCCGATCAGGGGCAGATCGAACAGGTAATCCTCAATCTTTGCGTGAATGCTCGGGACGCAATGCCTTCCGGTGGGAAAGTGACCATTAAGATCGAGAATACTGTGATCGACGAAGTTGCCGCGCGGCAATACAGGTATCCGTTCAAGCCGGGGCCCTATGTGCTCCTCAGCGTAACGGACACCGGCGTTGGCATGGACACCGCGACGCAAGCCCATATCTTTGAACCTTTTTTTACCACTAAGGAAAAGGGGAAAGGGACAGGGTTAGGTTTAGCGACGGTCTATGGAATTGTTAAGCAGAGCGATGGCTACATTGAGGTGCACAGTGGAGTAAATCTAGGAACCACATTCAAGATTTATTTGCCTCGTGTAGATGAACCGGTCGATGCAGAGAAAGATTCTGCTAGCGCGGCTTCGTCCCTTCACGGGGCTGAAACTGTTCTGTTGGTAGAAGATGAGGACAGCCTGCGCACTCTGACTCACCATGTGTTGACAGTCCTGGGGTATACCGTTCTGGAAGCGAGCAATGGCGAGGCAGCGTGCCTGGTGAGTGCGCAACATCCAGGGACAATAGACCTCGTACTGACAGATGTAATCATGCCAGGAATGAACGGCCCTGCCTTGGCGCAGCAACTGGGTATTTCACGGGCCCAAATGAAGGTGCTGTACATGTCCGGGCACACCGGGCAGGCCGTCGGACATGGGGTTCTGCCTGCAGGCAGCAATTTCCTCGCAAAACCATTCACGCGAAACAATTTGGCACAGAAAGTTCGGGAGGCTCTTGGATCCAAAGCAGTAGCTCACTCAGGGAATCTGGTTCGCAGTTGAATGGTTGATTATGGAGAGGCCGGTAATGAAAAAGCTTTTGATCGTGGATGACGATAATGCGATGCGTGGCGTGATGCGTGCACGCCTATCAGATACGTATGAAATCTTTGATACGGAAAGCCCGGAACAGGCGTTAGCGCTGGCATTGGAGCATAGGCCGGATGCAGTACTGCTCGACCTGATGATGCCAATGTTTTCGGGCTTCGAGCTCTGCCAAAGTTTTCATGCCCTCAGTTACACATCATATCTGCCGATATTTGTTATTAGTGGGGCGGCGGGGATCAAATACAAAGAGCGATGTGACAGCCTGGGAGTGACCGATTATTTTGAAAAGCCGGTCGACTTCAAGAAATTGAAGGAAAAGTTGGCCGCCGAACTGCAGAACAGCCGGCCTGAGCGGCGGACCGTGGTTCGTGTGCGAATGCGCCTTACTCTGAGATTGCGCGGCACGGACGCAAATGGAAAGCCCTTTGACGACTTGGCCGAAACAGAAGACGTAAGTACAGACGGATTTTTATGTACTTGCGCGCTCTTTTTAGTCAAAGGAATAGTTGCCGATGTTTTCCTTACTGGTAAAGGCAAAGAGGATCAGTACGTAGGCCGCGGGTGCGTGGTGCGCAAGGAAAGTTCGGCTGCCACCTGGCAACGATATGGGTTTCAATTTGAAGAAACGACAGAGGATTGGGTGTTAAGGAACTCGTAGTGTTCAATTTAAATGCAATGATTAGTATCGGCCAGTCTCCCTATTCTTGACGAGCCGATCGGCGCCGTGCCTTTTCAGTCGCGACTATCCCCGCGCGACGGGGCGTGAAGTTCGGTTGGAAATATCTGCATTAACGGCCAGGAAAACAAGGCAGAAAGCACGATCGCTCTGCGTACCTCTATGAAGATGTCCTTCGACGATTTGCATCGGCCCTTTCGCGCTGGCATGCGGCGAATTGAGCACAAGGAGTGGTGGCTCTGGACGTCGGCCGCTCTGATCATTTTTCTCCTGACCCTGGGTCTGATCTCCTTCTTAATTCCGATGCTGCAAAGCGCTGGACTGGAAACTGGCAACCTTCAAATCAAGCCGCTAGCTCGGGGACTGTTAGGGTTGGTTTTGTTGTTCGATATCTATGTTGTTTATCAGCAGTTACACATTTACCGGATTCGCCGTCAATTCCTTGAACGGGAGGAGGTATTCCGCGTAATTACAGAAAATGCCGCCGACCTGATCGCGGTAGTCGACAAAAATGGGCGCCGCATTTACAACAGCCCTGCCTATCAAAAGATTCTTGGCTACAGCCCGGAAGAATTGGCCGCAACCTCTCCTCTCGAACAAATCCATCCTGACGACCGCGCGCGAGTTCTGGGAGCCGCTGAAAAAGCTCGCCTGACAGGCTCTGGGGAACGGGTGGAATACCGAATGCGGCACAAAAACGGCTCGTGGCGAGTGTTGGAATCGACCGCGAACGTGATTTGCAACGCAAAGGACGAAGTCGAAGGCCTGGTGGTTGTGAACCGTGATATCACGGAGCGCAAGCGGGCAGAAGAGACACTCGCCCACAACGCAGTCCATGACGGGTTGACGGATCTACCCAATCGCACTCTTCTTCTCGATCGGCTTGGCCAAGCGGTTGCCCATTCCCACCGGCACGTGGATTTCAAATTTGCTGTGCTGTTCATCGACATCGATGGATTCCAAGTCGTGAACGACAGCCTGGGTCATGCCGCCGGAGATGCTCTGCTGATACAAGTTGCTCGCCGCTTGACGGCTTCCCTCCGCCGCAGTGATACAGTTTCGCGTTCACAGTACGCGCATGAATATCCTACTCTCGGCGACATCACGCTCGCCCGTCCTGGCGGCGACGAATTTGTGGCGCTTGCAGAAGAAGTGCGAAATCCGAGTGACGCCATCCGAATTGCCGAGCGAATTCAGGAAAGGCTGGCCCCGCCGTTTAGCGTGAACGGTCATGACATAGTGGTTGCCGTCAGCATTGGCATCGCTTTCAGCGGCAATACAAGCGTCGATCCGCAGGACGTGCTTCGGGACGCGGAAATTGCGATGTATCGGGCCAAGAGCTCAGGGAAAGCTCGATGCGAAGTGTTCGACAATGCCATGCACGCAAGTGCTCTCAAGCGCTTGCAACTCGAGGCTGAGCTACGTAAGGCTGTCGACCGGAGTGAGTTCCTCGTTTACTACCAGCCGATCGTGTCGGTGGGTAACCGGCAAATTGTCGGCTTCGAGGCCCTCAGTCGATGGCAACGCCCCGAAAGGATTGTGATGCCGGATGAATTTATCCCGCTCGCCGAAGAGACTGGAATCATCCTGGCGATTAACCGCCGGCTCATTCCTGAAGCATGCCGGCAGCTTCGTTCCTGGCAGCAACTTTTCCCGTCCGATCCGCCGCTTTTCATGAGCGTCAATATCAGTCCCAAACAATTTGCCCAGGATGATCTCGCGTCTGAGATCGGCCGCCTTCTTCAGGAAAGCGGCATGGATCCTCGATGCGTAGCACTGGAAATCACCGAGACCATCGCAATGGCCGATCCTGCACGGTCTGCTGCCATGCTTGCGGAACTGAAAACTCTAGGCGTTGGATTGGACATCGATGATTTTGGCACGGGATATTCTTCGTTGAGCCGGCTGCAGAGTTTTCGCGTGAATACCTTAAAGATCGATCGGGTCTTTGTCTCGCGCATGGACAGCGACCACGAGACTCACGAAATTGTGCGCATCATCGTCATGCTTGCCCACAATCTCGGCTTGTCGGTAATTGCGGAAGGGGTTGAAACCGAAGCGCAGTTGAATCTGCTCAAACATGCTGGCTGTGAACTGGCGCAGGGCTATCTATTTTCCAAACCTGCAGACCCGCAGACCATTGGGAAACTCCTGGCGAGCAACCGTGCTGGAACTATTCCGGCTTTTCGAGCCAATGCCGCGTCGGTGGGATGAAACTGTTGCGGAACTATTGGTTGGGTGTTGCGCGTTGCAGTAAACGGTGGATTCGCACAAATTGCAGAAACCGAGATCATTTGATGCCTTCGAAACGCCTGATTATTCGCCACGCTGTGGTTTCCGTCTCGTTCGTGCTGCTGTACCTGCTGCTGAACCGGCCTGAAGTCATCTTCTTTTCTCGCATTGGATTCGTTGCCTGGTACCCCGCCATTGGTCTGATCATGGCGCTCACGTTGGGTGTCAGCCCATGGTACGCACTTCTGGCCTGTTTCTCCGTCGCTTTTGCTGGCAGGATTATTTATGCCCAGCCTCTCACGTATTTCAGCAGTACGGTTGATGCAGTAGGAATTGCGATTTGCTATGGTACGGCAGCGTATGTGTTGCGCGGCCCTCTGCAAATCGACCTTGGACTGCGCCGCCGCCAAGACGTCGTCCGCTACATCTATGTCAGTGCGGTTGCGGCCGTAGGAGCAACAATTATTGGTGTCGCATGCTTGATTGGAGATCACAGCATTAGTTGGCATGAATACGATGCGGCCGCAATCGAGTGGTTCTTGGGTGACGCGATCGGCTTGGTGGGTATCGCACCGTTTCTTCTCGTCCATGTGTTGCCGCACGTTCGCAGGTGGCTCTCGCCCGCCTCCCAGGTGCCACCAACCAAAGGACGTTCTAATAGGAAACACTTCACTTTTGGTGCGCTCACCGAAGCCTGTGGCCAGGCTTTAACGATATTCGCAGTGTGCTGCGCGATGTTTGGCGCCAGTGAGCGCTATGGCCGCTTTTATATGTGTTTCATTCCGATTATTTGGATCGCGATGCGGCAGGGAGTCCGTCGAGTTGTTACTGGCCTCGCGGTGCTGAATTTTGGAATTATAGTTGCGATGCATTTGTTCCCGCCGACTGCGTTCGTATTCACCAAAATCGCTCTGTTTATGCTGGTGCTATCCGCGGTTGGACTGGTCGTAGGTTCCGAAGTTAGTGAACGACACCGCCTGGCAATTCATGTAAAGGAACAAACTGTCTATTTAGACTCGCTGATACAAAATAGCCCATTAGGAATCGTCGTTCTTGACCGTGAAGGCCGGGTGGAACTGGCGAATTTCGCCTTCGAGAAGCTTTTTCAATACGACCGTCACGAGCTTGCCTTGATTGATATTGAGAGCATTGCGATACCTGACGAGGGGGCTACGGACTCCGCACATCTCATGCCGCAGATCTTCGCGGGAGACACGGTGCACTGCACGGTGCGACAGAAGCGCAAAGATGGGCAGATTCTTGACTTGGCGCTGCATGGAGTCCCCCTTCTGGGGAGCAGCGGAGTAAGCGGCGCATACCTGATTTACGAAGATGTTTCGGATCAGATTCGTGCGAACGAAGCGCAACGGCATTATGCGGAATCATTGAATCATCTGGTGAAGGAGTTGGAACTCAGAACCAGCCAGATGACCTTGCTCAATGAAATGGGGTCTTGGCTAGAGAGCAGTGGAAACATTGAAGACGCGTCCGCTGTGGTCGCTGACTCGGTCCAGCGGCTTTTCCCCGAGGCAGCGTCTGGTGCGCTCTATTTGTTCCAGTCGTCGCGAAACCTTCTCGAGGCAACATCTCGCTGGGGCACAACCGGCCTCTCGGAACCGACGTTCCTTGCCAACGCCTGCTGGTCCCTACGCCGTGGCCAACCCCATTGGAGTGAGCATCCGGGTGGTGGTATCACTTGCCGACATTTGAGCGAGAGTTCAGCTATCGAGTGTCTGTGTGTACCAATGATCGCGCAGGGGAACACAGTGGGTGTGTTGTATCTGGAATTCGAGAGCGCAGCCCAACTGCAACACGGTGCCGGCGGACACATTTTTCGCGACACTCAACAACGGTTGGCCGTCAGTGCGGCATCGCAGATCGGCCTTCAACTGGCCAGCCTGAAACTGCGCGAAGCCCTTCGCGAACAGTCGATTCGTGATCCGCTTACTAATCTCTTCAACCGGCGCTTCCTCGAGGAATCTCTGGAAAGAGAACTGCAAATAGCGAGCCGTAAGCAACAGAGCATAGCCATTATTTTTCTCGATCTCGACAACTTTAAGAAATTCAACGACACTTTTGGGCACGACGCAGGAGATACCGTGCTCAAGTCTTTTGCGGATCTGTTGCTCAATTTCTTTCGCGCCACCGACCTTTGCTGTCGCTACGGCGGCGAGGAGTTTGCCATTGTCCTGCCCGAGTCATCTTCCGAGGACGCTGCCATCCGCGCGGAGGCGCTGCGCTCGGAAGTGAAGCACTTGCGGGTGCTGTACAAGAAACAAAAACTCGGGCCGCTTACGATCTCGGCAGGAGTAGCAGCGTTCCCTGAACATGGCTCGACCTCCGCTGGGTTACTCAAAATTGCGGACCAATGCCTCTACCATGCTAAATCCCGCCGCGACGCTGTAAAGGTAGCTTCTCCGCAAACCCAATAACCTCCCCGCCTGGCGACGCAGTTGATTCAACTCGCAACTCGCCGCTGGCGCGTGCACACGATCGTCAACGTGGTTTCGTGTCATGGAAAATCTCGGCTCGCGCTGTGCCTTCGACAGTCCAGGGGCAAGATTTGCAGTAACTTTGAGGCCCCAACTAGATGTCCGATGGTTCCAGGCTCTACCGCGTTAGCGTGAGCAGCCGATCTGCGATCAACCGCACTGGCCTCAGACCTGGATTGTCGGGTTGTCGAGTTGGACGAGACAACTTGCTATCATTAATGAAGAACTGCGAAAGGAGATTGCCGACCGCCAGCATGATTGAGCCCGCATCCATGGTTTTCGTCGTCGATGACAATCCCTCGGTTCGGCGTGCAATAAAGCGCCTTATAGGATCGCTGGGTTTGCAAGTGGAACTTTTCGGGTCCACGCAGGAGTTTCTCTCAAGCAATCGCCCCGACATGCCGAGCTGTCTTGTCCTTGATATCCGATTGCCCGGAATGAATGGCCTCGACTTCCAGCGCCAGTTATCCGAAGCTGGCATTCCCATTCCTATCATTTTTATCACTGCGCATGGCGACATTCCCATGAGCGTGCGAGCTATGAAGGCGGGAGCGGTTGAGTTTCTCACCAAACCGTTCCGCGATCAGGATCTGCTGGATGCAATCCACGTGGCACTGGAACGAGATCGGCTGAGACGCCAACGAGAGTCGGAACTTGTGGCGTTGCGCGAGCGCTTCGCGTCATTGTCGCCGCGCGAACGCGAAGTTGTCGGCATGGTCGTCCTGGGCATGCTCAATAAGCAGATCGCATCTGAGCTTGGGATCACAGAAAACACGGTAAAAGCTCACCGTAGCCGCGCTATGGACAAAATGCAAGCACAGTCTTTGGCCGAATTGGTGAAAATGGCTGGAATCCTTTGGATTCCCGAACGCAAGTTCTCCTCAACTAAAGCGGGATAGACCCCCATCCTTCTGTTACAACTCATATCCGAATGATGAATAACATTTCACAGTTTTCCCTAGTATCTTAGTAGTCAGCGAATAATTTCAAGCGTGCGCAAACGCGCAATTTCATCGGCTATTGGCTGCGCGAGTCGACTGTGTCAAGTATCCATTTTTGAAAACAGTCACATTAACCGCTACACATCGGTCCGGCACGTGATAAGTGTGCCACCGCTGATCAGTGCCCATGGTGCTCGTACGTCAGGCACTGCCTGACAGCATCAACCCGGCAGACGTAGTCGGCACGGTGTGGGATAGTGATAGCCGAAAACAGGGAGTGAGTTTGCCTTCAGCGATTACGCTGCTAGTAATTAGTGACGAAACGATTGCCCGTCTAGGATTAACGCATCTGCTTTCATCAGAAGCAGGACTTGAAGTTAGAGGAGAAACCAGCAGCGATGATGCAATACAGCAAGCGGCCAAGCTGAGGCCCGATGTTGTCATCGTTTTCGCCGAAGCAACCAGGCCAAGCTGTGTACGTTTGATAGGCTCTATTCGCAAAGAAATTCCTCAAGCCGGAATCGTCATTCTCGGCCGTGAAACCCACCATGCTTACCTGGGATTATTACTGGCAGCGGGAGCCTTGGGATACGTGCTCTTACGGGCTACGCCTCGAGAGTTGTTCAGCGCGATTCGTGCTGCTTCCCGCGGCCGGAGATTTATCGATCCGAATTTAAGTGAAGAATTGTATGAGCTGCTCGCTCGACAAGCAGAAAGTGGTACGAAACTGCTCAGCCCGCGCGAGCAGCAGGTTCTCACCATGCTTGCCTACGGCCATACACTCAAGGAGATAGCCGTGCGGCTGAACATAAGTCGAAAATCCATCGAGACCTACCGGGCGCGAATCCGGGAAAAGCTGGGCTTGCGCACTCGCGCAGACGTTGTCCGATACGCACTTGAGACCGGCATGTTAAATGTTGAAACCGAACGGAGGGCCTAGCGGTTCCACTGTTCTGACGAAAACGTTTGCCGTCAGACAAATCCTGACAAATGTCGAGCTAAGTCCGGATAGACAGCCTTTCCTCCGAGGTATAAGTTGCAAGTGCCCAAACGTCCTAGCGCTAAGGTAAGGAGGTAATGATACGAAGCGCCCACGTTTTTTCCGGTCGATGGCAATGCCAGAGGAGGTGGGCTCGCGGCTGATACAGAGCATCGACAGCTTCTTAAAAGCCCAGGGCAGTGGCTGTCGCCTGACCGTTATTAGATCGCCAACGTCGATTGCCAAAACACTGATCACGCATCCTGCGAAACATAGTAGATAAGTCAGTTAGGAGACGCTATGACCATCTTCTTGAAGACGATACGAGAACCACTCGGGATTATTCTTCCCTTGGAGGAGGTGAAACGTCGGGTAATTTGTGACGCTCTAGACAAGTGCGGCGGGAATTATCTCCTCGCGGCACGTTTGTTGGGAATCGGGAAAACCACCGTGTATCGCATGGCGAGGGCTTACAACTATCAAACCCCGAAGGTCCAAGGAAAAAGGCTGATGACCGCTTCGGCGGATACTCCTTTTTCAGTGCAGACATCCAAGGTCGGCACATGAGTGCGAATAAAAAGTAAATGTTGGTGAAAGCGGGGTGTTCATGAGATTCTCTCGAAATACTTGGGTCTAGGCGACGTGGATTTATTGGCCGGAAGGCTGTGTGCTCCTCCTTAGTCACGGTTAGTTTCGGCTTAATCGCAAAAGAAGAGTTGTTAATGTAGTTGTCGGGCAATTACGGACACCTGTCGGCGTAAGTTCTGATGGACGGACATGCGCAAAGAGGAATACGGTGCAGAAACTGGGGCACTTCTAGCGCGGAGCCTAAAGTCCCAGCGGTCTCTCTCCCCCTGATATCGGCTCTGCGCTTCTTAACGGCGCCATACTTGGACGGCAAGCACGTGAAAACGGAAAATGCTAGAAGCTTATTGCGGGTCGGGACCGTACCTGGCTGCAGTCGTAGCCATAAGCGACAAACAAAACTGGATCGAGAATAAAGTGCTGTGTTTCGCCAAGCTAAGTGATTGCCGGAAGTTCGATTTGACATCCCGTGCGCGTGGTCGGAGTTTGTAAAACGCACCGAGGTAGCGATTATGCAGTCCTCTTCCGTTGGTAAGAAAAAAGTTTACTTCCCCCCCGCTGCAACGAAACTGACCCAAGAGCAAGCGAGGCAATTCGTGGCCGGCCGTGCCCATTGCAGTGATCAGGAGGCGGAGGATCTGCTGGAGTCGTTACTTCGCGAACAACGGCGGAAAGAAAAAAAGGAGACTTCGTCGTGCGCAGAATTGGGCTGAACAGCTGCCCCTATTGCGGCAAGTCTGAAGAAGTATATTCTTCGACACCAAAGACATGGCGGGATGAAGCGTGTCTGTTTTTCTTTCTCCAAGTCGTCAGGTGTCATTCATGCATGCGTCGCCACTACCGTCCGCTCTTTCTGCCGTCAGTCCCCGTATGGTCCGAGAGCGAACCCTTCCAAGCCACTGCGAACGAAGTAAAAGCAGCTGCACCAAGCATAGGACAGCAAGATTGACCGACAGTCCCAGTCCTTCGCAGTGGGTCATCAATTTCGCAATGAAAAGTTCACGATTTGTTTCGGCAACTACAGCGTTGAAATCGAGTGGCTTTGGAGCAAGCACTTAACTACCAAGTTCCCACCGGAACTGGACCATGTTAAGGCGGACCCAAGACAGATCTAACAGTTAATAATGAACGTCCCCATTAATCCGCGACGCCATACCCTAGGATGCTAAGTGTGATTAGTGAGACCGCTGATACAGAAAGCATCAGTGCTATAGTCAAAGGAAGAAGGATGACGTGCAGCGTGGTCATTATGGTTGATAGCTGCGACCCATTCGCAAATGAGAGTTCTGTATATCTCGCGTCATGCGGAGGACGTTATCGGACACCATCACATAGTAAAACCGGTGTTGCGTTGTTGCAGAAGCCGTTTACCCGCGAGGGCCTGGCAAAGAAGACACGAGAGGTGTTAGGAACATCGGACGGTATTACCGACAAGTACCGCGAGGCATGTCAATAATGAGCGACTCCGAGATCGTTCTCAAGCTGTTAGTCATCGATGACGAAGCACTGAATCTGGGGCTTATCAAGTTAGCGTTGGAGCAACCGGGACTCGATATTGTCACGACTACCGATCCTGACGAAGGCCTCGCTATGGTCCGTGAGAAACGACCGGAAATCGTTCTTCTGGATTTGATGCTGTCGCAGAGAAGCGGAATGGATCTGTTGGAGGAAATTGTCGCCTGCGATCCTGGAACAGAAGTGATCATGATGACGGGGTACTATAGCGCTGAATCTGCGGTCGAAGCGATTCGCAAGGGAGCGGCAGACTATTTGACCAAGCCTCTGGATGTCAGCGCACTTCGTATGCGAATCTCCAGAATGATCAGCGAACACCGATCCAGAAAGTTCACTACACAACTCGACCAGCAGATGGTCGATACTTTCCAGCTAGATGGCATCGTCGGACGTAGTCCGCTTATTTTGGATGTGTTTTCCGCTATACGGCGGGTAGCTCCTCATTTTAGAACAGCTCTTATTACGGGAGATACAGGGACGGGAAAGGAACTGGTAGCCCATGCCTTACATCGGAGGAGTCCCGTCTCGGATAAGACGTTCGCCGTATGTAACTGTGCAGCTTTAGTTGAAACTCTGTTTGAGAGTGAGTTATTCGGCCACGTCCGCGGAGCGTTTACCGGTGCTACTCAGGATAAGGTGGGACTCTTTGAATATGCCCATCAAGGAACTGTGTTCTTGGACGAAATTGGAGATATGCCGCTCGCGGGCCAGGCCAAACTGCTAAGGGTGCTGCAAAATCAGGAAGTGCAAAGAGTAGGCTCGACGGCGGTTCGGAAGGTAGACGTGCGCTTCATCGCCGCAACTAACAAGGACTTACGTTCCCTTATACGCGAGCGAACGTTTCGCGAAGATCTTTATTACCGTTTATCCATGCTCGAGATTAAATTGCCGAACCTTGTTGACCGCAAAGAAGACCTCCCCTTGTTGCAAAGGTACTTTATCGAAAAATTTGCAACCCAATATGATAAGCCGATAAGAGGCCTGACGCGTCGGGCGCAAGCTCTTCTGGGTCGTCATGATTGGCCAGGGAACGTGCGGGAACTGGAAAACATCATTGGAAAAGCCTGCATGATGGTCGAGGGAACTGTCATCGATGCAAAAGATCTTCCGCCGCATCTTCACAAGACACCAGTGCTCACGCATCTTGACGATGACAAGCTGCTGTCGATGGAAGAAGTTGGGCAGCGCCATCTTGTGCGGGTATTAGAGCGCATGGGCGGAGATAAGAGCCGCTCTGCAGAGGTGCTTGGAATTTCAAGGACGACCCTTTACAGCATGTTGGCAAAGATCGACTCACCACAGAAAGACCAACCGACCGGCACGCCCGCGACCAGATCTGCTTGAAGAGAATGGAATCCTCGCGGCGGGGTAGACAGCGCGCTTTCCGCAACGGAGCCCCGGTTAACCTGGGAGGTATTTGTGGGGGTTCGTACACGTTGCGAAAGAACAGACCTGAAAATATGGTGGACCTGGTCGGGATCGAACCGACGACCTCTTCCATGCCATGGAAGCGCGCTCCCAGCTGCGCCACAGGCCCACGATTGGTAATAAAACCCGAGACCTCGGGATCGAGGGAACTACCCAATTCATTTTCGCCCACAACGCGGGGATAGTCAACGCGCTCACATTCTTCTATTTCTTTCCACAGGCCTCTTCTGCCATAATTGATCGTGCACCCCACCTGCACCATTCTTCAAACACAATTTAAAGCGAGGAACAGATGCCAGCGAAGTACATCTTTGTAACGGGCGGAGTTGTGTCTTCCCTGGGCAAGGGACTGGCCGCGGCTTCCATCGGTTGTCTGCTGGAGAGCCGTGGATTGAAAGTTAACCTGATGAAGTTCGATCCGTATCTGAACGTCGATCCTGGCACGATGTCGCCGTTTCAGCATGGAGAAGTCTTCGTGACCGACGATGGCGCCGAAACCGATCTCGACCTCGGCCACTACGAACGCTTCACGCACGCCAAACTTTCTCGCGACAATAACTGGACTACCGGCCGAATCTACGAGCAGATCATCGCTAAAGAGCGCCGCGGTGATTATCTGGGAAAAACCGTGCAAGTGATTCCGCACGTGACCAACGAAATTAAGAGTGCCATGAAGAAAGTCGCACAGGACGTCGACGTAGCTATCGTCGAAATCGGCGGCACCGTGGGCGACATCGAGTCTCTGCCCTTCATGGAAGCAATCCGCCAAATGCGCCAGGAACTAGGCCGCGAAGACACCCTATTTGTACATGTAACCCTGGTCCCGTTCATCGCCGCCGCGCAGGAACTGAAGACCAAGCCCACGCAGCATTCGGTGAAGGAGTTGCTCAGCATTGGGATTCAGCCCGACATACTTCTCTGCCGCACTGACCGTTTTCTCGCGAAAGATCTGAAGTCTAAAATTGCGCTCTTCTGCAACGTGCAGGAAGAAGCAGTCATTACCGCCAAAGACGTGGCTTCGGTATACGAAGTGCCGCTCGTGTTCGCTAACGAGGGTGTGGATACGCTGGTTTTGAAATATTTGCACATTGAAGCGAGAGATCGCGATCTTTCGAAGTGGGAAGATATTGTGCATCGCGTATACAACCCGAAAGATACGGTCACGATTGGGATTGTCGGCAAGTATGTCGAGTACGAAGATTCTTACAAGTCGCTGAAAGAAGCCTTGGTGCACGGTGCGTTGGCCCACAATCTAAAGCTTCAAGTGAACTGGATCGAGGCAGAGGGCCTTGAGAACGGAGAGGGCAATACCAATAACGCGCAGCTTGAGGGCTATGACGGGATTCTAGTGCCTGGCGGCTTTGGCAAGCGCGGCATTGAAGGCATGCTGATCGCTATTCATTATGCGCGCGAAAATAAGGTCCCATACTTTGGGATTTGCCTTGGAATGCAAACCGCGTGTGTCGAGTTTGCCCGCAACGTGGTTGGACTGGCGGAAGCAAATTCGAGCGAGTTTGATCCTGCAACGCCGCATCGAGTGATCTATAAACTTCGCGAACTGCGGGGTGTTGAGGAACTGGGCGGTACTATGCGACTCGGCGCGTGGACGTGCAAGATCGAGCCCGACACGCTGGCGCATGAAATTTACGGCAAGCTGGAAATCAGTGAGCGCCACCGCCATCGCTACGAATTCAATCGCGAATACGAAGAACCAATGGTTGCTGCGGGACTGCGCATTTCAGGCTCGACCCCAGATGGGACCTACGTGGAAATGGTCGAACTGCCGGAGCATCCGCATTTCATCGGTTGCCAGTTTCATCCCGAGTTCAAATCGAAGCCTCTCGAGCCCCATCCATTATTTAGCTCATTCATTGCTGCTGCATACAGGCATGGCTCGAAACGCCGTGCGGAAAAAGAGACGGTTGCGGTTGAGATGTTTCATCGTCCAGAAAAGGTAGCGAGACAGTGAAACAGAGGTCTACCGGGATATTTCTCTGTGCTCTGAGAAGGAATAGCTCACTGAGTTTTATCCGTTTTCGTTTCAACGCCCCTCGCGGTGAAAGGCTTTGCTTTTGATCGCTTCCTTCAAAGTCGGCGACGTCCAAATTGGCTCGGGCAATCTGTTTCTGATTGCTGGTCCCTGCGTGATCGAAAGCGAAGAGCACGCCATTCGCATGGCAGAGATTATCAAAGGCGTGACCAAGGCGCTCGGATTTCCCTTCATCTTCAAGGCCAGTTACGACAAAGCAAATCGCACTTCGATTCGCAGCTTTCGCGGGCCTGGAGTAAAGGAAGGCCTCCGCATTTTGAAAAAAATTAAAGACCAGCTCGGCGTCCCGGTGCTCACGGATGTCCACGAAGTCTCCGACGTTGCAAACGTAGCGGACGCTGTCGACATCCTGCAAATTCCAGCGTTTCTCTGCCGCCAGACGGATCTTGTAGTTGCAGCGGCGCTCAGCGGTCGACCCGTTAACATCAAGAAAGGCCAATTCGTTTCCCCATGGGATATGCGCCACGCGGTGGAAAAGTGCCGCGAAGCCGGTAACCCCAAAGTTTTTCTGACGGAGCGCGGCACCAGTTTCGGCTACAACAATCTCGTCGTGGACATGCGATCGCTGCCTATCATGCAGAAATTTGCCCCGGTGGTATTTGATGCGACACATTCCGTGCAGCTCCCCTCTGCGCAAGCCGATGACAAAAGCCCAACCGTCAGTGGCGGACAACCTGAATTCATCCCGGCGCTGGCGCGCGCTGCGGTCGCTACCGGCGTAGACGGCGTTTTCCTCGAAGTGCATGACAATCCGAAGGAGGCAAAGTCTGACGGGGCCAATGCGCTGGATTCTACGAAGCTCCGCGAACTATTGAAGGAATTGCTGGCGGTGAGGCAGGCGCTCGATTTGGCTCGGGTCACGCCGTAGACGTTTTGTCCTGCCGATGGATTCTTGAATAACTTTCTCCGTGGTAAATTTGAATCTCCGCATGAAGCAAATTGCCAATTGGGCTTTGAACATCGCCACAATGCGCGGGGCGAGCTACGCCGATGCGCGCATCGTGAGCCAGCGAAGCCGCGCGCTCACGACGAAGAACGGCAAAGTGGGCAGCGCGTCCGATTCTGAATCTGTAGGGATAAGCGTGCGCGTGATTGCCGATGGCGCGTGGGGATTTGCAGCTTCGGAGGATCTATCGCGGTCCGGCGTCGAAGCCACCGCGGCTCGCGCTGTCGAAATTGCCCGCGCGTCGGCGGAAGTGAAACAGCACGATATTCGCCTGGCTCCGGAAAAACCAGTCATCGCGGAGTGGACTACACCCTATGCCATCGATCCATTCACTACTTCAGTCGAGGCAAACATTGCGCTGCTGTTGAAGGTCGACTCCGAACTGAGCGCCGTCGCCGGCATCACGCTCGCCGAGGCGAACCTTAATTTCAATCGCGAGGAACAATGGTTTCTATCGTCGGAGGGAAGCGACATCCATCAGACGAAATATTCTGCCGGCGCAGGTTACACCGCGTATGCGTTCGCCGGACATGAAATTCAGAAACGTTCTTATCCCAATTCTTTTGGCGGACACTGGCAGAACAAGGGCTACGAGTTGATCGACGAGTTGAAACTCGTGGAGAATGCCCGCCGGATTGCGGAGGAAGCGGTTGCCCTGCACCGTGCGGAACAGTGCCCCGAAGGCACGTTCGACATCATTCTTGATAGTTCTCAGCTGGGATTGCAGATCCACGAATCCATCGGACATCCCATCGAACTCGATCGCGTCCTGGGCATGGAGGCGAATTTCGCTGGCACGTCGTTCTTGACGCTCGACAAACTGCGGACGCTGCGCTACGGCAGCGAGATGGTGAACGTTGTCGCTGATGCGCGCCAGGAGCACGGTCCGGGCCTGGGGACTTTCGCGTATGACGACGAAGGCGTGCCCGCGCAGTGCACGCCAATCATCACTAACGGATTATTCACTGGATACCTCAGTTCACGCGAGACCGCGCATACTATCGGCGAAAACCGATCAGGAGGAACGCTTCGCGCCGAAGGTTGGAACCGTCTGCCGATGATTCGCATGACTAATATCAGCTTGCTTCCTGGCGAGAAGCCCTTGAGTCTGGAACAACTGATCGCTTCTACTGATCATGGCATTCTGCTGCAGACCAATCGCTCATGGTCAATCGACGACCGGCGCTACAATTTTCAATTCGGTTGCGAAATCGGATGGGAGATCAAACACGGCAAGCGCATTCGCATGGTGAAGAATCCGTCGTATTCCGGAATCACAACCGAGTTCTGGAATTCGTTGGACGCGATCTGCTCCCGCGATGAGTGGACTCTCTGGGGCACGCCGAATTGCGGCAAGGGCCAGCCGCAACAGGTAATGGGCACAGGGCATGGCGCAGCACCGTCGCGCTTTCGAGGAATCAAGGTGGGAAGCGCGTATCGGGGAATGTGACATCTGTCACAGAAGAAATTAGCAGTTGGCAATTAGCATTGGGACCTCAAGGCGAGGTGCCTTATGAAAGACTTTAGACGACTTAACGTTTGGGAGAAAAGTCATCTCTTGACGCTGGACGTTTACAAGGTTACAGCCAAGATTCCCTCGGGAAGAAATGTATGGCCTCAAGAGCCAAATGCGCAGGTGCAGTGCTTCAATGGGAGCTAATATTGCTGAGGGTTTTGTACATAGCTTCGGGATCCGCCAGTGAACTTGATTATCACCCTTTGCTGTCGAGGGACTTGGGGTATTTGTCGGACGAAGACTATCGCAGAATGAGCCAGTATCTCCTCGAGGTGAGAAGAATGTTAACGGCGTTGCTACAGAAAGTGGGCGCCGATCGGTTCGCCGCTAATTGCTAATTGCAAACTGCTGAATGCTAACTCAGGACCAAGCTGCCGACATTGTCGATCGCATCAAAAAACTGTCTTCTGCCGATGAAGTCGAAGTTCTTTTCTCCGGCGGACGCTTCGCGCTCACTCGCTTTGCCAACAACACTATCCATCAAAACGTCGAGGACGAAAACCATATCGTCTCCGTGCGCTCTGTGTTCGGCGGACGGACGGCCCGTTCCACTACCAACAAGTTTGATGACGACAGCTTGCGGCGGGTAGTCGAATCTTCGGAAGGGCTAGCGAAGGTGCAGCATCCTGACTCGGATCTTTTACCCATGCCCGATTCACGGGAAGCCGCTAGCACAGGCGGGCCCCTTATCCCCACGCGGTATTTCGAACAGACCGCATCTATCACTCCGCAGCTACGTGCTGCGGGAGTAAAGAAGATTGTTGAGGTCGCTAAAAGCCACAAGCTCGCGACCGCCGGCATCTACTCAATTTCCGAATCCGTCGAAGGCATTTTCAATTCGCGGGGTTTGAGCGACTGGCATACTCAGACGCTTGCTGAGGTCTCGATCACCATGCTGGGCGCGGATTCTTCGGGATGGCAGAAGGCCAACTCGCCCGATGTTAGCAACCTCGATCCTCTCCACATGGCCGAGGTGGCCGCGAAGAAGACGCTCGACTCCGCGGATCCGGGGGAGATTCCGGCAGGGAAGTACACGGTAATCCTCGAGCCCTCCGCCGCGCTCGATATCGTGGGCTTCATGTTCTGGGATTATTCCGGCATGGCCATTCTCGATCAGCGTTCCTTCCTCACTGGACGCATTGGCAACAAATTATTCGGAGAGAACATCACCATTTGGGACGACGTCGCGCATCCATTGCAAACAGGTTCTCCCTTCGATGGCGAAGGTATGCGGCGCATGCGATTACCGTTGGTTGAAAACGGAGTCGTAAAGCGAGTGGTCTATGCTCGTGCCACTGCCGAACGCATGAAGCGCTCTGAACATAAAGATAAAGCCGGCCCTATCGAAGCTACAGGCCACGGATTCCCTTTACCCAACGAAATGGGCGAGATGCCGCTGAACATTGTTTTTGCGTCGCCCCAAGATCCGAAAACTCTCGCTCAGATGATCGCCTCAACCGAGCGCGGCGTGCTGGTCACTCGGCTGTGGTATATCCGCGAAGTCGATCCTTACGAAAAGATTGTCACTGGCATGACTCGCGACGGAACATTCCTGGTGGAAAACGGACGAATAAAACAGGGAGTCCGTAACTTCCGTTTCAATGAGAGCCTCATCCACATGCTCTCGAACGTGGAAGCGATGAGCGCCCCGCTGCGCTCGTGCGGCGAAGAATCGTTCGATATGGTCGTGCCGGCCATGAAAATCCGCGATTTCAATTTCACCGAAGTGACCAAGTTTTAAAGCAGTGCTACATGCATTGTTTCCCTTCAACTTAGAAAGCGCCGAGCGCTTCGCGCCTGTTCTGAGGCATTTATTCTGCTATTCGACAGCCTTATGTGATTACCTTGTAATTCACTCATCCACAAGCAGTTAGCACCCTTCGGTTCCATGACTTCAGTAACTTTGCACACCTGATTCCCCGGTGTACGCTGCCTCTAAGTCAACGTAAAGTTCGAGGAAGAAAGGTTCAATCGCGCCGTGGCAGCCGAGGCAGGCAAAGAGCTGACGAGTCCGCCGCAGTCAGAGGGCAAGCACTACGCCGCGATGCAAAGCGCCCCGCGGTTTCCTCTGCACTTGGCGGTGGAGGTTATGTCGCAGAGCGGAGCTTGTGCCGCGGAGACACAAAATATTTCCGCTAACGGCGTGCTCTTCGCGATGGATCGCGACGTGCCCGTGGGTTCGATGGTGGATTTCACCATCATGCTTCCCGGAGAAGTTGTGGGTTCGCGTCGTGATGTACAGATTGATTGTCATGGCCGTGTGGTTCGCAGTTTTGAAGATCAGGGCCGTCGCGGCGTTGGCGTAGTGATTGACGAATACCATTTTGAGCGGGCATAGGTGCAAGAAAACTGATGGCTGGCACTTCAATTAGTGTGGGAGAAAATCACGGCGTCCACGGAAACACTGGCAACGGCCAGCTGATTCGCGTGATCCTGGCCGATACCCAGGCTATCTTCCGCGCCGGCCTGCGCAAAATCTTCGCACTCGAAGATGACATTCGCGTCGTCGGTCAGGCAGAAACTTTATCTCAGACACAATCTGCTGTAACCAAGTTTTCCGCCGATGTTCTGATTTTTGAGTCGGCGCTAGCGCCTAATCCGGTTGAAGCAGTCACCGAACTTCTGCGACAAGCGCCGCAACTGAAAATCGTTGTGGTCACGCCCGCGTCGGATGAGCAGCTAACGCTCGATTTGTTTCGCCGCGGAGCTCATGGCATCTTGTCACGCGAGGTCGAGCCGGAACTGTTGATCGAATGTCTCCGCAAGGTTGTTGCCGGCGAACCGTGGTTGGAAAACCAGGCCATCCATTGGGTCATGGAAGCTTATCGCGGCCATAGCTTGCGCCCTTCTGGAGCGCGCCCAAAAGTTCAACTCACGCCCAAGGAGACGCTAATCGTTTCCTGCGTAACCCAGGGCATGAAGAATAAAGAAATTGCGATTCGCGTGGGCACGACCGAACAGGTCGTGAAAAATTATCTGCGCAAGGTGTATGACAAACTAGGCGTTGCCGATCGACTAGAACTTGCGCTTTATTGTCTGAGTCATCACGTCGTGGATGGCGTCAAGCCGCCGCCCGTTCCTTCGCCCGCCTCTCCGAGTGTAGATGCCGTCAATATCTCCGCTGCCAGCGCTGCAGCCGGCGCCGCATCATCGAGTATGCCGGACGCTTCTTCGAATTCCGACGGGACCAACACCCTAGCCGCACCAAAACTTTCTTAGACTTTTCTCTTCCCCATTCAATCGCGATTAATCCAAAATAACAGTGGTCAATTTGCACTCATGCGCGCACGCCCATAGAATGAATTGAAGCGCGAACCGGCATTGCTCTACGCCGATTTGCGCGGGCGATAGCTCCCTTACGTTATCGTCTTCCTGAGGTTTCGCCGGAGAGATGGCCGAGTGGCTGAAGGCGCACGCTTGGAAAGCGTGTTTACTCGAAAGGGTAACGTGGGTTCGAATCCCACTCTCTCCGCCATATTTTTCAATAACTTAGCGTGCGCTCCCTGCTGCTCACCTGCTATTTAAGGCTAGAGAAGCGATTTTCCCACTCGCTGCGGTCATATCGTCCGCGAATGCGTCACCATACTGCATCGTTGTCCTGATGTCCGCATGGCGCATTAGCTTCTGCTGTACACCGACCGGTGTACCGACCGAATCCAGCCACGAACGGAAGGTGTGCCTCATGGTGTGCGTTCCCAGTTTGCCGATGCCAGCGGCCATCCCAGCGCTCTGGAACACCATCCAGACCCACGGATAAGACCAAGGCAATCTTCCCAGCTTGAACGGACTGGCGAATATCCAATCGCTCTGCTCTGGGAATTTCGTGGTCTGCTTCCACGTCTTGAGGACTTCCAGCAGTCCCGCATCAAGCGTCATCTGCTTGCGCGATTCTGCCGTTTTCGTCTCATCCACTTTCTGGCACACGATGCCGCGCTCCACTCTCAGCTTTGCGCCCAGCCAATCCACGTCATCCCATTTCAAGGCGAGTGCTTCGCTGATGCGTAATCCGAGACTCACACAGAGGAGTGCTAGCAGGTTGAATGGTGGCTGAAGGTGACGAACGAATCCTTGAAACTCCTCTACCGTGAGACTGCGCGGTAGTTTTGTTCGTTTGGATGCGCCCTTGATCGTTACGAGTTCCATCGGGTTGCGCTGGGTGGCCACGTCGCCGCGCCACATCGCGTAATCCCAAAGGGTACTAAGCAGTCCACGGATGTGCGCTTTGCTCTTAGGTGACAGTGCCAGAGTGCCTAGCCACAATTCGACCGGCCGCGCCTGTAGCTCGGACAGTTCACACTTTCCAAACTTCGGGACGATGTGCAACTTGATCCAGCTTTCATACGACCGGCGGGTTGCGCTGCGGGTTGGCATCTTTTCCTGTCGATAGCCTTCGATGAGACTGCTTACCTGTGGGCCATCTGTCCTAACAACATCGCGGGTTGCATCGGCTGCCCGTAGTGCTGCTTTCTTCGTTGGGTACTGCGTCAGGGTTCCAATCTTCCGTGAGCGATGCTTACCGTTCTCCCAGAAGAAGAGGTTCCAGACGTTGCTGCGCTTGTCGAGTACTACGCTTCCACTACCATGCCGTGCGCTCATTGAATTTTCTCCGTGGGCGCAATGGACGGCGCGGTAAGCATAGCATCAAGGTCGGTTGTCTGGAATCGCCATACGTGACGGCGGGTGCCGGAAAGGATGTATCCCTTAACTTTTCCTTCACGCGCCCACATGAGCAGTGTGGCGGGTTTAACTTGCAGATAGGCCGCTGCTTCGTTCGCAGTGTGCCAGCTTGAGTTGGTCATAAGATCGCCCAGCAACGGGGAAGGGAATTGCTGGGGTGGTGCAGGATGTATACCGTACAGTTGTAAATTCGCCCAATCCAAGGAGTGAACCTAGAGGTAAGGCAAGAGGTAATGCAGGTGTTCTAATCCAGTAATTATGCAACTGGTTTATGCCAAAGGTTTACCAAGGGTAATGCAGGTGTACGGAATACAGGATATCGACCTAGAGTCAGATGGTAATGCCAGAGGGAACCACTGGGATGCTATAGGGATGCACTGGAGTGCCGTGGTTGCCCTGTCCCTCTTCCTCTGAATCCACACTGGCAAGCCCTTGTTTTCGTGCGTTTAGCTGAAAACTCCGTGTTTCCTCTGCCTCAAAATCCGTTGGGGACTGGTCTGGTCTTTCGATGCGTCCACGGTTGAGACGGGCAATGCAAGGGTTGATGCTCGGGTCATAAGCGGGTGTACGGAATACACTTTCAATCCATGCGTGCGTTTCCCAGAACTTGAACATGCTCTTAAGTTCTCGGGTTTTATCTTCCCGTTGTTTGCAGTTGTCCGAGTGTGTAGCCCAGAACAGGTGCGCTGGATTGCAGCAAGCCTTATAAGGGCAAAGGGCTGTATCGTGGCAAGCATCGTAGCGGTTGTTCAAGCTCTCGCGTGTGCTGTATGCCAGCATGAAACGGTGTGTGCTGTGTGTCCGTCTACCACAGCGCTTGACGCCGTAGCCGTCCCTATCGAGTGCGCCCCTATAAATCCAGCAATCGCCAACCATCTCACAGTTGTCGATAATCTCCTGCCGGATTCTGTTCTTATCCCCTGCTGTGAGTAACGGGTACTTCGGTAGTTTGTCGCTCATCGGCCTATCCCTGCGAACCGTGCCAATTCCGTGCGCGAGAACATCGGACGGTCTCCAACGTATCGGGGTTTCAGTTCTCCGCGCTGTACGAGTCTCCAAAGCGTTACAGAACCCACTCCTAAAACTTCGCAAGCCTCTGTACGTGAGTAAAGCATTTTTTCAGTTTTCATCTTCGTAACCTCGTAATCGTTCCATCTGTCTGCGTAGTTGTTCTGCCCGGTGTGCTTCGCATGCCAGCGGATGCGGCCAATTGCGGCTATGCTCCGAAGGGCCGTTCGTAAGCTCTCCGTGCGGATCGGCCGCTAGCGGCCACGGCGGATACATCGGCGCTGGCGGCGCTATCGGCTGTAAGGACTCCTCAGGCTGCGATACCTGGGGCTGTGGTTCCGGCTCAGGTTGCTCGAATCCGCACGCAATGCGCCATGCACGGTAATCGGATTCTGCAATCACAAGAGACTTACCCACGCGGATGGATGGCAATATGTGACCTTGGAATCCTTCGCGGCAATAACGTTGCACCATGCGTGTAGACACTTGCTCAAGTGCTGCAACTTCTCTGACGGTCACGATTTTCCCTTCCATGTGTGCTCCCATTGCGCTACAGCACCGTGACCAGAAACGCGGCTGTTATGGTCGGCACACGCGCTATCTACGCGCACTCGCAGTGGTATCAGGGTGCGTACTGTCGTTGCGCCGGGATGCGCTGGGTTTCGTGCTTCGCATGGGTCTGGGTTGTGCTCGTATTGAAACAATTGGCTGGCCAGACGCTTGGCTTTCATCGCGTCCAATTCAAATGCGTAAGACTCGCTAACTTGCGTCTGCGGGTTCGGATTTTCGTTGCTTAATCCCATCGTTTTCCTCGGTCGGCCTAAATTGTTTTGCGGATATCTGGCGTGCGGTCTCTTGGGGATGCTGCGAAATGCGAGTCATCCGCTGATACTCTGCTACTTCTTGATATGTAGGCATAAAGATCGAGCAACCTCACGATGGAAGCCGCGAGGTTGCTCTGTTGCATTCCGGCAGGTTCGCCGCGAATGCGCGGCCATGAAGGAATCAAGGCCGAACTTGTAAAAGATCGGGCAGCCCAGCGATGGAAGGCGCATAGGCTGCCCTGTGTGCCAGCGTGGAGGCATTAATTCTGCGCTGGCACTCCCGCGAGGAATACGCGGGGAACTTGATTTAGCGTTTGATTGCAAACTGCGTAAGGTCGGTGGTTTTTAGATGGCCGCTACCCATGCGATGCGCCCACAATTTCAAACCAGCAGAGCGTGCAAGGTCGCAGAAGAATAAATCTTCGCTTTGCTTTACCTGCAACAATTCATCGTCGTTGGTGAGCGTGCGGAACCAAGGTCCCTTGGGAAGTCGCTCCCATACGGTATTACGGAGCAGTAGGACTCCGCTGCCCATCTTCGACAGTCCCATGAAGTTGCCGTCAGTCATACCGGGAATAAAATCGCAGTTCAATTGAAACGAGCGGCCACCATTCTTGCTCATGCCACAAGGCAACCCCACTACGTCTATCTGTGGGGTTGCCTCTGCAACGATGTTTAGGACGTTCGGAGGAATGGTTTGATCGTTGTCAATCATCAGCAACCAATCGAATTTACGATTCCTTGCCACGGCAACGCACTGGTTTCTAGCGTAATCGACTGGAGTCAGCCCCAAGGCAAGCTCCACCGTTACCTCGAAACGCGAATCACGCTGCATCTCAAGCAACGCCATAAGCAGAGTAGGGTTCAGCCATCCATCCCGTTCTAAACCACAGAGCGGAGTGACAAGTACCTGGGGCTTAGTTGCCGTTGTCATTGTTACCAGTAAAGCTCTGCGCGGCTGACGGCGCGGGAGTCCGGGCCACTTAGCGGGAATTGTCCCACTGGTTGGCGCGGTCCGCCATTGTCGGCCGCCTTGTCCAAACTCGCCTTTGCCCAGTCGCCATGCACGCGGTAATCGGAACCAGCGCCGTTAGAGCCTTCGATTACCTTGTGATCTACCTGCCGCGCGCGCTCTTGCTGACGGCCTTGCACTGCCGCGCCGGAAACGGTCGCATTTTCGCGGTTGTTTTCGGCTGGCTTAACTTTGCTGTCTAAGTTGGCTGATCCTGCATCTACGTTGGTGCCACGGCAGAACGATAGGCTGTTTTGATTCGCGCTATCGAATCCGTGGGTTGATTTTAAGGAGTCGGTTTGTAATGGTCGCTGACCGCCGGGAAGTTCATCGGATGCGGTAGTCTGAATTTTAATTACTGGAGTATCTGACATTTTTGCCTTTCAAATTTTGATCTATTGCCTTTCGTGGACGTGGGCAGCCGTACTTGTGCGGCTGCCCCTTCCTCTGGCGGGAGAAAGGCGAAGCGCCAGAGGGAATCTTAATTTCGTTGTATGTCGGACGGCGGCCAAGTGAGGTTTTCTTTTTCGGCGCGTTCCCTTTCGAGTCGGCCCAGCCAATAAAGCAGGGACTGGAAAACGGCTGCCGGGTCTTTTGCTCTTGTCTGCCGCGTTTGCTTAATTGCTTGCAAAATATCAGTTGCGCGGTGTTCCGCGAATAGAGTTTCCCACGCATCTGCGTCGAGATCGAATGGCCAGATTGCCGCCCAACGAACTTTTGCCAGTTCGATGGCTTGCTCTACGGAACCTTGCTGCATTACTTTCTCTTTTTAGTATGGATACGGGAAACTGCATCCGCGCCAAATTCTCGGATAAACGCTACTCGTTCTGCTCGCGTCAGGTTCTGGTAATCGGCGTAGCTCATGTTTTGATCGAGTACGCCCACAGCCGGGGTTAGGACTGGAGCATTAGATTTTCGCGCCCATGCGTCAGCGCCATGCTCACGGATGTAATCCAATTTCATTGCGGTCGTCCAGTCGTGCGGGTTGTCGGCCGCTGTGACAAACAAGTGCGCGAATTCTGCTCTGTTGGCGAAGTTCCTCAGGGCCAGCCCGGTATTAAAAATGGTGTCACCTTGTTTAAGGACCAGCAGACCGTCATCCATTGCGGGGGTAACTCCGAGGGTTGCTAGTGCTGCGATTACATCGGTCATTTTGGTTTCTGGTTTTGGTCTTGCGCCTATTCCGCTGAATTCTCTGCGAAGGGCGCTATCAAGTTGTGCTGTGGTTCCAAGTGTAGCCATGTGGTTGTTGCCTTTCAGAATTTGTACCCTCGTCTGCCGTCCCCGCGTTGGTATTGGCGTTGTTTTGCTCTAACGGAGTCGCGCCCCTCAGCACACAGTTCCGCTGTGTACTTGGAACAAACGTCTAAACGTTCGGAGAAGAATCCGGGCTTCGTGAGCTACGCGGGGACGGAACGAGGTCTTGGTTGGTAAGATCGTTGGTGTAACTAAGTGGGGTGCTACGGGTAAGTGCGGGACTAACTGCCTAACTGAGTATCTATACTTAGTATAGCACGGGAATGTACAGAAAGTCAAGGAAATGCCCTGAAACGTCCTTGTAACCCATTGATTGCAGAGTAAATATAAACACGTTCGAGATGACTTACTAAAACAAGGCAAATACGATGAAAAGCGCCGATTCCAACGGGGCACTAATCCCTGCGGAGAGTGTAGCCGAGGGCAACACAAGAGTTGCAGGCCAAAGCTCGACGGTACGCTGTACCTACATATCAGGGGTATGTAGGTCCGCGCCGACGTGGAGCGTAAGGTTGGAGTGCCGGTGGAAGAGGCGGTCAGGATCTGGTATCCGCGGTGGCAGAGGGAGTTCTGAGGAACACTAGGGAGTGTAGGGAAATATTAGGGAACGCTGGGGGGACTCCCCCCGAGCGCTACCGAACGTGATAGGTGTTGACACACACAGTTAGGCTATGGACAAGCTAGGAACAGCCGTTGCAAAGTGCAACACCTGTTAAGAAGTGCAACAACCTTACCTGTGGACTAGCTAGGATTGCCAAAGAAAATGCGCGGCGTGGGCGCGTGACTATCCCGATGACTCGTGACATACCATGCTTTACCTATGGGTTACCCACGGCCTTTATCTGCCACAGCCGAAGGGTACCCCACAGGATACCCAGTGGAAGCCCACTGGGTTACCATCCAGAGGGCGCAGTACTACAGTGGTTTCGCGGGTTTTCCGTGTCTAGTTAGACTCTAGGCTATTCGGCACACTGCGAATGCTCGTAAGTCATTGATAAACTGTCAGAATAAAAAGTACTTGACAATTTGTAAATAAGGTCTAGAGTCCAAACACCACAAAGCAGTAACGAGACGGTGTGTATCGAAACGGAGAAGACTATATGACAGGGCAGCGGGTAGGTTACAGGCGGGTATCCACAGTGGATCAGAACCTAGGCCGTCAGCTTGACGGCGTACCAGTGGACAAGACATTCGAGGATAAGGTGTCTGGGAAGAATACGGACAGAGCCCAGCTTAAGGCGTGCCTAGGCTTTGTTAGAGAGGGTGATACGCTAGTCATTCATAGCATGGACCGACTAGCTAGGAATCTGATGGACCTACAGCAGATCGTGTCAGAACTTACTAGCAAGGGTGTCTCTGTACAGTTCATGAAGGAAGGACTTACGTTTACTGGCAACGACGATGCATTCTCTACTTTGCAATTGCAGATGATGGGTGCATTCGCGCAGTTTGAACGTGCGCTGATACTCGAACGACAAAAGGAAGGCATCGCCATTGCCAAGGCCGAAGGCAAGTACAAGGGCAGGAAGCGTAGCCTGAGCAATGCCAAAGCAGAGGAATTGCGGCTAAGGGTGGCCATGCGTACCACGTCCAAGGCTGACTTGGCAGAGGAATTCGGAATCAGTCGCGAGACGCTGTATGCATACGTCCGGTCGGCAGAAGTCAAGGAACTCAAGGAACGCTGCGAGTAGTAAAGAGTCCGGTAAGTGTCTACGGGTCTAGCGCCTCATTACAGCCACGTAGTGAGGCGTTTGTTTTTGTAAGTGCTTACCACGTTGCACGAATAATTATTGATCCTAGGGCACGCTAGGCATGTAGCCATGCAAAACAATTTGTATTGGCACGGAGATCGGCATAACCCTTTGGTATCCCTCTGTACGTTGCTCCCTGTAGCATTCCCACGTCGTTTACCTGTGGTACGTATGTCGGGATGTTCTGTACGAGGTTCGCAATGCTCTGGGATTTGATTTCGGTGCATTGTGCACTGAAATTAACCTGCAAGGGAGTTTCGCTGCAAAACGCAGCGAAACGCGAGGATGAGCAACGAACTTCGTTGAAGATGAGTCTATGCCGTTCGGCTGGACAACTGTACAGAATACAGTCCTAGCTAGCCCTAGATACCAGCCACACTGCTAAACCTTGGCCTATGCAGTTCCCTTGGGGAACCGGATACCGGAAGCACATCCCTTGGGGATGAGGGTGCCGGAAGTGGAGGCTCAGAGCCTCCTCTGCGACTCCGCAGAAACGCGAAGCTATTCCTCTTGACGTATTCGTTTACGGCCGCCACTGGAATACGCTCCAGCCTTCCAATGCGTACCAGCGGTAGCAGTCCCTTGCGGAGCAGGGTCCGCAGAGCGTATTGCCCGATACCCAGCTTGCGCGATACCTGGCGCCGCGATAACAGGACAGGCTGCGTCTCTGTGACGTAGTTGGTCAGCCATGCGCGAGAGATGCGGACGGTACAGCGAATACGCTTCGCTGGAATGATGCCGCGCTTAATCTCGCGTTTGATCGTATCGACAGAGACGTGCAGCAATGCGGCAGCCTCTGTCATGGTGCACAGAAGTGGGTCCATGTTTTTCCTCGGTGGTTGACCAGTGGTTGACGTGTAGGTGTGGGTTTACTACCGGATGGTGTGTTAGGTGGTTTCAGTGGCCGCGCTTTGGGTGCGCGGGTTGGTGGTTTAACTTGCGAGTGCTTCGTCGAAGGCTTCGGCAGCGGACATCACTGCTTCTTTACGGAAAGCGGCTATCAATTCGGCATCAGGGATGGAGCGGGAAACCAAAGCAAGTACGTTGCGGAGTTGCACTTCGTTCGCTTGGCAGAGCAACTGATCGACTGCATGGTTTGTCATCGGTGATTCCTTTCAGTTGAATTGGCGGAAGGCAGGTCGTTGGCTACCAGTTCGCAAGCTCATTGGCTAACCAATTTTCCATGCCTTCCGCTCTGGGACTTGTACACGCGTGCTGGAAGGTTGTCAACGTTGGCAAGAAAAGCAAGTTACACATCGGGGATGTGTTCTATAATTCAGCGATCCCACTGGAGGACTTCATGGCGAACAAAGTCGATCGGCTGACGCTGTTCCCGCCGTCGGGGAAAAGAATCATAATGCTCATTAAGAGCCACAAGGTCACGGCCGATACATTCGTGTTGGCTTATACAGACGTTGACGGTATCAGCTACGAAACCACACTTCCATTCGCAGTTGAGTTTATCGAAGAGGGCCACAAAAAAGCACCGTTCAACGACTAGCCATAGAACGGTGCACAGAAGACGGGAGGGCTTTTACTGATGGCGGAACATTCCTTCGGGTTCAACGTGAAGTGCGTAATGATGCGTAACGCGCTGAGAGTGTTTGGGTCAAACGGACCGTCGAAAAGGGAACTTGTTATCCAGATCGAGAAGTTGGAGAAGCTAGCGAAGAAGTTCGAGAAGAAGTTTACTGCTGCTTTGGTTTTGTCAACTCCACGGGAAAAGTATCGCCAGAAGGAGGCTTCGGACCTGCATCGACTGACCCTCCAAGCTAAGCATGTCGATGAGTTGTTCGCAAGGATGATTGAGGAAGTCTTGCAAGCGAATTACCCGAACGAGATTCCAGTTAAGCGTAAAGCGTTCACTGCGCGAGCACGGAAGTTCACAGCGCAGTACAACAGGTTGATACAGGCAGATGCGAAGAAAATGATGGCGGAAGCGAAGACGAGCGCATTAGCGGAATTTTCCCGGTCAGAGCTATCAAGCGGAAAGGGTTGATAAAACAAACCTGCGCTCTACGCATTGAAGCCTAATATCCACCTGCCATTCCCCTGCTAATTGATCTACTAACATCTACTAAGATCGAGTTAAGCGCCGTCCATTGCGCTGTAAGTTGTTATAACTAGGTTTTGGCGTGTTTTCGAATCCCACTCTCTCCGCCAGTTTCAAAAATCACAGCCAAACATGCGGGTTCGGTGATCCGGTTACTATTTTTTCCGGGTTGCGGTTACTAAATCGTGAAACTCCCACTCCGACGCGGTATTGAAGAGTATGGAGATTTCATGGCAAACCGTGCTGTAACCCTATACCTTCGAATCAAAACCCCTGAGGGCAAGAAGCCCTACTGCAAGCCTGTCTTCCTCGCTAAAGGGCGTCTGAAGCCCCTCTACGCCTTCGTTGATGGCGAACCTGAGCATCGCCCGGAGGGCGTCTACTACATGCGCTTTGGTGCCGACAGCGGCAAGCAACAGATGGTGCCGCTGGGGAACGATCCCTATTTGGCGCTCGACAAAGTCGCCGAAAAAGAGCGTTGGCTGCGGGATCGGGAACGTGGCATGGTGACCCCTATAGCACCGCATCAGCCGAGCATCGTAAGGCTTCAGCAAATCGGTCGCCGCGCCCACATCACTCATCCTCGGATCGAGCCAGAGGTCGTAGTTGTCGGGCTCAAGGATCACTGGCATTCGGTCATGGACAGGTGAGGTCACAGCATTTGGCGCGGTGGTTAGGATCGAACAGGTCCTGATCCAATTGCCACTAGGGTCTTTCCAGCGATCCCACAGACCTGCGAACGCGAATAACTCCCCATCGTTAACTTCAAAGCAGTAGGGCTGCTTGGATTTTCCCGTCCGCGACCACTCGTAGAACCCGTCTGCTGGAATCAGACACCGACGAAGTCGCAGAGGATCGCGGAAGGCAGGCTTCGTGGCGGCTGTCTCCGACCGTGCGTTGATCGTGCTCGTCGCGACGGACGGGTCCTTTGCCCAATGTGCAATCAGGCCCCACTTCATGAGCGAAAGCTGCCGGACTGGTTCCTTTGGATGTTGGCGGATAACCGGAACAGCTAGGGTGGGTGCAATATTGAAGCAAGGCGACCATTCCTCGTCCCACGGACCGCAGTCGAAGTGCTCCTCGATTAGCTGCTTCCGCCGCGAGAGTCGGTAGCGACCGCACATTAGGAGATTATGGCAGATGGAATCAAATGTCCGACACGGACTTTAGTCTGATCCGAAACGGCTTTTCAAGAACGACCTCCTGCGGAGTCGGAAAACAATTCTACGATTTCTCTCCCTTTCGGAGTGATGGACCATCGATGAATCTTCGCTCCGTTTTCCTTTTTCATTTCCTTCTTAGCGACGAGATTCTTTTCCCTAAGCCTCTCCACGATCTGGCTCACTTCGGCATGGGTCATGCCTGTTTGCTTGGCAAGACTGGTGCGAGTGCGGAGAGCCTTTTCGCCCTTGGCTAGTGCTTGAAGAACTTCATATTCCTGATCGTTTAGGTTTGGCAAAGGGGCTTTAGTTTCGGCTTCACCCGTTTCAGATTCGGCCTCCGTTTCCTTCTCGATGATAGGCTCGACGGCAGATTCAATTAATGAATGCCTTTGAAGATACTGCACCTACCAGACAAAAACCAAAGAACACCAAAATATTCTTCGATAGATCATCTGGTTTCTTACGAATGTCGTCCAGAATACTGCTAGAAATCGTATTTAAGAAGAGCGGCACCAAAAACGCCGCGCCGATCCCCAACGCGATGCTTTTCGACAAGCTGCTCTCCTCCGGCTCGGTTCGGCGAGTTAGATAGAAGTTGAGGAGTCCTCCGAGAACGCCAGCGAAAATAATCGCCACTGCTAATATCTCAAATAGACGTGGTTGGGTCATGGAAACTTGAGCGGGGTCCATTTTGTGTCGTGTTCTCCAATCCGGGATGGCAGATATGATAGTGCAGTGCGGCTACCCTGTACGCTCGGAACCATCCATCGCCCTCCCTAAGGCCCAAAAGCAATCTAGTTTCGACGGGCCTCCTGACGTGTTTGTCCCGCATCTAGCCGTCTTTGAGCTAAATCCATAAACTCAGAATGAAGAACCTCTCCACGGAAGTTCTTTCTCAACTCATTATCCCAAAGCGGGGCGAGCCCGAACTGGCACTGCTTACCACGACTGCTTCGGGTCTCCTCAAACATACAACGCGCTGTGACGCTGTTCGTAGGAATTTGGCTCCGCGTCAGGAGGTCCTTCCACAATTCTTCTGCGGCTGCCTTCGAAAGGCATCGGACGGAGGGGTGTGAAGGTGTGCTCATGTATGTATATACAATTGAGAGCTTGAAAAACGAAAAAGAAAACGGAAATATTGTTGGCATTTCAATTGCGCCGGGTCAGGTCGGAAATGACTCCACGCACCGACACTTCCACCTTCGGAAAGGTACGAACGCAAAAGCGGATCGGCTCGATGGCTGGCGGGGCGGTCCGTTTGACCCCTGCCGTGCTTATGTTGGATATTGAGACGCATGGACGTTGAACGCACCATTGACGAGATTGAGCAGCTACAGGAAATGTTCGAAGCGCCGGATATTAGGCCACTCAGCGCAAGCGACATCTCTGCTGCGAATCGAAGGCACGATGAAATGCTTGCGCACAGCCCTTGGTTTCGGCTCTGGCAACATTTTGGCGTCTGTTGCCGAGGGGAGGGCGAAGGTGGGCCTCGGATTCAGAGCTAGTGCCGCCATGCTGACTTTCCCAGAACGCGAATGAATTAGGTGAATTCGTTTATTGATGAGGCGTGCAGTGGCCGAACGTAGGAAGGTAAAAGAGCTAAAGGCGAGTGCATCGTGGGTGACGGATGTCGAGAACTTTCGTGCGGACTTCGACGAAAACGACAAAGATTGGGTGGACACCAAGGTCCTTAAGAAGAAAATCGAAGAACACGTAAGGAAGAATCCCGATACTGGGCTTACGCTTGACCTTTTCAACGAAATCGTCACGTGGAAGCTCGAAAGGCAGGAAGATCGAACCCGTCATACCAGAGGTGAAAAGGTCACTGAGGAGTTCGTCCGGCTGATTACGACTTGTGCGTTTGCTCTAAGCCATTCGGATCGAAAGTCGCTGGTCAGAGGTCGCATTTGCGTTCTGCAAGGCATACCGGGAGTTGATATGGGAATTGCCAGCGCCATTACTGCGTTGAGGTTTCCAGATCAACATGGCGTCATTGACCCGGTTCTTTGGGAAGTCATCTACGGAGAAGAAAGGTCAGGATTCTCGTTGTCCGAATACCAAAAATATCTGGAGGACCTGCTGTCAACCGCAACAAAGCTTGGTTGGCCCGCTCAGGAAGTGGATTTCTTCACTTGGAAGATGGGTCTGGAGCGGAAGAAGAAAAAGTAGGAGTGACGCCTTGTGATCGTGCCGCTCAGTTCCAGACGGCGTCAGGAGCGATACAGAATTTGTGGTTACTATTGGTTACTTTTTTGGGGTATGATGGCTCGTTTTTCGAGCTGCTGCGGGCTTCGTCGAACTTCGTCGAGCTTCGCCGCAGACGTTTTCTAAATCACTGCGTCATCAGTGGGATGGATCGATTTTCGCAGTCTCGCTGTGAAATTTGAAGTTGCGCCGAGCAGAATCCCACTCTCTCCGCCAACAAGTCTTACGTGCAGAGAAAATCCGCCGCCCTTTCCCCCAAAATGCGCGAAACATGCCCGTTTTTCGCGACATTCGTTCGACAACATGGACTGGAGAGAACGGACTGCTCGGGATCGAATAGCGTCAACGTGCTGGCTTTTCTCTGGATGGCAAATGCGCAGTGCGGTTTCAAGGATCGCATAAGGCGAATGCAATGCGATCAAAATCCCGGGCTTCGGGCATCGCGAGTTGACTTTTGCCAGCAGGTCGGGCATTGGTTCGAAGCTTCCTATAAGCCCGTTTCTGGATAACTTCCGGGTTGCCGACTACCCGCTCGGAATCCATCGAGCGTGAAACCCAACGGCAGGAGTTCGACTCACTTTATGCCGGCTTCCAATGGTTGGTCCTTTGCTCCCCTAATCAAAAGCCACAAGATGATCGCTGGTTCGCCCAGCGTTAGCGGGATGTTCGCGATTCGGCCCACGAGATTCGCGTAACTCGGCAGAAGCAACGGCGTAAGACTATCCGCCAAGTAGCCGAAACACGCCGCGATCAGCAGTACGCCCAAGATGCGGGGAAGGAAACCCGACTTAAATGCGAGCAGCCCGAAGAAGAAAAGCCAAGGGCCAAAGATCGAGCCGATAACGTACCCGTAGCGATGCAAATCGAGGAACAGCATGGCCATGGCTTCGCGTTGCGGCTGGCCCAATACCGACAGGAAGTCCGCACCGCGCAAAAGTGTCAGGGCAGCGATCTCGTTTAGCACATTCACGCACATAACGGGAACGAAGGCCAGACCCAGAATCACCATCAGCGAAGCATACGTCTTGTTCACCCCGCCGAGTAATCGGTACAGAACCCATAGCAGGAAGATAAATTCGACCGCACAGATCAGTTCGGAGACGATACCGAGGCGGAAAAGCCTCTCGGAAGCGAGGATGTTGTTGGCGGTTGCAGCCGCGTTACCAGATACGATCAGTCTGCTGGGGACATAGATGATGCCGAAGAAGCCGGTCACCCCGTTCACTAGGTACAGCAGGCCCGCGATCCTTGCTGTTTTCTTGGTTGAGTTCATACCTTCTCTCCTTGCTGATGACTCACGCCTAAGGTACGGTTCCTCGCTGCAACCCGCTCTACTATGTCACGTCCGGGGTCGATACAGGTTCCGTCATCATGTTGGCCATTTCAATTTCTCGGAAATTTCAACTCTCTTTCCCCACGCTTCTCACCCCCTAAACGTCACGAAGCCACGTGCCATCGGTATGAGCCAGAAGCAAACACCGGTTCCTCCCGTATGACGGGATACTCGGACACTCTCGGATTATGGAAGAGTAGCCGACCACCCGGCGATTTGACGCGTGCGCTCAAACAACGAGATGTCATAAACTTCGTATGTGCCGCCGATCGCTGTGAAGAACGAGCAGCGCCTATTCCTATTGTTGGCATTGTTGTTGTTGTTTCTGGTGGCCAGGATTCTTCAGCTTTTTGCAGGTAGGATCCCCAGCCTTCTTATTGTCACCTTCCACGTGATTCCCCCCGCGCTTTTCGCTGTGGTACATGGAGCGCGCATCTACCGTTCACGTGGCATCCTCATCTTCGCAACTCTATGCCTCGGGGTCGGAACCCTCTTTGAGAGCCTGAGTCTGCGAACCGGCTTTCCATTCGGTTATTACAGGTTCACCGATCTGATGGGGCCGAAGCTCTTCGATGTGCCGATTCTGCTTTCTCTAGCCTATGGGGGGATGGGTTATCTGTCGTGGGTTCTCGCCGTCGTAATCCTGGATTGCCAGAACGAACCGCTCTCGGGGAAGAAGATCGTCTTATTGCCGCTGGCGGCAAGCTTCGTCATGACGGCCTGGGACCTTTCCATGGACGCGGTCTGGGCAGACATGGTGTCCTCGGCTGCGGAGTAGCCTTCAAGATTATGCCGCAGTCAGTTTCTACGACCGAACGAAGCCTGGTGACGACGAGTTTCTGACTCTCGATGTCTCCGGCATTACTTTCGATCCGACGTGTTCACATTCGAAACAAAAGCACAATAACTTCGCCCCGACTATTAGCTTTTCGGAGAGGGTGAGCGCGTCGCGGTCAGGGGTATCGTAACTTTTTCTGCCGCGCTGAATCTGATTTGACATGCATAGGGATGTCTTTCTGCTGATGCTGCTCTTGGCGTGCATAGTCGCTACCAGTCCAGCTCAGGGAAACCTCAATCACCTGCGCGGGCAAACGTCGCCGTACCTGAAAAGGGCAGTTTCCCAACCCGTTGATTGGTACCCTTGGGGTCCGGAGGCCTTCACGCATGCCAGAGAACTGAATCGCCCGATTCTGCTGGATGTCGGCGCCGTGTGGTGTCCGTGGTGTAGCCTCATGGATCGCGATACCTACACAAACGTGGCGACGGCCGATTACATCAATCAGCACTTTGTTTCAATAAAGGTTGACTTCGATTCTGCTCCGGAGTTGGTGGCGCAATTGCAAAGAGCTCAAGCGCTGCTAAACCTGCCCGCGGGGCTGCCACTCCTATCTTTCATCACACCAGAGAGAAAGCTCTATTTTGGCGCGAGTTACCTGCCGGCCGAGCACAAGGCGGGCAAACCGTCGTTTCGAGAGGCAGCGGAAGAAGCACGGAACCGCTATGCCGAAAAGAGCAAGATCGAGGAAGAGTCGTTTCAATTGGAGGTTCCTAGGAAACCATGAAGATAATTATCCCGTTATTGTGGTTATTGCTTCTCTCAGCGGCTACTCTGTTTGCAATCGATAACTTGAAACTCAATTCGCACCTCGACTACGGCAGTGACAGCTTCGACGGTCCACTCATCACCGGATCGGATGCTCAGTCAGGGTTTGTTTCGGGCAAGACCAACTACGTCATCATGTACGGCGAAGGATGCTTTAACTCAAAGAGGCAAGCGCGTCGCACGGTTGAGCTGTACAACAAGTACCGTTCCCAGGTGCACTTTGTGGTCGTCGACCTTGACGTTCAGCGCTCGCCCGAACAGCAGGAACTGGTCAAGAAATACTACAAGGGCTATATCCCACATGTCGTCGTTTTGGACGCACACGGTGAAACCCTTTACAACCAATCCGGCGAAGTGGACTCCGCAGTCATTGAAGACCTCTTCAAGAGATCTGCCGGGCAGTGAGTGACGAGATCTTCGGAGGGAATCGATGGGCAAGGTCGTATACATTTCGAAGTCAACGATAGAACGCAAGCGCGGCCCGTTGCGTATCGCACATTTGCCAGGCGAGGCTCAGCCAGTCATCTATAGTGTGCATGGCGCGATCGCAGAGCACTATAAAGTTGACCCCGCAAAACTAAGCGAATCACACGCTGCTACGATTGACTACGTCATTTCGGCGACCGCCGGCTGAATGCTGGGCACTTTCGGAGGCGCGCTGGAAGCGCGTCAAATTGATGCCAGCGAAGGGAAGCTCAGCGCGGAAGTGACCGGCGAGGTGGAAGAGGAAGATGGAGTGCTGGTCATCCGTAGGATCCATGTAGCGATGCTCCTCAGGGAACCCACCTCCGAATAAGCACCCTTCGATGTAGGGCACGCTTATATCGGTAACCAAGGCCAAGAACTGGGGGAGAGGGGGGCATCAGTTCCGATGCGCACCCTTCGGCCCATTTGCAGAGTGATCCTTATTGCTCAGTGCATATTTCGCATTCAGTGTACTTTGGTTGTGCCCTTACCAAAGGAGCTTTTATCGGTGGCCCGCCCGCCCCCCTCCCGGAAACTCGCTGCATAATTTGCTCCAATACTCTGCGGACTTTACGTCATGCGGCAAAATGAAACGAAAAGAGGAGAAAATGATTAGATTTGAAAGCTCATGCAGACCGACAATGTTGATGGCGTTACTATTCGCCGCTTTGCTTGCAGGGGGCGCCATCGGAAGGGCTTTTGCTACTGCTGATACCTTTGCCCCCGGCACTCCTATCGGCGCAGCTACACAACCCACGGTGGTTTCGTCAACCCCAAGCAACGGGGACGCCATCGTACCGACCAGCACAAATAATAGTAGTAATGTCGTAACTGGCACCCAAGTGACCGCAACCTTTACGCAACCGATGGACGCGGCAACCGTAAATTTACTTACGTTCACGGTCAAGGAGACGACCGGAAACAACGTACCCGGTACCGTCGTGATGGATGAAACAAACACTGTTGCAACCTTTACTCCAACCTCGTCCGCTCTCAATCCGAATACCAGCTATACCGCCACAGTTATGATGGCAGCGAAGAACGCGGGGGGAGTTGCGATGGCGAACCCCATCGAATGGCGATTCACTACCGCCGCCGTCGTGTTTACTGGACAGACATCAGTGCCGCTTGGAACCGCAGGTAGATTTGCGATTCTAACCAAATCAGGAATCACAGATGTTTTCGCATCTACTATCAATGGCTCTGTTGGCGCTAGTCCAATAACCGGGGCGGCTATTCGTCTGACGTGTGCAGAGGTCAAGACGGGAATAATCTACTCCGTTAATGCGGCGGGTCCTCTTCCATGCAGGGTGACCGATCCCACCTTACTCACAAAGGCTGTGGGCGACATGGAAATCGCGTATACCGACGCTGCCGGACGTATATTGCCCGATTTTATTGATCTGGGAGCCGGAAAGATCGGCGGGCTAACGCTAGTTCCCGGCCTCTACAAATGGAATACAGGTGTTTTAATATCGACAAATGTCACGATCTCGGGTGGCTTAAACGATGTCTGGATATTTCAGATTGCGGGAACTCTTACTCAGGCCAACGCTACGAAAGTTATCCTGAAAGGCGGCGCAAGGGCCAAGAACATCTTCTGGCAGACTGCCAGTGGTGTGGCGATTGGAACGACTGCGCAATTTGAGGGAACCATACTGGGTAGAACAAAGATCGCCCTGAAGACGGGCGCATCGGCATACGGCAGACTGTTGGCACAGACTGCGGTCACTCTCCAACAGAATGCGGTTACCCGACCTACCCAGTAAGAACCAAAGAGCAACATGAGTGGACGATCCACCGCGTCGGTGTGGTAAGACATGCACGCCTCCCCCATTCTCCGTGCTGCTGTCGAACACTTTTTCAAAAGACTGTCCGCGAAACCTTCTCCAGCCCAATGTCGCAAATGTAGCTCTCAACTGATGCAGTTGGACACTACCTTTTTCTCTTCAGGCGGAAAAATCTGGACTGGTGCTTTGCCTGTCTGCCCTAGGTGCGATCTGAAGGACGATACGGCGCGGTTCATTCCTTCGACCCCTGTGGAGCACGTAAAGTTGACGTTGCACGGCTTCACCTTCAGCAGTGCTAGAGCGACGGGAAAAGCCGAGCGCAAGGCTGCTTAAACAGACAACCATCACGGCCGTTGCGTCTTTTGCGTTGCTAGGATTCGTTGTCGTCGGCTCGTTGGTGGAGCTTGTTTCGTTCGTCGACAACTTCGGGAGAGCCGGTCGGCAAGAAAAACTTGTGCTTCTCTTCGGGAGTCATATCCCTGCCTATGATCTTCTTGAACCGAAGTAGCACTTCTTCTGGCGCCAGAGGTTCTTCCATTGTCGAGTGCCAAAGCCATGTGACGGTCGGAATCTCAAGCCGCTCGGACTTAATTTGACTGTCCGCGAATGCACATCGCCCATAACAGGTCTGGATCTCAGCGGCGTCCTGCCGAGGACTTCCGAAAGACGAAATCGCTCAAAGGTCAATGTGGTGTCTGAACGAATCGCGCATAAACCTCGTACCGGTTGCCGGCTATCCTTCTTTGTGCCGTCCGCAGCGGCATACTACCAGCGTAACCCTACAACGACGGCTTGCAAATAAATAGCGCACTTATCGCCAGCTTTCTGCAAAGTCGGCCCATGTCCGTCGCCAAAGCAGTCCGCAGATGGCTCAAGTGGTCCTTCGTTCGATTCGCGAGAGTTGGAGGAGTGAGCAATTGTGAACGGTTTCTCAAGGCCAGCATATTAACAATATGAATATGCACTTGCCAACCCACTCGACTCGTCAGGGCAAGACCGTTCTTTGCATCGACGACAACGAAGATGTACTTGAGTGCGAGAGGGCATTCCTCGAAAGTTTTGGGTATACCGTTCTGATAGCACCCAGCGGCAATAAGGCCCTAGAACTTGCTTCCATCCATTCAGTTGACGTTGTCGTCGTGGACTGTGTCATGCCAGAAATGAACGGACACGAAGAGGCCTCGGTGTGACCGCCGTCACAGGTGACGGTGATCCGTTTCACAGCAGGGCATGGTCGACAAGGCTTATTAAGTAGATAGATACCGCAGTCCGATGCGGCCTGCGGAATTTCCGAAATGGAGACACTTGGATGAAAACAATTAGGCGAGCGGGTCCTGTGGCTATTTTCTTCAGTGCACTCTTCGTTGCCAGCCTTGCGCAAGCAGGGGAGGTGAAGGGAAAGATTTCGGCGGCAGGATTGAAGTCAGCCGAAAACATTGCGGTCTACATTGATGCCATTCCGGGCAAGAAATTCGATCGTCCCGTGGAGCATGTGTCAGTTGACCAGCGGAACTCGGCGTTCGTACCTCATGCCATAGTTATCTTGCGGGGAACTACCGTGGATTTTCTGAACAGCGACCAGGTGGCTCACAACGTTTATTGGCCATCGATCAACGGTGACAAGAAACTCCGGCATAGTTTGACTATTGTGTCGCCAGGCCAAAAGAAGTCGTTCCAATTCGACGACGTCGGTGCGGCGCAGATGCTCTGCAACCTCCACCTCGAAATGAGTGGCTACATCGTAGTCGTTCCCACACCATACTTCGCCCTGACCGGCAATGACGGTACTTTCACGATCAAGAATGTTCCGCCGGGCACGTACACTTTGAAAACGTGGAGCGAAGACGGCAAACCCACCACCCAGACGATCACAGCGGCGGATGCCACGACCAGCGTCGAGTTAACCGTGAAGAAGTAGGGAACTGGACGGAACGGCGCCAATGGAACCATCCACCAAATCGGTGAATCTCGACCTGTATCCCGACCGGCAGAGTCGAGTGGGTGTGCACCTATGCACGTCCCGTCTGCCACGGGCCGGGCGGTACTTCTCTATTACTCTGCAGAAGATCATCGATTGGCCGATGTCGCTTGAAGAGCTAGCCTCCTGCGTGGTGAAGCAGTGACAAAAAACTGCCTGTATCTGACAGCTCTCGTGGCGGTGTTCGCAGTTGCATCGTCGTCGTTTAGTCAGACGACTGGTCAAACGGCCAGGAGTACAGATAGTTCGGTAACAGCGGTGGAAGGCGAAAGCTGGATTAGTTTCCTCCACAGGCCATTCGGCGAAACCAGCATGGCCAAGACTTGGAGCTTAGGGCCAGCTCCGCCCCGTCCGGGAGAGGAAGCCTCTTCCTGGCAACTGGATCTATCGCCTGGTTATACTGCGCGAACCATCACGCTCCACGGTTCGGATCTATATCGCCTGAGTTGCCGAGGGTGTCACGGAGAGGCTGGTCGCGGCGCTCCTCCGGAAATAAATTCCATCATCGGCCCGGTCCAGGCGACCTCCGTCGCGGGTACCATGGAGCGAATGAAGAAGGCCGGGCGGGAAATGAGCCGGTCCGATGTAACCACCGTCGCAAAAGAATCCAAAGTTCTGTTGCTGCAGCGGCTCCACGCGGGGGGACAACACATGCCGCCACCCACGTTGAGCGAAGCCGAAATTCGCTCTCTGGTCCCATACCTCGAACAACTTTCCGAGGTACCGGGTGCCGAAAAGAATCAGATCGCAGTTAAGGAATCGCCTTACCGTGTTGGTGAGCACATCGTGAAATCCACCTGCCACATCTGCCACAGCGCGACGGGGCCGAACCCCGACGCTAAGCAAATCTTCGAAGGGGCAATTCCACCGCTCTCCACCCTCACGACGCGAGTGAACCTCCCGCTGTTCGTCCAAAAAGTTACCCACGGTGCCCCCATCGTCATGGGCACGCCCCCAGTGGCTTATAGAGGCAGAATGCCCGTCTTTGTCTACCTGAGCCAGGACGAAGCCGCCGAGGCCTACCAGTATCTGATTCTCTACCCGCCGCGCCCATAGGCGGTGAAAGACTGACGCTATTGAGGACACTCCCCAGGAAAATGTGCCGAGAAACGGCGGCGATTGACTTAAGAGATGACACAGGCGTGCGATCTAAAATGCATGCACTACCGAAATGGGGCGCGGTCAAAGCGTACGTCGGCTGGGAACGACTTTCGTGAGATGGAGGATTCGACCCGCTGCGGACAATCCCGGAGCCCCGAGGAGACCCGTGAGCCTTCAAGTAATTCGACGAGCATTGGGAACCACTGCCAAAATTAACTGTCGGACTCGGGTAACTCTGGCGAACTGGCGGGGGCCTTTGCAAAAGGGATTTTGTGCTCGAATACCCGCACTCGTTGCTCCTGCCTGAAACTGGCCCTTTGACAAGATTCAAAAGCAAAGAAAATGGTGTTTGGAATCACAGCGTGGTGTACGTCGAGTCACTGATTTCTGACTCATTATCACCTATTGTGACATTGTTTAATGATGTTGACTCGTAATCCGCTCCCAGGTGGGTCAGCTTGCGGGTCGCACCAATTCTCAAGAAGAAAAGGAGAACCATCATGTTTGCCCGCATTGTTGAATTTATTCCGAAGCTGGAACAGAAAGAAGAGTTTGTGAAGGTCGTCCGTAACGAGGTACTGCCGATCCTGAAAAAGCAAACGGGATTTCTGGAGGTCCTGCCGTTGTTCCCGGAGACCAAGACCGAAAAGATGATCACCATCACTCTCTGGGCCGAGAAGCGGGATGCCGAGCGCTATGAGCGCGAAATGTATCCTAAGGTGGAAGGGATCCTCAAGCCCTATCTGACTACTCCCGTCACCTTCAAGCACTACAACGTGGAAACCTCGGTTTGCCAGCACTTCGTGGGAGCCCTGACGGCCTGAAGCATAGGCCTGAAGGACCGGGCCGGAGCAGCACGGCTGCTCCGGCTTCTATTTTTGGGGCGCACTGGGCTCGAGGTCTGCCGACTTTACCACCGCTTCCATGTGGCTGCGCTTCCTCTCACACCAAGTGCCGCGATCACGATCACACGCCACCTGTTTTTGCTCGTTAACAGCTTTGCACCTATGGCTCGAACGGGTAGTATTTCCTCGCCGACTGCTCTGCTGCAGAGATCTCTGCCCAGGGGTGGTTACCGTCCGCGCATTAGAAAACTACACATTGCGAACGCAAGTTCGGATATCAGGAAGTGCGGTCTTTACAGGGTTCGCACTGGAGAAGTTCTGAACAGGTTTTCTAACGCCGCTCGGAGGTGGGAGTAAAACACTTCCTTCGAGTGGTCGCTAGCCCGGAAACCAAACGGGAACACCGGTCCAGAGGCGGGTTTCGAGGAAGTTGCCCTGATAGCTACCCAGAAGTTGGCATCTAGGAAGTAATCGTCATCGCCGGCGACGGACAACGCGGAAAAGATCGCACAAATGGAATCTCATCTTCTCCGGCCAGAATGCCGGAAGTTCGCCGAAAGCACGGGCAAGAATCTCTCGAGAATCTTGATTTATTTGCCTTTTTGCGGCACGCTGAGCGGAGAGACTTCTTAGTCTGGACTGCGCGCCCAAGCAAGTAGTCATCGCGCACCCAATGTCGGTCCCTTGCGAAGGCACGAAGGTGACCACTTTCAGCCACACTATCGTATGCCGTTCGCCTTAATGAGAGGACAAAAAAATGGACTGTTCTTAATCGCTCTAGCGGCCAGTCACTGCCCGTTGATTCTCTGGTTAAGTGCTGCATCGCCTGTAAGTTACGCAAACGTCGTGGGTTGCGGAATTCAAAACGGTAATGCGAGTTCGAATCACACTCCCTCCGCCAACAAGTCCTACGTGCAGAGAAAATCCGCCGCCCTTTCCCCCAAAATGCGCGAAACATGCCCGTTTTTCGCGATATTCGTTCGACAAGATGGACTGCAGAGAACGGACTGCTCGGCAGCGAAGGGGTCACTGTCCTCAGCTTTTCTCCGGAAGGCAAATGCGCAGTCCGGTTTCAAGGATCGCATAAGGCGAATGCAATGCGATCAAAATCCCGGGCTTCGGGCATCGCGAGTTGACTTTTGCCAGCAGGTCGGGCGTTGGTTCGAACCTTCCGAGAAGCCCGTTTCTGGATAGCATCCGGTTTGCCGACCATCCGTCCGGAACCTCTTGTGTGACACTTCTCAGAATTCCATTTCAGGACCTCACGCCCCTGCACGTGGCTCTGAAAAAAGCTTACGGCCGGAATTGACGCGTTTTACCAACGGCAACAGCTCCGGCATGTCGACTGCAACGTTCATTTGCCTCCAGGCCGCACTATTCGTTAAAGCCCGCGCGGAGTTTGAAACGTTGTATCTTTCCGGTGGCCGTTTTCGGAAGCTCGGGAAGAAATTCTATGCGATGCGGGCGCTTGAAGACAGGCAATCGGCTGAGCACAAATTCCTGGAGTTCACGGGCGAGTTCCGGCGTGCCCGCAGCACCGTTACGGGTCACGATGCAGGCGACCGGTTTGGGCAATTCGTCTTGGCCCTTGCGGAAGACCACCGCCGCTTCCTGCACGGCAGGATGGTCGATTAACGCGCGCTCAATCTCAATGGGGCTGACCCACACGCCGCTCACTTTCAGCATATCGTCGGCTCTTCCCGCGTACCAAAAATATCCGTCTTCATCTTGATAGTACTTGTCGCCAGTCCGGATCCAATGGCCCTCAATTGTGTCTTTGGTCTTTTCATGCTGGTTCCAATAGTAAGCACAGGTGGAGTCGGCCTTAACCAACAGATTGCCAATCTCACCCTGCACAACGAGGCGGTTGCTGTCGTCCACGATTCTGGTTTCGAAGCCGGGAATAATTTTTCCACTGGAGCCAGGGCGCACGGCGCCAGGCACATTGGAGATGATCATGTGCAGTGCTTCTGTGGAGCCGATAGCATCCAGGATCTCGACTTTGAAGCGCTCTTTGAAGCGATAAAAAACACTGGCCGGCAACGCCTCCCCGGCAGAAATCGCATGACGCAGACAAGAAAGGTCAAATTCCCTTCCCGCCTCTGCGGGGTGAGCGAGCAACTTGGTGTAGTTCGACGGAACGGAAAAAAATAACGTTGGCCGCTGGCGTTCGATGATCTCGAACACACTGTGAGGCCTGGGCGGCCCCGGCAACAGGATGCTGGTAGCGCCTACGGCCAGGGGAAAATAGAGTCCGTTGCCCAATCCGTAGGCGAAGAAAAGCTTGGCGACACTGAAGCAGCGATCTTTGTCTGTAATGTTCAGTATGCCTCTGGCATACCTTTCCGAACTCACCACCATGTCATGTTGCAGATGAACGCAAGCTTTCGGCGGCCCGGTGCTGCCAGAAGAATAGAGCCAAAAGGCAGCGTCATCCTTGCCGGTCGACTCTGGTTGGAGAACGCAGGAATTCTCTTGCAGCAGTTGTTTGAACGACAGGGTGCCTGGCCGAGGGTCGCCGTCGACAGCCTCGCTCTTCACAACCTCGCTCTCCACGACGATGACAGTTTCGAGATAGGGCAAGTGCTGTCTGGGAATCGCCTGAATGGCAGCCATCAATGAGTCACTCACAATCGCCACTCGGGCGCGTGAGTTGTTGAGCAGGTATTCGTAGTCCGCGGATTTCAGCAGTGTGTTTACGGGAACCGGGACGGCTCCGATTTTGATGGCGCCGAAGAAGCTGGCAGCAAACTCCGGCGAATCCAACAGGAGCAGGAACACCCGCTCCTCAACGCGTACACCTAACCTTCGCAGCCCGTTCCCAACCTGGTTCACACGCTCAAAAAGCTGGCGATAAGTAACCTGAACTTCTCCGCATTCGATGGCTACTTTATCGGCGCGGCCGTCTTTGATAAGGATATGGCGGTCTACGAAGTAGGAAGCGGCGTTGAATTCATCCGGAAGAAATATCGGAGCAACTGAACTCATAGCCTAATCACCTTCTACTCCCTGCTGCGATGGCACTCAACGACCATGAATTCGCTCCAGGCATTCCCGTCAGCCGACTTCTCGCCTCTCCAGGTGAAGTGCGTCTCGGAAACTTTCGTGTAAGTCGCGCGCGTATACGCGTGCGCGCTATCGACCGGGTCGATCTCTTTGAAGGCATAGATCATTGATTGGCCATCAGACCTGACCTCGCCAAGCTCCGATGGTGCGAGGTTCATCCATGTTCCCGTCAGCGCGTTCAACCATTTAATGTTCCAGGTCTGTTTGATTGCGTCATACGCGCGTAGATTCAACCCGAGCACAATCAGCTTTCCGGACAGATCTGTCATCCGGTATTCGTCCGAGATCGCATAGCCGTCGAGTATGTAGCGGCCGCGCCACGTTCCCTTGAAAGGATGCCATTGTCCGTCGGCCATCTTCACTTTTGCTTCGAAGCTCCAATTTCCGATGAGAAACGCGAACTGGGAGAGTTCGGCGGGTGCATTGGGGTTGAGCTTGCCGTACTCCTGCTTGACCTGGTACATGGAACGATCCTCCGTTGCGGCGGCTCCCGGCCGCGTTGGTGCGATCAGCAGCAATAGTACGATGAGCGCGCCCACGAACTCCTTGGTCCGTATCATCACATCCCCCTCGCTGGACGTTGCTCGATGGCTCTTCCGCATCATTCGAGCGTGGACAACTTCAGAAGCCGATGAATCTTGCCACCAAATTAGGACACTACCAGAGTTTCCAGTTAGCCGACAAACCGGCCATCGAGTAAGCTATACTGCATTTCCCATTCACATCGAAGAGACTGCAATGAAGCGAATTATCCTCGCCGTCGTCCTCGTTGTTTCAATGCAGGGGGCTGCTCAGAGCAGTTCGGCTGCGACAGCTTCGTCCAATCCGAAGGTAAGGGCAATCACCGGATTCGTGCGGCTGGACCGGGCAACTTATCAAAATCAAATTGCTGATGCCCTGGTTGTGTTACGCAGAGTAAAGGCTGAATTTGAATCCCGCGGTTACGCTGTAGAAACTTTGCGTTTGACGACGCAACCACTGGGGGAACTAGTCGCCGGCCTGTCTGAGGAACAGGCGTTGGCCTTTCTTGCGCAGCTTGATGAACTTTCTGTAAAGGAGAATTTCCTGCCCAACGTTGGGCCGGGGATGCTGCGCGACACAGATGATCCTGCCGTGATGCACCTGCTCGAAAGAGCGCTCTCGACGCTACCGCACATCACGGCGAGTACCGTCATCGCCGACGAATCTGGAATTCATTGGAGAACAATCCGTCGCACCGCCGAACTGGTGAAGTATGTCAGCGAGCACAGTCCACGAAGCCAGGGAACTTTCAACTTTGCAGCTACGGCGATGCTGAAGCCGTTTGGTCCATTCTTTCCGGGTTCTTATCACACCGGCGCTGGCAGACAATTCGCCATCGGTTTTGAAGGAGCTAACGTCGTCCGCGACGTCTTTGCCAGAGATAGAGATAAAGACACGGGAAATCCCGAAGAGGCGCTTGCCGACCTCACCGCTGCCCTCACAAAACACGCAGCGGTGGCTGCGGCCGTGGGTAAGAAGGTTGCAGCGGAAACTGGGTGGGCCTATCTGGGGGTCGATCCGACTCCCGCACCTTTAGGGGATGTATCCATAGGGGCTGCCATCGAAGCTTTCACTGGCGCAAAGTTCGGCTCCAGCGGGACCCTCACTGCGGCCAGGATCATCACCGCCGCCGTAAAAGCTGTACCAGAGAAGCAAGTCGGCTACTCCGGATTGATGGTGCCTGTGATGGAGGACAGGATTTTGGCACAGCGGTGGGCCGAGTCCACTTACAACATAGACTCATTGCTTGCCTATTCCGCAGTTTGCGGTACAGGTTTGGATACGGTTCCTCTCCCGGGAAACATCACTGCGGAGCAGTTGGAACGCATTTTCGGCGACGTGGCCTCGCTGGCAACAAAATGGAACAAGCCCCTCTCGGCGCGACTTCAGCCTATTCAGGACAAAAAGCCGGGCGATCAGACCGATTTTCAGGATCCGTTTCTCTTCAACACCACCGTGCACCCTTTGCCGTAGTTGTTGCCGCTTCCTTTATGGGATTGCCGCATGCGGTGGGGCGCACTGATGGCGGACGGATGACGGGCTGACCGGAAGTTACATTTTCACGCTGTCACCCCAACTCCGACGACTTTGTCCCGAAGTCGGCTTCGAGGAAATCGCCATCAATCTCCTCCAAGCCCGTTTCTGGATAACTTCCGGGTTTGCCGACAATCCGGGAGTTGGTTGCGCCATCAGAATTCGTAACGCAGCGCGAATTGCATCACGCGCGGCTGGGTCAGCAGGCTGGTGTACGCTCCGAAATTGTTTGGCGACTGGGTAAGGGAAGTGAGCAGAGACGATCCCACACCCTGGGCGTTGAAGCGGGTGAGGTTCGGCACGTTAAACACTTCCCAACGAAATTCCAGCCTCTGGGTCTCGGCATAAGGCATCTTCCAGCGCTTGACCAGGCTCATGTCCAAACCCGCGAAGCCGTCGCCACGCAGGATATTGCGCGATCCGACCTGGCCCGGAAGAGGCAAAGTGAAATCGTTTTGCGCGGCAGCGGGATCGGCGAACACGTTCACACTGCCGTTTCCTTTAAAAGTGCCGATTTTCGGCTTAGACGTCATCTGAGTGATGGCGGTCAGGAACCAGTCTGTAGGCCAGCGCTGGCCACCATCCACGCTGAAGGGGAATCCGCTGGTCCAGCGGGCCACGCCGGAAAGCTGCCAGCCGCCGATAAAAGCGTCCACCACGCCGCTGTCATTGCTGGCGTAAGCGCGCCCTTTGCCAAAGGGCAGGTCGGCAATCCAGTTGAGGTTGAATTGGTGAGTGAGATCAAAATCGGAGGGGGCGCGGGCCAAGTTCGGGGAAAACGCATTGGCCAGCCGGCTGCCGACGAGGCCGATGTTGGTATAGCCATAGACGGAAAATCCGACGCGTGACGCCGCAGAAGTGATATCGATGGATTTCGAGTAGGTGTAGTTCAGGTCGAACTGAACCCCGTGGCTGAACTGCTTTTTCAGGTTCGCCTGCAGCGCGTGGTAGCTTGAGCTGCCGATCGAACTCCAGCCATACATCGAAATGGCCTGGTTGTTCAGGAACTGGCCGGAGTTATTGCCCAATAAGCCCTTCGGGCCATTGAAGAAGTATTGAGGCGTAGTGCCGCCGCATGCTGTCGTGTTGTCGCCGAGTCCGCCGTACAAATCGATGTCTGCCAGCCCGACAATCTCATCCCCGATCACCGAGAGGGCCGGATTGTAGTACAGGTCGAAAACAGATTGCACCAGTCCGTCCGTGGTATTGGCAGTGGCGGGAACAAGACAGGTGAACAGATCCTGATACTGCGTGGCACCGGGGCGAAGTTTGGGCAACATGTCCACCCAGTATTGCGAAGTTGGTCCCAGCTTCGCGGCGGTAACGCTGGCAATCTGGGCGGTCGTGGGAACGCCCTGATAATAGTTGGTAGGGTTGCCCCCGTTGTTGGCCAGTGCGAAAGACCTGGCCAGATTCGATAAGGCAGATGCGGCTTTGTAGTAGTCGATGCCGGTCTTCGGATCTACGATGTCCAGAGGCTGAGTCAAGTCGCGCTGGGTGAGGAGATCGCGGCCGAACCGGCCTACGTACGATAATTGCAGCGAGAATCGATTAGGCAGCTCGCGGCCGACGGAAAAATCGGCGGTATAAGCGTGAGGGGTCTTCATGGTGTTGTCGGTTCCCCACAAATTAGCCTGAGCGCTAATGGTTGGAGTTTGTGGCCAACTCGGCGGGGGAGGCGGCAGGAGGAATTGAACGCCGTTCAGGTTGGTTTGCGGGATATTGTGAATGCCCGTAATGCGGGGCAAGTCCTCCGCGCTGGTGACACCAAAAGTGCAACAAGTATTCTGAATGGTTGTGGTCAAGCCGGCGGCGCCGACCTGGTCGAAGCTGTTTAGCAGCGCGAAGCCCGCCCGGTCGTAGACGCGGCTGAAGCCGGCTCGGATCACGGTCTTGTCATTATCCCCGAATAGCTTCTTGAACAGACCGCCACTGGGACGCGGCGAGTAAGCGATCGAGATCCGGGGCGACCAATCTGTCTTTTCGAAAGGATAGAAACCTGGGCCACGGCCTAGATTGAATTCAATCGGCGGCTCTGCGCCGTATCCGATCCCCTGGTTCATGTTCTTCACGTTCTGGTTGAACTGGCTTCCCAGGCCGAATGTCGGGTAGGTTTGCAATCCGTTCGTCTCCCACGGCGGAGGAAAGAACGACCAGCGCAATCCGTAGGTCAGCGTGATGTTTGGTTTCATGCGCCAGGTATCCTGCGCGTAAAACTCGTACCAGTCGAGCCCGTAGCGGCGATTCACTGGCGCGCCTTGCGGCTGCGCGTTGCCATTTTTGTCCAGGTTGTAATTCGCGACTACGTCCGAGATCATGCCGTACAAGGCCAGCAGAGGACGGTCGTACTGGGTGGCGGTTGCAGGCTCCGGTCCACTAATGCCCGGGTGAGCGGTGGTGTTTGTCGGATCCAGTGTACTCGTGGTACCCGCGAAACCTATGGGCGAAGTCCAGTTCGTCGTGCCCAGTCCGAGCGTGTTGGAGTGCAGATAGCTTGTGCGGGGATCGCGGGCGATTCCAATTGCGCCGCCGAACTGGAAGGTGTGAGTCCCCTTGGTCCACGAAAGGTCGTCAACAAAGTTGTGCAGCGGCACCTGAAAATTGTGGCTGTAGGTAATGCCCTGATCCAGGCCTAGAAACTGGTTCCATTGCGCGTCGGTGTTGCCCACAATGCCAAAGCTCTGCCGGGTAAATCCCCAATGGAGGGAATTGGTGAGAGTAGGATTGAGAACCGCGAGGTAACCGACGACAAGGCCTTTGCTGTGATCAGCGGTGGTTTCCTCAGGAGCATTGCCTGGCAAAAAGGGAGCTCCGGGGTTGCGCAAGTCCTGCAGGGCCCCGCGCCAAAACAGAGTATGCCGGCCGTTGGCGGTGAGACGGTAATCGAGTCGCGCGATGAAGACATCGTTGTCAAGCTTGGTGGGCGCGCGGAAAACGTAGCCTGCATAATTCAGGCCATCACCCGCCGAAAGATCGTTGGTCACGGTGTTACCGTTACAAAAGGTCTGGTCCAGATAGCCCGTGTGACTTGGGTTGAGCATCGCTTGATCAATCCCGAAACCCTTCGGATCAAGGAGCTGAAGCTGTCCGGGGTTCCACGTCACGAGAGAGCCGCCCACAGCCACATAGCGGAAAATCCCCTGGCAGAGCTGTGGCGTAGGAATTACGCGCTCCGCCCGCTGCTGTTCGCGCTCGCGAGTCCCTTCATAGTTGGTAAAGAAAAACAGGCGATCCTTCTGAATCGGCCCGCCCACCGACGCACCAAAAATATTGCGGTTTAACTGCAGTGGCTTATTCGGCAGGCCAATATTCAACTCTGACTGCTTGACCAGATAGTCATTCGCGCTGGTGATCGTATTGCGCAGGTATTCATAGGCCGAGCCGTGAAGAGTATTTGTGCCGCCTTTTGTTACCAGCGCGACTTGTGCGCCCGAGCCCTGTCCCTGGTCGGCACCATAGTTGGTGGTCGTTACGCGGAATTCCTGAACGGAGTCCTGGGTCACGGGCAATACAGAGGTAAATGCGTAGCCATTCGACTGATCGTTTACATCCACTCCGTCCAGCGTGACGTTACTCTGGTCGCTGCGCGCTCCATTCACTGCACCATTGCGCGTGTCTTGATCCTGGTCCGCGATGCGATTGCCGGTGTAGGCTACTCCGGCTTGCAGACTCAGCAAATCGGGGACGTTTCGTCCTTCAAGCGGGATCTGGCGCACTTGCTTTTCGTCGAATGAATTGCCGACAGAAGCGTCGACCAGATTCAGGGCCGGGGCCTCAGACGTGACCGTCACGACTTCGGTGGTCGCGCCAACCTTTAGCTGAACGTTGGCGGTGGCCGGTGTATTCACCAGTAGCGCAAGACCTTTCTGTTCATAGCTGCGAAAGCCGGCGGCCGTTATGTGGAGGGTGTAGGTTCCGGGTGGGATAAGAAGGAACTGGTATTCTCCCTGTCCGCCGGTTGTGACAGTGCGTTCCGTTTTGGATTCTGCATTCGCGAGCGCAACGCTGGCCCCAACGATAGCGTTACCGGCAGGATCGGCGACCGTGCCGCGGACCGAGGTGGTGGCTTGTCCGACGGCGAGGCCGTTCAAGAGCATGCACGCGAAGAGAATCCGGGCCAGAGTCGAAAAGATTTGTGAAGACCACGAAGAGTGTGGAAGAACGACCAAAGCTCGGCGGGTGAACGCGGTGTTTCTCGGCATGTTTTTCCCTTCCCGACAGCAGTTGGTTTTTGGGTTACCCCTTCATGAAACGATCCCGTCTACACCTCGCAGTGTGCGGTTGTCAAGCGATGAGTCGGCGAACTTTGCAACTGCCCTGCCGAAGCTGGCGGTATGCCCGGGACATTTGATCGCCTAGAAAGAGTGATTGCCACATCACGCTGCGCTTCTCACGCCATTCGCTTGGATCGCGCGCCCGAATGACGGGCTACCCGGAAGTTGGGCCTCGGAACAAGCTTTGAACGACGGGGGGCCCGAACTCGGCTTGGGGGAGATCACGATTGATCTCCTCGAAGCCCGTTTCGGGCCACCTTCCGAGTAGCCCACAAACCTTGAACTGGGGGCTACGATTGGAGAGTTTAGAGAGATTTCAAAAACTCGATGATGGCCTCTTGGTCTTCCCTCTTCAGTTTTTCAAATTGCTGACTTACATGGCTTGCCTCGCCGCGGTGTCGCAGGATCGCGTCGCGAAGTGTCAGGGATGCGCCATCGTGCATCAATCGCGGACGCAAGCGGACTCCCCATAAAGGGGCGCTGCGTATTTTGTTCCGACTGCCCTCGAAGTCCTGTTTCGAAAGATATCCCGACATCATCTGGAAGACCCTGTTCCCATAGTGCTCCCGGGTCGCTTGCAGGATTCCATCGCCCGTACCAACGTCATGCATCAAGAAATCCCCATACGGATGAAATGTAATTGACCCAAGCGCGACCGGAATCGTAAATGTTCCGCCGTTGATCTTCGTTCCAGCGGGAGCAGTGGTCAAGGTTTCGACGTGGCAAGTCGCGCATCCAATCTTGCGAAACAAGGCGTTGCCCTTCGTTGCAACCGGGCCGTTTGCCAGTTGGGAATCCCGCGCTGGGGCTTTCGTAGCGCGAATAAACCGTGCGAAGTGATCAATGTCGGAGAGACCGTCCGTTCCCGGCGTGTCATTCGGCTCCGAAACAGCGTTGCACAACTTGGTTACCTCGTCCGGCTGAAGCCGGTTTGTGATGCCCATCTCATTGAGGTAAGCGTCGGCGGCGAATGACAGCAGGCTCGCGTGCTGGTCTTTCCAGCCGAACTTGCCTACGCTCATCTGTCCGGGCGCTTCTACGATCGGGACCTGGAGAACCTGTCCGCAGATTTTTCGATGCGAAGATTTGCATTGTTGCTCGGCAAGTTCGATCAGGGTTTGATCGGCAAGCGCCTCGACGAAGCCATCTCCCAACAGATTCAAAGAAAGGCGAAACGTCCGGATGGTCTCTGTCTCCGGAACTCGCTCTTGAATCTCATTATTAGGGAAAGCAGCGTTGGGACAAATTGCGCGATCGTTCACCAGAGACCGGCCGGAGATTACTTCGGCCCCGTGAGCGATCGGAATTTCCGGATTGCGGAAGTGTCCCTCTGGTCCCTGATGACCGACGCGTAATTCCGTGACTTGGGAGGCGGCACCCGAAACCGGACTCTGATGGCACTCGCGACAGGACTGCGCGTTATAGAGGGGTCCGAGGCCATCGCTCAACTGCTCGACTTCCTCGAATTTCGTTTGATCGGCCTGATGAGTGGCATCGTCGGCAACGCCGTTGCTTTTGTTGTCAAAACCGGTAGGCGCTTCCGTTGAACGGGAGGCTGAAGAGGCGAGGATAAGACTACTGAGGATAAGACACAGGACAGCCAAAGGGATCAAGAATCGCATGGCTCATTCCCCTTTTCTAGGATGGCCTCCCGACAGACGCTTGTATCGAGGATTTGTTCCACTCGGTCGGGACACAGACCAGTCTATCTTCCGCCGAAAAAGGTGAGCCCGTACCCGACCCGTGAAGACGAAGATTTGTTCATAAATACCACCTTTGCAGGTTTCTGTCCAAGGCGAAAAAATGCCGAGTATAGACGAAAACGACCGAGTCACGGACAAACCTGAAGTTGAGTCCAGACCAAATTCACAACTACGCGGTCGAGAAGTCGGCTTGTGGGAGATCACGATTGATCTCCTCGAAGCCCGTTTCTGGAAAGTTTCCGTACGGCCAACAACTCGTCCGGAGCCGGCCAAAGCGGGTACTGACTACTTCCCTGGAGAATTCTGAATCAACACCAGATCAGAAGGAGAATCTCCGCGCACCAGGGCCAGGCTCTTGCCATCGGGCGACCATTGATAAGAGTAGATTTTGAGGGAACCGAAGTTCGTCAACTGCCGGCCGTGGCCGCCGTCCAGGGGTTGCAGCCACAAATTGTCCACTCCCTTTTCACGGACAGGGTAGACGATCCCTTTGCCGTCGGGGCTGAAGCGGGGTTGCCCCTGATGCCGCGGGTCGTACTCGAACCTTCGCAGGACCTGGCCGGAATCAAGAGAAACCAGGGAGAGCGTTGGCCTCTGGGCTTTGAAATCGTAGGTGCCCAGCACAACGGTCTTTCCGTCGCGGGCAACGTCAAAACCGGCGTTGAATTCCGCAAACTCCTGTGTAACTCGTTCCGGCTGACCTCCGTTGATGGACACTTTCATATAGGCAGGAACGGTCATATCTAAATAGAAGACGGTTTTGCCATCCGGGGAGCACATCGGAAACATATCTCTCTTGCCCTCGGTGAGACGGTGCAATCCGGTGCCGTCCACTTCACTGCGCCAGATGTTCAACGAGAGGGTTTTTGACATCCCGCGCACGAAAACAAGGTGGCCGTCGCTGCAGCTGTTAGGCTGTAGCGCCGCAGACTCCTTTTCGGAAGCGATCTCCCCCTTGAGTTCGCCGTTCGGGCTGATCTCCCGAATGGATGACCCCTGATCGGTGAACAGATTGCCATCTCTCGCCCAGGCGACCACCGGCACGGGGTCTCCCGAAGTAACCTGCCTGGCGTCGGAGTAATCGGCCTTTAGGCCTGAACTCACATAAACGTCGCGCACCGACTGGCGCATGACGGTGGCAATGGTCGCGCCGTCGGCGGAGACACTCAAGTTGGCATAGTCATTCGTGTCGGCGGTAATCGGACGAAACTTGCCATCCGGATAACTGATCAGCCCAACCTGCTGCCGGCTGAAGGTTGTTTCCCTGCTTGAGAAAATTACTGCCAAGGCTCTTCCGTCGGGCAGCCAGGACAAGTTGGTTAGCAGTGTGTATGGCGGCCTGGATATCGTCCTCCGGGCACCGGTATCCGGATCAATCGAAATCAGTGCGCTTATGCTGTCTTCCGCCTGATCGAAGATCGTACCGACGATCGCCTTTCCATCCGGCGACCAGGCTGAATCCGACACCACATTGGCCGTCGGACCGGCGAAAATGCTCTTTTCGTTGCTGCCGTCGGCATTTGCGATGAGGAGATGGTACTTGCCAGGGTCGGGATCGTTGGCGCGTATGAAAGCGAAGCGCCGCCCGTCGGAAGAAAAACTTGGATTCGTGTCTATATCCTTGACCAGAAGTTGTTGAGTTCCACCCAGCACGGGGATGCGGTATAGATCGTACTCCTGAGACGCCGGACCGCTGACCGATTGGGTATGCGAAAAGTAAATGTGGCTGCCATCGGGAGAGAAGCGCAGGGCGGAGTAATGCACATGCCCTGGCGGAATGATCTGCACGTTGCTTTCGCTGGCCAGATGGCGCAGCCACAATGATTCATTACCCTCGCTATTCAGCACGTAGGCCAGGTAGTTTCCGTCGGGAGACATGGCCCCGAGCCGCGCATTGTGAGTGCCGTTGATCTTGGTGATCTTGATGCTCTGGAAAGGCTGGCTTCGGGCGAAAAATAAGCTGTATATGCCGAATGCAGCCGCGGCGATCAGTAGCAGCACGACGGCGACCATGACTCCAACGCCGGCTTTATGCTGGCGCGCGGCCGCGACCAGGGCCGAACCACTGGAGCCACGCTCGGCTCCTGCGACGGGCACGTTTGCACTCGAAACGCGAACGGCCCCGGAATCCTGAACCTGGAGCCTTCCCGATTCGGTGTCGCGCTTGAGCCGCTTGAGATCGCTTCTAAGTTCGGCCGCGGCTTGGTAGCGCAGTTCGCGATCCTTCTCCAGCAGCTTGCTGATGATGTCTTCCAGCTTGGGTGGTACTGTCGGATTCAAACGTATCGGCGGCAGCGGAGTTCGATTGAGGATACCGTCGAAGATGGTTGCCGAAGTTTCTCCCGGGAAAGGCAAGGCTCCTGTGGCCATCTCATACAGCACTGTCCCGAAGGAAAATAAATCGGTGCGGCCATCGAGGTCCTTACCCTTGGCCTGCTCCGGGGACATGTAAGCGATGGTGCCAACCGCCGCGCCGGGGCTTGTCAGAAGCTCATGGCTGTCGGCGATGGTGGCCGCTGTGGGCCCCACCGACTGCGCTTTCGGCAGGAGGGCTACTTTGGCCAGCCCAAAGTCCAGGATCTTGGCGTGCCCCCGTTTGGTGATAAAGATATTAGCGGGCTTAATATCGCGATGAACAATACCGCCGGTGTGCGCGGCGTCCAGCGCATCGGCCACCTCGATGGCTATCTCCAGCAGGGTCTCAGTCTCTAATGGTCGTCCCGCGATGCGGTGCCTGAGTGTGACGCCATCGAGAAACTCCATCACGATGAACGTCTGCCCATCCTGCTCGTTGATTTCATGAATTGTGCAAATGTTGGGATGGTTCAGAGCAGAAGCGGCCTTTGCTTCACGGCGAAAGCGGCTCAAGACTTGAGCATCTTTGGCCACTTCGTCGGGCAAAAACTTCAACGCAACAAAGCGATCGAGTTTGGTGTCCTCGGCTTTGAATACTAC
>Ga0210394_10000141_pt1 | contig 175097 bp, 197 predicted proteins | sample IncBWC12MmetaG_FD_160121 | JGI IMG/M metagenome (GOLD analysis project Ga0210394, IMG submission 160121) | Forest soil microbial communities from Barre Woods Harvard Forest LTER site, Petersham, Massachusetts, United States - Inc-BW-C-12-M | ecosystem: Environmental > Terrestrial > Soil >...
GTAGGTGCTGGACAGCAGCTGACAGTTTTTGTAGTGTAGACATTGAAAACGACCTTTCTGTTTTGGTTTTGCAACAAAAACTTTAGGTCGTTTTCTTTATTTCGTCAAAAAGTGAGTGTGGGTCAGGCTCGACAAAGAAGGCTTAATTAATATGTTAGATGGAAATGGTTGAATACATGTAATCGAATTGGAACCTGCTTGCTCGTGAGATTTACAGATGGAGATTACTTGTTGCGTAAGAATTCGGCTGCCGTCAAGCCAATATCCTTGCAGATTTGACGAAGCAATAACGGCGAGACATCCCGTCCACTGTGATCGGGAACAGTCGTGGCTCTGCCATCGGCATGTCGGAATTGTTGGTGTGAACCTTTCTGACGTACCATTTCAAAACCAAGCTTCTTGAGAATTTTGGTAATCTCTCTAGGCTTAAGAACCGGTAGCTCACCACCCATAGTTTAGACTGTAACTAATTGCGTACCGATAAAATGAGACTCAGGCTCTTGTTTCGAATCGTAATCCTCTAGGACGAGCTCAACTACTTCCTTTAAGTTCTGTCGTAACTCTTCTAGCGTTTCCGCCTGCGTGTGAGCTCCTGGCAAATCAGGAACATATGCCACGTAGTAACCGGTGGCAGTGTCTTGCTCAATAACAGCAGTATAGGGTTGGGTCGCTTTCATGGTACTCCTATTGTACATCCGTTGATCTTAATAAAAAAGTACGTGCAATCGGAATGGAACCTAATCAGAAGGGAGATATTGCGATGGAATGGCTAACCAGTCTAGCGTGCTTTCTTAAGTGCCGTTGGTTTCGGGGTACTCTTAGCCGGCAAAGTTTTGTCCATTGGGGTACTTTGAGATGACTTAACCAGAAATCTCCCACTCAAGTCAGAACGGTGACTATAACTTTTCTGCACATTCTGAGCGAACATTTCGCTTAAACTTAGGTTGTCTTTACTATTTTGTAGTGCCATTGATTATCTCCTCCAAATCCCTACTCAATTTGTCATCGATATTATTGTGCTGCGCTTTTGATTCATCAAATTTCTTAAACAACGCTTTCACTTTATTATCGCCTAATATATCTACTTTGTCATTAATAATTACCACATCTGACTTATCACCTACATTGGGGTCGTATTCTGCTTTTCGCTTAGCCTTGACCATGGCATGTAATAACTTAGCATGAACCATTGCCGGGTGGCACTCGCTCTCAATAAGAGAGAAGTTGGCATGGCTTGAGCCGCTACCAATAGTCGCGTAGCCAATTGGTGTCATGTCAACTACTGATGAATCTACGCCAATTACAAAAATTTGTGGGCCGTCACCATCTTTACCAGCTATGATGATCTCAATGCCTAGGTTATATTGGTCGATGGTTGTAATCACCGAATTAAGAAATCCTTGGTCAAAGTTCTTTTGTTGAGCGTTAAAAGTGTCTAAGTCCAAGTTAAATTTAGCTAAAACCTGGAGATTAATCTGCTGTATTAATTCTTCTGTAAGTGCCTTGTGAATCTTTTTTGTTATCGTTGGGATATCATCACCAGCTTGAATCATAGATAGGGCTCTATTGAGTACCTGGTTCGCATTCGTAATGTTACCCGCGAAAAGAGCCACAACCGAGTCGCTTAGCTTAACTATTTTCTTGTTCTCGCTAATATCAGAGACAGATGTAACACCTCGGTTTATGGTTAGCTTTTTGTCAGCAACAGCAATTATATTCTTTGACTCACATATACCGGCAACGCAAATAGTCATTGAATATATAATCACACGCAATACCTTAATGCTGCAAGCATGAGCAAAAAGATATTGAGCCAATTTAATAAAGCGCTGATTGAATCGCCCACATAAGACTCTAACCTGCTTTTATAAATCTATAGGGCTATATAAACTGTCCTCTTCGCCATAGAACCATGCCCATACTTGGTCGCCATAAGAGAAGTGCCACCACTCAGGCATACAGCTTGCCAAGCCAGCGTCGAGCATGACGGTAAGTAACATCAATCTATTATTCTTTTGCTTCTGGGTTAGGTCAGGATACCAAAGAAAGGAATCTTCGGTATCATCATTAAGTTTGCTTCCAAAATCCAGCAGCTGGTCAGTTGCAATATCTTTTACATCTATGTCAACTGCAGCTCCACAGACATGTGGTGGCAGTGTGAGGTCAGGGTCGCTGACGAATTCTCGCGCATGCTCTAAAGCTTCTTTATCTGAAGCACCTGGGTTGGCCTGTTTGTAGTCATCAGCACAGTCAATAAGTATTCTTCTTTGCACCTCAATGGGGCGATGGCCAGCCCTAATAACTAACCGGTACTTATCGTCAAGCGCACTAGCAGCAGTCTGCAATCTTGATGCAAGTTCAGAACGAATATATACACCTTTATATTCTGGATGGCTAGCAATGTAGCCTCTGTATCGCTGACCTTCCCAATCATCTTCAAGCATCCAGCAGGGCTCAACTAAAATCTTTTCACCGCTAACAATCTCTACTAACGGATCATCTTTGCCAACGGACTGATATTTTGAGAAGTCGATTCTTTCGTTACTACGTGATCGAGCTAGCTTTTCATCTAAATTCATAGCTTAATCATATCATTCCTACCTCTGTAATTACACCGAGGTGAGTTTTGGAACCTGCAAAAAATCATCACTTATTGATCAGTGGCAAACAAAAAAGACTTCCGAAGAAGTCTTGAGTATCACTTGGTTGCGGGGCCAGGACTCGAACCTGGGACCTCATGGTTATGAGCCATGCGAGCTGCCGCTGCTCCACCCCGCGATAATGGGTAATGCTCTTTCGCTTTCAGCTGATTGCTACAACGCGAACTTACTCGTGCAAGTATAACAAACAGAGGTACAAATGTCAATTGCCGCTGTTTTGGCGGTGCAGGAAAAAATTAACCCAGGCTTCAAAATTACGCTGGGCGACTGGCTGCTTGGAGGTGGGGGTATCAACTTGGCTAGTAGGCTTTGGTAGCGGTGTTGTATAGCTGAGCGCAACGGCTTTGGGAATGATAATTTCTTTCTCACCAGGAGCAGCCAGACCGAAGTTCTGACGTGCCGATAAGTCCAAGTATGTGTCGGTATCATAGTACTGATTTTCGAGCTTCAAATTGTTGTTATCGAGCTGCTGAACCTGAACTTGCTGGCCCAACACCGCAATCTGTTTCTGCAGCCCGTAATTTGTCTGGATGGCCTTTACGCCGCTCCAGCTAATAAGCAGCACAATCACTACAAACAGCATCAGCCCCGCAAACTTTGCATCACGAAACTGTCCGGCAAACCAGAGCACACGCTTTGCATATTTTTTTATTTTTTCTAGCATACTAACCACAATTATACAGGGATTCAATGCAATGTTGCTGTGGTGGGGGTGGATGGACTTGAACCATCGACCAATCAGTTATGAGCCGACTGCTCTAACCACTGAGCTACACCCCCATCATAGAAGCACCAACGGGTACAAGTATACCAGAGTGGCGGCTAGGTTCCAGGTGCTAGCCAGAAAGACTCAGCAAAATTACAAGTTTGACTGCTACTGTCTTATAAATTATGGAAACAACTACCATCCGAGTACCAAAGCCCCGTACTCCTCGTGCCGGCAAACTCGCAGCAACCATCGCTATCGCTCTTTTGATAGCTCTGGGCGGATTTTACAGTGGCGTACACTATCAAAAAGGTCGTCAAAAGAATACCGCAGCGACAAGTAACCAGTCAGCGACAGGAAGTGGTTTTGGTGGCGGCAATTTTGGTGGTGGCTTCCGGCGACAAGGCAATGCGAACCGTCTTATTGGCACCGTATCAGCCATAAGTAGTACCAGCATAACGGTGCAAAGTCGAACCGGCACCAGCAAAACACTAGCAATTACCAGCAGTACAACCATCACCAACAACGGCGCAACAGCATCGGCCAGCGACATTCAAACTGGTGACACCGTTTTTGTCACCATCGACAGCTCAAACACTGCAAACGCGGCCAGCATTGCACTTAATCCAAGCTTTGGTGGTGGCCAGGGCTCAAGTCTCAATACCACCCCGTCACAAGACCCCACAGATCCGAACTCACAAACAAACTAGTCACCGAAAGGCTGCACGAACTACTGGTTGGGTAGTAGACGGTGTCGGTTTTGCTGGTCTGCGTTTTGCTAGCCATGTACGCACACCAATGCCAATTGCTAAAAGCATGGCGGCAAGCAAGCCAAAGCGCATACCAAGATCGTGTGAAATGCTGGTGGCAAGATCACTGGCAACCGATGCAAATGCGTTAGAACTTGAGTCAAACTTAATGAGGTGATCAGCAACACCTGGGGCAAAGCCAAAAGAAAGCGCCAATAACACAAACAACACCCCGACACTAATTAGCACATCAGGCAATGCTGCATAGCGATGGCGTTCCCAAGAAACGAACAAAAGTAGCCCAGCAAGCACTATAGCACCTGCTATGGTGCCAAGTTTGATGTTTTTAAATGTCTGAGCAAAATCTTTCACCTTGGTATTGGCACCAAGCGTAATCGGTTTACTTAATGGGCTATTCGAATCAAGCGGTACACCGGCAGCTTGGACTGCAGGAGCCAGATCAGTCAGATCAATGACTGGTGCCGAACCTTTACCTTTGTAATAAGCCTGTAGCTGATCGAGCGCCGTGGTCGTCTTTTGCTGTAATAAGGCTGGTGTAAGAATGGTCTGTAGCTTCGCTTGAACTTGAGGATCGGCCGACCCAGACTTTTGGGCGATTTCTTTGGAAAGTGCCGTAGACAATCGCATATAGCTGTTAGTTTTGAGCAGCTGGCCTTCCAAATAATGACTATTTAATATCGTACCATCTAGTATCACCGTTAGCCCTGCACTAAAGATCAGTGAAACTAATAAACTTGCCAGTAATTTCGACAGCCAACCGAGAATCATGGCCTGATTATATACCAGGTAACCACTAATGCTAAAAACTGATTCTAACGTACGGGCGACGAACCATGAAAACAAGTTTGCGAATCCGACCCGAAGGTTTGATAAGGTGCGTGTGCTGGTGAACCACCGTCTTAACACGCGAAGCCGGTGCGCGAGCGTAGACATTGTAGCCCTTACTCTCATAGTCACTAATAAGCCGGACGAATTCCTGAGCTTGCTGCGGCGTTAAGTCGTGCAGTGTATCGGTATGCTGTTTGGGCAAAATTAACAGATGATCAGACACCTTCTGGCTGTCCCACATACTGTACGGAAAAATATTGTAGACGATTTTAAAATGATCCGTTTCACTAATAAACTGCGCATCGCCTGGTTTTATGTCACAAAATTCACAGACTCCAGCAGCGATTTTTTTGCGATGCTTGTCGTAGCTACGACTTTCTTTGCGTGAACGAGGTGCGGTCATCTGTTACCTCAAAGCTACGACTAGTTAGCATCCCGTTTCAGGAACAATAGCCAGGCAATCACCCAGCCACCAACGACATAGGCCAGCGCTACTAGGGCTGCGCGTTCGTGAGATATGTCGCCGTGATCAAGCACTGCATTTATTGCACTAAACGGTAAGTAGACTTGATTTTTCTTGATTAGCAAACCAATCAATTGCTCAATAGTCCCAGGAATCAGAAACAGCGCAGCAATCGCCCCGACTTGGATGCGAATAATGGTCGTCAAGATGAGTGCCAACATCGAAAACGCCCAACCAGCAAAAGCCACCCGCCACAACAAATTCCAGACAGGAAAGGTCTGTGCGACAAGCGTGTGGCCATGCGCCTGGAACCCAAGCTTCGCCAGTCCGGCAGATAAGAAGCCAAAACTTACGGACAGTATAATCGCAAAGATGCTCACCGTTATAATTTTGGCAAAAAACACTCGACTGCGACTTTTCGATGACGAAAGCGTATACAAAATGGTGTTATAGCGATATTCATGAGCCATAAGCAGCACACCAACCAACGCAAACAACGTAGTGAGCACGCTGATGGCAGAGGTCACCTCGCTGGCAAGTTCACCCGGCTTTAAAGCGTCGGACGGTGACGCTTTATATGCGGTTGCGTAAAAGGCAAAAAACACCTCAAGGGCCAGGGCAATCAGGATAATGATATATGTCGAACGAACAGTGAATAGCTTACGGAATTCGGCGCGAATTGTAGCTATCATGCGTTACCCCCTGGGTGTGACTTGTATTCTTCGCTACCAGCCGTTAATTCTAAGAAGGCTTCTTCGAGCGATGCGGCCTGTTTAGACAGTTCATATAACGGCACGCCAGCTTCAAAGGCAATTTTGCCAATTTCGTCGGTAGTTGCACCAAGAACCTTTAGTCCATTGACGTCCTTTTGGGCCGTAAGCTTTTTGACTTCGAGCAGACGTTCAAGCTGCGAGAGCTTTGGTGAGCGCACAAATATACCGGAGTGTGCGCTGCCCGATATAAGTTTGGCAATGGACGTATCGGCAATCAATTTCCCTTTGCCAATCACCACCACATTATCCGCCATCTGCGACACTTCGCTCAGCAAGTGTGATGATACAAAAACAGCATTGCCGTCATCGGCATAGTTTCTTAAAAATTCACGCAACCAAGCAATGCCTTCTGGGTCGAGCCCATTGGCTGGTTCATCGAGTAATAAATATTTGGGATTACCTAAGATCGCCGCCGCGATACCCAGACGCTGGCTCATACCCAAGCTAAACTTGCCCGGACCTTTTTTGGCCACATCTTTGAGCCCAACAATATCTAGCACTTCATTAACACGCGCCAGTGGAATACCCCCAGCATCTGCTAAAATCTTCAAATGATTTCGGGCCGAGCGCGTTGGATGAAAAGCTTTTGCCTCTAATAATATGCCGACGACTTTGGACGGTTGCGCGTATGCATGTAATTTCTGGCCATCAAATGTCGTACTACCAGTACCTGTATCTAGACCAAGCATCAAGCGCATGGTGGTTGACTTGCCGGCACCGTTGGGACCTAAAAATCCGGTAACTTTGCCCGTTTCGACCGTAAACGACAAATCATCAACAGCAAGTTTCTTGCGATAGCGCTTGCTAAGTTGTTGGGCCTGAATCATCTTCTATTATCATACGCTGTTGTGGCCAACATTTAAACCTCGGATGCAAGCAGGTGCAGTAGTTCATCGGTGTTTTTCGCCGCCATGAGCTGTTCGCGCATTTCCTTGGCACCATCAAAGCCATTAATATAGATCTTGCAAAACTTGTTGAGCACGTGCACTGGGTGTTCACCGTGTTGCCAGGTGTTAGCAAAAAGCTTAACATGTTTAGTATATAACTCGATCCTCTGCTGCTTGGACTGATCTTGCCAGGGGCTGTTTACGGCAAACAGAAAGGGATCATGAAAAATACCGCGCCCAACCATGATACCGTCGAGCCGATACTGGCTGGCAAGTTCAAGACCATGTGCATGACTGGTAACATCACCGTTACCAACTAGCAAGGTTTCTGGACTCAGTGCGTCGCGCAGTTCGCGAACTTTACCAATTTCGTCCCAGTGTGCCGGGACTTTACTCATTTCCCTTTTGGTTCTGCCGTGTATTGTTAGCATGTTAAGTTTAAATTGCAAGAGAAATTCGTGCCACGTTGGATCGATTTCGTGAAATCCAAGCCGAGTTTTAACACTCACCGGTAACACACCGGCCGCACCTTGCTGCGTTGCTTGGATAATTTCGGCGGCAAGTTCCCTATTGTTCATCAATGCGCTGCAGGCACCGTTTTGGACTTCGCCCTTTGCCGGACAGCCCATATTCAGATCAATTCCTGCAAATTCGCCAAACTCTCCAGACACAATTTGTTTGGATACTTCATAGAAATTCTCTGGCTTTAGGCCCCACAGTTGCGCGATAAGCGGTCGTTCTTTGTCTGTATTTTGTAGTTTTTTGAGTAGATGCGGTCGGCCAGGACTTTGCAAGCCATCAACATTCACAAACTCTGTAAAAAACAGATCCGGTGGTGCGCAGCTGGCGACAATCTGCCGGAACACCGTATCGGTCACATCGTCCATCGGTGCCATCACAAAGAATGGCTTGGGCAAATCGTTATAAAACATATTTTGTAATTATACGCCTACGCTGTTTGACTCAGCCGTTCTGCCGCTTGCCTTGCAACCAGAAAACGAGCCGTCGATTGGCCTTCTACCATTTGGCGTACGTGCCACTGTCTTCTTTCTTTTGCTTCTCGGCCTGCTCGACGTCTGGCAATCTCTTGGCCGCTTTGCAGTCCGTCAATTTCGTTTGCTCGCCTAAAGATAGCTGTCTCGTTCAATACACCAAAAAAACTCGCAAGCTCAGCTGAGTATTGCAAAGCCCACGCATCGTCAATGTCTGTTCCGTAGTCCCGTTGAAAACGATCAAGGCCAGAGTTATTGGGAACTGCCAGCAAGCGCCTGGTCCGCGTAATAGAATCACCAAAATCAACCAGCATAGCCGCATAATCTCGCTGCGAGCGATTACTCATGCCCCGTAGTGCTGCCGTATCAACGGTAATTAAACCGAGTCCGCCAAGTCCGCGGGCCAGGTCATGCTTGCGGTCATCTGCCTTGTACAGGTCTACAAATGGTACATATTCGCCAACTACACCAGGCACTAGCGTTAGAGTCTGGGTAGCGATCCGGCCAGTATTTTCTTCGTGCACCGATAATTCAGACGCCTCCACTAGGGATTCGTTGTACATTTCAGCCATTTCAGCAACAGCAAAAAAGTCTATTGGTAGGGATGCCTCAACTGCCGTCTTCACAATGCACTATTTATACCACAAAATGCTATATATAACAACCTGCCTGCCGGAAAGTTCCCCTACTCCCAGCGGAAGACGCGGAAGGCTATGGCATATACAATAACCAGCCAAACAGCCATAACCCCAAGCTGTGGTCCAAGATCGAGTAGTGATTTACCTTCGGTAGCGATCAGTCGTGCGCCATCAATAATTGGAGTCAACGGCATGAATGTTGTGATACCTTGCAGCCAATGTGGCATCAGGAAGCGCGGAAAGAATGTACCCGACAAGAACATCATCGGAAAGACGATGATATTACCAAGTGGCGCCGCTTGACGCTCATTTTTTGCCCAGCCACCAAGAGCCAAGCCGATACCCAAAATTACAATAATGCCAAACGCCAAAAATAGCGCAAGTTCAAAATAGTTACCAACGACTTTCAGATGGAATACGGTCATTGCGACAACGAACATAACCGCAATAGACATAAGTCCAGTAACGGCATTGCCAAACATATTCGCCAAAAAGTACTGCCAGACTCGTAGTGGCGTAGTGTGTAAACGACGCAAAATGCCCATTTTCTTCAGCTCTGGGAAGACGTTCATTGGCCCAAAGATACCAGCACCAAGGATAGAAAAGCCAAGCAACCCCGTAAAAGTATAGTCAAAGGCGCTCAGGCTACGTTCATTGTTCTGCTTAGAAATAACCGTAAACGGTGTGTCGCTTTTGACAAGCTTGGTATTGATACTCTGAAACTGAGCTTGCAGAACCGATACCAGTGTTTGTGCGGCTTGCTCATTGTTCTGCGTGTAGTGCACAATCGCCTGACCCGACGGATAGATACTGGCGTTGTTTACTTCACCGAAGCTGGGCGGTAATTCAATTGTTGCGTCCAATTCGCCGCGACCCATCTTTTCGTTGGCGTCTTTGAATGTCTTGACATCTTTATCAACTTTTAAGAGTTTCTGGCTGCTTGATTCTGACTGTTTCACAAATTGAGCTGCAAACTTGGAATGCGACTCGTTAATAATTGCCACACTGAGCGAAACACTCTTGCTGCCACTGTTAAGAGAGCCAAAGACAAACAGGAAAATCAGTGGGAATAAGAACGTAAAAAACAATGCCAGGCGATCACGGAACAGGCGACGCAAATTAACAATAAAGAAAACCCAAACTGTGAAGAATTTGCGATTCATGCGTGCAGTCCCTTTCCGGTCATATCAATAAATACATCTTCTAGGTTGGCCTGCTCGACGTGTTGATCTTTGCTAAAACCGCGGGCTAATAGGTCTTTGATAAGCTTTTTGGGTGTGTCGAGCGCAATGATTTTGCCGTTATCCATAATCGCGATACGGTCACAGAGTACCTCGGCCTCGTCCATGTAATGGGTGGTCAAAATGACACTAATACCCCGGTCACGAACTTCCTCGATGAGTTTCCAGAGGTTGCGTCGGGCCTGTGGGTCAAGACCGGTAGTTGGCTCGTCGAGAAAGAACACTTTTGGGCTATGAACCAGGGCAGCAACTATGCTAAAACGTTGTTTTTGGCCACCCGACAGGTTTTCGACGTAACTATCAGCTTTGTCGCCCAGGTTTACATCGTCCAGAAACTTTTTGGGATCTACCTTTTCGCCGTACGCTGCAGCAAACAACGTAATGAGTTCAGTTAACTTCGTCTTGTCCTGGAAGCCAGGTGATTGCGGCTGTACACCAATGATACTACGGATTTCATAGGGCTTCTCGGCAACATTAATGCCCGCAATGGTCGCAGTCCCACCGTCGATCGGTCTGAGCGTCTCGATCATTTCGAGTGTAGTGGTTTTACCGGCACCGTTGGGGCCCAAAATGCCGAACACTTCACCTTTTTGGACTTCGAACGATATACCGTCAACAACATTACGGTCGCCGTAGGTCTTTACAAGATTTTGTACTTTTAAGATGATCTCGGCCATTACAACCACCTTAGCAGACTTTTTTGGACAACGTCAATTAAATAAAAATGCTCGGATCAATATATGATCCGAGCATTTCATAAAAAGTTAACAAAAACTAGTTACTATGTCTCTGATTATTTGTTGCGCTTAACGGTTAGGAAGCCGTTGCGAGCATTTTCGTTAACGCCGAAGCCTTCTGGAAGTTCGGTGCCTTCTGGGCGCTCATCTTTGCTGAAGTAGTAAATGCGCTGTTCTTTACCACCGCGAAGTGTAACCAACTTTGAGTTAAGGTAGTAAGTTACGCCCTTCGAGTTTGTGTGACTGTATGGTGCTGCCATAATTTATAGATCTCCCTCTCTTAAAAACTTAATAGTATTCCTACCATACTCTGGTGGGTTTTTATTTGTCAACCCCTAGAAGACCCTTTGATTTACTCGATCAGCCGTAAGAATCTAGCCACTGAGCCCATATAAAAGCAATAATCGCTCATTCGTGTTTTATGGCTTGCACTTGTCAACAGCTTTGTATTACACTAGGGCTACGTAAGCATAAAGAGTATAAAGGTGGAGAATTATATGGATTTTCGTAGCGCCAACGCGCAGTCACAACCTGGTCATCAGCCACTACCTGTGAGCAATCCAGGTGGAACCGTTAAACCTAAGGGGAACGGGGGATCCGTCAACAAGCTTTTGCGCGGTGGAGCGCTCCTGTTCTTGTTTTCACTTACCATTCTCGCGGTAGCCGCAATTGGTATTATCGCAGTTAGCAAAAACGATAGTAATACACAGCAAAATAAGTTCGTGAATACTAGTGACTACCAGGCTGTCTTTTTGACAAACGGCCAGGTGTACTTTGGCAACATCACCGAACAAGGGACCGACTACATTCAATTGCAGAAGATCTTTTACTTAACACAGAACACAAGCACCGACAGCAAGGGTAATACTACCACCGACGGTAATTACACACTCGTAAAGTTAGGCTGTCAGCAAATTCATGATCCAATCGACCAGATGATCATCGAACGCAGTCAGGTTAGTTTCTGGGAGAACTTGAACTCAAGCGGCAAGGTTGTTGCAAGCATCAATCAGTTCAACAAGCAAAATCCAAAGGGTCCAGACTGTTCACAAGTGAGCAACCAGACTCAGGCAAGCAGCAGCTCAACTACTCCTCAGGGTAGCGGTACAACTACAACGCCAAGCACAACTACTAAGCAATAGCCTAGTCAGTACGCGATAGACTAAAAACGACCTCTACGGGGGTCGTTTTTAGTTACCCTTGGATTAATAAATTAGATCTCTCGCCCATAGCATTAACTCATGCAATGGCCTGCACATATATACAGAACACTAGGCTACGTTTACTTTGAACCAGCGACGAATCAGAAACAACACAACGCCAAGCACCGCACTCAATCCAGTAAATACCATGCTCCAGCCAGCAAGATCTGGCGACCAAGTTGGAGACGTGAAACCAAATTTATAAAGGCTGTCGGGTATGGTCTGCGGCTTTGTACCATGCGTGCTCACATAATCAGTAATACAAGGCACGCGTGGGCCGCCCGAAAAGCTACCAGGATAAAGCTGTTCGCAGTAGTGCTGGGCATCGGTATAAACCTGCGTATTCGCCGCGGAGACACGGTTACTTTCGGCAGTCACTAGCCGATCGTAGGTGTATTTGAGCTGAATAGGCGGGTAAACGGCATCGGCACCACTAGTCAAGTTGGTATTCATGTGGCCGTAGACATAGCTGCGCAGATTATTGAGCGCCTTGTTTATGTCCCCATTGTCTTTATCTGCCTGGTACACGGCGTTGCGTAATACGACCATATGCTGATAATTACCACGCAGGCTCGTCACAAAAATAAAACCAAAGAGTATGGCCACGGCAAAAAAATACCATGGCTTAAGTAACCGGAATTTCCGCCAGAAGTGATGCAACCGTCTTTTGTTCATATTTTTATTTTACGCTTATCTTCACCAGTGTAGCACACCCCGCAGGCGACGTTTTGAGCCTAGATACATGGGTGCATGATAGACTAGAAAGGTTATGCATATCTACTTCTCTGGGATTGGCGGCACAGGAATCGGGCCGTTAGCACTGATAGCAAAGCAAGCCGGCTATACGGTTTCTGGGTCGGACAAGCAAGATTCGCTGTATATTCAGTATCTAAAAAAGCACGGTGTTACCGATATTCACATCGGTCAAGACCATGATGCGATTGCCAATACTCACGGCAAAGAGCCGATTGACTGGTTCGTGTATACTTCTGCCTTGCCGCTCGAAAATCCGAACGCCCCAGAGCTACTGTTTTGCAAAGAACAAGACATAAAAATGAGCAAACGTGATGAACTGCTGAACGTCATTTTACAGGATAAAAAACTGAAGCTGATTGCGATTGCCGGCACCCACGGTAAAAGCACCACAACCGCCATGACTATCTGGCTGTTCAAACAATTACACATACCTATTAGCTATTCTGTTGGGGCAAAAATTCCGTTTGGGGACATGGGCGAATATGCTGATGATTCGGAATATTTTGTCTATGAGTGCGACGAATTTGATCGCAACTTTTTGGCATTCGAACCATACTTGAGCATTATTTCCGGAGTAAGTTGGGATCACCACGAAATCTTTCCCACGCGCGAAGAATACCAACAAGCGTTTCGTGACTTTATCGATCAAAGCCAACACGCACATCTTTGGGAAGAAGATGCGGAGTATTTGGGGTTAAAGCAAAACGAAAAACTAGTAATTTTGAACAGCCAAAACTCATCCATTCAAGCATTGGAAATTAAAGGCCTCTACCCTCGACTTGATGCCTGGCAAGCCATCCAGGCAGTTCATAGCGTGACGAAGCTGCCAATTGAGGATTTAATGGCTCACATAAACAAGTTCCCTGGTTTGCAGCGCCGTATGGAACAGATCATCCCTAACCTTTACAGCGACTACGCCCACACGCCCGAAAAGATTCGTGGCGGTTTAAGCGTGGCACTCGAAATGGCGGCCGAAAACAATCAGCCAGTCATCGTCGTGTATGAGCCATTAACCAACCGCCGCCAACATTTTATGATCAACGATTACAAAGATTGCTTTGCCGGTGCCGCCCAAGTTTACTGGCTCCCCAGCTATCTAGCCCGCGAAGACCCCAGCCAACGTATCATCCACCCAGAAGAACTAATTGTCCGCCTTGCCGACCCCACGCTCGCCGTCCCTGCCGAACGCGACGCAAGCCTCAAACGCACCATCCAATCTCACCTAGCCAAAGGCGACATGGTCGTCTGCATGGTTGGTGGCGGCGGCAACTCTCTGGACGAATGGCTACGCAAAGAATTCACCGATTAATTAACGATACCTGTCGTCTTTTATAATCTTGACCCACACACCATCAGGATCCTTGATAAAGAAATAGCTAACTTTGGTTCTACCAAATGTAATTTTAGTATTAGCATCGGCAAGTCCCTTATCCTTCATGTCCTGTAGGGCTGCCTCAATATCATCCGTTTGCAGTGCGATATGTTTAACCCCTATCTCTTCTAGGTTGTTTGCGCGCTCATAATTAACCGGCTCTTTGTCATTATTTTCCAAGTAAACAAAAATTTCCAGAAACGAACCACCCAGCTTTAGGTGAACAATACTCATTGAGCCATCATCCTCGTCATAACGATGGACTTGTTCATAGCCTAGCTGCTCATAAAACTTGAGCGAAGCATTCAAATTCCTTACTGATATGGCAGTATGGTGTGGCTTGTAGTTCACTTCTTGCCACCATTCCATGAAAGTTCGTATTTCTGGGCACCCGTATCATCGAATTTGCCGAAAATGTAGAAAGTTTTAACATTTATCTTATAGAACTGGTGGCCGTCTGAGCGTTTTGCTTCTTCTACTGCTTCCTCGCTTACGCCAAGCCTACTCTTAAGGCACTCAAAAGCTTTATCTTGAGCATCCCCTTCACCAAGGAGCTCTGCCTTACCTTCAAAATATAAGCCAACTACAGGATCGCCTAGTGCATATTTGTCGATTATGTCACCGGCCACGTTCGGATTCCCTACGATTTCCTGGCTGTGTCGCCTCGATTTGAGCGAACGAAAATAGAGGTTAAGATTTTCGTCGTAAGCAAAGTGTGCTTCGCAAACCCAGGGTTTGTTGTCTCTGACAGTTGCCAGCGACAGGTGAATCGTTTTATCAATATATTCCCGAACCAGCTTCTCGACGTCCATGGCTTTTACTATACTCCTCTAGCGGTTGTCGCCAGCGCCTTTTTGGACGCCGCGCTTTTGGCGGTCTGCTAGTTTAGTTAGGTTCTTTTGCATGATATCGTCGAACGATAAGCCCAAGCTGTCGGCCAGAATTGCGATGTACCAAACAACGTCACCAAGTTCTTTGCCAAGCTCTGTAATATCTTCGTCGGTTATGACGCCATCGCGGTAAGCAACGATTTTTTTCCATTTTTCGATGACTTCGCCGGCCTCACCAGCAACGCCCATGGCCCAAATGGTTTTGTCCATCAGCGGATCTGGGTTACTGATGGCGGTTTTGAGTGCCTGCTTTTGGTATTCGTCGAATGTCATGCAATTCCCCCAATTATTATTGTTCGCTTATTTTTACAGCACCCTGGCGAATAACCTCAATTGCGTCGTCAACAATGCGGATAATGGTTGATGGTTTATTGCCCGATAAATCACCGCCATCAACATAAAAATCTACTCGACCGTCAAAGTACTGTTTGGCTTTGGCTACCGTATGCGCAGGTTGTTTACCAGGGTGATTGGCACTGCTTGTTTGCAGTGGCCCCGTTTTTAGCAGCAATTCCTGCAATAGCGGATCGCTGGGAATGCGAAACGCCTGGCGGCCAGTGCCTTGATTGAGATAGCTGACGCCATGTGGAATTTCGATACTAATTGCACCCGGCCAAAACTGCTCAACGGCTTTAAGATAGCGCCTCTTTATGCCCAAATCCACCAACTGATCGATGTTAGCCGCAATAATCGTGCCCGGCTTGGATTCGCGCTGTTTCAGAGCGTACAGTCGCTGCACCGCCCGCTCATCGGCAGCCCTGGCAACAATCCCGTAGACTGTATCGGTTGGGATCACACCTACGGCACGGGCAATTTGCAGTTTTTTTGCAGCTTCTTCAAACATGCACTTATTGTACAGTACTTAATTTATGCAGAGAGATTATTTGGTCTGCATGTATGCAAAGACTGCTAGCGCAGCCAGACCAAGCACGATAACAACAGTTGCAATAATAGCCACCGTCACGCCATTGCCTGGTTGGCTCTGGTTTTTCGCCAGCTGAGGCTTTGCGTCTTTGACGTTTTCTCGGTTGATTTCTTCTTGGATCAATTTACCAGGAGAATTAGCGGCTGGTTTGGCTTGAGCTGGACGATCGACCGTCGACACTTCTTCTGGTTTCATGGCAGATTTTGGTTCGTTTGCAGGGTCAGCCAGTGGCTCCATGTCGGCACGTGGCGCCACCACGTCCATGACTGGTGCAACAAGCGGCGCAGCGAGGTTGGATACAGGTATAGTCGAAGTCGAAGTTGCAGTCGTTGGTTCTTCCATAATGCTTAAGATTATTCTAGCACAGCCAACGGATGGCAGCACTGCAAGTTGAGTTTAGCGTAGCCGATACATACCGCCTACTTGCACGATCATTTGCTCTTTTAGGAGATCATCAAGTACAGACTGGAGCCGCTCGTCTGCGATTTCATTGATGAGTTTTGATTCGGACAAAGATTGCTGGCTCAGCAGACGGATCACCTTGCCACGTATCTGCCGGCGTGAGCCAATAAACGACGACTGCTTCACATAGCTTTTGCTTAACTTGTTAAGGTTTCCATTGGCCTGTTTTAGGTACGTCCCGTAGTCCATGAGACTCCAAAACCAAATACGCGGATTCTGCATGTCTAGCGTTTGCGAAACGAGTTGTAAAATTTCGGTGTCTGGAATGTCTGTTTTGTCTTGGAAAAAATGATGAATATAGACCGTCCTGATGTTGGTTTCAATAAAAACAGCTGGCAGATTAAACGCGTAGGCCGTAATTGCGGCTGCAGTGTTTTTGCCTACACCTGGTAACGTAACAAGTTTAGTAATCTCGCTTGGCAGATGGCCGCCATGTTCGGACACTATAGCCTGCGCCGTCTGCCACAAAAATTTGGCGCGACGGTTGTAGCCAAGCCCACTCCACATAACCAAGACCTCACCCAGCGATGCGTTTGCAAGTGATTCGATCGATGGAAACGTTTTTAGGAATTCATGGTACTTTGGAATCACTCGGAGCACTTGCGTTTGTTGCAACATCAACTCACTGACGAGAATTTTGTAGGTGTCAAAGTGGCCATCCGGTTCAGGAATGCGCCAGGGTAAATCATGGCGGCCATATTCCTGATAATAGACCATAACCGTTTCTTGAAACCTTTTTATGTCAGCCAGTTTCAAGCCAGGCACCCTCGAATTGCATTATTATGAAGCATGCTACTAGTATACTAAGTATATAATGATTACTTCTATCGTACGGGATGTAAAACGCTTTGCTGTGCTTATCCCAGGTATTGTTATCGCTTACTTTTCGGTACGTGATATTTTTCCACTGGTCGACAAACGCCTACCCCTTAGTCTGGCCGTCCTTGTAACATACGTACTGGGCGCATACGTACTCATACCAGCACTGATCCGTGTTATACGAATCGCCTTACCAGCGCGTCACCTGCAGGCGTACTGCGTTACTCCTGACGGCTTTGCATCAGACCCTGTTAACGTTGGTATTGTTGGCGAAAAAGACGCATTGATTCGTGCCATGCAAGCAGCAGGTTGGCACGTGGCCGACAAACACTCCGCAAAAAATGTTGTCCATGAAATTGCCAGCACATTGTTCAACCATGCCTACGTCAACGCACCGATGAGTAGCCTCTATTTGTTTGGGCGACAACAAGACATTGGCTTCGAAATCCCCGTTGAGGGTGAACGCGGACATCGACACCATGTACGATTCTGGGCAACTACATATCAGCCCGGTGCCAAGTTTAACTTCGGCACGTTTGAATGGCATAAGCAACCAGCACGAGCCACCAGCAAGCACACACTGTGGGTTGGCGCCGCATCTCAGGATGTTGGCTTTGCGCTTATAAAGCACAACGCCCAGATGACACATATGATTCACCCAGACACCAACGCCGAGCGACAACTGATTATTGATGGTCTGCGAGCAGCAAAACTCGTGGCCAGTACTAAATCAATTCAGCTTAGAAAACCCTATCGACTGGTTAATCGTGCCTGGCGCGGCCAACTCCACAGCGACGGCAGGCTGTATATCGTGAAATTAAAATAGCAACCAGTACTTATTGATAATTCCAGAGCGCTACGCCGTTGGCGTCTGTAACGTCGACTATTTTTTTGGTTTCACCAGAATTAACAGTTGCACCGTAGTCAGCAGTCTCGGTAGACGAGTCTACACGATATACAAGCATCGTATTGCTCAACCAACGAATTGGGTAGCTTAGGCCGTCTTGGGTTGCCAAGACTGTTTCTTTTTGTGATGACTTATCATAAAGCACTAGTGTGTCCTTGCCGGCTCGGCTATCAACGTAGACGCTCTGCTTGCCATCTGGACTATCAATATACAATCGGCCCATGCCGTTATAGGTATCACTACTGAGTGCTGGTTTGCCGGTACCAAGCTTGCCAAGCTTGTATGTGTAGCGATTGGTAGGGCCAACCAGTAGCAGATCACCATAGTCGATACGAAATACACTGAGCACTTCACTAGTCAGTAAAACTTGTCTGCCTGCACCGTCGGGGTTAATTTTTATGAACTGCCCGGTACTGCCGCCAACGGCATAGTAGATTGCACCGCTTGCACTAAACACGTCGTTAAGATAATTTGCATGATCGAGCACAATGCTTTGCTTGGTTTTGTAGTTGTATGATATGAGCCGGTAACGGGACGAATCCGTTGTAGAGGTGCTTGACTTGATGGTAGCGTAGACCAAACGATCCCCAAACCAGTCGATGATTTTAAACTGGCTAGCGTAATCAACAACAGTTGTCGCACCGGTCTTTACCGTTATAAGTGTGAGCGTTTGCAGCGAAGCACCACTGGAATCTTTCTGGCTATCGCGCACCGAAACAAGCGCTGCTGCATCACCGGAACCATTTGGCACAAGTGTTAGCTGGTTCGTTTCATAACCCGTGCCGGGCAGTAGTAATTGCGAATTTTGACCATCGGCGTCGGCTTTGTAGACGTTATAGATGCCCGCTTGCTTGGAAACATACAGCTCTTGGGCACTTACAGCTGGCTGCGTTAGGGCTGGATTTGCCTCGGCTGCAACCGTTTTTGTCGGTGGCACCGTCTTATGTGACAAATGATCACGGACAAAATTAACACCTTTTGTACGAAGCGTTGGTTGGACAACCGGTATCGCAAGCAGCACGATAATCACCAAACCCATAAAAAGCCGGCGACTTGTAATAAGAGAACGAACTGGCTTGGCGTCCGATGCTTCGGTAATAGCCAGATCTTCGACGCCAGCAGACTCGTCAGCCACTCCAGCCAAGTTATCACCAGAGAGTGGCAATTTTTTGACTGGTGTAAGCGGCTCGGCACGTTTGAATGGCATAGGGCCATCGGGTGGACGATATCGTGGTGCTGCTTTGGGTACTTCTGGCGCCGTCTTTCTAACGGGTACTGTTGTGCTTTTTTCGGACGTTGCAACAATCGGCTCTGGATGTTCGATTGGTGGCGGAGGCGTCGCTTCCGGTTCTGCATCTGCTTGCTGCTCAGTAATCTTGATACTAACTTTTTTGGCATTCTTTTTAGGTAATGGCGGGGCAGATTTGGGTTTTTCGACTAGCTCTATCGCTTCAGCAACAGGTGCATCTTCGGCCTTTGGTTTGACAACAACTTGCTGCGACTCATCCGGCTGATTCACATCAAGCATTTTATCGATCCTAACCTCGATTTTATGCTCTTCTTCGGGCGTTAAGGACTCATCGGCAGCATCACCCAACACCGTAATTTTTTTACTCGCCATACTTCTTATCCTTAATCAAATCATACCAGAAAAAGAGGTTATAGCCCAGAAATGCACGGCCGCCAACTTCGTTGACTAGTTGCCGCCGTAGCCGCCGCCATATCCGCGGTACGTCAGCTGCGGTTTATAGTAATCAGTAACCTTAATAGCTTTTCCGCTGCCATCCGCCGGCATAATAAACAACTCACTCCCATTCTTAGAAACTAAGACGTAATTATCGGTGTACCAGCCGTACGGTGTGTCATCACTCAGTGAAGCAATTTGCTTTTGATTATTGGCGTCAGCGTCCCCAATAAAGAGTGCATTTTTGTTATCACGAACATCACTCCAGAAGGTTTGCTTGTCGGAAGGCGAAACTAGGAAGGTCGGATACAGTTTGTTGAACGTATCAGCAGTGACGGTTGTTTGTTGTGTCAATTTTGCATCTTGGTATTCATAGTAGGTATTTGGCGCATCGCTGGTTGCACCTGGCACGCTCACGTACACAGCGTGCGGTTCGTATGGAGCCAGCGCGACACTATAGTATTGACTGCCAGCCGGAATTGGAAAATCTTGGATGGATTTTTTATTGCTGCCATCTGGCTGAACACTCATCAGGCTAGCACTTTTGCCGTCCAAATGGTTTGGAAACTGGCCGGAATACCAGTTTTTTACATAGACAAGCTCATTGTCTAATATGTACACGCTGCTAAAACTGGTCGAGCCATAGTCAGACGCGCTAGTCCCCTCGCCTTGTGTTTGATCAATGTTAAAGAGCTTACCGCTTGGGGCGTCGTAGCTTTTAAGCACCAGGCCGCCCGACTGCCAGCTGTTGATGTCGCTGTGCGAAACCTCGTAGACGAACGTGTCGTTACTCCAGCCAACCAGAGTGAAGCTAGCCGTAGCGCTACCACTGTCGATATTTGTAACAGTATCGTCACTGGTATTAATCAGGTAGATGCCCGGCTGGCCGTTATCCCGTTTTGCGAGCAGTGCCAGATACTTCCAGTCACGTGAAGCCAGAAGTGACGTACTTGCCGGGTCTTCGTTACCCGTACCGGCAAGCACCGTTTGACGATTTGTGCCGTCTAGATTGGTCTTGATAACATCAATCTTGCCGCTTAAATTAGACAGGAAGTACAGCTTGCCAACAGGGGTTAATGTAAACTTGTTATCTGTCACCACCTGATCGGTAACCGTAATTGTTGCAGAGGCCGCATTATAGCCAGCAAGCTGCAAGTTCGCTTTCTGAGTGGTGGCGGTGGTTGGCAATACAATAATTGCCTTGCCGTCTTTGTCGGTCTTGGTATCTGTACCCAATACGGCGATGGCCACGTTTGGTAAGCCTTTGCCTGTTATCTTATCGGCAATCGTTACGGGAACTTGTCGGCCGGTTGCTACCAGATGAATTTGCAGTAGGTTGTTTGAACCTATCAACGAGACCATAACTTTGCTCGTGGTTGCCTTGTAGTATTTTTTCGAGACGGCAAGTTTTTGCGGGCCAACTGGCACTCGAAGTGTGGCCGTTCCAGCCGCATTAGTGATCGCGGTTTTGTCGGCGAGCACCAGGGTGACACCACTGATTGGCTTGCTGGTGGTTTTGTCGACAACATTGATACTAAAACTCTGTTTCAAAAATAATCCGAGCACCTTATATCGGCTAGCCGGCACACCCAACACCACTGCAATAATAACTAAAAGTGTCAGTGGCAATGTCCATTTTTTCTTTCTCCAGTAGCCCCGAAAGACATTTTTGATATGGCCAAACTTTTCCTTGTTAGCCTCTTCTGCAACCTTGGCGTTTTCTTCCCAGGCTTTTGTATCGACTTTACTTTTAGCTTCAGACGGCTCGGTGCTTTCTTGTGCACTTTCTTGCTCGGCTTTTACCACCTCCGGCTCTGCATCGGTTAGTTTTTTATCTTCTTCGGCGTCTTTGGTGTCTGCCATGGTGTAAGATTACCTATCCCCGTCTCTTAATATAAGCTTAAGAGAATTGTAACAAAAATAATCTCAGAAAAATACACCTGAACTGATGAACTGGGGCCGCGTATAATCTAGAGCATGAGTTTGATTGCCAGCCCAAAAGAATTAGAAAAAGCCGCTCGTCACCTGGCCGAAGTTGATGGCATCTTGGCACCTATAATTGCTGAACGTGGGTTGTGTACCATTGCTCCAAACAAGAATTACTACCAGGAATTGGTAGATAGTATCATTAGCCAACAACTCAGCGTGCATGCAGCGCGAGCAATCGAAGGCAGATTTCGTAACTTCTTTGGCGGTCACTTCCCGACTGCCAAAGAAATACTAACTACTAACGTTGAAACGTTGCGTGGGCTGGGGTTTTCCAGAGCAAAAGGTGCCTATGTGCTAGATCTGGCACAGCATATTGTCGACGGCAAAGTGAAATTTGACCATCTGGATGCGCTTTCCAACGAGGCAATTATCAAGGAACTGGTAGCCGTCAAAGGCATCGGCGAATGGACCGTGCACATGTTTCTGATGTTCTGCATGGGGCGATTGGACGTCCTGCCAGTTGGTGATTTGGGCATCCGCAACGGCGTCCGCAAGCTCTACAACTTCAAAGACGTACCCACGCCGCAGCAAGTTACCGAAATTGCTCAAAAATATAATTGGCAGCCTTATGAAAGTGTGGCCAGCTGGTATATTTGGCAGTCGCTCGACAACACGCCAGCGCTCTAAGATAAATTAGTCGATAACCAACGACTTCAGCATTGTCAAAAGTGGCGTGGAAAGACTCGTATCAGACCAGCTTGAAACCGGAATACTTATGGCAGTCCCGGCGGTTGTGCAGGTAGACTCGCTACATTTCAGAAAGCTCACATTTACTAACGGATCGGCCTTAACAACGTCACTTTGTGGTATGTATTGCCCTGCCTGATAGCCGTTATCGCCAGCAAGGTACAGTGCGTCTATACTTGTTGTGTCTCCCTTATAATTAACAAAACTAACGTAAGTTTCAGCCCGCTGATTGGGTGTTGGCTGCTTATAGCTAATCTTCTGCGACGCGATTGCAGCAACAGCAGTGTTAGCAGCGAACTGGGCGATGGTGGTTTGAGCCGCCTGAATTGTAAACACAATTTGGCCCGTCACAACTTGCTCAGTTGCATCTTTGAGCTGTAGCGGCGGCGATACAACCGTCAGCTTATCGGCATTATCAGTTAACTTCCAATCTTTGGGATAGTCAAAACCCAGGCTGTAATTAGTTGAATCGTAATGCTTGATAGCTGCGCTAATCTTGGTTACAGAACTGGGCTGCAAATTAGCTGGTTTTTCTTGAGCAGGAACAGGCTTTTTGGAGCCACTATGGGCAACAAGCATAAACACGCCGACCAAAATCGCCGCGAGCACAATCACGGCAAGCACCAGCTTCAACAAGCCACCGACAATACGCTTTGGATTAACGGGAGGTAAGTAATTCCCCTTATCCGCTATATTGATCGGGGCCGAAGTAGTATCGTGCTGATTGCCAGGCAAATCATCCATACCTCAAGTATACGCCGGTCTATTATTGTTGCACCTGAACAATCCGAAAATCCCTCATGTCAGCAAAATCACCACAAGTCCATCCGTCTTCAACGACCAGCTCGTCCCCAACATCGCGGATGTTATCCGCTAAGCAAGCATCTTTTTTATAATGGTGGCGACTTCTTGTGCGCATCCCCAAGACATCGTGTAACCCGCACCACCGTGACCATAATTATGAACAATACTCTTTCCCTCAACCGTCTCGAACTCAAGGCGAACTTCGTCCCTTGTTGGCCGTAAGCCAACCTTAACTTTAAGCTGTTCAACCTCGCTAAACACCGGCGAAAGTCGTTTTGCTTTTCGTAATATTTCTTCTGTATCGTTCAGGTCAGGATCCAGACTCCAATTGTTAGCTTGGGCAGTTCCTCCGAGAATAATGTCATCGTACCGAGGAATTATATAGGTTAGGCCATTATGTGCTTCGTCATCAGCAACAGCGTTTTTAAAGTCTCTCTTTTTGATGCTAATAACCTGGCCTCGTGTAGGATAAAGTCGGTTATCGTTACACAATTCACGCGCGCCCAATCCTGTACAATTTACAATTACGCGAAATGTTTCTGGTACTTCTTTGAAACTTCCGATTTCCCGTTGTTCTATCCGAATACTACGCTCTGCTAATTGGAATTGTAACCATGGTAGATACCTAGACGTATCCATTAGAACAAGGTCTGCATAGTATCCGTCCACATATCCATCTGGTAATTCAGTCTTATCAACACGCCCGAACGTCTCGACAGCCGGGCGCCACCATGGATCATCTTTTGGCTCATCAAAGTATTCAGTGAGCCTAACTGGCCGGACTCCGCTATCTAGATCTGATTTAACTGTATTTTCAAGGTACTCGCGGGTATATTTGCTCCAAACCAATACCTTGTCCCGAGGATTACATAGATAGGGCTCCCAAATGGCGGCCGCGGCAGCTGAATTCGTTTGCAGCGGTAGTTCTTTAGCCCAGATAGAGATATCATGCCCTTCACGCGCCAATACGAGGGCAGTTGTTAAACCTGATACTCCTGCGCCAATGACTAAAATTTTCATTTTAACAATTTAACTGTCGACAAAATTGCAAAGCTCTTGCCAGATCGCGTCAGCAATATCAATTTCATTATTATCTACAGCTTTTTGTGCTAATTCGTCACCACGTTCGCCGGGTAACATTACTTTTTGACCATCCAGAGGCTTTGCCGCCGTAACTGTTTGTACTAGTTCATCAGCCCCCTTAAGAAACGCTTCTTTCCCGACCAGTAGTCCTGGATCGATTGCTAGCACAAATGTCCCTGCGCCTTTTTCTTTGTTCAAGCCTATGTATGCAGCGTCTGTAAATGGCCCTCCAAGCAACTGCACCAGCAGTGATAAACCAAAGCCTTTATGGGCGGCAAAAGTACTAACCGAGCCATCGAGTGCTTTGGCAGCATCAGTTGTAGGATTACCATCGACATCAAAAGCTACACCTTCTGGTAATGGCTCACCTTTAAGCTTATATTCCATGACGCCAAAAAAGGCCATTGCCGCCGTAGCAGTATCAAAAACTACTGACCGTCCGCTCGTTGGAAAGGCATAGCTAAGAGGGTTCGTGCCAAGTTTTGCTTCTGCCGAACCGGTTGGAGCGACAAATGGGGGGGGTACCGACACAAACAAGAGCAATATAACCATTATCTGCAATCTGTCTCGCAAAATAACCAATCGCTCCAGATGAACTAAAAGTATGGTTCGACCCTACAATACCGACACCATGTTCAGCGGCCAAATCACAAGCAAGTTTAGCAGCCCTACTAGTGGCAACCATCGCATGACCACCCGATACCAGCGCACCACACTTGCTTTGTTTAATTAGTTTATACTCTTCAACATCTTGAGCTTTTGGCACACCGCCTGTGGCAATTTTTGTAATTCCTTGGTTGTTGCCCCGAAGTTGGGCATACAGCAGGACTTCGGAAATAGTTTCGCCATCCGGGCCCTCATAACCAAGTTTTTGAACCCCGTCCAAAACCTTTGCGTGTAAATCAGTTACCTTAACCTTCATGGTTGCCTCCTTCTTCTACAGCAATTGTAGCAGAAGTACCGTTACGGTACAGGCCCCGGGTAGAAGAGCTATAATAAAAGCATGAATAGCGTTGTTAGAGCAGTGGCTTGGAGCCAATTGTTTTTGTATGGTGGGCTTTTGTTGTGTGTGCTACTGAAGCCAGCGGGTCTCGCGGCCAATGATGGTATTAGCTACTTTGGTATTTTTCGGGTAACCTTTGTGCCCTACGCGATCGGGTTGTTGGGTTCGGCGTATTTTTGCCGGCAGACGGCGAATAACTTGCGCGGCAGCAATTTAGGACCAGTCCGGTTGGTCATGTCTGCAGTAGCAACACTAACGGTAATTATCGTCCTTACACCCTATGCCGCCGGCAGGTGGGTAGACGACACTCATACTACGTGCGGGTCAATTCTGTTCATACTACAGTTGCTCCTGAGCGGTTGGCTGATCGTGCGATTGCGCTACATTTGGTGGAGTATCGCACTCAGCCTAGCCGAACTTGCCGGCGGTATTTTATCGGCAATCTATCTTGGCCCACTGCATGGCTTCCTGTTTCAATCCCAAGTACTGTTCCAGCTGGCCTTTGGGACTTTACTTGTGCTAAGTTTGCGCGCGTTGCCCGTGCCGGCTAGCCAACATGTTTCATAAGCCAAGCGGCAATAGTCGGGATATCCAGGTGATCGACGGCCACTTGCACGGCAAAGTCTTCTAGATCCTTGGGGGTTGCGGTAAGTTTATCGCCATTACGAACTAGAAAAATAGCACACACTGTAACTGCGGTACGTTTGTTACCATCACTAAATGGGTGATCACCAATAATGTTTCGTAAGTAGACTGCTGCCTTTTCAAAAACATCTGGATATTGTTCTTGGCCAAACACCTCTTGGGCCGGCGCTTCAACCACCGATTTTAAACGATTCTCGTCACGAACACCGTGTGAGCCACCAAAGTCCGTAATAATCTGAAAGTGAAGGCGCAGAATCTCGCCAACAGCGATATATCGAGTCATTATCTGTCGGCTAGATTTTTAAGGGTTTCGCCATATTGCTCTACGAATGCATCGTATTCTTGCATGAGTTTCGCGTGTTTTTTATTTTTGATGGGTTCGATAGTGTACTTTACTTCATCACCCACTTCCAAACCAAGCTCACGAAGCTCACCTTTAGGGATCGTGATACCGGCACTAGAACCAATTCGAATGATTTTCTGTGTCATGATTAGATTATAACAAAATTATAATATTCACACAAGGATTTTCTTAGTACTAGACGCCCATTGCCCCGATAATCAGTGCCATAACCAAGACTGTTACTAATTCGTGACCAGCGTTTAAAAGTGTTAGTTTCTTACGGCGAAACTCAAACAAATCGTGTACTAGCAGGCGGGCTGCAGTGAAGCCAAGCCAAAGCCAGAAGGCCGTTTGGACTGTGTCGCTCAAAAAACTATTACCGTAAAACTTGTGAGCAATGAATGACACGTGCGCTAATACAAACGCCGTGAGTAGTGACGCAACAAATGTGAGGCCATAGGTTACACCCGCCTGGCTTCCACCCATCTTTTTATCCATTTTTACCCCTGTTAATTTCATCCAGGACCTACCAAACACTGCGGGCATATACCAGATAGATCCAACCACCATACTAGAAACTGCAGCTAGAAATACTGCCAGATAATTGACGTCAACGTTCATCGTAGAACACTCCTTATTTATAGTTTGGATTATGCGCGCGTTATAGGCCAAAAACAATCATGCCTCAATAATTTGTATTTGTGATAAAGTATGACCTACATATGGTAGAAACAGCACCTGGAAAAAGAGTAGCCAAAAAAACACCCCAGAGAAACGTGGTCGTATTTTCGTCATATACTGGCGAACCGTTTCATCAGCTACAACAGTCTGATAAAGACGAGATTATTGCCAATGTTAGCCGATCTAGCCGTAACCAGAGGGCAGTCTCCCTGGGGTTATTTGGAGCAAGCGCTGCAATAACAGTACTTGGACTACTTGGCGAACCCGCATCGCAACAGTCTACCTATTTTGCATGTGGTGGTGCCCTCTTTGCTGCTAGCACGGGTAGTCTATTAGTGCTACGACTGAAGGCAGACAACGCTGAATACGCCCAGGGAGCAATCCGTGCGCAAGAACAGTCAATCCAGCCGTATACGATATGTCAGACCCAGGTTGACGGCGAAGCCCCTGGTCCATTAAGTCCAACCGACATCTGGGTCAGTCGGGATGTACCTCTATTTCAGTCGAGCAATGTACCTGTTGCAGCCACCGATTGAGAGAGCCCTCTGCTAGCTCGCGCTTCTGCTAGTGCTATGCGGCGGTTACTATCGCTAGCTAAGGTGCAAGCCGGTTAATGTCCCTAGGAAATAGGATGGCTTCCTTAACGTTGGCAAGACCAATGGTTTTTTCGGTCAAGCGATCAATACCAAAGCCGAAGCCACCGTGGGCTGGCAAGCCGTGCTTGAAAGCACTGACATAAGCTGCAAAACCGGAAGCTTCGGGGTCAACGCCAGCAGCTTTCATTTGTGCAATAAGCACATCCGGGCGATGTTCGCGCTGCGGGACAGTAGAAATTTCGATGCCGCGGAACAATAAGTCAGCTGAACGAGCGGTGCCGTTTTCGCCCTTCATGTGGTAAAACTTCATTTTACTTTCCGGAAGCCCTGTTGCAAAGACAGCTTCACAGCCATCGTGCTTTTTGGCATAGGCACAGATCCATTTTTCTTCTTCGGGGGTGAGATCGATCTCTTTACTAGTGTCTTTGCCCGTTTCTTTCGTGAACATTTCGTGGATTGTGGCCATGGTGTAGTGCGGAAATTCTGGTTTTAAGACTAGTTCCGGTGCCTGCAAACTCTTCAGATCGTCGCCGTGTTCGGCATACACCCGAGTCAGTGTGTTATATACCAAATCTTGTAAGAAGTTCATAATGTCTTCGTGTCCATCAATGAATCCCATTTCAACATCCAGCATCGTCACTTCCGATACGTGACGCGTAGTAGCAGATAATTCTGCCCGAAAAGCAGGAGCGATTTCGAACACGCGCTCAAACACCCCAACCATCATCTGTTTATACAGTTGCGGGCTCTGGGCTAAGGTGGCTTCTTTGCCAAAATAATCGAGCTTAAAGACTTCGGCGCCACCTTCAGCCGCACCAGCAACAAGCTTCGGTGTGTTAATTTCGACAAATTCATTTTTGTACAAAAATTCGCGGATATAGCGCAGTAACTCACTCCGAATCTTGAAGATTTTTCCTTCTTGTAAGTTCCGCAGACCAATTGGCCGATAATCGAACAACGTGTCGAGATTTTCGGGTTTATGGCTAATAGGCTTATCGATTTCAATCGGTGATTCGGCCTCTACTGGCATCAAAACTTCCAAAGCTGCATCGTGCAACTCAGCGCCACCAGGAGCACGTGGTTCGGCAACGACTGTCCCAGTAACGGATAGTACTGTGCCCAATTGGAGACCGCGTAATTTTTCAACTTCATCTTTGTCTTTGACAACCAACTGCACCAAGCCACCACGGTCACGAATGTTTAAAAATGTTAGGCCGCCCAGCAGGCGCTTTTTGTGCAACCAGCCTTTCACGACGACTTTTTCACCGATGTGTTTTGTTAGTTCTGAACTTAATGTCCGCATATAAAATTCCTCTGCTAAAGATTAATGATTCGGCAATAATTGGCCGCAAATTGGCCTGGAAATGGGTCGCTGCAACAGCTCTAGCCAGCCTGCTAGTAGCTGCAGACCCCGGAATTTATATTTGACCGAACCGTTTTGACACTCATTTGAGATTATTCTACCACTTCTGGGGCCTCAGGGGTAGGTGTGGCTGGCTCTACTGGCTCAGTTTTTTCCTTTTTGTGCGCAAGGTGATCTTTTTTGGCGGCTGCGGCGGCAACCGCTCGCAAATCATCATAATTATCAAACTCATCAACAATTAGCTCACCGACAATCTGTTCAATGACATCTTCTATGGTAATAATTCCTACCAGCTCTTCGAAGCTATTAACCACCAAAAATAGGTGTTGCTTGGTTTTGATGAACGCTTGGAGTGTTTGGTAAAGTGTAAAATCTTCGTGCACATAACTCAGGCGTGGCTTCATAAGATCACGTACTTTGCCGGTTTTTTTGGTGTTTATCAGATCGTGTAAATATAAAATACCGACGATATTGTCACGCTTGCCTTCGAATACTGGGAAGCGACTGTGGCCACTTTTGTGCAATTCTTCCATCAGGATTGGTCCGATCGATTCCTCGACATTTACAAACACCACCACACGCTTGGGAATGAGAGCGTCAACTACCAGCTTGTCGCCAAAGGTCAGGGCATGCGTTAATAGATTGATTTCGCCAGCCGGAATACGATTATCGGCCTGCTGTTTTTGATTCTCTAACAGTTCGGCTAGGTCGGATTTTTGGTATAAACCAGTGTGAAACGTCACAGGCCGGTGTTTATGTACAAAGCTCGTGAACCGCGTAATCCAGGGGTGCAACTGCTCTAATAACCAAGCAAATACCGGTGCCGATCGACGGGCCGACCAAATACCAGCCTTCGTAAGGTGACCAGTAGGAATCCACACAAACCCGACCCAAATAATCAGCGCCACGAATATAACCGCCAACCACGCCGGCAAGCTGTGTGAAAACAACACCACGCTGGCGGCGAACGCCACACCAATCACAAACCACAGCAAAACCTGGAGACTAACACCGTAGGAAACAGGTTTATAGAGTAAGCTCGCCACGCTATCGCCACGCCTGGCCAATCTTTTTAACTCCTTAACTGGTACGTGCTGGTAGGTTTTGAGTAGCGCCAGGAAAACCAGTGCCAGTGCGGCACAGACAATGCCAAAGATAAATGAAATCATGCACTCATCTTACGGCCATATGGCTATTTTTAAAAGCGCGGCGACAGAGAACTATGTCTTCAGCTTGCAATGGTATACTACTATCCATAGAAGAGGAGAGATTTAAATACTATGAGTAAGCAGTTTTGGGCCGTCATTTTGGTCATCGTTGTCGCCTTAGGCGGCGTGTTCTTTGCAACCAGTCATAATAATACAGATTCGGGTAGCACCAGTAGCCAGCCAACAAATCACGTTGAAGGCTCCACAAGTACTGGTGTCAAGCTTGTTGAGTACGGTGATTACGAATGCCCGTATTGTGGTCAGTTTTACCCAATTGTTAAGCAGGTTGTCGCAACCAACAGCGACAAGATTCAATTCCAGTTCCGCAACTTGCCACTCAGCCAGATACACAAAAACGCCTTTGCTGGTGCGCGTGCTGCCGAAGCAGCAGGACTCCAGGGCAAGTTCTGGGAAATGCATGATGCACTGTATGACAACCAGGATCCAAACGGCGCCCAGGGCTGGGTTGCCAGTAACGATCCACTGGGTGAATACTTTGACGGATTCGCTACAAAACTTGGCCTGAACAAAGCACAGTTTGATACCGATTTTGCCAGCAGCAAAGTTAATAATCTGATCAATGCCGACCTAGACGCTTTCAAGAAGACCGGCGTAGACGAAGCAACCCCAACCTTCTTCCTGGACGGCAAACACATTACTCCAGGCTACAGTGCGGCCGACTTCCAGAAGTTGATTGATGCCGAAATCAAGGCCAAAGCAAAAACCACTACGCCATAAATTCTGCGAACGAACCAAAAGAGCCGCCAAAACCGACGGCTCTTTTGGTTGCAATAGAATACAAAACTAGTGCATAGCAACGGCTTTTTCAGCCTCCACACCTTGGGTGATTTTTGGTTGCTTCAGCAAAAGCGTTGCGATGATGGATGCACCAAGCATGAAGCCAGTTCCAACAAGAAAGGCCACGTGGAAACCATGGACTTCGGCAGTCAGTGATGCCAGCCTGGTTGGTGCAGCGTGCAGGTTTGTGATGTATCGCGCGGCGGCCGATGTCGACAAGCCAGTTAATATCGCTAGGCCAATGGCCCCACCAATCTGCTGCGAGGTATTGAGCAGCCCCGATGCAAGACCGGATTGCTTACCAGGTACACCGCTCGTTGCGGCGATGGTAATTGAAATAAACGTTGCACCCATGCCAAGACCCATCAAAATGAAACCCGGCAGAATGTCATGGATAAAGTTACCCCCAACCCGCACATGCGACAAGTAGAACAACGCGCCCGCAGTGAATAAGGGCGCCACCATTAAGATTGGTTTAAAGCCAATTTTCTTAACCAGCCTAGGCACATTCGTTGCTGCAATGGCGATCATAACCGGCAAAACCAAGAAGCTTAACCCAGTTTTTACTGGTGAATAGCCGAGTACGGTTTGTGTATACAGCGATACGAAAAAGAACGTCGAAAACAGGCCCGCTACGATTGGCATCATGGTCAGGTTAGCTGCAGTAACGTTGCGAATTCGGAAAATTTTAAACGGTACTAGCGGGTGTTCGACGCGTAGCTCGTTCCAGATAAAAAAGCCCATGAGCAGGATGCTTGCACCGAGATACGTTAGTGTACTGTGCGACGTCCAGCCATGACTTGGTGCCTCTACCAAGGCGTAGACCAACAACATGAGTGACGAAGTAATTGAAATAGCGCCGGGAAGGTCGAGTTCGTTGTGTGTTTCTTCGGATTCGTGTGCGGGCACCATGCGCCAGGTGGCAGCAACAACAGCAACGGCCACAGGCACATTTATAAAGAAGTTCCAGCGCCAGCCAAGGTATTGGGTAATAATACCGCCGAGCAATACGCCAGCGGCTGCACCACCAGATGCCACTGCACCCCAAACTGCTAGGGCGGTGTTGCGTTCGTGACCCTCTTTGTATGTGACCAGAACTATCGAAAGTGCCGCTGGCGACATCATCGCAGCTGCCAAACCTTGCGCAGCACGCAAACCTATGAGAATACCGCCCGTTGGAGCAAGCCCGTCAATCAGCGAAGCGATACCGAATATTGCGGTACCAATCATAAATAACTTGCGACGTCCAAACAGATCGGCCGCGCGGCCACCAAGCAGCAAAAAGCCACCGAATGCCAGGGTGTATGCCGTGACAATCCATTGCAAGCTTGATTGCTGCATATGAAATGCTTTTTGAATAGCAGGCAATGCCACGTTTACAATTGATACGTCTAGCACAACCATAAACTGGGCCAGCGCCAGAACGATAAGTATGAGCCAATGACTCCGGACCTTCTCTGCCATACTGTTCTCCTTGAATTCTTAGTAAATTTCGAGTATTATTTGAGTTACCAGATTATTGTAAAGCTCAATGATTGACAATGTCAAATATTAATTCAGAGAACCATGACCAAGCAGCCACTATCCGAACAATTCTATTTTGCACTCGTTGCATTCTTACTGCAAGCCAAGCAGCAAGTTGTGGCAATTAGTGGCGAGCTTGGTCTCACCAGTGTGCAAGCACTCACCCTTCTAATGGTCGATAGCATTACAGCACCTTCCATGAGTAGTCTTTGTAAGTTATATGACTGTGATGCCAGCAACATAACCGGCATTATTGACGGCCTCGAGCAAAAAGGCCTGGTATCGCGCCAGCCGCACCCAACCGATCGCCGCATAAAAATAATTCGCCTAGAACCAGCCGGCAAACAAATACAGACCAACATCATCCGTCACCTGGTCAAAAACAGCGACCACCTATTTGACGGCCTTAACCAAACCGAACTAGCTCAGTTCGCCAACTTAGTCCAAAAACTCCAAATCCCCAAAAAATAACTTAGTAGTGCAAAAATTCTTGCCACTTGGGACGTCGAACCTGTACTTCAACTCGAGTACCTTTCGAGTTCATAACTTTAATTTTTACTGACATAATAACCCCTATACCAAAGACGGTAGCATATTCAAATACTATCCTCAGTGGCTTTTTTATTTTTTAACTGTTTTTGTTCTCTCTTCGGGCGGCTCTCGCACTCCGCAGATTCAAGATAAGTGCAGTGTAACGGATACGGTTATGCTTTGTCAAGAAGAATTGTTGTCTCCGATTTTTCATTACATATTGTAAAAAGTAATGATTTTTGATATAGTAATGAATATGAATAAGCTCATCACTATCACAAGCAAGGGCCAGACGACGTTACCAATCATCATGCGCCGCAAGCTTGGTATTGATTCGGCTGGTGGAGTACTGCAGATTAATTTTGATGAGCGCAAGGGTGAGCTAGTCATTACAAAACCGGCCAGCATCACCGACCTGAGTGAACGAATAAGCAGTTTTATCAAGCCGGGCACAAAACCAGTACTTTCAGTTGATGACTACTACAAGACCAATCGGGAAATGAAAACTTAGATGGCCATTTCTTCTGGGTCACTCGATGCGAATGTGCTCCTGCGACTACTATTGAACGATGTGGCCGATCAACACCTAGAGGCGATGAGGCTACTTCAGAATGCTTCCGGGCAATTTGCCGTCGCAGATACTGCCATTATTGAGGTAGTGTTTGTGCTAGAGAGGAACTACAAGCTTACAAGATTACAGATATACGAAGCGGTGCAAGGGCTCATTGCGCTCGCACAAATAAACTGCAATCGAAATTTATTTGAAAAGGTTCTGCCTATTTTCACGGAGCATGCCGGACTGTCATTTGAAGATTGTTGTCTGGCTACCTATGCCGAACTTGAAGATGCAAATCCCTTATGGACTTTCGACAAGAAGCTTGCGAATCAAACTTCAAACACCCAGCTTGTGAGTGCCGACTTACTTCGGTAGCGAAACATAAAGCCAGTGGTGATTACTGTATTGGGCAACGCTTTTTAACAAACCCTTGGTTGATTGCCTGGTTTGCAATGCCTCGCGAACAGAGGTGGATGACACATCGGGCGCGTAACTATTAATAAGTGTCACGAGCGGTGCCTGCGGCCAGCTGGCAACCGTTTGCTTGATATCCTCAACTGCTTGGCCGTCTCGCCGGCCAATTACCAGCTCAGCCATCGCAAACAAGCGCTCAATGTGCGGCCAGGTACTCATGTGTAGTACCGCATCGGAACCAACCAAAAATACCAGCTGACTATCTGGGAACATTATTTCTAAATTTGGTAAGGTACGCTGCATGGAAAAACTGACATCGTCCAATTCTAGGACTTCAAAATTTGGATATGGGCGAACTGCGCGCTGCAACATGGCAACCCGATGGCCAAAGTGTTCAACCGTCTTCTTGTGACGTGGCCGCCGTTCCGGCAAGAAATACAGCCTATCGAGTTTTGCTGCCTGCACCGCTTGCAAGGCAAAAGCAATGTGGCCAGCGTGCACGGGGTTGAACGTGCCGCTATAGATACCAATACGTTCTTTGGTCACTCGGCTAGCTCCATCGTGGCACCTTTGCAACATTTGGCGGTATCAAATTGTTCAGTGTTTTGGTCTTGAGCCATGCAGGTATTATAGACCAGCTCCCACCAGAGCCAATTTACCCGCAGGACGAGAGGCCTCCGCAGTGATTTGGCCAGATTCTTGTTGTTCTTGTTCAAATGATTCAATACCAGCTTCTTCGAAGACTTGGTTAGCCTGTTTGGAAATTTTGGTTTCAAGAGCCGCCGCTTTAGCTTCTGCCTGGGCTTTCCTTTTGGCCGCAAGCGCTTTCCGACCGCCATTGCCCTTAGAAAATACGCTGCCATTTATGACCATCGCCTTGCAATCCCAGCAAGCCAGAACTTTGGCACACGGATCTGCAAAAACTCTAGCCGTACAGTGTGGGCATTTCATCCACTTTTCGCTTGATGCCTCCTCGTCTGGCTTGCTATTCGGATTATTGTTATCTTCTGGATTACCATTTTTATTAAGCGGGCAGCTACCAGAAACAGCCGTTTTTTGGGCAGCGTGCAAAGATTCTTCCGCTCGCTTGGTCTCACCGCGCTCTAGGAAAAAGCGTGCTTCTTCGACGTGCAGTGCCGCCGTCGGTCCGAACACTAACGCATTAACTTCTTTGTTCGTGGTAGCGTATTTGACACAGAACCGCTCAGACAGATAATCAAGCCGCAAGATTGCCTCCAGAGGTGTTTCAAAAGCATGGGCTTCTTTAAGAAGTTGGGCTCTGATTTGCAACACCATGCTGTGCTGATTTTTTTCGCGTTGCCTACAAAATTCTCGGTGTTCCAAGTAGTCCTGTCGTGGCTTCGCTTCGCCGTAAAAGGTTCCGCCAGCCTCATCGTCGTACAGCTTTACAAGATCTACCAAACCGTTCGGCAAAGCTTCTTTTGGTATCAGGAGAACTTTACCTTGAATTTCATTCCCATCATCGGTATCGAGCGGCGCACCGAACGTTTCAGCAAGTTTTTTGATCGTTTTTATATCATGACGAGGACTTGTTGGCGTCGCCTTACCGGCCACAAGAGCAGTTTCGAGCGCAATATCGTCACCGTCTGCCGCGAACAACTGGATTGAACATGTCTCAGTATCGGTATAGAAGTTGTAGTCTTTTTTGTCGGCCTGCGACATGGTGGTGGAAGTCGTGGAGTGCACGACGGCATAGTGGGTTTTTAGTATGCCCTCTGCATGCAGTTTCTGGATAATAGCAACATTCTTGTGGTCTTGTTTTGTGCGGCCTTCCATTTCTCCATTTAACGTCGTGTATTTTAGTGCGTTCAACGACATATCGGACAGTTTTTTACCATTTTGCTCGAATACGCTGTTGTTGGCCTGCAATTTCACCTTCGTATATAAGCCAGCTTTGCTTAGTCGCTCGCCGATGTCTTTACTAATATTCATATCCACCACTGCTATATCTTTCGGCTCGCCAAGCAAGGCAGCCCGTTGTATGGTGCTCATGAGGGTTGAGTCATTGACTTGCTCACGAGTGTCAATTGCACCAGCCTCACCACGAATGGCAATACCACCCAATGCCTGTATGGACTCTCTTCGGGCCGCCAATTCCAGCTCTGGGTATGCAGTCTCCACTAGGAGCCACTGTGGAATGATTTGGTGGTGTTGTTCGGGGCTGGTCATAGTTTTATAGGCTTTGTATGGTGCTCAGTTACTTCTTCTACCAAGCAATACACACCAAACGTGCCGACGACATACAACAAATCACCGAGCAGTGATGCAATTTTTATGTTTGTGAAGTGAGTTGGACGACTCATATGTAACCCTTCTTGATGGAGAGCAAGGGGTGTTTCTCGGTAAGCCCGGTGAAACTGACGACTTGCTCGGCCATCGTAGTTAAGAAGCTGTATCTGACTTATCACTCTTTATGAAAAGAATGCTTTACAGTTGCGGCACAGTTCCCGATTCGCACGGGATTCCAGCTTTGATTGTTAAGTTCTAGTAGTGTAGCACCAGTCCATTACGCTAGATATAGTAGTTTTTGCAATGAAATTACTTGAGTCTGAAACTTTTTATTGCGTTGGTGAACAGGCTGTAATCGGGGCTTGCACTATTGTCGGTGTAGACAAAAAAGAAGTGATGAGGGCCACTTGTACCAGTCAGGGTAGCGTTGTTTAGCCCATCTGGTGACGTCGTACCAACCACATCACGTTCGTAGTTGCCGGTATCGCACAAGAAATCAATTCCCTGCCACTTTGCCAGCACGCCACCGTGGCCCTGGGTATTCGACATGCCCGTAAAGGTCGTACAGTTGTCCGATACACTACCAAGTACGTTGATAGTGTTTTGGTGAGCCTGAATATGTAGCGCTCGATTCACCGCAAACGTGCCAACATTTGTGTCGATGTATATTTCGAGCCAACGATTTTTATTGTCACCAACCGAACCCTGCCAGCCCAGCGTTGGTGCCGGTACATCGTTGTGAACAATCGGCTTCCAGTCTATTGGTAATTTTATAGAAAACAGTTTTTCGTCAAAGGTAGTGAGTTTGGTGGTATCGTAGCTAATTTTTGTGACAACAACTGCAGGCGTATTGCCAATATGATTATCGGACTTCAAAAAATGGCCTAACGCGAACAGACCTGCCAAAATAACAATAACAATACCACCCAACCAAGCATAAAACTTGCGGTGACTGTGTTCGGGTTCGCCTGACCGGTACATTTTGTGTTTTCTATTGATGATCGAATTATAACGCAGCTTGTCCGGATTGTCGTTTTTTAAGTGCCGACAGGCGTGGCATAAAGCTTTGGGCGGCACCTTCCAGCCCTAGTACTCGCAGCGCACCAACCAGTACGTATAATTGATCGACATTGGATTCTAACAGCTCAGCACCGCTGTTTTCGACTTGTCCAAAGGCGTGTTCAATTTTCTCGACTAACCACTTCTCTTCACCGGCAGCAATGATGTTGCTGGTAATTTTTGTTGCTTCTGAAGGCTGTACAACCTCTAGTGAGCGAGCCGAGTGATCACGCTTTGCCAAATGCCCACGCTTAATCAGGTTATTGACATGCAACGCCACCGTCGCCACCGACGTATAGTTAAGCCCGTTCATAATTTCACGATAGCTTGGGCTGTAGCCATGCTCACCAATGAATGTTTCGATGTAGGCCAAAAGTTCACGCTGTTTTTTGGTTGGTCGAACGCTTGTAGAATCAACCATTTGTTTTCCGTTCATAAACTTAACTATGCCACAGACTTTAGATTATAAAAACTGCCGGCGTGACCAACAAGCACTTATATCAACCATACTATGTTTTGGCTTTACCACTGGTTTCTGGAAATACCCAATATTTGTACCAGAGAAAGCTCCAGAACGTGAAGAATACGCCGGAGATAAAGAAGCCGATGTATGGGGTGATACCGATAGCATAAAGACCACCAATCAGGAAGTAATCGAGCACCAGGCCAATGCTTTCAATTGAGATATAGCGAGCGGCGTGCTGCATCTCGCCCAACGAAATATGGTCACCAAACGCCCAAAAGCGCTGAAAGAAGTAATTGATGGTCCAGCCGATGGTGTCCGATAGCAATTTTGCCGGAAACCATTTCCAATGCAAACCCGAATAACAGATAGCAAACACGCCGTACGACACCCAAAAATACAACGACCCACCAACCAAATATTTCATAAATCGGGCCGAATCAGCCTTGGTTATTTTATACTTCATGCGTTTTCACTTTCGGCGTGGCGACAGCTATGCCCGCCAGCCCCCACCACAAATAGGCCAACGTGTCATCTGCCCAAGCGTGTGACAACAAATTTACCAACGTCAGACCAGCTAGAGCAGCAAATAAGCCAAGCGCCAGTGAATCTTGCTTGCGAACCCAAAGTTCTTTTGCCACCAACCCATTAATACTCACAAATAATACCAAGCCCAGCCAGCCAACTTCCTGGCCAATTTGCACAAAATAATTTTCGGCAATCCGGACCTTACCGTTGTTATACACAGATGCTGGTCCAGCAGTTCCTGGCCCGCGACCAAGTGGTTCGTGCATCACATCGTGCAAGCCGTCTTTCAACGCAGACTCGTGACCTTGATTGCTGCTTTTGGCAATCGTCGACTTGTCATCGGTATGGAACAGGCTGTCCTGAATCGCTGTATTGTGCCGCAGCAGCACGAGCGAACCACTCATGATAATTACCGCTCCAATGGCGATACTCGACACAACTCGACGATTCCGTGCCGTTTTTAATCCAACCCACGCCAAAATTCCTATACTTACAATAAGACCCAGCCAAGCGCTCCGCGAAAATGTCAAAAATAGCACTAATCCACCGGTGACCGCAAGCACAGCGTACTGAACTATTCTGTGTTTTTGCCACCGAGCGAAAACCAAGCTTAGCACCAGCACTAAGTAAGCACCTAGTGGATTTGCACCACGTAGCGTCGACATAATGCGGAGGTGATGGATATTGTTGTTGATTGTCTCGTACGGAAAGATCGTCCCCGTGTTGTAGCCAGCATGCTTGAGCACATCGTAAGGCAACACAAAATATTGCAACAACCCGAACAATACAACGAGCGCGGCTGGCCACACCAACAAGCGCGGCCAGTAGATTTTTAGCTTTGGTGCACCAGTTGCAACAACCCACGCTGCCAAAAAGAACAGCAGAAACCTTGCGTTCACAATCCAGCCGTACATGAGCGCTTTGGCGGTCACATCGTGCAACGCATACGAAATAATTCCCCATAGCAACTGCACAAACAGATACAGCACAATGACTCGAACAAGTTTCGAAGTGTACAACTGCCGACGCACCTTCGCATCCTGGGTTAGCACGTAGACCGCACCGATACCCAACGGTACGAGTAAAATTTCCTTCCAGAGCCGCAAAAGTGTGTAATGCCCAACCAAACTTGCCAACCAAACCGTCAGGAACGCATGAAACGGCACAAGTAGCAATATCGTCGCAACGATTGCCGCCAGAGCTGATGCCAATATAGTAGTAGAGTTGCTACGCTTCATAAGTGTTACAATTTAGTATATAGGATAGACCCTTACGTATATTTAATTATGAAGAATAACGCCTCACTTTTATACAACGCCTGCCTGGTCATTGGAGATTTTCTAGCGCTGGTTGCCGCGTTCGTGGGCGCCTACGTCTTACGCGTTAGCTTAAGCAATGCGCCTATCGAACATCCAATTCATGCCATCACGTACATCGGTATTTTTGCCACTCTGTTGCCATTCTGGATTTTAATTTTTGGACTACTAGGACTGTACAACAGCAGTATTTATGAACGACGCTTTAGCGAACTTGGACGCTTGCTTACAGGCTCATTTGTGGGTATGTTATTCGTGATTTTCTGGAACTTTTTGTCTGTTAATCCGATCTTTCCGGCAAAATTGATTCCTATTTATGGTTTTGGACTTGGTTTTGTGTTTTTAGTACTATTTCGGAACCTTGCCCGATTAATTCGCACAGAATTATTTGGATTTAACATTGGGCTCACGAAGGTTGTGCTGGTTGGTAATACCGCTATTACCCACGAACTTGTTAACTCATTAGCCGACAGTCGACGTTCGGGCTACAAAGTAATTGGCGTCATTGGTGGCAAGCGCCAGATCGGTGATCGTCCAATACTTGCCTACGCTAATTTTGCGGAGTTTTTGCGGAGCGTACCAACGGATCTGCATGGCATCATCCAAACCGAACTCTACGTCGACGAAGCACGCAATGCCGAAATCCTAACGTACGCCCAAGAACATCACATAAACTACCGCTTTGTACCAGGCAATAGTGAATTATTCGTGGGCAACATTGACGTCGAACTGTTCCGCTCTAGTGTACCGGTTATTAACGTCCATCATACTGCTTTATTCGGCTGGGGCCGTGTGGTCAAACGCTTAACGGATATTTTCTTGGGCGGCTTGCTGCTTGTGCTGAGTTCGCCGTTCTGGGTACTGATTGCCATAGCCGTCAAACTAAACGATCCCAAAGGCCCTGTATTTTACCGCGCAAAACGGCTGACTCGCTTTGGCAACAGCATCAAAATCATGAAATTCCGAACCATGAAACAAACTTACAACAACATGACCCCAGAAGAAGGCTTCGCCAAAATGGGGCAGCCGGAGCTGATCAAACCATACCGCCAGAACGGCGATCAACTACCCGATGATCCGCGTGTTAGCAGCATTGGCCGCTTTTTGCGAGCAACCAGTTTAGACGAACTACCTCAGTTATTTAATGTCGTGCACGGCGAAATCAGCTTGGTTGGGCCACGCGCACTCGACATCTTCGAAATCGAACAATACTCCAAGAAAAATCTGATTCTGAGCGTCAAGTCCGGCCTAACCGGACTAGCAATTGTATCTGGCCGCAGCGGCATTAGCTTTGACGAACGACGCAAGCTTGACTTGTACTACGTGCAAAACTGGAACTTTTGGTTAGACATCGTCATCTTGGCAAAAACCATCCGCGTTGTGCTGGAGCGTCTGACGCGACGGGGCGCACGCTACTGATGGCCCGGCCGCTATCATCGCTTAGGGTGGCAATTGTCCACGACTGGCTAATTGGCGGTGGCGCAGAGCGTGTGGTACTAGAACTGCATCATATGTTCCCAGAGGCACCCATTTATACGTCATACACCACTGATATTTGGCGAGCCCGCATGGACGACAAAGTCATTACCGGTTTCTTGCAGCACTGGCCCTTTCCAAAAATTCGTAAATATGTACCGTTCTTGCGAGCTTGGTGGTTTAGCCATCTCGATTTGAGCAACTATGATTTAGTAATTTCTTCTAGTGGCGCCGAAGCAAAAGGCATCAAAACAGACCCAAACACACTACACATCAACTACTGTCATTCACCTACCCACTATTATTGGGTTCGCTACAACGAATACTTGAAAAATCCTGGTTTTGGAAAGTTAGATTGGCTGGCACGATTTGGCTTAAAAATGCTGGTTGGACCAATGCGAACATGGGATTTGAAAGCGGCTGGACGCCCAGATGTAATGATTGCAAATTCAACCCAAACACAGGCAATGATCAAAAAATATTACAAACGTGATGCGGTCGTGGTACATCCGCCGGTTGACGTTGCGCGATTCAAGCGCCCTAAAACAGAGGTGTTGCGTCATGGCTTTGTGATTGCTGGCCGCCAGACGCCGTATAAACGGATTGATTTGGCCATCGAAGCCTGCAACGATCTTAAAGTACCCTTGGTCGTGATTGGCAACGGACCAGAGCATCGGCGACTCGAAAAACTGGCTGGGCGCAGCGTCACCTTTCTGAGCAACGTGTCAGACGAAGAAATGGCCGGGCATTTTCAATCGGCCGAGGCATTTCTATTCCCCGGTTTGGATGATTTTGGTATTTCACCGCTGGAATCTATGGCAGCTGGTACCCCTGTTATTGCGTACAAAGCTGGCGGCGCACTCGATTACGTCATTCCTGGGAAAACTGGCGAGTTTTTTGACAAGCAAACAACAAAATCACTGATATCCGTTCTGGAAAGTTTCCGCTCTAGCCATTACAATGTAGCGAACCTGGAAGCAAAGGCAGCCGAATTCACGCCAGGGATATTTATCCATAATATGCAAGAAATCATTAAAAAATCTTTACAATAAACCAGAAAGTAGTATATTTAAGATCATGTGCGGTATTGTAGGCTACATTGGCGAACAACCTAAAGCGCTCAACGTCGTACTCGACGGCCTGAGTGCGCTTGAATATCGTGGCTACGATTCAGCGGGCGTGGCATATTTGGACAACAAAAAGCAACTGCTGCTCGACAAGCAAGTTGGACGCGTCCAGGGGCTGATCGATAGCTTAGGCGGCGCTGATTTGCCGCCAACCACCACGGCCATTGGCCACACTCGCTGGGCAACCCACGGTATCCCAACCATTCCAAACGCTCACCCACAAAGCAACACCGATAAAACCATCATGGTGGTCCATAACGGCATTATCGAAAACTATAGCGAACTACGCGATCATCTGGAAAAGCAAGGTTACAAATTTGTGTCCGAAACCGACACAGAAGTAATCCCCCACCTGATTGATTTTTATACCCGCACTACAACATCGTTTGTCGAGGCGTTCGAACAGGCCTTGCACCAGCTGCGCGGAGCATACGGCATCGTGGTAGCTACGTCAGCCGAGCCAGACACACTGTACGCTGCCCGACTCTCAAGCCCACTGGTGTTTGGCGTCGCCGAAGATGCCTTAATTGTAGCATCGGACCCGTCCGCCATCATGGAACACACCAAGAAAGTAATCTATTTGAACGACTACGAGTTTGTTTGTCTGCATAGCGATGGCAGTTACGATATCAAGGATTTTGAGCATGACACCGTGGTGGAACGCGAAGTCGAGACATTGGAATACGATGCAGCACAGGCATCACTGGGTGACTACCCACACTTTATGCTCAAAGAGATCTTTGAAATCCCCGCAACGCTACGTTCGGCCACATTGGGACGCATTAAATTAGAGAGCAACACCGTAAAATTAGGTGGCCTAGAATCTGTCGCCGAACAGCTAAAGTATATTGATCGGATTGTGATTGTGGCCTGCGGCACGGCATCATATGCTGGCATGTACGGCGAATATTTGATAGAGGAACTAGCGGGAATTCCGGTGGAAGTTCAGCAAGCCAGTGAATTTAAATACCGCAACGAACCGTTTTCCCGCAGCACCGCGCTGATTGCCGTTTCCCAGTCCGGCGAAACCGCAGACACCATTGCCGCTTTGAAAAAAGTTGAAAGTTACGGTGTACTGCGTTTAGGTGTTATTAATGCCGTGGGCAGCACCATGACCCGCATGACCGATGCTGGCGTCTATTGCCACGCCGGACCAGAACAAGCAGTTGCCAGTACCAAGGCGTTCTTTGCACAGGCAACCGTGCTGATGCTGATTGGCCTGTACCTAAGCAATGGCCGCTCAGAAATCTACAAGCCACTTCTAGAAGAACTAGAAGCCCTGCCAAACAAAGCCAAACAAGTACTCGACCAAGCAGACAAGATTAAAGCACTGGCCGAAAAATACAAAGACAATCGAGACTTTATTTACATCGGTCGTGGCTATGCCTACCCCTGCGCACTGGAAGGCGCCATTAAGCTCAAAGAAATCACCTATATCCACGCCGAAGGCTACCCAGCTGGCGAAATGAAACACGGGCCACTGGCCCTGATCGACGAAAACTTTCCGACCTTTGTGATTGCCACTGATTCTAAAGTGCTAGAAAAAACCTACGGCAGCATTCAGGAAATTCGTGCTCGCAAAGGCCCAGTGATTGCCATCGCTACCGAGGGAAACACCGAAATCGCCAAACTTGCCGACGACGTCATTTATGTTCCTAAATCAATGGAGCAAACATCACCATTGCTCGCAGAAATCGTCATGCAACTCTTTTCATACTATGTTGCCGTAGCCAAAGACCTCAACGTCGACCGCCCTCGCAACCTTGCAAAATCAGTCACCGTCGAATAACGTGACGATTGACAATTAACACTGTTTTAGTGTACACTGGGCACACTATGAAGAACATTACCCTCTCCGCCCCTGAAGCACTCATTGAGCAGGCTCGAAAAAAAGCAATTGCTAAGGGCACAACACTCAATAATGAGTTCCGTCTATGGCTGGAAGCGCAGACAGCGAACGGAGAAGAACGAGCAGCTCAATATAGGCAAGTCATGAAACGACTTTCGCACGTTAATGCTGGTCGTAAATTCACTCGTGAAGAAATGAACCAGCATTAAAAGCATGACTACGGCAGGTAAGACTTTTTTCGATACTAACATACTGGTGTACCAATTTGACCATACAGCCCCTACGAAACAAAAGCAGGCTCAGACACTCATAGAGCAAAGCATTTCGAAAAAACAGGCAGTTATTAGCTCGCAAGTCGTCCAAGAATTTATGAACGTCGGGTTAGGAAAATTTAGCAGCAGGCTATCAGTCGATGAACTGGAGCTTGTCATGGCACAGATTTTAAAACCACTCTGCCAACATATTCCGACATTTGACTTCTACGAGCGAGCACTTACCCTATATAAATCAAATAGTTTGAGCTTATACGATGCACTTATTATCCAAGCGGCCATAGATTTGGGTTGTAAAACGCTCTACAGTGAAGATTTACAAGACGGCCAGCAGTTTGGCACGCTAACGATTACAAACCCCTTCTCCTAAACTGGCAGAAATCGTCATGCAACTCTTTTCATACTATGTTGCCGTAGCCAAAGGCCTCAACGTCGACCGCCCTCGCAACCTTGCAAAATCAGTCACCGTCGAATAGTCTTTAGCAACGAAAAGTATGATACTTTAATTCATTCACAGCGGCTGGCCTACGCTTCGCTCAAAAGCAGCAATAATGTCCGTACTGGGATCAATAAGATCTTCTGTTTTATAGGCATTAGCTTTTTTCTTGTGTGCCCAGACACCTATTTGAATGGGCTTTTTAACAGGGGCCGGAGCAATTACCGCTTGCGCCCTTCTGATGAGTTTGATGAGATTCGTCTTCGCTTCGTAGACGGGAATGACTTTACGCATATGCTAGCTAGAGGTATTCAGTTTCGTTACGATCTTCAAGCGTCTTTTGGATGTCTTTGATCTTTTCGATTTGATCTTTGGGGATAATCAACAGCGCGTCTTCAGTGTCAACAATTACTAAGTTTTTAACGCCAGCAACCGCTATAAGCTTGTCTTTGTGGTCGGTTTTGATAAGCGAGCCTTTGGTGTCAACAGTGATAATATTGCCGTTTTCGTAGTTGCCAACCCCGTCTTCAAAAAAATCGTACACCGAGCCCCATGTGCCGACATCGGTCCATTTGTAAGGCAACAAGATAACCATCGCATCACCATTGTTCATGACATGATTGGTCACATCTTCAGTTGGACCTTTGTCCATGGTAGCGTAAATGGCTTCGATGGCTTCATTTTCGCCCGGTTTGTCCATGGCGTCTTTTATCTTCATTAATGCTTCGTACCAATCGGGACGATACTTTTTGTAGGCTTCAAGCATGAGTTCTGGATACCAACAGAGGTGATTACAGTGTACTACAACGTGAAAATTTTCGACTAGCCGTTTGGCTTCACGAGCCGTTGCAGGACGAAACAGGAACTTATCTATCTTGTAGGCCTCACCACTACCGATAACTTCGACGTCGAGTTTTAGATAATCGACACCCATAACTGGTTCGGTTGCTTTAATGCCACCGGTCACTGGCTGTTTATGTTTAGTGACAAGCTTCTCGGCCTGGCGAATCATCTCTAGGAAACCTTCTTCTGGGTCGCGGATGCAATCGGCCTGGACGATAAAAAATGGTTCATCAGGGTGATTCAAACTCAAACGAACAAAGGCTAAACCTTCGGCTGGGCCACGATCTTTGGCAACATCTGGTTCGACAATGTAGTTTTTGAGCGGAATTTGTGGTGACTGCTCGGATACGTATTTGATAAATTTACGCTTAGTTGAGATATAAATGTCTTCGGCGGTGAATTCTTTGAGCAACGTTTTGATTGTTTGCTCGTACGACGACACATCGCCGATAATCGGCTGGAATTGCTTGGGCTTGTCCTGGCGACTGTAGGGCCACATTTTAGTGCCTTGTCCGCCAGCGGTCACGATAATTTTCATTCCTTATATGATACCAAACTAGAGCCGATAGCAAGAATCAAGTACAATGAAAGGACAATAAACTAGGGGGCCCTTGTGCACGCATTAGATCATATTTTCAAAGCTTACGACATTCGCGGTAAAGTTGGGTCAGAATTAACTCCAGAATTGACAAAAGCTGTTGGGCGAGCATTTGCAGACTGGCTACCAGAACAAGGTGCAGTAGCCGTTGGGCGAGACATGCGTCCCGACTCTGCAGAATTAGCCGATGGTCTCATCGCCGGTCTACACGCCCAAGGTCGTGATGTCATCGATATTGGCGAAGTCACCAGTGATATGATCTATTTCGCCGTTGGCAGCCTGAAACTTGCTGGTGGTGCCATGGTAACGGCCAGCCACAACCCCGGCGAATACAATGGTATCAAACTCTGCCGCGACGAAGCCAAGCCTGTGGGCATTGAAGGTGGCTTGGCGACAGTCCGCGACAACGCGCTCGGCGAAGCCTTTCAACCAGTTACTATCGAAGGCAACTTAACCACGCAAGATCTAACCGAGGGCTGGATTAAACACGCGCTGTCATTCATCGACGTTGACAAGCTGACGCCACTAAAGCTCGCAGTTGACGCCGGTAACGGTATGGCTGGTAAAATCTTCCCTGAACTCGAGCCATACGTACCCTGGGAAGTCAGCGAAATGTACTTTGAACTCGATGGTACGTTCCCCAACCACGAAGCGAACCCACTGAAATTTGAGACCTTGGCCAATCTGATCAAAAACATCCAAGACAACAATCTTGATGGTGGCATCGCCTTCGACGGTGACGGTGACCGAGCATTTTTGGTCGACGAAACCGGTACCGTGGTCACAGGCAACGTCATGAACGCTATGCTATCCGACTACTTCCTTGGGCTTTTCCCTGGTTCTCCTGTCCTGTACGATTTGCGCTCAAGCCACGTTGTTCCCGAGACCATCACTGCAAAAGGCGGCATAGCGATTCGTACGCGCGTTGGGCACTCATTCATTAAACAGATCATGCGTGAGCAAAATGCCCCATTTGGTGGCGAAGTATCTGGGCACTTTTACTTCCGTGACAACTTCTTTGCCGATTCCGGCTTGATCGCGGCCGTGATTGGGCTCTACGTGGCAGGTTTAAGCGGCAAAAGCCTGTCCGAATTGCGAAAACACTACACCACGTACGCCACCGCCGAAGAAACGAACTTCGTGGTCACCAGTACGGCCGACGTGCTCGCACGACTTAAGGAAGCATTTGCGGACAACGCACAAGACGAGCTTGATGGCCTAACTGTTGATATCGACAAGAGCACCTGGTTTAACGTCCGCGCCAGCAACACCGAGCCAGTCATTCGGCTCAATGCAGAGTCTACCAGCCAAGCGCAACTTGACGAACTTGTTGCAAAAGTTACGAAATTAATTACTGCTTAAATCTACGAGGAATTGCGCACTTGAGTGCAGCTTGTTCGAAAAGATGAGCATCGGAGCACAGACTTTTCGAACAAAATGTGCCAAGCCCGCGGCTCCCTTTGATATACTGGAGGCACACATGAGAATACTTGTTACTGGCGGCGCAGGATTTATTGGTTCAAACTTCGTGCACTACATCTATCGGGAGCGCCCGGATTGGCACATTACCGTTTTCGACAAACTAACCTATGCTGGCAACCGTGAAAACATTGCTGGGCTCGACGAAAACCGAGTGGCATTTATCCAAGGCGATATCTGCGATGAAGCGGCCATTGATGCGGCGGTTGCCGACGTTGACGTCGTGGTGCACTTTGCCGCCGAAAGCCATAACGACAATTCATTGCACTCACCTCGTCCGTTTGTCGACACAAACATTGTGGGCACATATCAAATACTGGAAGCCGTTCGCAAACACGGCAAGCGCCTGCACCATATTTCTACCGATGAAGTCTACGGTGACCTTGAACTAGATGATCCAGCCAAGTTTACGCCAGACCGTCCCTACAATCCATCCTCGCCGTATTCATCGACCAAAGCCGGTTCTGATCTATTAGTTCGCGCGTGGGCTCGTAGCTTTAAGGTCGCTGTTACTATTTCGAACTGCTCAAACAATTATGGACCATATCAGCATGTCGAGAAGTTCATTCCCCGCCAAATTACTGAGATTTTGGAAGGCCGAAAGCCAAAATTGTATGGCAGTGGCGAAAACGTTCGTGACTGGATTCATGCAGAAGATCATTCATCGGGCATTCTGGCCATTTTAGAAAAAGGCACGCTTGGTGAGACCTACCTGGTTGGTTCTAACGGAGAGAAGAACAATAAAGAAGTTGTCGAGTTGATTTTGGAACTACTCGGCAAAGACCCTCACGACTATGATCACGTCAACGATCGTCCCGGCCACGACCTGCGCTACGCAATTGATGCTTCAAAACTAATCACCGAACTTGGCTGGCAGCCAAAGTACACCGACTTCCGCGAAGGCCTCAAGGCAACGATTGATTGGTACGTTGCCAACGAAGCCTGGTGGAAGCCACAAAAACAGGCCACCGAAGAAAAATACAAGGAACTTGGCCGATAATTTGCTAATTCCTTCTTTGTCCTAAAACCATGAGCCCTCGCCTTATAAGGCACTTTTTCGCTTACCAACTCGCGGTAATCGGATAATTGCGAGATTAGACCCTTATACCATGTAACCTAAGTTCAGACGATAGCCAACCGCACCATGTCGAAGTTTCGTATCAAAAGCACGTTGTGGCTTGGCAAGCTGAAAATTACAAATCGTCGAAGGATTTATAACAATAAACCAGCCTATTGGATTTGCTGTATGGTCGTTAGCGCATCGCCAACGGCTTGTCTCTGCTGAGTTGCATCACAGCCACCTGCTGAGCCTCCGCTATAGCCGATGTAGAAACCACCAAACTGCTTCACAAGCTTACCGCCGGCGTTATCGGAAGTTGGGTTTGTTGGGTATGTGCCGTCCACCTTGAATAATATCCCAAGTGGCGAGCTTGCAGGTGTACAGCTTGTGTTATCAGCAAGCAAGGAAGATGTGGACATATTCGCCTGTGTTGTTGCCAACGGCTTACCAGAATCATCGTGAAGAGCCGCGCTCGTACCGGTATACGTAAAGACTTTGTAGGTTAAGTCTTTTATAGAATCGGGTACAGTTATCTCAACACCTAACTCAGATAGCTTGATTAGATTAGCGTTTGCAACAGGTGTGGCAGTTGATAAAGTTGCTGTCTTGGCCGGAGATGTCGTCGCTGGCTTTGTGGTCGTAGTAGCTGCAACTGGAGTAACGACAGTCTTACTGTGATTCTTATAAACCAAATAGCCCACAGCGCCGATCAACGCCACAATTACTAGAACTAGTATAATTTCAACAACACCAAAACCTGACTCGTTATTCCGTAGTTTGCCCATCTGCATAATCCTCGTATTAACTATTGCCTTGATTCTAAGCCAAGAGGAACAAATGCACAATACACTTAAGATGAATGCCGGATTCGTATAAAGTCGCCTGAAATGCTTAATTTTCGCCTTTTGGTGAGGATTTTTGTATACTAGCAGGGATGAGTTTTGATCCAGTAGATTATTCGAATTTGGGTGTCAAAGAAACTGTTATTCCTGGTTTTTACGAGATAGATTTGGTTATTCATGGCGATAGTCGTGGCTGGTTTAAAGAAAATTATCAAAAGGAAAAATTAGAGGCGCTTGGCTTGCCGGCATTTGAGATTGTGCAGAATAACTTTTCTTTTAATGCCCAAAAAGGCGTAACGCGTGGTTTGCATGCCGAGCCATGGGAAAAGTTTATATCGGTGGCGAACGGCAGCGTGTTTTGTGCCTGGGTTGACCTGCGCAAGGGCGATTCGTTTGGCCAGACATTCTCGCTGGAACTCAATCCTGGCAAAGCGGTATTTGTACCTCGTGGCGTTGCTAACGGTTATCAAACGCTTGAAGACAATGTTACCTACACCTACCTGGTGAACGCACACTGGTCAGCAGAACTTAAGTACGCGGCTGTCAATTTGTTTGACCCGGAGCTTGGCATCAATTGGCCATTTGGCAAAGATCAAGCAATTGTTTCGGACAAAGATTTGCAGAATCCCTTGCTCAAAGATGTAACACCAATGGAGTTTTAAATGGATGAATCACGCATACTGATTCTTGGTGCGTACGGCCAGCTCGGCAAGGCACTGCAAGCGAAATATCCACAAGCAAAAGCAGTGAACCATGACGCTTTTGATATGACCGACTGGGACATGATTGAAAAGTATGATTGGTCGGGGGTTGATGTTATTTTGAACGCAGCCGTGTTTGCAAATGTCGATGGTTCGGAAACACCAGAAGGTCGAGAAGCCGCCTGGAAAGTCAACGCCACTGGCCCCGGATACCTCAGTAAGATTGCCGGTGCACATAATATAGTCTTAGTACACATCTCGTCTGACTACGTATTCGATGGTACAAAAAACCCACATACGGAAGAAGAAGCATTTACACCCTTAGGCGTATACGGACAAGCAAAAGCGGCTGGCGACATCGCCGTTAGTACAGCCCCAAAGCACTATATTGCTCGTACCTCCTGGTTGATTGGCGACGGCCCGAACTTTCTTCGTACGATGATGGGTTTGGCCGACAAAAACATCTCACCGACAGTTGTGGCAGATCAAATTGGCCGGCTTACTTTTACACCCACCCTGGTAGCGGCAATCGACCATTTGCTAGTAAGCAAAGCAGCCTACGGCACCTATAACGTCAGCAACGATGGTGCTCCAGCTAGCTGGGCCGATGTTACGCGCACTATCTTCAAAGAACTTGGTCGTGACGATTTAACGGTAACCGATACGACGACCGACGAATATTTTGCCAGCAAAACCGGTATTGCACCACGGCCGCTTAAAAGCGCTTTTGACCTTACGAAGCTACGAAACGCTGGTTTTGTAGCATCCGAATGGCCCTCTGCATTACACGATTACATTCAAGACGAACTAGCCAAAGTAAAGGAGTAGCACTATGAAAGGTATTATTTTAGCGGGCGGTTCTGGAACACGACTGTACCCAATCACCAAAGGTATCTCAAAACAGCTGATGCCGATCTATGACAAGCCGATGGTTTATTATCCGCTCAGCACGCTCATGATGGCGGGCATTCGTGAAATTCTAATTATTACTACGCCTGACGATCAGGCAGCCTTTCAGCGCCTGCTTGGTGACGGATCGAGCCTTGGTTGCGAGTTTAGTTATGCCGCCCAGCCATCGCCAGACGGTTTGGCGCAAGCATTTATAATCGGTGAAGAATTTATTGGTGATGATAAAGTCGCATTGGTGCTCGGCGACAACGTCTTCTATGGCCATGGCTTTGGTAGTAGCCTTAAAGAGTGCGTCGACCCAGATGGCGGCATTGTCTTTGCGTACCAGGTATCTGACCCTGAACGCTACGGCGTCGTGGAGTTCAACGACAAACGTGAGGCTATTTCTATCGAAGAAAAGCCAGCTCAGCCAAAGAGTAACTTTGCAGTTGTGGGTCTTTATTTTTACGATAACGACGTGATAGAGATTGCTAAAAATATTAAGCCAAGCGACCGTGGCGAGCTAGAAATAACCGCTGTGAACGACGAATATCTCAAACGTGGTAAGCTCAAGGTCCAAACCATGGGCCGTGGGTCTGCCTGGCTCGACACTGGTACATTTGAGTCCATGAACAGCGCCTCACAGTTCGTGGAAGTTATCGAAAAACGTACTGGCTTCAAAATCGGCTGCATAGAAGAGGTTGCCTGGGAAGAAGGTTTCATAAACAGTGACCAACTGACAGCCCTAGCCGAACCTCTCAAGAAATCCGGCTACGGCGAATACTTACTCGATCTACCTTGAAACTGTGATTGAATTACCTGTTAGTGTTGCTTTTACTGGGTAGGTATACGCGGGGACATCACCAATAACTGGATCGCAGGCGTCGTCAATGCCGTCATTATCAATGTCATGGCCACTGAGCGGAATAGTGAGACATTGGTCTTGAGCGTTCAAGATGCCATCACCATCCTAATCGTTGGTTATGGCTGCTATATAAACGACCCTATAGCTATCAATTGTTTGCTCGGCCATGTCTTTTCTAAGGAAATGCATCGTGTCATAGCCAGTTAACCAGTCCGTCATCGTAACTCACTGGATAGTTCACATCGACCAAGTAACACGTCTTATTAACACCAAAGGTGACAACGCACCAAGGTCAGACGAGTCATTTGATTCATCGGTGATAGTTGGCCGCGTGCAATATCGTCTAGCAAAACTAGGCTACGCGCTGAATTTCTTGCGAAGCCCAGCAGGATTAATGGTTGCCATTTACCTACTAGCCATTATAATTGTCGTACTTGAGCTTCGACGACTAAATGCCTCTTACGAACAACCTACCTACCGACTAATGAACCACCTGCGCTAAGTAATCTAAATGCGCCACTATCCACGACCACGGATTGTAGTTATAATTGACAATACTATATGCAAGAATTATTACTGTCGCTTATTCGACATCCTTTCAAGACTATTAACGGGCGAAAAGAGCTCCGCTATCTTGTAGCCGGTACAGCAAGTGAAGCCATAGAATATTTTAGCTTCCTTATCTTATTTGCGCTCGTGAATCAACTATACTTATCTAATTCTATTAGCTTTATATTAGGCGTCATTAGTGGTTTTATCTTCCATAAAAATTGGTCATTTAGAGGCGAACACCAGTTTAAAACTAGGGACCAGTTTTTAGGATACGTTGGTTTGGCCGCAGTAAATTTTGTACTTATTAATTTGCTTGTTGGCTACCTTGTTGATGGGCTAAAAATTGCACCGGCAATTGCAAAGCTTGTAGCAATAGCAATAACCGTTATTTGGACTTTTGGGCTTTCAAATTTTGTGATATTTCGGCATCGAAAGCACGATGACGCACAGAAGCATTAATCCCCGTATATTTCTTGGGCAAAGCGAACGGCTTTTTCAACCCTGGCAACATTTTCGCCAATTTCTCCAGGGCGCATCTCAATTGATACATAATTTTGATAATTAATGTCGCGAAGTGTTTTTGCCGCCTCACGATGACGAACGTCCGCCCTGTCCTCAACTTGCTCGAGAAAAGGCGAGCTAATATGGAAATGTTGCAAGACACCTGAAGCATCGGTTATTGATTTGACAATGTCGTCACCAGCCAAAGTCATGCCGGCTATATCAAGGTGAAGGCCGAACCCCGGATTACTCACTAGGTTCACGAAATCAATTCCCTGCTGAGCATTTGTCACAAAATCACACGCATATTCAGTTGGATTTGGCTCAATGCAGAATTTCACATTTTCCTCTTGGGCTCGTTTACCCAGAGTAGCAAAGAAAGCCTTAGCTACTTCATTGGCCTCGTGTTGTAGCATTTCGCTACGTTGGCGATTCTTTGGAGAGCCAAAGACCATGATCCCTGCGCCCATTTTGCCAGCTAAACCGATAAAACGCTTTAGATATTCGAGAGTTTTTGCTCTATTTTCCTCGTCCTCGAATATTTTGAGATCAGGACGCGAAAATAACATAGACTGGAAAGCAATTATTTCAATACCATAAGATTGCCAAAAATTCCTATACTCATCGGCTTCAGCTTGCGAAGCATTCGTAGGATTCTCCCATCGCTTGGTTGGTGCAAGTTCTACATATTTCATGCCTAGTTCACGCAGCTTTTCAGCGACCGCCGCTTCTTCGTCATTTGTCCATGCGATGCTCGATACGGCCAGTTTCATTATGCTAACCCTCACAATATTTAGATTTATACTTTAGAGTATATACGCTTGGCGGACAATATCTAATTCGGGAAGCACCTTTTGTAGATCACCAGGGTAACGCATTTCAAGAGATATAAATCCCAAATAACCCGACTGCTTAAGCGCCTGCGCCATTTCAGCATGCGGTACCAAGTTATCCTGGCTTAGTGGCGCAAGATCAGGGGCGCTAGCATCAAAAGATCGTATGCCCACCTGCCGCATGGCATACGGCAAGTCCTGAACCCCCTCCTGTGCGCCAATTATTGCAGCGCTATCTAGATGTAGACCAAAACCGGAGTGATCTACATATTTAACCAGCTCGACACCCTCGCGAGTGGTCTTGATAAAATCATTGCCGTAGCCAGAGAGTGGTTCGACGCACAATACGGTTCCTTCTTCACTAGCCGTTTGCGCGACAGCAGTAAAAACCTCTTTAGCATTCTGCAGCCTTAGCCCCGAACTCAAACTATTCCCTTGTCGCAAAGCCGGTGAACCGAAAATCATAGATTCGGCCCCAAGTCTTCCAGCCAGCTCAGCCTGTCGCTTTAAGTGCTCGGTAAGATTACGCCGTTGATCAGATTCTCCGAAGAGTGCGACATCCTGGCGTCCAAAAGCCAGTGACTGAAGCCCAAAAACAGCCAAGCCCACATCCTCTAGTCGTTTTCTATAATCCGACACTATAGCGACATCAGTCAAAGGAGCGTCATCCCAGACCATTGTCGGTGCCAGTACCAAGCCCTCAACTCCATTAGCCGAAAGGGCAGAAAGCATACTGTACGGAACTTCCGCTGGCAATGCGATGCCGGAAATGGCGAGTTTCATAGCTTAACCGAACACCGTCGCATATTTTGCAATAAATTGTTTAATATCATCAAGCTCTTCATCCTTCGTCATAATATAGTGCTCCGGACCATGGAAAGTGCTGGCATATTTTGTGTGCATGTCCCAACGTGTCGGTAACACATCTGCTGGTTCATTAGTAAAAGTCTTGTCAAAACAATACTTCGCCAATTCCTCGGTGCTCACAGGCGGAGTCGCAAGGTTCACTAGAGGCAACCCGTTATTAATTGCGACTTCGATATCATGCCATAGATTAGCGAGATTATAGTACTGGTACACCCCGTCTTTGTGTATCCGATCTAGATTATTGTTATTGAGCAGGTCATAGATAACATTCTTCTTGAGCCCCGTGCCAAAGAGACCGGGCAACCGCAAAATGGTCGTATCGAAGTTGTCGTGGCAGTATTGCTCTAGGAAATAGCGATTCGCACCGTATGGCAGCAGATCCTCAGCTTCGATAGGCGTATCTTCGTCTACACCGACAGCAGTCTTATAGACACCGACTGTTGAAATAAGCACCAGCTTATGAACCCGTACTTTCGAGATATGACCAACGTATTCCTTGATCTCAGCCAGGTCTTTTTCACCTTCCTGGTTGATGCGCCACATCTCGGCTCGGTTTGCGGCACTTACAACCAAGTCGTATTCTCTGCCCTCTATCTCATCAATGTTTGAAGAGTTGTAAAGATCATCGAACACATGCCGTGCAGCAATATTCGAACCGACAAAACCGGTATAACCTATAAGAGCAGTCTTCATGTAGCTTCTCCTTAATATCCAATTCTACACTGGCCAGGCCGTGGATGATAGCCCAAAGGCGAAAATTCAGCTTCCATTTGCACTAAATGATCCTCAAAGACCTCATTAGAAGCGTCAGCATCAAATGGTGCAATAGTATTAAGGACAAAATCGGCAATACGCCGAGATTCCGGCCTTACGTCTGAGCGACCAAGCAGATAATCAAGTTGCAGCTTGAATTGATCGTAACGCTTACGGTCGAAAACCGGACTACCTGTTTCCTGCGCAACCATAGCTTGAGGATAACGCAAGTCAAAAGAGACGCCACCAATAGGTAGACCAGCTTCTCGTGCTGCGAGCGGTGTGTGGTACATATATATCCAGTTGTTCATGTTAGCTTCGTTCGCAGGATATCGTGCAAGATGTTCGGCACCCGCCACGGTGAACCCACGTGGTCCGCAAAGGGCATCAGCCGGAAAAGCGTGAGTCTGTTCGAGTACCCAGCCCGCCAAACGTTCTGTACGTCGCTGGACAGGGGGCATAGTACTCTCTGCGAGGGCAGTCCGGCCAACAACGAGTACGTCGTACGTCGTAAGCCCCTGGATAATTTCGGACGCGAAGTCTGATATATGCGTCTTTTCAGGTTCATGGGTAACCATATTCTCTGCGGCACCGGCTACTGCGTAGGCAATGCCTTGCTTGCGTTGAGTAGCAATGCCATTAACATCAGAGGGCAGAACAATTGCACCGCGGCGGCGATGTGCCGCTGCTACCCAGTCACCCATGCCACCATCTTCTGGTGAACCATCGACAACAACCAATGGCCGTCCGCTATCGCGCCATCGCTCAGCATTATCGAGCGATAACTCAAACCGAACATCGCTAGGGTCGGTATAGAAAGTAGCTGTCGCACCGACCAAATCTACGCCAGCAAATTCGCTTGAATATTGTGTCATTTAAGATAAGATCATAGCATAAAACTTCAAGTAAGTCAAACTATCGGCGATACTTACGTCGAGTGGCTTTGAGTAAGATGCCCATGACATGGGCATTACCCTTTATAGGACTAATCTTTGTGGGCGTTTTGCCTTTTTTGGGATATTCACGGGTTACCGGGGTTTCAATAAGTTTAAACCTTTTGGCGCGCGCGCTTTCAACGGCCAAATGATAATGAAGTTCATAGGTCTTGAAAACATCACGGAACACCGATATGTCCTTATCTAAAAGCAGCTTTTTGCTGTAAGCTCGAAAACCATTGGTGGTGTCTGTATGGCGATGTCTTGCGGCAATGCTTAAAAGTGGAGCGTGTAGAACACGGACAGCTATCAGCCTTTCTAGAGGCGTATTAACTGCCCTACCACCCTTAATGAAACGAGAGCCCTGGATATGATCGTAGCCTTCATCCAGCAGTTTTACAAAATCCGGGATTGCCGAGATATCATCCTTCCCATTCCCGTCCACCACAATTACACCATCATAGCCCTGGTTCATGGCATAGGCGAAAGCCATACGCATTTGTGCACTAAGTTTCCCTGGTCCCGTCTTGGTTAACAGCGCTCGCACGCCAACAGTTTTCAGAAAATCAGATTCGAGTGAACCGTCCGTGCTACCACCGTCGGCGACCAAAATGTCTACGGCCGACACATACCGCTTCATCTTTGTGAGCTGTTTTTGAACCTTCTGGCCTTCATTGATAACAAACACGCATACTGCGTATCGATTCTTTTTGATAAAGAACTCTTCAAGCTTAAAATCGGGAAATTCCCACGAGGGATTATTTTTTTTAATTAACTCTGCTGGATTCATATCCAACACCTTACTTAGTTACGTTTCTACGAGTTTCATCAGCAATACTAACGGTACTGCTAAGCTCTTGCTTAATATGATACGGTGATTCGTCGCGAGTCTCCTCTAATATCTGACCGATATACTCAGCCAACATAGCCACAATAAGAAACAGAAAGAAAAACATTATTGATGACTGCATTGAAAGTGTTGTCCAGCCCCTGGCGATATCATCCTGGGAAATGTTAACCAGCACTACGTAAGCCGCGTACAGTAAGTTTGTGGCACTTGCGAAGATGCCAAAATAGGTAAGAGCACGAAGCGGGTGACTTGAATAGCTAGACACAAGATTGATGGCGCGGAGTGCCAGAGCATTTTTTGATGTGCTGTAAAGCTCCTTACCCTTGGGTAACTTGTAGTAGAAATTTTCCGCCTCAAAACCAATCTGCTTTGCCAGGTAGCGTATATGTTTTGAATAGCGCCCGCTACGGGTTAAGGCATTCACAGCCGTACGATTCATGCCAATAAAGTAAGTTGCGCCATGCGGAATATCAATTTTCAAAAACTTGCGATTGTACCAATAAAACATGCGAGCGCCTACATCTTCTAGCTTATTCTGACGGCGCAAGTTTGTGGCTACCCCAAATATGATGTCCGACTTAGACCGCAAGCGCTCAATCATAGCTGGTATGTTTTCGGCAGGATCTTCGTTATACAGCACACAAATGTAGTCGCCTATGGCCGCTTCAACTCCGGCAAAAACAGCCGTGTCGCTTTCGCCGATTTTCGACAAACGCATAACACGAATACAAGCAATCTCCTTCAAGCTAGTCGCTACTGCCTCGACGTCTTTCGGTAACAGACCATTATCAATCAACAAAACCTCGTAATTGGCGTAGTTTTTCTTCAGTAAGCTTGTTAGTTTTTGCAACTTTGAAACGACATTATCAACTTTTTCATCAGCAACAAAAACAATTGTCACAAATGCATCTAGTATTTTACTTTCCATAGGTAATCTTTAGCTCCCTGAAAACATCGTAAATATTGTCTATCTTACCACCCATTATACAGATATAATTGGCGACGCCTCCGTAATGATCTTTGTATAAGATGGGCCTGCTGTCGTCCGCCTCGCTCTGTGGCAGGACGGTCTTCACCTCCCAGAGTGATTCACCACTATACGTGACATGTTTCGCAGCAGGCATGTAGCGCTTCACATCAGCTATCATCTGAGGAAAGTGGCTCACTCGCTCAATATCGTTTAAATATTGATGACTATCCCTGACATGGTCGGGCGTGTCGTGCCACTCACTGTGTGGTGTATAGCGAACATGTGATAAGCTGAACTTGTTTTTATCCGGAAAAGGCATGAGCGAGAAAAAAGGACCACACATAATAGTAAAGGCTGCTGTCGAGAATTCTTTTGGGACATCAACCAGGCACATTTCTGTTAGCTCGTGCTTGAGTGGTATTGAAGGCAGACCCGATCTATTGTTCACATTATTAATCGACGAATATGTCGTATTAAGGACGTGAGTCCCCAGGTAGCTATTCTTGTCCGTCTGAACAGTGATTCCACCCTCACCTTGCCAAATCGAATCTACGCTCTCCCCAACATTAATATCAACTCTCAATTCGGAGAGTTTTCTGAGTAGCAAGTCCTTCAAAATCTTAGTATTAAACGCATATTCCTCGACTTCGAACACTTGTTCTATGAGTCTTCTGTCAAAAAAGTCCATGCCTATTTTCGAGGGTTCAATCTTGGCGCCGATTCTCTCATAAAATCTCAGAAATTGATTTGCCGAAACCTTAGAAAAGCTTGTGGCAATTGCGTAATACTTCGTAAAATCTCGCACTATGGCCTGTTCATACTCTTGCGAAAATATCGGCAGATTGACTCGTGAACGGAGAGCGGTTAATACGCTGCGCGGATAGTGGTAGCCATTGTGGACACGCGCCTGATTGTTATACGAAGCCCGTTGCATGACATCCGGCTCTTTTTCAATAACCAGTACGCTAGACTGCCCCAAATCTTCTTTCAGAAATTGAGCAAGCCTTAGCCCGTAAAACCCCCCACCTATGATTATTGTGTCGTATCGTCTACTCATTAGCTTCTAGATTATTATTAGTTGAGTTCTCACTTCCGACACTGCCTGTTTGTGCTGCTTTATCAAATAGACAGCACAAACACTTATTTCATCTTTAAATGATAACGCAAGTAACCGTCGAGACAATTAGCAAGCTTAATACTCTATATAGTATACTTTATACAAATGCCCAAACCTACGTCTTTAAGATACTTTGAAAATGGTTTTGTAAAATTTAGCCTACTCTTTGTTTCCCTGACTTTTGCGTTCATAACATCGAAGTTGCTTGAAGTCATTATACGGCCGTCAAATCCAGCAGACATTCAAAACTTATATGCGGCAGCCGGCAAGTTTAATCCGGCGGAAAATTTTATAAGAATCTTGTGGATAGCAGTTTTTTCGATCGTGTTTTACAAATGCCTTAGCCTGTTACTGGCCAAGAAACCTTTGGTTTTTAGGGTTATTTTTATCTTTCTGGCTGTTTTTAGTATTCTTTCAATTGAAATAGTACCGAGAATTCAGGCATACAAGGGCAATCTCGACACCTTCCATAATGGTGAGCAGCTGTCTCCTGCTAACGACTTCAATGCCGGCAAAGGACTCTACAGCGGCATGTTTGTGCTTCATGGAGCAGGCGAAGATGTACTAGTCCCGTCATTAGCACTTCATGCAGCACACAAGGGAGCGAATCCCAACGGTATTAGTACTTATTATTTTCTTACGTCCATACTCGAACTCATTTCAGCGGCACTTTTTATCTCTCTACTAGCAATATTATTTGAAAATACAGCCCTTTTTATAGCCACGACTTTATGGTTCGTACTCGGCATGTATTCAAGCTTTGACTATGCACGGGACATATTTACATGGCTTATATTTGGTTTAATATTCTACGTCGTTGTTCGGCGCAACAATAAGCATAAGACGGCAGCGTACATCGGCGTAGGCGGCTTAAGTTCTGCCGCCATATTCTATGCGATTGACAGGGGTCTAATCGCCACATTTTTAGCAATCCTTCTCACACTTACTACTCTTTTTGTAAAAACTGCTGACAATGGAAAATTATCGCTTACCTTACCTAAAAAAATGGAAAATTATAAAAATGCCGCATTCATCATTGGGAGTATGCTAGTGGTACAACTGATCGGCTTACTAATACTAGGCTTCGGGCAATACAAAGATTTCCTTATTACTTATTTCGTGGATATACCCAAGTACGAAGGGTTACTTTTCGATTACCCACTGCGTACTTTCAATACTGCAAACTTTACACTTTGGATACCAATCATACTTATACCCTTTGCAACATTAATGCTTAATGCACTCGTGAGAAGCGGTAAAAAAATCAACTTTGGGCCATCAGAAGTTTTTGCATTCTTGTTATTGGCCACGGGGATATTATTTCTACAAGGTGGTTACGGAAGATACGACGCAGGCCATGTCGCATACTCAACTCCGGTTCTTTTTGTCGCAGTGTTTTATATTTCGTGGCTATATACTAAGAAATTTTATGCAGACAAAGAGAAGTTGTGGCTGCCGGTGGTTGCAATCGGGCTTTTATTTATACCCATATCGACAATCGACGTCAGCAGACTTAGCGCCCTGGTGAATGTTAGCCCCGGGCAAGTAAAACAGGTCGTGACACTTCCGAGCATACCAGATCGAGAATGGATTCCATCATACGTTCAACAGGTGACGAATTTTATTACCAACAACACCTCCAAATCTGATCCTATTTTCGTTTTTACACAGCAGCCCATATATTACTATCTAACTGACAGACGTAACCCAACAAGATTTTACATACCATGGTTTGCCGACCCAAAGCCTCTCGAAACCGAACTATTAGCATCGCTCAAGAAGGATAATCCCAAATACATACTGTACTCTGGTGGTACCGGGTGGGATGATGTTGATGGATCTACTATGCAACAGCGAACACCTACCGTAGACGCTTGGATTAGAGCAAACTACCCCGTACAGCATCTGGTTGGCGCGGCTATTATACTATCCAAGAACTAACTGTTAACGACAATTGACACTCCGCTGTATTGGCTATATAATTCGCTTTAGTGAAGGCCTAAAATAAAGACATGACAACTCAGAAAGCAGTCAGAGGCAAGACTTCAAGGAAGCGGCCATTGTTCGCCGTCTCTTTAGTAGCGGTTATTGCTCTAGTTGGTTTATTATTCGTGTCGGAGTTAACCAATGTGACTCACCTTTTTCACTCCGAGGCACCTACTAAACAAGTTACAGCGAGTCAAGATACTAAAGGAGAACTGCCAAAAAGTAATACGAGTACTGCCAAAAACAGTCCTACTCAAACACCGAACACACAGATCAATACTGGCCAGCCCAGTGATAATAAAAGCACATCTGGTGGCAACACCGACACGAATCTAATAGAGCCGTCGGGCACTTTTGTAAGCGCACATAACGTTCCGACATCAGTTTCCCTGGCATCAGTTTGCAATACCACGCCAGGTGCAACTTGTAAGATAGATTTCACTAAAGACGGGGTGATAAAAGAACTTCCCTCAGAAACGACGGATGGGGGTGGCTCAGCATACTGGAATAGCTGGACTCCAGCTAGCCTAGGTCTAACATCGGGTAATTGGCAAATCACAGCCATAGCACAACTCGGTACCCAGACTAAAACCAGCGTAGACGCCTTACCGCTAAAGGTTTCGGAATGAAAAGGAATCGCTTTTTCAGCGTCGCTTTCTGCTTGATCTTGGGCTTAGCCATGGGCTTGTCCTTGGCTAAGCCGGTAAGTGCAGACTCATTCAATCAGAACAATATTATAGATGATACCGTTTTTGACAATACCGGTGTAATGAATGTTACTCAGATTGATGGATTCTTAAATTCATTTCCAAATAGCTGCATCAGCTCAAATAGTGGCTTTGGTGCAGTCGATCCAACCGGCTACAACCCAACCAGTGGATATACGTATGGTAGCTATGTAACAGCGGGCCAAGTTATTTATGATGCCGCCCAGGCCTACGGCTTAAACCCGCAAGTTCTCCTTGCTACCCTACAAAAAGAGCAAGGTATCGTAGTCGGGGCTACGAATTTCTGCAGCAATGGCGACCAAAATAAATACACTGCCGCGGTCGGTTACGGCTGTCCGGATAGTGGCGCTACTTATAGCTACAGCAACTTAAACCTGTACGAACGTAATGGCGTAACCGTTTCGAGTACGGGCTCAACTTGCGTAAACAGTCCCTTGAAAGCTGGTTTCTCGCAACAAGTAATTAGGGCTGCATGGTTGCTCAAATTCGGCGAACAGCGCTCACAAGGCAACACTGGCTGGGCAGTTATTAAAGGTAGCTGGAACAACTCCGACGATCCGCAGACTTGCTATGGTGGCCCAATGACCCAGGGGACGTACCAGCGTTGCCCGAGTGGTGGTTTGGCCTATTACGATGGCTATACGACGATAGATGGAACGGCCGTACATATGGACACGGGGGCTACAGCGGCACTATATTGGTACACCCCCCACTTCCATGGCAACCAAAGCTTTTTCAGTCTATTCTACGCCTGGTTCGGTCCTACACACGCGTACTTTGGTAATATACCATCTTCAAGCTCAACGTATGCAAGAAGTGCTTGTGATATTCCAGGCTTCGATAGCTCAATGATTGGTCGGCTTTATAATCCCGACACACAAGATTTCTTATATACTACAAGTCGTATCGAGGCCTGTTCTGCAGTGAGCTATGGATATATTTGGGATGACGTTGTGATGCAAAACGCAACCGGCCAAGATGCCATACCAGTCTATCGAATCGCAAATTATAATCGTCATATCTTTACAACAAGCGCTTCAGTCCGTGATAGTGCCATAGCTAGTCAAGGGTACCATGATGAGGGTGTACCGTTCTATGTTTATTCCACTGCCGGTACCGGCAGAACGGCAGTCTACGGACTACAGTCTGGCCCCACCTTCTTCTTTACTAGTGCCGGTAAAGAAGCGGAAAGCTACGTCAACACTTACGGCTATTCATCCTATGGAGTAATCTTCTATACCCCGGCTTTAGATACCGGTGACTTTCCGGTGAATAGACTTGTCCGCAATAATCAAAGAATATATACGCCAAACCTTGTAGAAGTTGCGAATGCTATGCAGTACGGCTTTCAGAAAGAAGGAACTGTCTCGGTCGACGATACCATGCCAAACGTGGGCAATATGCCCGTATATCGCCTAAAAACACCCGCCGGAATATATGTATATACCACAAGTCGTTTAGATAGAGATATAGACGTTATCTACTACAACTGTGTTGCGGAGGGGATGCCGTTCTATAGTCTGGCGTACTCAAACACCCCCGTATATGCCGCCACAAATCCGCATAACGGCTTCTGGATCTATGCAAGCAATCCTCAAGAATACAATGACGCTACCAGTTACTATTCATATCTTGGTGACGGGACTGGTTGGTATGGCTACTAGCCTACTAAATTACGGCGCGTACTGATACTTCTCATCAAACAAGCCCAGTGGCACTTGTTCAAGACCGGTGGCAGATACAAGGTAAAGATTCTTCTCTTGTAACCTACAGACTACACCGAACATTCGTTCCAGGGCATGGGCAGTGGTGCCGTCAATCTGGCCGTGTTCTGATTGAAAGTCATCGGGCATAAGGTATAGGTCAAGTATTGGCGTAAAGGTATCCAGCCGCGCCCAGAACATTGTTCCACCAAAATATGGATAAGCGGCTGGATTATCAACAACTTTTCGAGCAATTTCTGATGTGAAGGCACGGTCTAGTAAACTCTGAAGGATGTATTCATTCCCGCCCATGTGTCTTTTCAGCGAAACTAGATGATTTTGCGGGCCAATGATACCTGCTTCATCACTCTTTAGAACTTCAAGTACTTTGGCGACCGCATCTCCATCTGGCAACAAAGCATCCAAAACATCCGTAAACCAATTAAACCCATCGACACGATGTTTAGATTTTTTACTATGAAGCTTCAACACATACTCATAACCTGCCATTCTGAGCCTTTGCGCTACAAATAAGAAAGGTAGCACGTCACGACCGCGATTAGGCAACACAAAAGAGGTAGTTTTGACGTCTTTTCGTCCGGGAATAGAAAGCTTAAAATCCTTATCGCGTTCATTAAGTGTCACAAATAAATCGAAGGGCTCCTTAATCAACTTAAGCCTTGCTTGTATGGTTGGCCAGAGATCTGTGTAATAAAGATGGACGACGACGGCAAGTTTTTTGTCGACATTTCTGGTAATACCATAGGCCGGGAAGCTTTTCAGATTTTTGATATTGTGGCTAGCTTGTGCTAAAACTTCGGCAGTTCTATTTAATACTGCGTGCCCCAAATGCATCGACGGCTCCATGATCGCACCTTCAGCCCATTCATTCCAGGCATTAACAAATACCAGCGGTGCCTTTTTTTTACTCGTCTCCTGCTCAATAAGGCCTCTTAGCCACTCTGCATATAGATCAGGGCTAGAATTTTGATAGACAAATCCCTTGCCTTTTTTCCTGGCGTCATTATCCCACGACGGCGTAACACAAGGATAGGTGGGGAATTTATACGAGTCCCTGAGCTTTTCATTAAGGGCGATTGATCTGTAATCGGCCACCACACCACTAAAGTTAACGTCTAATCGCTTCTGGCTTATATCAACATATGGAAACCGGTTATCTTTAAAAAGCTCATTCTTGAAGAACGCACTTAGCGGTGCAAAATCGAGCGCAGCATCAAATCCGTACTCACGAGGGTCTTGATCATCAAAACTCAGGAAAGAAACTAGCTGTAGTTCCTTATTGTGTTTTTTGCGGAAGTATTCTCTCCACGTCTTAGCGTATTTTTCCGGGTCTTTCAATTCCGAAGCCCTGTATACCATGAGAACCGGCTTATTGTCTTCGGTTATATAACGTGGATCCAGCAATATGTGCTCGACGTCTTTAATAAAGCTGAGCGGGTCGCTATCAAGGTATTCCTGGGCAATTATTACATCATTGTCTCGGCCATCCCATCGTTTTGTCCAGTTTTCATTTGCCCAACAAATAGTGAAGTTAAAGTCCCACTCCTTATGTTTTAGCACGGTGTTTAGCGGGGTTTCCATTATTTTATGACCGCTAAACCAATAGTAATAAAAACAGAATCCATAGATTCCATATTTTTTTGCTAATTCAATTTGTTCCAGGATTTTTGATTCAATCCGTAAATCATAGAAGCCCAGATCTTTTGGGAGAATTGGTTGTTGATGACCAACAAAGCGCGCCTGTCCAGTTGTTACATTGGTCCATTCCGTAAATCCTTTGCCCCAAGCCTTTTCATTCTCTTCGATAGGGTGAAATTGAGGCAGGTATATGGCAACCGTTCGAGGGTCTTTTTTATCACGCTCAAAATAACCCGATTGTACTTCTTCGTAATAAATCTTCTGTCTATTATCGAGTAGATTGACATGTTCTGGGTAATTGTTTGAAAGGTCTTTGTTGTATATTGACGCTGGGAGCTTTTCTAGACCAAATCGCACTGTGGTGCTGTATAGTTCCTTGTACCCCTTTCCTTCGTTCAACTCAACAGTTATGTCGCCGTCTTCAAACTCAAACTCGGCCTTAAAGCCTGAGTGGAGTGTGTCCTTCCGCGCAAGATTTGGGTATGTTTTTGCGACATCCGATCTCTTTAAGCCGAGCGTCACAGGATATATGTCGGCATTGTTTCGAACCCGCATCTCAAAACTTATATTTTTCTTTGGAATGATCCACCCCTCGACAGACAGAGTCCGTTCCCCAAGTAATGTATCTCGTGGGCTATCAACGCTGAACATATAGTTCTTGGAGGCGCCAAAGTAGGCCCTGGCTGCGTGACGCGCCCGACGGCCTAGCCATAAGGCACGTTTGGCATGTTGCACTGGATCAAAAGCTTTTTTCATTTAAGCCTTGACCTCCATCCTCTGATTATCATGATTAAAATTAGGATTCAGGTATGGATCTTCAGCAACTTGCCGTTCTTTGATTGAGTCAATTTGGAGCAGTATACCGTCATAAGTGATTTGGACATATGGCGTGTATATATGCCTATATTCGTGGTCATTCAGTGATTTGCTTAGGGCATACACATTACTGAGCTTCCCTCCTTTATCAATCGAAGCTATTAGGGCATTTTTGCTGATTGCATACGCGACTGCATTGAGCGCACTAACATTACGGCGACTTTTGGCATATAGACCTCGTGAGTAATGTGGGTCATCGAAGGGCATTCCTTGGAGCATATCAGCGTAACCATTTTCCCCGAAGCCGATGCCGATGCCTGCACTCAAAATTGTCTGCCGGCTTGGATCGAGTATAACTGGACCAACGAGACCAACTCCAGGCAGCTGGCTGTCACCAATTATAGTTTTTGCCCAGTTCGTACTCACAATTTCACTATGGCCATCTATAAAGAAAAAGTAGTTACTGTTTGCTTGTGCAACAGCAGCCCTCCATTCATCCAGCGTACTTGCAGTATGCAGTATCCGTAGAGTCTTATCCGCACAGACGCTTTGAAGCTCCTCTTGCACGGTCCCGTCCACTGGCGAGGCCGTAGTCAGGAAAACCTCAAGTCCGACTCCTGGCTCATTTTTTATGGCGGACCTGAGTAATTTCTTGGTACTGGCCATGTCGTGGTGTCGTACAAAAACGGCCAATGTTTCAACGGGCGCGACATCGTATTTAATAGTTCTATGTTGGGTGATTATTCCCTTTTCGATTACGCCAGATCGACCGGTACGACTCAAGTGGTCGCGTAAAAGTTTGAGCTGAGCCTCATACACATACGGCTTGGCATCAGTATTCGCCGCCGTAGATGCCTCATGTATCCTCCAACTATATAGTATTTTTGGTATATGAAAAACTTGCGACGTTTTTTCAGTAATACGTACAAATAAATCCCAGTCCTGTGCGCCTTCGCAACCCTTGTGAAAGCCACCGATCTCTCTAACGAGTGACGTGCGTAGACAAGTAAAGTGCGTAATATAATTACAACTTTCTAGAAATTCTGGACTCCAGTCAGGCTTAAGGAATGGGTAGGAATGCACCGTGCCACTCGAATCGATCTTATCCTCATCGGTGTAGATTAGGTCCACTTCAGGATTAGCATTTATGACCGAAACCATTTCGTACAACGCATTTGGCCAAAGAACATCATCATGGTCAAGCAAGCCAATAAACTCGCCAGTTGCTAGACTGATCGCACTGTTTGAGGCCTCGCTGATGTGGCCGTTCTTTTTTCGTACAATAAGCTTTATGCGTGGGTCTTTCTTGGCATATTCTTTGAGGGTTTTGACGACCTGGCCGTTTGGCGAGGCATCATCGGCCGCACAGAGTTCCCAGTTATCATAGGACTGCAGCAAGACACTGTCTAGGCACTCACGAAGATATTCGTCAGGCGTATTGTACGTTGGCAATATCAAACTTATTAAGGGTCTATTTTTGAATGTTCCAGAATTTTTAATTTGAGTCATATGTTCGGCAATGGAAGGATAATAATTATAAAAGTGATACGTTTCGCGATGCGCACTTGTCATGCCCGGAAACAGAACCGCTTTAGCATGGATAGCCAATTTTCTAAGAATTGGCACGCGTATTATAACTTTCTTTGCTCCTACGACAGATTTTCTTGCCGTTGACTTAAGCACTTGACTCATTATCGCCTAACCTCGTTTTGTCTTGTGATGCACGGCATTACTTCTTCGTCCTTTTAAGGCTATTCCTTGCTTGTGATAATCTTTGTGCTAGTTTATAACTTTTTGAATTTTTGATCCTACTAAGATCGCTCTCTAGGTCCTCATTTCGCTTAGTTGTTGTGGCCTGAAATTCACGAAGTTCATATTTAAGTTTATTAGTATCATCGAGTAGCTTTACTAGCTCGTCTATTCTAGACTGCCTGTTGTCCAGTTCTTTATTAAGGTTTCTAATGTAGTCAGCCTTATATTGCTCAGGCTTTTTTATTGGCTTCGGTATAGGTTTTGCCTTTGAGCCTTTGCTAGTCGGACTTAGAACTAATTTATATTGAAATGCCCTGGCCGTAGGATCTGCCACCATTTTCCAGAAAATCTCATTCGCAACAAGTCCATATTTTTCAAGAAGGCTTTGGATAATTTCCTTTGGATAATCACTCTCCGAAGAGTCGATGCGAATAATGTCATATCCTGCGGTGGTTACTATGCTTGTCAACGAGTTTAGCGTGAAATACTTGAGGTGGGTATTGTCTAAGATTCCCATATTTTCGTACTCAAAACCACCGCCAAGAAGCTCAAGCCGTACACTAATATGCGCTACATTTGGGGTAGAAATAAATATTTTGCCATCTTTCTTCAATAGCTTCAAACTTTTTTTAAGTACTTCACCTGGATCCTTCAGATGCTCTATAACATCTCCAAAAAATATTACATCATATGTCCGCTCGTACACTTCAGTCGGCCAATCACCATCAAGATCAAATGAATAAACCCCATCTAGAACTTTTCTAGCCGCATATTTATCCTCGCTTATTTCAACGCCATATACCGTACATTTTTTATGTTCTTTTATATAGCTTCCGTAGTATCCTGTGCTACACCCAAAATCCAGAACCTTTGACCCCTCGGGGATATCATCATAGAACCAGCCTATTGCACCGATGATACTTTCTGGAATGTTTTCGGAGTATTTAGACATTAGCTACTTCCCACTTATAGTCCATGAGCACTACACCCTGATCTTCGGTCTCTTGCTTGACATTGAACGTGGCTAGCTTGGGTAGATAGCGCAGAACCTTCGTCGCGGCGTTATTCATTATCGCAATCGTCACGAAATAGGTTCCTGGTGCCAAAGTCTGACTCAAACTCAAGCTTATATTGGTGGATCGAGCCTTGATGGCCGTAATGTTAGAGATTTTGGTGTTAGTTCCGAAGCAATATGCACCAGCACCATTAAATATTTGCAAGCCGATGTGAAAACTCTCTTCTGTTGAGTGGTTTTTCACAGAAAATCCGACAGTGACATTTTCGCGCATACTAAAACTTTTGGACGAACCGTTTGGTGATTTTAACTTAACGTTTTTAACCGTGAACATACTACTATCTTTTCTTGGTTCACCCTTAGGGTCTTTGCTCTGAACCTGCTTTTCAAAATTCTGTTCCAGATATTTATCCGCTATATCACCTGGCTTTCCATTTAGCTGGATGACACCTTTTTCGATTAAGATTGCCCTTTGGCAGAATCTCTGCACGGCTGACATATCGTGAGTAACGAGCACGACTGTCCGGCCTTCTTTCTTAAGATTTTCGAACATGTCGTAACATTTTTGCTGAAAAGAGGCATCGCCCACTGCTAGCACCTCATCAAAAAGCAAGATATCACTATCGGCGCGAATCGCAATAGAGAAGGCTAGCCTAACTTGCATCCCAGAAGAGTAGTTTTTTAGCTTTTGATCCATGAATCGCTCAATTTCTGCAAAGTCCACAATATCTTCATACATAGCCATCATCTCTTTGCGATTGAAGCCCAGAAGTGCACCATTGAGAAACACATTTTCGCGACCCGTAAGCTCCGGATTAAAGCCAACGCCCAATTCTATAAAAGGCGTCAGCTTTCCATTAACGTGAATACTGCCTTTGCTGGGCATGTAGGTTCCAGCAAGCATTTTTAACAGCGTGCTTTTGCCACTTCCGTTCCGGCCAACTATTCCAAAAAACTCACCCTTCTTAACTTCAAAAGAGATGCCTTTGAGCGCTTGCTGCGTTTCGTATGATCGTTTACCGCCATGAACCAAGTTAATAAGTGCACCTTTTATGGAGGCTTGTTTTTCGTGCGGTAATTTAAACGTTTTACTGACGTTGTCTACTTTTATTGCTACATCGTGAATCGCCATATCTATATATTCTCCGCAAAGCTATCCGCTTGGCTCTTAAAGTAAGCCATGCCGCCAATCAAAACCAATATTACAACGCCAAAAGGAATCAATGCATACCAGCCGCCGCCGAATATGCGTGATGTGGTAATTACTAATTTGTCGTGAGTAATCAATGAATAACGAGCGTCCTGTATTGACTGCGCCATTGGGTTTAGGAGCAATATTTTTTGGTAGGTCACGTCGTGGATAATTGATAGCGAATACAGTATTGGCGTGAGGTAAAAGCCCGCCTGCAAAGCCACTTCCCATATGTAGCTAATATCCCGAAATTTCACGAATGCGGCTGACAAAAAGAGAGAAATACCAAGCGCAAACACATATACCTCGATAAGTATGAGCGGCAGCAAGAACGTAGTGTTAAGTAGGTCAACACGGTTAACGAGCATAAAAATTGCGACGACAATAAGATTCAGGCCAAGATTAATGACAGCTGACAGGCTACTACTAAACACAATTATCCAACGGGGGATACTAATTTTACGGATTAGGTCACCTCGGCCAACAATCGAACCTAGGCTTTGAACGGTCATTTCATAAAAGAAGTTCCATATAACAATACCCAGCAGAAGGTAAACTGGGAAGTGTGGTATTCCACCGCCAGATTTTAAGACTTTTACGAATACAACATACAGGATAACAAATAAAAGTAGTGGGCGGAGGAGTGACCACGCATAACCTAGCGCAGAACCTTGGTAGCGCAACTTGAAGTCTGTGCGGACTAACTCGCTCAGCAGCGCCCGGTTTTGTTTTGAGAAGATACGATTGAACATTGGTTGTAGAGTATTATAGATGAAGATTGGCCTGAAGTCGACAAAACTCCTATATAATATTGGTTAGTATGCAGCAGACAAGTTTACCCATATTTATTGAAGAAGAGGCCGAAACAAACAGTGTTGAGTTCAAAACCTCCGCTGATGGTAAGCTGCCGAAAGATATCTGGCACACCGTATCAGCCTTTGCCAATAGTAGTGGCGGCAAGATTATTTTTGGGATTACGCCTGAGGGCACGCGAGTAAACCTCTCGAAAACCAGCGTCGACAGCCTCCAACAAGACATCGTCTCGCTCTGTAGCCAAGGCTTTAGTAGCACAATTACGCCCGACATTCAGTACAGCGAGGGCGTACTGGTGGTTTTTATACCCCCATCTCCAGCACAGCTTCGACCAGTTTACATGAAAAGCAAGGGTGCTGGCAGCGGCACATACGTACGCGAAGGCTCTTCAAACCGCATTGCCAATGATGAAATGATCCGTCGTTTTAGCGTTGCTGCTCGAGGTGGAGCCGAAACACTAGATTTCGAAGAAATTAGCTTTGCGGATTGCCTAGCAATGGAGCTCGTTAACGAGTATATAGACCTTATAAACCAAAAGAAGACGAACATGTACCAAAACTTTACTGCTGAAGAGGTTTTGATAAAATTACGAGCCATCACAAAAACACTACACCCGACGTTGTTCGGTCTATTAGCATTCGGGAAGGCTGCAACGCCACAAGAGATAATCTCTCCCACGGTGAGCATTACCACCACTCAATACCCCGGACTTACCAAGGTTAATGAGGAAGACTTCTCTGAAACATACGTCGACAATCGCGAGTTTTACGGCAACGCCAAGCGTCAATTCGAGGATGCTTTTACCTTCATGAAATCAAAACTGCCCGTGCGCGGTACGATAGATAGTAACGGCAAGCGGCGAGATTATTTCGTCATACCCGAGGTTGCACTGCGTGAGGCCCTAGCCAATGCTTTAGCGCACAGAGATTATTCGACCTATTCGTCATCAATTCAGATTGACATTTTTTCGGATCGTATTGAGATTATTAATCCTGGGGTAAGCTTGGTGCCCATAGAGCAACTGGATCACGCTCCATCTGCCACCCGAAATCCACTCCTTATGAACTACCTAAAGGACTACGGTATTACCGATCAAAAAGCTCGAGGCATACGAACCATCAAGGTCTCTCTGAAAGCAGCCGGGCTGCTTGCCCCAACATTTGAAAATGTCGGCCAATCTTTCAAAGCAACACTTTTTGCATCGGCCTTTATCTCTCCAGAGGATAAAGCTTGGCTACAAAAATTCACTTCGTTTGAGCTCAATGAACGACAACTCAATGCACTGACACATGCAAAAAATAACCCCGAAGGCATAAATAATGGCGAATATCGTGACTACAACAGCATGAACAACGTTCGCGACGACAAAAAGGCAAATAAAGAGCTCCGTCAACTTGTGGAAAAAGGTATCTTGATCATATCTGGCGAGAATAAGGCGAGGCGGTATGTACTGCATTCAGACTATGCTCAATAAGTTTATCGCCCCGATATCGCCCGTTTATCGCCCCGATATCGCCCCATCCGCACCCCTGTTGGCCGTATTTTATCGCCCGTTTATCGCCCCGATATCGCCCCATTTATTACAAACCGCCGAGGAGATTGCATGACCAAAAAGACTGCTGCAAAGGTATCGGTAGTAATCCCGAACTGGAACGGCATTGATTCTATCGGTGCCTGTTTGGATTCGCTGCTTGCCCAAACTTACAAGCCACGCATTATTGTCGTCGAAAACGGCTCAAAAGACGGCTCACTTAAATTCATACAGCAAAACTATCCATCCGTAGAACTCGTAATACACAAAAGAAATAAAGGGTTTGCAGGTGGCGTTAATGCCGGCATCCGCAGAGCAATGCGGCATCATGGTGACGAATTTGTGGCTCTGCTTAACAACGATGCCGTGGCGGACGCACACTGGCTCGAACACTTGCTAGACGATATACAAGCCAATACCGACACCGGTATCGTAACCTGCAAACTAATGGATCAGCACAAAAAACACCTCGACAGCACCGGTGATCAATATACCATTTGGGGCCTACCTTTTCCGCGAGGCCGAGGCGAACCAGTGAGCGACAAATACGATGACCACGTGCAAGTCTTTGGGGCCAGCGGCGGCGCCAGCCTGTACCGCGTCAGTATGCTGGAGCAGATTGGGTTATTTGACGAGGATTTCTTTGCCTACTATGAAGATGTTGATCTTAGTTTTCGGGCACAATTGGCTGGCTGGAAGGTGCGCTATGTGCCGGAGGCGATTGCCTACCACCAAATCGGGGCTACCAGCGGTAAAATTAAAGGATTTACGACTCGCCAGACAGTCAAAAATCTACCGTGGCTACTGTTAAAGAATGCCCCGTTCAGCATTCTGGTGCGTGTTTTGCCGCGATTCATGTTCGCTTACCTGTCGTTTATTATTATGGCAGCCGCTCGCGATCAAGGCTACGCCGCACTCATGGGCTATTTTCAGATGGTGTTCTTGCTGCCAAAAAAGGTACTGCAACGATTGCAAATTCAGCATCACCGCAAAGTAAAATCTTCCTACATATGGAACATCATGACGCACGAACTACCGCCAAACGCGCGCAGGCTACGACTACTGTTCCACCCCATTAAAAGTTTGGCAAAAGATAGAGACCATTAAAACAGTTGACCCTCATAAACCCGTACGGTACTATTGCCTCGTAAGCCAAACCAGCAGTGCTGGACGCACAAAGGGACTGTATGCAATTTCAGGCTCACGGTGGCATCAATATCTTGGGAGTAGTCGGTACAGTCTATCACTGGGTAGATGTATTGAGTGGGCCCGTGCTGGGATTGGCGATTGTTATCTGGGCTATCCGAAAATATCTGGCATTTCGCTGGCACCGCACGCAACCAACCATCTTGTTTGAACTGACACCTCCTGCCTCAAGCAAACGGACACCGCACGCCACCGAACAGTTCCTTATGAGTCTGCATTCACTGGGCAGGCATCTTACGTTTAGCCAGCGATTGCTCGGCAGAACAGCGGTCTTTTCGTTGGAACTACCAGCATCGCGTCGCAAGGGTATTCGCTACGCCGTACGAGTTAGGGTTACGAGACGTGTTGAGAACACTATTTTTCGTTGAACGTTTTATTGACAAACGTATTACGTTTTGCTATTTTAAGGACATGAGTAATGTTATTTCTAGCAAATACCAGGTTGTCATACCTAAGGCCATACGAAAACAGTTGGGCATCAAACCTGGTCAAAGAGTACGTGTCGAAGCGGGTAAAAATGGTGATATCGTTCTAAAACAAGAGCCTGAGCAAAAAAGCTACCGAAGCCTCATTGGTACGCTTGAAGCCCAGGCCGAAGACCCTGTCGTGCGGATCCGGCGTCTGCGCGACAACTGGAGACGCGGTGATATACATTGATGCCAACATCCTCATATACTTGCTGGAAGATCATGGCGAAAAAAGCTTGTTTGTAGCCGATACGTTAGATGAGTTCCGAGCAAAACAACAGCCGTTTCTTACCTCGGTAATAACCATCACCGAGTTTTTGGCCGGTACCCGCACACTGAACAGAGACACGCTCGGTACTATTTCTGGTCTTGGGTTTCAAATTGTCGACGAAACAATTGCCGAAAGCGCAGCCAGACTCCAAAGAGATAAAAACCTTAAAATCGGCGACGCAGTACACCTAGCAACCGCCATCCAGAACAATGCAGCTGTTTTCTTTACGAATGATAGGCAGCTTGCAAAGGCAGCTTCGCAGTATTTAGAAGTTAAAACACTGTCGATGGTCGTATGAGCAAGATCGTCATCTGTTCACGCGAATGGAGCGGCAGCACCGGCCGGTATGCACGAGCCCTGGTCGAGCATTTGCAGGATATCGACACAAAAAATCAGTACATCATACTGCTCAAACCAGAAGACGCTGCCAGCTGGCAGCCAAAAAACCCGCGATTCTCGGTGCTAGCCTGCCCTCACAAAGAATTTAGCTTCGATGAACAATTTGGGCTCAAAAAACAACTTGAGATTTTACGGCCGGACCTCGTGCATTTCACGATGGTGCAGCAGCCCGCTTGGTACGGTGGCAAAGTTGTGACCACCATGCAAGACCTCACAACCATCCGTTTTCGCAATCTTTCTAAAAACCCAATTGTATTCGCTATCAAACAACAGGTCTATCGATGGCTCAATAAAAAGGTGGCAAAAAAATCAGTTGCCATTATTACACCTTCGCAATTCGTCCGTCTCGACGTGGCAAGCTTTACGCGCATCAATCCCGACAAGATAACCGTTACCCACGAAGGTGCCGATAGAATTACCAACAACCCGGAACCTGTGAAAGGCCTAGAAAAAGCACAATTCATCATGTATCTTGGCCGACCCATGACTCACAAAAACTTACCACGACTAATTGAAGCATTCAAAAAATTACAGATAGACCGGCCCGAACTTCGACTCGTGCTTGCAGGCAAAAAAGATGATAATTACCAGAAAATTGAGCGGGTTGTAGCAGCCCAGGGCACTAAAAATGTAGCCTTCACCGACTACGTAAGCGAAGGCCAGCTTCGTTGGCTCTACGAACACTGTGCAGCCTACGTCTTTCCTTCGCTGAGCGAAGGTTTCGGCCTACCAGGTCTAGAAGCTATGGCGCATGGCGCCCCAGTGATTAGCAGTAACGCTACTTGTTTACCTGAAATATACGGTGATGCAGTGTACTACTTTGACCCCGTAAACATCGACGACATGGCAAAAAAAATCGGTGAGGTGCTTGATAGTGAACGCTTGCGTCAAGAACTGATTGCCGCCGGAAACCTGCAAGTCGATAAGTACTCGTGGCGGCGCATGGCCAAGCAAACATTGGCCGTCTACGAACAAGCACTCAAACACACATAATGAGCACTCCAGGTAACGGCAAACAACTACTCAATAGCCTGACATCGCTCCGGTTTTTTGCCGCCCTACTGGTGTTTCTGTGGCACACGCATTTGTGGGGCAACCATCTCGACAGATACCAGCTTGGCTACGCGGGCGTGTCATTCTTTTATATGCTGTCTGGTTTCGTGCTGACCTACGCCTATTACAAACGAATTACCATAGGCAAATTTACAGCCATTAAGTCCTACTATATTGCTCGGATTGCCAAGATTTATCCCGTTCATCTACTGACTTTTGCACTAGCAATACCGCTAGCTTTCTACGTCGTGCATGCCAGTGGCGTTGCAGAATTTCTAAAGCAAGCCGTTGCCAATGTTTTCCTCGTCCAAAGCTTTTCGCCACATATTCCCTACTATTTTGCCTTCAATGCCGTTTCGTGGAGCATTTCGGATGAGCTGTTTTTCTATTTACTTATGCCCGTGTTTATATTCATCGCGTTCCGCCTGCGCAACAAGCTGTCTATTGGAAAACTTGTACTGAGCATGCTTGTTATCTGGATTGCAATGGTCGCCCTACTAACAGGAAAAGTTGCCGTGCTTGATCAGTGGGCCTATTATGTCTTGCCGTTGATTCGCTTGCCCGACTTTGTCCTAGGCATCTTGCTGTGTCTTGTATACTGGAAAAGCCAATCGACGAAACTCAATTCTATAAGGACTACGTGATTTAGTCTCGCCGAGATCAGCGCACTCACATTGTTGGTAACGGGGTTCATCGGCGACGCTCACTTGCCTCAGGCACTGCACTTTGACGTCGGCTTTTTGCCGTTTTGGACCATACTTATCTTCGTATTTGCACATGAGCGTGGCATTATCTCGAAGCTATTAGGCCGCCGGCCGTTCGTGTTTCTGGGTGAAATTAGCTTTTCGTTCTACATGCTACACCAGCTTGTTATTCGGTACATCTGGCACTACGGGATCAAGCCAGTTGCACCAATCGCGTTCACCATAACACTTGTGGGCAGCGCAGCGCTATTCCTTTTGTACGAGGAAAACATGCGCAAACTAGTCCGCAACAAGCTCGAAGCTAAGCTCGTTTGGCCAAGAAAAAACAAAGACACAGTGCTAGCAGAAGAGGCATTTTAGAATTACGAACCAATTCGTTTTACTCTCACTAAATTGCCTGTTGTTTTACGAATTGACAAAGGTTTTACGTTTTGATATAGTTGAACTTATGAAAAACAACTCCTTGGCACTGTCCAGTAAGTACCAAATCGTCATCCCGAAAGCTGCTCGACAGAAAATGGGTCTTGATAAAGCTATCGGCCAGCGCCTGCGTGTGAAGAGTGTCACTGAAAACGAGATTGTTTTTAGCAAAGAACCTTCTATTGACGACTTCTTGGGCGCGTTTGGTGACACCTTCCCTAAAAATACCGCCGCTAAGATCCGTAAAATGCGTGATGAGGAATGGGACTAAACAATGCTCATCGCACTGGACAGCAACATACTCATCGCCGCCCTGTCGCCACACGAAGAGCACTCCATATGGGCACAGCAACTTATAAAAGATATTGCCAGCAACCGCTATCAAGCCGTGGTTTCGTCGATAGCTTACGGGGAAATCTTGAGTTTCAGCACACAACAAGTAGCAAGAGCCCTCGATCTAGGCTCGTTTCTTAGACAGATTAAAAATTGCGCGACTATAGCGGCAGATGACACGATCTGCTTGGCGGCTGGCGAGCTAAGAAGGACGTACGGCGGCAAGCTCAAGCTGCCCGATGCACTGCATCTTACCACAGCCCTCAACCAAAAGGCAGATTTATTCATCACGAACGATTTTAAGTTAGCGAAAGTTGCAGAGAGTATCGTAGCAACCAAGACTTTGGGTGAGTGGGTATGAAGAGGCATCTTAGAATCGCCAGCCGATTCGCCGGTGAGGCCATATAAGCACTCAACAACAATCGTTTGCGCCAAGAACTGACTACGGAGCCGGAAATGTTAGCTGCGCATAAACAGATAGTAGAATAGTAAGAAGTATTCTTTTTAACCTACCATTAACAAACGTCTTACTTTTTTGCTAACATTTTACACATGGACATAACTGTTTCAACAAAGTACCAGATAGTAATACCGAAAGCTGTGAGAAAGCAGCTTGGCATCAAACCTGGTCAAAAACTCCGTATCGATAGCGTCGTTGGTAAACAAGTCACCCTATCAGCACCTCTGACAACAGAAGAATATCTAGATAAATATGCCGACTCACTCAAGGGCACCGTCTGGCAAAAGTCAGGAATGGATGCAACCGAATGGATCCGCAAAATGCGTGACGAGGACTAGAGCTAAATCGTGATCGGACTTGATAGCAAACTACTTTTACCCGCTGACAACGCTATTGCCCACCGTGCTGGCGTGCTTCGATTCAAACACGGTATTAAAACACCGACGCTATTCGCTTAGCTACAGCAGAACTTGCTGGGGCAGTCACATTTATTACAAAGACCTTAGGCTGGTTAGGCTCAAACTTGCTTCTGGCCTAAAAATACTACCCTTGGTGGGTTAACCTCAGCCTATTCGGCGAGCTTCAATACAATATGTCGGTCGCGGCCATCGCCGGCCGATTCACTCGTCAGGCCATATTCGGCGGCAAGCTGGTGCACAATGCGGCGATCAGCAGCGTTCATTGGTCGAAGTTCCATTGGTTCGCCACTGTCTTTGACATGCTTAACCCAATCTTCGGCGGTATGGCTAAGACGCTCGGCGCGCTGCTTTTTGTAGTCGGCAACATCGACGTTCACGCGGGTATACTGGTAATTGCTATTTTTGAGGGCAGTACTTACCAAATACTGCAGGGAGTGCATGGTTTCGGCGTGCTGACCAATCAAAAATCCGTTTAAATGTGTCGAAGGAACACTAAGCTGAATAACTTCTTCGTCACTGCTGGCGTGAATGTCGATGTTGGCCCCAAAAAACGACAGCAAGTCTTCGAGATATTTCTTACCGTAGGCAATCGCCTCTTCCATGGAATCGTTCAACGCGTCACTCATCGTTTTTTCCTCTTCTTGTGCTTGGCGGCTGACGATTTTGAGGGTTTTGGAGCTTTTTTGGCCCCTGATGTCTTTAGTGTTTCGGCGGCTGCTTCAACAATTTCTGCTTCGGGGATGACATTCGGGTCTTTAGTAGGCTTGTCGGCCATCGCTTCCATTTCCGATTCGTCCTCACGCAACACAATCGCTTGCTGAATAAAGGCCACCAAACCACCGACAAACCAGTACAAACCAAGCGCCGATGCGAAGTTCACGGTACCAAGGAAAATAACTACGGGGAACAAGAAGCGCGTGCTGCGACCAACCGCGGCGTTAACTTCGTTTTGGTCTGTCTGATTGCCATCACCGGCGCCTTTAAGGATTTCGCGTAGTGACTTTGAATCTTTGCTGGTCGGCAGGAGCTGTTTACTCTGATAATACTGCGTAATAGCACTACCAAGTACGATGATCATCGCCGGCCAGTACACACCCATCTTGCCCAAGGCACTGCGGCTTAGATCAACAAAGCCAAACAACGTATTGTCAAAAAGGTGGATATTATGTGCCAATTCCTTCATCCAAGGCAAATGCTGCATTGCCGGATAGGCAAAGGTGACCAGCTCGTGCGGATCTTTGATGACCTTGCGCAAGCCACTAAAGAGGCCAATCAGCACAATAAACTGAATAATAAGCATCGGGAACGCGCCGTAAGCGTTAAAGCCACGCTCTTTGTACAGCTCCATAGTCATGGTCATCTCTTTTTGACGATCACCCTTGGTTTGTTGCTTGATCTTTTTAACTTCGGGTTGTAGCTTGCGCATCGTTTTGGTGTGATGCAACTGTCGTTTGACGAGCGGCCACATAAGTAAACGGATCAGGACGGTGAAAATAATCAACGCCAAACCAAAATTATGACCCGGCAAAATGCCGTAAATTAAGACTAGTAGGTTAAAAATTGGCTGGACGACAAAAGTAGTAAACATAAATTTATATCTTATTCCTCGGTTTTTACTATAGCATGGGCTCGCTGGTTTTTGGGATCATATGCACCGGCACGCGTAAGCTGTTCGAGCACGATGCGCTCCAATTTAGGCAACTCAAGGTCTTTAAATTGGGCGTGAAACACCGTAAATATTAAATCGTAGGGCACTTTGATGCCCGTATCATGCAAGCGAACAACCTCGTATATCCGGCGACGAATACGGTTACGCACAACCGCCGACTTATCAACCTTACGACTAACCACCACCGCAACGCGATAGGTTTGACGACGTTGATTCAGCGCGTATTTCAGCGACAGCTGGGCACCACGAACCGTCTGGCCATGCCGATAGGCATAGCTCAAAGAATTTAAACCATGAAAACGGTGCTGACTCGCAAGCATGGTTGTTCGGCCCTCCTAGAAATTAGGATTAACAATTACGACGCAGGTGGACTATCGGGCGAAACTAAGCTGTAAGTTTCGCACGGCCTTTGTTGCGACGGCGCTGCAACACGTTGCGTCCAGCTTTGGTGGCCATACGCTTCAAAAAGCCGTGTTCGTTTGCGCGGTGGCGCTTCTTGGGTTGGAATGTTCGCTTTGGCATATTGGTCCTTATTGTATATTACGAGGCACCCTAGTTCCAACACATTTTGCCCCAAGACCTGCGCTCCGCTTCGGTGCTCTGTCTTGAACCAAACTGCACTAAAACTGGAAAGCCCTACTCATTAAATTGCATTTTTGGGTCAATTTAACAATGTTTAGTCCACTAATTCTACCAACTTTTCCACTTATCGGCAAGTATTTTCCACAGTTTCCCAGATTGAATGTCTGGCTGTGTACAAATCTACCCCAGTTTGGCATATTTAATCTAAATTTCATGGGTCGTTTGTAATGACTTGTGGAAAAGTCTGTACTTTCTCTGCTATATTGAATGGAGACAAACGAGCGAACAAGAGGGTTAAAAGGTCAAAGTATGCAAGAGAGCGGTTTATGGCAGGCGGTTTTAGGCGAGATTGAACTATCAATATCTCGCGGTAACTTCGTGACATGGTTCAAAAACACCACTCTGGCAAGCTACGACAACCAAACCGCAGTCATTACCGTAAAAAATATCTTTGTTAAACAGCAGTTAGAAAAAAAGTATGGCGAGTTAATCAGTGAAACGCTCAAGAAAAACGGTATTAACCCCGTGCAGATCAATTATAAGATTGCCTCCGGCTCCAGTGTGAGTCGACCAGAAAACGACGAACCAGTGCTTGTTACTCAATCTAGCGATCCCGGTCGTCGCTCCAGCAGCACGGGCACCATAGCCAAAACACCGAGCGCCCTGTCACACTCTTACCGTCAGGGTTTAAACGAACGCTACACCTTCGAAAACTTCATTGTGGGTTCGGGTAACGAGCTAGCTTTTGCCGCTTGCCAGTCAATTGCTGCTAATCCTGGCCACAAATACAACCCACTATTGTTATATGGCGGCGTCGGTATTGGCAAAACCCACCTTATTCAGGCTGTCGGCAACGCCATACTCCTCAATAACCCTGATGCTCGCATACTCTACATATCTTCGGAGCAGTTCGTCCAAGAGCTGGTTGATGCGATTCGCTTCAAAAAAACCGCCGACTTTGCCAGCTATTACCGAACAACCGATGTCTTAATTGTTGACGATGTGCAGTTTATTGCTGGCAAAGAAAAAATGCAGGAAGAATTTTTCCATACCTTTAACGCACTACACCAAGCCAACAAGCAGATTATTTTAACAAGCGATCGGCCACCCCGCGACATTACGACACTCGAAGACCGTTTGCGTAGCCGTTTTGCCTGGGGCATGAGCATTGATATGCAAATCCCCGACTTCGAGACTCGCTGCGCCATCGTACAAACAAAAGCACACACCCAGGATATGGAGCTGCCAAACGACGTCGTCGAATATTTAGCGAACAATATTCAAACGAATATCCGCGAACTAGAAGGCGCCTTAAATCAGCTACTGGCATTCTGTGAAATGCGAGCCCTGGAGCCAAACATCGGCATTGCCACTAGCCTGCTCGGCATCGCCAAGACTCGGCCAAAGCACTTGAGCGCTAAACAAATCATCGAGCGTACGGCACGCCATTTTCAGATTCCCCTAGAAGACATACTTGGCCCAAAACGCGATAAAGACATTGTGGTGCCTCGGCAGATTGCCATGTACATGCTACGAAGCGAGCTACACCTCAGCTTTCCAAAAATCGCGCGTGAACTAGGTCGCAAAGACCACACTACCGCCATTCATTCGGTCGAAAAAATCGAAAAAGAATCACGACTCGACGGCGATATTCGTGCAGCCATTACCGAAATCAAGGAGCGATTATATGCGTAGCTTTTTGGTCCGTGGAAACATTGGGGAAAACCAGCGTGCTCATAGTGCACAAACTAGTGTCTTATCCCCCACACTGCGATCCAATAATCGGGCATGGTGCATAAGTACCGCTTTTCATGCACCGGTTCTACCCGCCTCATCCTCCACTTTTCCCACTATGCGTTACTCATTTCTATCTCTGTTAGTGGACCAGATTTCCCCACTATCCACAGGACCAATAGAGACCACAAAAAATGTATACATAAATTATTACTAATAGGAGCGAACGCATGAAGCTACAAGTCACTCAAGAAAATCTTAATCGAGCACTCGGCACCGTGGCACGTGTTGCAAACAGTCGGGGTACCTTACCAATTTTGTCTAATGTACTCATCAAAACCAGTAATAATCGATTGAGCTTAGCGGCCACCAACTTGGATATTGCTATCTCGCACTACATTGGTGCAAAAGTAGCCCAAGAAGGTGCCATCACCGTCCCTGCTCGCCTGATGCAGGACTTTATTAATAGCTTGCCAAGTGGCGTGATTGATTTGGAACTTGATGACTCAAAACTCAAGATTAGTACCGATCAATACCAGTCGACAATCAACGGTATTATGGCTGACGACTTCCCTGTTATGCCGGCAATTTCGGAGGGTAAAACTTGGAGTGTCGACGGTTCGTTATTGAAAAAAGGCCTGCAACAGGTAGTGTTTGCTGCTTCATCTGATGAGTCTCGCCCTGTCTTAACTGGTGTGCTAATCCATAGTTCCGATGGCAAATTGTACCTGGCTGCAACCGATAGCTATCGCCTGGCGGAAAAAGAAATCGGTGCCAGCAAGGACGACGTACGCATGTTGGTGCCAGCCACGGCTATGCACGATCTACTCCGCATTTTGGGTGATGCTGACGAAACTGTACATGTAACACACGACGATCAACAGGTGTTGTTTAAAGTAGGTGATGTTGAATTAGTCGCTCGCTTGCTTGAGGGTAAGTACCCCGATTATCGAAAACTTATCCCAAGCTCTTTTGCGGTACGGGCGGCACTGAAGCGGTCAGAGTTATTGAATGTCACAAAAGTATCAAGTTTGTTTGCCCGCGAAAGTGCCGGCAGTGTCACGCTAAAGGTTGATGAAAAAGACCAAACCTTGAGTATTCGATCGATCGCCTCACAGCTTGGCGAAAACACGGCTAGTGCCGCTGGTACAATTACTGGCGAAGGCGAAATCACGCTTAATTCTCGCTACTTGCTCGATGCTTTGCAGGCGCTATCGGGCGATGAAGTGTCGTTTGGTTTTAATGGTAAGCTCGAAGCAACTTGCCTGCGCGACATAAAAACCAGCGACTATACGCACATCATTATGCCACTGAAGAGTTAATGAGAAAAACCGGCTACTCTTTTCTCTTTCGCTCAGTCATCAAACGCTATAAAGTTTAGATATGATTTCTGATATTCGGTTGCAGCAATTTCGTTCGTATATGGATGAAACATTTGAATGCAGTCCGTCAGTTAATATTATTGTTGGGCCGAATGCTAGCGGTAAAACAAACTTGCTTGAGGCCATACTAGTTGTTGCGAGGGGGTCTTCGTATCGGGCCAGAGACCAGGAGTTGGTTGCCTTCGAAAAACCTTGGGCACGACTAGATGCGCATGTTGGCAATGATCTGCGGACGGTCAAGATTGTGAGTGAACCCCAACCCGCCAAGACATACGAGTTTGATGGAAAAGTCTACAAGCGGCTCACTCAGCAACACACCCTCCCTGTCGTACTATTTGAACCAAATCACCTAACATTACTGAGCGGTTCACCCGATCAGCGCCGCAACTACCTAGATGATCTATTAGAACAAACAATCCCTAATCACGCGGCTATGCGCCGCAACTATCGCCGCGTGTTAGCACAGCGCAATGCGTTACTCAAACGGGCACGTAAGCCAAGTAACGAAGAACTGTTCCCGTGGAATCTGCGCCTGAGTGAGCTAGGGGCTCTACTAGCACGTCGTCGGGCCGAACTCGCTGCAACCATTGATAGCTTGGTTGGTGACCACTACCGGGCTTTGGCGAAGGCTACGACGAAAACAAGGCTCGAATACGGTGCACAGTTTCCACTGGAATCGTATGAATCACGACTGTTAGAAAAGCTAGAATCGAGCCTGGCTGTCGATGTGATGCGCGGCTTTACGTCGGCTGGGCCGCACCGTGAAGATTTTACCGTGTTGTTTGATGGTCATATTGCCGAAGAAACTGCGTCACGTGGCGAGACACGCACGTTCGTATTGGCGCTTAAAATTATTGAACTAGAAATCCTCAAACAGGCGCGTGATATGCCACCACTTTTGTTGCTCGACGACGTGTTTAGCGAACTAGATGGCGCCCGTCGCCATGCGCTGACCGATCAGCTGAAGTTGTATCAGACATTCATCACAACTACCGATGCGGATATTGTGCTTAAGAACTTTATGGCTAAGGCGCAGATTATCCCGATAACTGGCTAAGAGGGGAGTTTGTAACTGTTCTTCTTGAATGTTGCGTCAAACCCAAAAATGTATGTAGTTTGTTGCTCGTCGGCATGAGCCATGACCAGGCAATCGATAAATGATGGCCCGCCAGGTGCGCTATGTATTTTTTCGAGTCCAGCCTGTAGGATCTGTGGTTGGCTGGGGACGAACGTGAATTCTTGGCGGCTGTAACGTTGCATAAGTGTGTTGCCGACAATCTCTGCCGTATCTTTGCTAATTAGCTTACCCAGAGCGTTTAATGACTCCGCCAGAACCTCATATGGGAGCAAGAGACTCCAGTTGTTGGCAATAAGTAGTCTGGTGATTTTGACGGCTTCGGCATGCAAGGTATTGTCGGGTCAGACTAGCTATATAAGGCCGCTCGAGTCCCGTATCGCAACCTTAGGGGTTTCAGTTTTTGCCATCGCCGTACAAATAATTATCGAGATTACTGGCTAAATCACTTGGCCCACCCCTGATGCCAAGGTTTGCCAAGGTCGTTAATCCCTCATTGGCCTGACTAGTGTTGGCTTCTTGGATGGGCAATGAATTCAGGGTTAGGCCCTTAATCCCCGAAAAGTCCTTGTTGTTCGCCGTAAGTAAGGTGCCGCCACTTAGAATTGTGGTAGCGGCGATTGCCGCATCGGCTAGCCCGATGGGATTGTCGAGACTTCTGGCGATTTCGCCCGCTAATTTCGCGACTTCATAGTTATAGGGTAATATGCGAAGCGGGCTGATAGTTGCTAGTAGGTGTTGCTCCTTTTGGGTGTCTTGTGTACTACGGCCGGCATAGAGCTCCTGAATGGTTAGTATAGATATCGCTAGTGTTTCTTTCTGGTGTTGCTGTACGGCTCTGGTGAGCAACGACGAGGCCTGCTTGTTTTCGAGCCGGAGGTGGTCGATGATTACATTAGTGTCTAGTACTACCATGCGTCTTTTCTCGCTTTAGCAGCCTTTAGCTCGATGTCTGACTGTATTTTTTCTTGTTTTTTTTCGTCCTTGGAGCCCTGGCCATTAGCCCAAGTTCCTTTTGTTGTTTCCAGGAGTTGCAAGTATGAACTCTCACCTTCCGTCTTGGTGATGAAGTCATCAATTGGGTAAATGTAGATACCGTTACCAGTTAGTCGGATGTTCAATATGACGTTGGCATCGATGCCCAAAGACTTACGCATCGCCTGGGGTATAACAATTTGCCCTTTTTCATTGGTGCGAGTGAAAGTTCCTAATTTCATACTAATACTATTTTATTACTTCTGATACCTAACTGTCAATTCTGCTTTCGTAAAGGCTTAGGTGTACCTACTATTGGGTAAGGAACGTCCCTAATAAGCAAGCTCGACATAAGAATTCTGATCCGTTGATTTTTAAGCCTCAAGGCAAAGTCTAAACAGTCTTCACCTTTGTTGAGCGAACAAAATACGATCCTTATATCGAGTTCAGGTTAAGTAAGAGTTAGTAAGTTGCTTGAATAGTGAACGAGCTTGGATCGATGCCATCTGCCGTGAGCTGTTGCTTGAATGTGTTTACTGCGTCCGCATCGGTTGGATTAATCCCACCTGGCGGATACACTAGGTTTAATTGAAAGACGGGTTTCGTAATATTTATGTAAACCACGGTGTTAACAGCTGGGTTGTTGGCCAGGCTATTTGTTAGAAAGCTAGCTAATTTTTTGGTCGTCGATGTATCAAGGGATGGTTTCTGGCTTATTTTATATGCGTTGCCATTACCTTTTGAGTCGAGTGTCGTATATATGACCGACCCGTCCTTCTGTAGGGCGATCGATGCGGGTGGTGTCTGTAAGTCGATTGCGAGGGCACTGGAAGAATCGGTTGTGATGTCATACTGCCATAGGTTGTTCCCAGACGCGTACAGGAAAGTTGTGTTTGAATTCCAAACGGGACTAAGTGTGGTTGGTCTTGGTGGGCTTGCCACCAAGCTTGTCTGAAGGCTAGCATTATTTATGCTATATAGTTTGCTGTCCGCTTGTTGACGATACTTTGCTACTAACTGTTTGCCGTCTGGACTGATCGATGCATCAACAAGCACGTCGCCTAATTGAAACGATTTTTTACTTTGTACGTCAGCCAAAACTGGATATACCAGGTATTTTTTGGCGTATGCTGGTTTTAAATCGGTCGAGCTGTACGGCATGGTTGTGTCAAAGGCTAGGAATCGATTTCCACCGTAGACTAGACGATTAAAGCGTGTTTGTAGGGTGGCGATTTTGACTGGATCACTATCGACCGAATCGTAATGATAGATTGTTTGATTAACGGACATGACAAAATCGCCATTGCGGGGATTTGAACCAAACAGTATCTGTTCTTGGTTCAGGTTTGAGGTGTCGATGCCAGTCATGCTAAGCGGCTCTGCATCGGTGCTGTCGCGGAAGTATGGATTACCATCGGCGGTAACAAATAGCTCGTGATTGTTTGGTAGCGGGCTAATCTGGGTCACTTGATTGGTTCCGGCTTCGTCTGCGGTTGGCAGCAACGGTGTGGTTAATCCATCTGTCGAAGTGCTTGTGAATACGCCAGCCGCAGCGTCTAGATAGTAAAGAGTATTATTTTCGATGGTTGGTTCTAGAGCTGCAGCATTTGTGACTAGGTCTGACGTGTCTGGTGGGGTGGGGTTGGTTGGGGCTGTGAATGTCTGGTTGTCTCGAAGACCGAGGTTGTAGTTTTTGGCTATCACTCCACCGTTGGGGGCTGTAACTTCGACGGTATAGGTTCCAGGACTTACGCGGAAATGTTGGGCTGTGGAAGATTGGCTGGCAATTATATCGGTGCCACCTTCGTAAATTATGACCTTGCTTACCTGCCCTTCAATAGAAATAACCGGCCTGAGTACGAACAAATAAACAGCCTCTGCCCCGCCCGCCAATAATCCTGCCACGACAACAAAACCAATCAGGAATGTCTTAAATCTTTTCATGTTCATCTGCCTCGTATGTTAAGATTGGCACCTTTTGGCTGGTAAATTTCAGTGAAACATCGTAGAACTGCTCATTGCTGTCAATAAATAGGCCGAACAGTATTTGGTTATTCTTTTGATGGACGTTGGCGATAACGGGATCTCGGGACTCGAAGTGGCTCTGCGTATTGACAAACTGCTTTAGTGACGTGAGTGTGTCGCTGTATTCGGTGCTGCTCATTAGGTCACTGAGCGCAGTACTGTTTACGAACACCGGTCCTGTCGACGGAACTTCGAGCCCCTTGTTTGCATAAAATATGCCACTGACGCCACTGACACTTTCGGTGTAATTTACTTGGTCGAGCGTTGCACTGTTGCCAGGCTTGTGCAGTAGGCCGACCAACAAGCCGAGCACAAGAACCCCAATAACAGCCACAACTCCCCACTGTTTTATTCTGTAATTTTCCATGCCGACTGTCCGTTATTTGTTAGCATATCCCAGCCCCAGGGTTGGTTGGTTGTTGTGAGGCTGGACAGATTATTGTTTGGGTCACTAATGAGGAACTGTTTTGTTGCTGGATTGTAGCCCCGAATAAGAATGAAGTGTCCCCCGCTCGTGAATGGAGTAGTGCCTTGGCCAGAAACACCCACAAGCGCTCCGCTAGTCACCGCATCGACGATTTGCTGTATTTCGCTCGTGGACATGCCAGCTGAGCTGTGTGCAAAGAGCTGAGTTATGTTTAGGCCGTATTTGTCTCCGATCTTTTGCCAGCCGTTTATATCCCAGGTTGTGCCGTCACCTGCCAGCCCGTCTTGTTGCCAGTCTGGTAAAAGTGTTTGCGGTGTTATGCTTGGGTCGTTTTTGAGTGTGGCAATTGCCATGGCTGTGCTGGTTAGCCCGCAGCCGCAGTGTCCAACTGTGTCGCACTGAGAAGAAAATGTTAGGTTTGCCCACGGTCCTTCATATTGGCTATAATAGATGCTTTTTGTGCAGATAATTCCTGGATCGGTTGGACAGCTAATGACGGCGGCGTTGTCGCCGGCACTGGCACTGAAGCCGGCCGATGTTCCGCAACCCGATCCACCAGAGGAATCTGTGGCGACAGCAGCATTGGTACTAACCCCGCTGCTGCCATTATTATATTTGGCAAGTAAATTATCGACATTAGTGCTGTTCTTGGTATCTGCGTCAGGGTCGCTTGCTCCTTCGTATATTCTCAGCCAATCGTGTGCCACGGCTTTGGCGTCCGTATCTGCGTTTATGGTGCTTAACAGTGTAGGATAGCTAGGAATTTCCTGTTTCATGAAATCTAATTGCAGACCGAGGTCTGTCCATGGTTTGTTTTGTTTGTCTGCAAACGCCTGTAGGTTAGCCCATCTTCCCTCTTGCCACTGGGCAATACCGTGCGCGGGGCCTCCAATTGCGGTTGGGTCAATATTCGTGCCGGATTCGCGTTGCAAATTGGCAGTGACACCAATCGCCTGCGTAAAGCCCATTCCTATGTTGGTTTGAAGGTAATTTAGCACGGTTGCAACGTTGTTTGTGCCTGAAACAATATTTGTGCCGGCAGTGCAGCTGCAGTTAAGTCCACCACCACTCGTTGTTTGGTCGCTTGTACCGCCTGGTCCTCCCACGGTAGTGCCGGTGACGGCGGACTTGTAGGTTGCGATCTTTCCCAAAGAAGCGGTGACGGCTGACATTGCGCCTGGATTACTCCCCACGGCTGTGTCGACAGCGGTCATAAATGTTGTTGGGTCTCCGGTGAGTGTCACGAGCGGCATGTTTACGCCGGCGCTGAGCGCTGTAACAAGTCGTGCCCCGTCGGTGTTGCCATCGGCTAGGGCTGGCTGGTTGCTGCCTGCATCAAGCGGCACGCCCAGGTCGTCCGACATGATGACACCTTGAAAATTAATGCCCGTGCTACTTCGGACGTAATGTACTGCATCGGCGCTCTCGCTCACAGGCACCTTACCACCGTCCCATGCGTCAACATGTGCATTGCTGAACATGATTGCGCCATTATCTTTGTTTGCGAGTGCTTGGTACGGTGATAGGTCGTTGGTTATGTCTGCAAGTTTTAATGGGTTCGTGGCGCTTCCAAGTGAATCTCCTGTTCCGGTGTCAGTGTTAACAGTAAGCTGGCCGATACCCGGGAAGTGTTTGTAGACTATGCCAATACCGGCACTGTTCACGCCATCCGCAAAAGCCCCCGCTTTGTCGATGATGTTTTGTGCGTCGCTACCCTCTGTTCCTCCTGTGCCAAATGAACGAGAGTTGTTAAAGTCGGTTGAGCCCAGGTTGTCGGCGTTATTAGTGTTTTCGCTATGGTAGGTGTCCAGTACCGGCCCGAGTAGTGTATTAATGCCGGCCGCTTTCAGTTTAGTGCCAACATCCGTGCCGGTGGCCTTGTCTTGATCGGCGGTAGCCTTGCCCATGGTGCCCCCGGATGGTTCGCTGCCGCTTGCCAAGAAGCGGTGTATGTCACCGCCTTCGTCATCACTCGTTATGAGCAGTGGTACCTTGGCTTCCTGTTGAAGGGCAGTAAAGTAAGAAGGGCTAAAATCTGTTGTATCGGCGTCGCCATGGAAGAATATGCCACCGATGTAAGGATGGTCGTGAACAAAGGCTGTAAGTGCTTGTGAGTCCGCCAAGCTCGCATCGCTAAAGCCGACGATGAGGGTCTGCTCTATCTGATCGGTTACGGCTGTTGGCATGGTACTGTTTACGGTCTGGCTTGTGCCATCTGCGCTACATTGGCTAGCCTCGGTGTTAAAATAATAGATGCCTTCGGAGAATGCGTCTTTCTGTGCTTGAGAAATTGCGGAAACTTGCTGAGTTACAAGCAGCGTTATTGAGAAAAACAGCGCACAAGCCCTGCCTAAAGAGTTGTTCTTCGGCTTGAATCTATTCATTCTGTGCCAACATCTTATCTTGTACGGCTTGTGGCACACCTTCGGTCTGAAGGTCGTTAGCCGAAGACGTTAGGCTCGGCTCACTGACCAACGTTAGTGTAGCGCCATTCTGTCTTAGTACGATGAACTCATTAGGGCCTCCGGCGGCAGACACGGTCACTAGATACCAGCCGCTCACAACTTGCTCGCTCGAAACGATTGTAAAGCCACCGCTTTTTAGTGATGGGTCGATGCTTTCTGTTTTCACAACATTCGTGATGCTACTGTTGCTAGGGTTTGTTGGTGATATTTGGCCCTGGGTGCTAGTTTTTTCTTGAGATTGTGGTGCCGCGGCAGGACTGGCGCTAAATGTTATAACACCGGAGTTGGTTTTGTTGTCTTGCCGTGGGGTTCGATGCCGAGCTAGCGCTAGTCCGATAATGACTAGTAACAGGCACCCCGTTAAGACAATAAACACCATCCGCTTTCTCATTATTGATCTCCCAGGTCAATGTGCTGGTGTGTGCAGGTGTCGCTAAAGAACGTAATGCCCTGTGGTGCGGTGATGTCCGTCCGTCCAGTGCATTCGTTTTGGCCCATTTCGCTACCGCTAGGCAGGATAGAGGCCATGTAGACGTAAAAGTCGTGATCCAACTGCTGGTTGTCGCCAGAAGTTCCGGGTGTAAAGTTGGTGGATGTTCCTGTTGAAAGATCTGTGACGCCGCCTAGGTCGGACGCTCGGCCCTTGGGGTGTAGAAACTGATCGCAGCCATGCCCTGTAACAATGTTGTCTAGAAATAGTTTGTACTTTGTGGTTGCGGTCAGGATTGCTTGTAGCAGATTACCGTTGATTGAGATGGTTTTTCCACAGGTGTCACTATTGGTAATAGTTTGTCCTTGGCTGGTTGCCGTAAGGTCCTGGGTCACGCCCGGGTTTCCGGTTAGGTTGCTATCAGAGAGCAGTCGGGTTGCTATTTGTGCAGCCGAACCACCGGTGACTGGCGTAGACGAGGTACTGGCAGTATTCGCCGAGCTATCGAAACCGTCGTTTGTGCAAGCTTCGGTGTCGTTGAGCTGATCACAGGCATAGCCTTCCATGGTGTTGGTGTCGAAAATGAAGAATCGAATACGTAGCCAGTTTGGGTCCGACTGGCTTGACTGATTACAGTTTGCATTAATATAATCTTCACTGTTTGGGTTGACTCCTCCCTCTCCAGACACGCTTTCGCTATCAGGCTTGTCAACTGTTGTTACCATCCAGTTTCCGGCACTATCTTTCTGTATGTCGTCACCAAAACAGTCCTGAACCCTTTTTACGTAGGTGTCCTTTGCGCTTGTGTCGAGTATGTTTGTTGCCACATATTGTGCATTATCGTAGGGGTTTGCTACTAGCGGGTTGTTAAGGTCCTCAAGACTAAAGCCATATTCCGGAATACCAAGACCAGAAACACCATTGGAAGGTTGGGCTGCTTGTGCGTGTGGTAAAAGCGCTCCAAACATACTGCCGAGAGAACTGCCTATACGCATAAATCCGGTCGATAGATTGCCAAGTGTGTTAGCTACGTTTTGCCCTACGTTTGGATTTTGTGTGTCGATGAGACGACCCGCCAGCGATCGATAATCTTTTGTATCAAACATACGGCTTGCAAAGCTTTCGGACTGGAATTGAGCATTGTCGTCTAGGTTTTGCTGATAGGCCAGTTCGTCTGTTTGTCCTTGGCTTAGCTGTGTACCCCCGTCTCCCCTGTTTGCACTGTTCGCCACTTCAACTGCACCGAGCGCATCGGCGTTACCCCCTGCTATTCCCTGGTGGGGTATGCCACCAAGAGGATCATCGGTGAGAGCTTTTGTTATGCCCTGCACGATGTCTCCAATGGCGTAGCCTGCGGCAACGGACGTGGCTATCTGGAGGCTCTTACTTGCGAGTCCTCCGACCCCCGTGAGTAATAGTGCACCGCCAACAACCGCTTGGGTGAATTGACCAACGGTGCTACAGAAGTAGCCTACGCCGAACGCGTCTAAGCCTTTTTCAAGACTTGCGGCGGTTGTGCTTGGTGAAAACGCCTGTCCAAGAGTCGAGCTCACGGCTCCGCCGCTGGGATTTGTTACTCCTTCCAGATGTTGAATGCCGGCACTTTGCCAAGGTGTGCCGCCTTTGGAGTCGGTAAAATTATCCACTACCGCACCTACATCTTGCTCACTCACATCTTGGCCAGCCATAATTTGTCCCCCGATTGCCAGTGCATCTCCGGCTGATTTCATGGCGGGAACAACTACGTTCAGCCGATTTATTTCGGGAACAGCATGAGCAATTTCTTTTACGCTACAGAGCACAGCGGTGGCTATTAATGTGCCGCCCACTCCTTTTCCTATGCCACTCGTTTTGTCTCTAAATTCTGTAATTTTTGCTTTCATTTCATCAGATGGCGTAAGAAGCTTTCCTAGCCGACTCTTCTCGTCTCCGTCAGCTTGCGCTTTTGCCTGCTTTGCGGTGATTTTATCTGCTATTTTCTGGTCAGTCTTGAGAGCAAGTTTTCGTAGCGGGTGGAGCCAGTTTGGTAAGCCTAACCGTTTGGTGAGTGTCCTAAATCTGGCAAAGCTTGAAATTTTGCCCAAGCTTTGATCGTCGACGAACCCGCCAATAATGTTCCTTTTAGCGGAGGTTTTTATATCCGAAACATCGACAGTGTAACTGGTGCTGCCTCGCACGAGGCTCACCCCTTTTGTTATTCTTGCTGGGTCTATTCCGTTGTCGGCCGCAATCGCTGCCTTTGCCTCGTCTGGATTCATACCGGCATATTTAGAATTTTCGGTTTCGATCGTGAACTTCTGGAATTGCCCAGTCTTGGGGTCCGGGGTGACTGTGATGCCTCGATCTGCAAAATCCGCTACGATTTTTTTATTTAATTTGCTCCCAAGAAAGCCTAAACGGGTTTCCCCAATATCTTTCGTTTTAGCCCAGCGTATTAGCTTTCCTACCTCGCTGGTGCTGGCGGTTTGCTGGTGCTCCGCAGGCTTCCCTAGAGTTTGTGCGTAGTGTATAAGTTCCAGGGGTCCAAGTGACAAAGAACCGAAAAGAAAACCACCTCCAATGAGTAGGCCTACAATGCCACCGATTGTGCTGTTTTTCTTGGTTAAACTTCTCGTAAGTAATTTACTAAATCTTCCGGCGGGGCTTGCATTACCAATGTCGGCTAGCTTACCTGCAACGCCGCCAATGTCTTTTGCGGGATTATAGAGGCCATTAACGGCGCTTGCTTCTGGGCTAGCACCTTCAGCTACTGCGGTCCCCCCAATTCCGCCAGCACCAGCACCTGCTTCTTCTGCACCATCAAGCTTTGATGGGCTAACAGCTTCCCCATCGTTTGGGTTATAGAAGCCACCTGTGGTTTCGCCGCCGCTACTTGACGCGCTTTCGGTGGACTGCCCGCCTATTCCGTCTGCCTCATTGGCGGCAGCGTTTTCGTTGAGGATGTCGTCTATGTTTGATGCAGACTGGGCTGCATCGTCACTTGCTCTCGTCGAAAGGTCGTTGACCGAAGTTGGTATGAGTGCATTCGGGTCGTCTTCATACATACCGCGATCGCGGTCTTGGCTAAAATTCGGTTTCTGTATTCTTTGTTGTCCCATAAATTAACAGGCTCGAATCCCTCACAAGTGCTTATGTCTATGTATTATACAGCTACGATCCCGGTGTTAGGCGATTACTCAAGTCAATCGTGCCCTGTGGGTCGCTCATTTCGCCTTGTTGGTTGATCTGCTGGACCTGTTGTGGGTTGGTAGTAATCAGGCTGGCTTCTGTTGGACTGGCCACGATTTGTACGTGGACGTGGTTCTGTCCTGCAAAGAATAAACCTTGTCCAACTGGGAATTGGCTGAGACGCTTCTTTTCCTCGGCGGTGAGTTTAAACACGCTACTCAGCACGTCAACGGCCGACGAAGACTGCTTGAGCAAAATCTGCATTGAAGCGTTGGCAACGATTGCCCGACCCATGCGTGAGCCCATGAAGTCTTCGACGTCTTGGGTGATGGTGGTAATGCCCAGATTGTATTTTCGAGCGCGCTTTGCCAGGCTAAACATAAAGTTCGCAGAGTCTTCGTACTTCATCAATTGCCAGGCTTCGTCGACAATCAATATGCGCTTTTTCTGGTCAGATTTTGTCTTGTTCCAGATGTAATTGAGCACGATATACATGGCCACAGGGCGCAGTTCGTCTTCGAGGTCACGAATGTTAAACACCACCATCGGATTGTTAATGTCGATGTTGCTGGGCTGGCTAAAGATGCCGGCAAAAGTACCGGTGGTGTATTTGCGGAGGCGCTGAGCAAGCTGTGGACCACTGCTACCCATGTGCAAAAGTGTGTCGTAAAGGTCCATGATCGTTGGTGGCGGTGCGGTGTGTGTCAGCGGGTCGTTGGTTATGCCTGCGCGGGCGTAAGTTTCAATTAATGCGCTGTCTAGGTCGGATTCTTCGGCCGGGCTGAGTGCGGGCATCATCATGCCGCCACCGCCACCTGCACTTGCCATTTGGGCTTGGGCGCCGCCCATCATCAAACGAAGTAGGCCGTGGAGGGTGATAAGGTTGGAGCGTAGCGCATTATCTGCTTCTTCGACGTCAACGACCTTTGGCAGGTCAAACGGATTAATACGCGTAGACGAGCTAAGACTGAGCCGTACGTAGGCACCGGCAACGGCGTCACACATGCGCTGATATTCGTTTTCGGGGTCGATAATGAACACTTCGGTGCCAAACATCATGCTTCGTAAGGCTTCGAGTTTGACAGTAAACGACTTACCGGCACCAGACTTTGCAAAGACCACAGAGTTGCCGTTTTCTAGAGAGAATCGGTCAAAAATAACCAACCCAGAGTTGTGCATGTTAATACCGTACAAAATGCCGTTGTCTTGGGTTAGGTCGGCGCTAGTAAATGGGAAACTGGTACTCAGTGCACCGGTGCTAAAGTTACGGCGAATCTGCAATTGATCTACCAACTGTGGCACTGTGCTGTTAAGCCCCTGCTCTTGCTGGCTGGTAGCTGGCTTAGAATAAATTAATTGTTGCCCAAGCATCGATTCAACTTTGTGGGCTACAAACTCCAATTCTTCGAGTGATTCAGCATACAGCGTAAAATACAAACCAAAACGGAAAAAGCGCTCTTCGCCGACCTGTAATTTATCACGCATTTCTTCGGCGTCGATGATGGCTGCTTGCTTGCCAGGGTCGCGGATACGGCCTTTTTCGGCGTCGATTTGGATGCCAGCCTCAAGCTGGGTAACTTTTTTGCGGAGGTTTTCGAGGACCACCTGGCTTTCTACGGGGTAGACGTACATCGCCATATCAACCACTTCGTCGATGTTTACCATGCCAGATAACCAGCCAGTGTAAATTTGCCGTGGGTAGCCATACACGTAATAGGTGCGGGCAAAACGGGTGCCCAGGCGGAAATAGTTGCTCGAAAATTCAATAGAACTTGGCGCGATAAAGTCGCGAAGCGCGGTAATGCCCTTTTGGAAGGCGATTTGTACTTCTTGCTCTTCACGGGCCTTTTGTGCCTGCGCAATCGCAACCGGATCTACTGCTTGTTTTTTACGCAAAGCCATTATTGTAGCTCCCTTTGCAGGTGTGCCTGGGTTGCCACGCCGTCACCCTTGGTTATTATGTCCGCACTCAGGTCGTCGAAGTTTTTAAGCTGCTGGCGGGTGGCGGTATCGGGGTTGTAGGTGTCGTAATATAGTTCAATCAATTCTTGGGTATCGAGTGGTAACCCCTGGATGCTGCACTGGAGTAAGCCAGATAGCACGGACTGTACACGGTTACGCAACTCGGTCTTTGCTTTTTCTAGGTCGGCTTCGTTAATCACCACATGTTGTTCTTTGCTGTTAAATAGCCCCGCCAGGCCAGTAAAGAAGTTCTTGCTCTGCGTGATTGCCTTCTGCATGTCGGCAACTGGGAAATACGGCACCACCACGTAAAATCGTTTATCCATGATGTTTGTTTGCTGAGAAAGCTGGTCGATGTAGGTAATGTAATCTTCCATCAGGAGTGCTAACAGCATGTTGTCGTGCTCGGTGCGGATTTTATCGAGCTTTTCGATGTATGGCTGCAAATCAACTCGTTGTGAGCGGGTAAAGATCTGAATTGGAAAATACAATGAATTAAGAAACCCTTGGTAGCTGTATTCGACGGCTTCTTGCTCTTGCCCGCTCATCAGGTCGAAGTTAATGCTCTTGACCATGATAACCGATCGGAATGAGCCGTCGTTCATGATAACGATGCCGTCACGGATTTCGGCGATTTGTAAGGTGTTCTGGGTGCTGTTTGGGTTAGTTTTGTTGACAACGACCGCTTGCTGACCGCCTGGGCCTGCGGGCATTGCGCCACCACCGACCATTGGCTGGGCAACACCCGCAGACATACTACCCATCATCGATGGCTGCAATCCTGGGGTGGCGGTTGGCGCAGCGGTGCCGGGTTGAAGAGGTTGCTGTGGAGCTGGCGGGATCTGTTGCTGAGGCACGGCACTAGGACCAGGGTACGGAGGTTGAGGTACCATGGGTTGCTGCGCATACTGCTGTGGCTGGTTTGGCGCTGATGGATTCATGTCTAGTATTGCCCGCCCCCGTCCACCGGACAAAATAGTTAGTGTAGTGCTATGACTACTTCGTCCTCACCGAAGGTATCATCGGCTGCTTTGTGTGCTTGCCGAGCGATGGTTGCTACGTTGAGGTCGTTGTTATTTGCAAGTTCTAGTATAGCAGGGTTGGGTGGTGGTGTCACCGGACTTAGTGGTGCCGCAACTGGTGTTTGTTGCACTGCGGCGGGCTGATTTATGGGAGTCGGTGGTAACGGTGCAGGCGCTGGCTGCGGTGGTTGTATGCCAAGTGGCTGAATGGTCTTGAGGTGTGCGTACGACGCATCGGGTTGGCTGTGTTGCTGTTTAAACTGTTCGCCCAGGGCTTCTTCTGCAGCGGTAGGCTCGGCAGCTTGGACGATACCAGGCTGCGGCGCGTCGGTGCCGGCACTCACAACTTGCGGCGTACTAAACATTGCTTGATCTTGCTTGAGTTTTGGCGGCTCAACGGGTTGGTTCAGGAACCAGTAATCTGCTGCTGGTGTGGGCACCGGATTGCCTACCTGTTGTTGCGTCTGAGCTTTTGAAAGCGGGGCTGCGGGTATTGCCATTGCTTGCGGCTGTGCCACCGGTGCAGCGGGCGCACTGGCCTGGTTCATCATGGCCATAATTTGCTGACGATGTGCCTGGGTCGAAGCATTAATCATTTCATCGAACTGGTGTGCGATGGGGTTGTTCTGGGCGTCCAGGATGTCGTCGGCAGCTTGGACGTCAATCACTTCTTGCGGGGCGTTGCTCATTTCAACTAATCGATCAGAGTCGGAATTAGCTTGTGTCCCAAAACCTGGCTGCGAATACACGCTCGCATTCACATTTTTGACCGACCAACCACGGCTATCAATGGTGTTTGCCAGCGTAGACAATCGGCTCTTCACCTCGTGCTGAGATAGCCCGTTAGTCCGCATCTCAATGATTTTCTTAGGCACAGTAATGGTTACAAGTTCCTTGACGCCACTTTGGTCCCAGATACGTCGCCTTGGTTTGAATAGAAAACGCAACTTTGCCAGCGCCCATATTTCGGTTGGCTGATCTTTGCCAAATGGAAACGCAAAGAAGCCGGTAAACAGCGCTGGAGGTATGAAGATTACGAGCAAAAAAGTCACATGCTTGCTAATGGAAAGGTAGCAAAAATACAGGAACAATACGGTAATGATGGCAAAGATAAACTGGCGCAGCGTTAATGGCCCCAGCAGCTTATCTTCCGCTTCGATATCTTGGATTACTTTATATGTTGCCATCTACGCATACAAGTATAAGGGTTAAGCGCAAACTCACAAATAGGTGCATGCAAGACCTTTAGATATTTACGGCAGTAATAATCCTGTCTTTGTTGGAATACATCCCGGACAATACGTAAGAATTAGCTAACTCCAAGTCCTTAGCCAACCATACGTTGACACTGTTAGCTCTATAAACACTAAAAGCTCTGTAATTACACTACAGAGTATCTCTTTAAGGCACGATGATGCGTTTTCGTGCTGCAAGTGCAGCAAATAAAGAAGGTGGCAAGTTCTGAGGTTCGTATGTAAAACCGTCCGGCCTTGTGCCCATGTAGCCAATGATATCCGCTTGCTTGGTGAGTAGTTTGCCTTTTACAACAGAACGGTCGCGGATATCATCGGGTTCCGCATAACCACCACTAGTGTATCCGGGCTTTCTTTGCTCCTCGAGAACCCATCCTTCATAGTGAACGGATTCGCCTGTGACTTTATGCATACGCCCAAACAAACCGCGCTGGTATTGGTGTGGCGTATAGTCTATGGTTTTGTCAATCGGCACGGCATCACCAAGAAGTCTTGCAACAAGTGAGCTCACTATTGCAATATTCTCTGCTGTCCTGGCCTGTCTTTCGGCAATTGCAGCAGCTTCCCTAGCAGCTTTTACTGTTTGTTCTTGCTGTGCCTCTGCAATCAATTCGTAAAAATTCGTGGCCATTGTGCTTACTATTATAACAAGTATCGGTAACTTATGCAAATTAAGCGGTTAAGTCTACGGCCACGACTCCAGGCTCTAGGGCCCCCAATATCCAGGACTATGAGGTCCAATCGTAGGTGCAGGTGCTGGACCTGGTGCTACACCTGGTGCAGGAAGAGGTATTGCGTAGGCATTCAGGTCGTTTCTAAGATTGACATCGGCTTCAATTTGCCTGACTCGGGCCTTAGCCTCCTGAGTGTTTTTGTACGCGCCACCATCTGCTGTTGCGTATCCTGGCTGACCGCTAGCGGCGGCGCCCGCAGTTGCTGCCTTGGTCTGGTCGCCTGCAGCGAAATTCCGCAAGTTGTTCGCTGAGTTGGCTGCATTTTTACGAACTTCTTCATTGTGGACAAAAGTGCCACCAGTATCTTTTCTGAAGGCTTCCTGTATCGAGTTAAATTGGGTCTCAAAGCTCCCTTCTGTCAATGCAATTTGGTCGTAGGCTTTCGAGTTGGCGGTTTCTTTTAGGTGTGACTTCCAGTCGTAGCCATCCATACCGGCTGGTTGTACGAGCTGCCCACGCTCTCCTTCGAGCTTAAAGCGGCGCATGTCGGAACGAATACCCTTATATGGTATGGCGATGCCCTGCCATTTGCCGGTCGCGGTGTCCTTGTCCATGCCCATTTCATTGGCCATAAACTTGTAATCTTCCCATGCGTTGTCTTGCTCCTCTTTTGTCCCAGAATCGGCTTTTTCTAGGACGCGGCTGAAGGCACCAATCTTTTGGTCTGGCGTGCTAAAGTGCTTGTTTGCAGCCCGTATTTCAGATTCAGTATGCCACGCACCGTCTGCAGAAGCCCACTGGTCATGCCCGCTATCATTGCCCGCCGTACCAGCCGCCCGATAGCGCTTAGGGTCACCACTCTGCCTTAGGGCAGCTAGTCTTTTAGGTGAAATGGTTGCAGCACGAACAAAGCCATCGTGACCATAATCGTTAGTGGTTTTCATGTGCTGCATAGATTTTTGTATATTAGCTGCTTGTCGGTCATAAATTGCTGGGCCACCACCAATCATGCGGCTAGCTCTACCCAAGCCGAACCTGCGGTTGCCATTTCGTGTCTGGAACTGTGCCCGGCTTTCTACCACGCCTGCTCCTAACTTGGTTCTAACACGGTTGCGTAAACTGTTCTGATCGTTGGGGTTCCCCAGTATTCCCTGGTGGGCTTTTTTGCCATAGTTTGTGAGCAGGTCATGAGTCCTTCCCAAGATTCCGCCGGCAATTTTAAAAGCGTACGGAATAAGCAACAGCGGCGCGAGCATAGCAATGATGGTTACATAGATTGCGACTAGGTCTTTCACGACAAGATATTCCCCACAACAACAGACATAATGTTACCAAGCGCGAACAGCACGGTAATAATAGGATATACCAGTAAGGCCTTAAACAGCGCGTCCCACCACTTTTTGAAGTATTGTTCGGTGTTGGGCAGGCAGTACATGGCGAACGCAACCGGCGATACGGCTACCAGAAACACAATCAACGCCTGTCTTATTAATATGGTAAGCATTATGGCGAAGAGTATCAATATGGCTGGTAAGAGTACGAACACCGCAAATAATGCTGCAAGTTCGGGGATTATGCCCGATATGGCCCAGCCACCCAAGATCGCGGCGCCCCAAGCTAATGTCGAACCTCCAACCGTGACATTAAGCTGAAAGCCGCCAGATTGATGGAAAGGTGCTTGCAGGAGCTCTCGTAGTCCTCCTCCTGCGACGTTCATGATATCCACGAGCGCAGCAACTATATAGAAAGAAAGATTTACAAGTATTCCGGCAATGAGTATTCTCGGCAGAACTTTCTTGGCGGTATATGCGTCAATTAGGCCGCCACCTATTGATTCGCCAAAGACAATAACAAGCAAAGCTATAACCAGAAAGGCATCTCCATAAACCCTAAAACTAGACCATGCCACAAAAATTTCGCTCGGATCACCAGCGGCGTTTTTAACAGTTAAAGGGTTTACTACCAGCAGGGGCGTAATAAAATTATTGTACAAACCATCTATGCTCGTAGCGAGCAAGTTAATACCCTGGCATATAATCCATGACAAGGGGAACCCACTACTTTCACATGTTGGCTTACTGGTATCGCTACAGTTCGGAGTTGTAGAAGTGCCGCACGCTCCTCCGATTGGAGCTGAAGTACTACTGTCCTCGATATAAATCTGTACGTTTGCTCTGCCATAGGCCGCACAGCCACTCTCGTTAATGCTCAAATTCCAGACGGCACTGACTGTGCTACCGGTCGTGGCGTTGGCCAAGCCACCTGGAATACTGAAAGACGGCCTGGCATTATCGCCCTGGCAGCCACTACCACCCGTGGCTATGTAGTAATCCGTTGCGGTTGGGTCAGAGGCGTCATAGGGTTGGTCGATGACTTCTGTCTCATGGTTGTCGCCATTGCTGAAAATTGTCTGTATTTTCTTGTCTTTTGCCCAATAGTTTGCGACCAGGTTGTACGCGCCTTTATCTACGTTAAGCACGCTTTCCACTTGAAGGTTATTGACATGGCTATTATGTAGATTGAACGTTGCGTTTGAATAGCCGCTAAAAGTGTTCATCTTATTGGCAAAATCGGATACCTTATTCAGGGTCAAGTTATCGTCCTTTATCGTGATGCTTGTGTACTCCTGGCTGTTGTCGTTGTATGTGGGCAGTGTTGGATCGAACAATGGTGCTGTTGTCATCGCGTATGTCTCGTGATCGTTACCATCCTTTCCCCATTTTTGCAATACAAACTGGGCACCGGCAAAGCTTATGGTACTCTGGTTTATATACTTAGCCGCATACTGTGCGTTGTTGCTAAAATATGTCAGGCAGTCTTGGAGTTGCTTGCTGTTATTGGTTACTTTGGAAAGTAAGCCACCCGTTGGGCACTTGTCACTGTTTCCACCAGCAATGGCACCACTAGTAAATCGTGTAGCATCAAAGTTGTTGATGCCCATATTGGATACGGTCTTGCCGTCTATAGGATTATTAAAACTAATAGTCTGACTCGAGATGTCAACCCTTGCAGCCAGGAAATCAAAAATACAAACGTGGCCGAAAGTGTCACGATTATCACATTTTCCTTCCGTAATAAATCCATAGAATTGTAAAGGATCCGTTTTTGACTGTAGCAGCAGTGCTGACTGCTTGCATTGCTTGCTATTATTAGCAGAGTCAAAGGTAATGATGGTGTACTGATTATTGGGGTCATTGGTACCCTTGAAAACGTCCTTAAGGCTACTAGGTACTGGATGGCTACTTGTGTTATTGATGCTAGAACGTAGGTCATTTGTACCGTCTGTGCCACCATCTAGGCCATCGTAAGTTGCGTTGGAGTCCTGAATGAACATGTTGTTCTTTTGTGTCGCATCAATGACGCTTGTGGTGCCTCCCTGGAGTTCGGCATAACAGCTGTAGCCCGTTTTCTTGTCTAAGAGCGCAAGCGGTTGTTCGGTCTTTGAGCCGGCTGCATGGGCTATCTGAGCGGGGAACGATGTCAAGATACTCGAAGTGAGCAGGATAGCTAGTACCATGAGCCACTGCCAACGAATTGATTTTATAACTTTTTTCATCACTTTTTTGTACTCGACGTGTCACTAGTATTATATACTGGGTTGCTTACAAATGACCAGACCTTATAGCCGCTCGACCCCTCTTTTTCGAGTGTTACTAAGAACTCGTAACTCCCCTTTGTACCTTGGATACTGTACGTCATGACTTCACGACCATCGACGATGGTCTTTGATATGTAGTGTGGCTTTTCACCTTGAAAGAATATATGTAGCTGCAAAACAGATTCTGCCCATTCACCACTACTCGTCTGCTGCATCGCCGAAGCGGTAAACAGTTTGTACGTTTCCGATGGTTTGTTTGCCAAGGCGAGATGCACGAATTGGTCGCTAACCGAAAGGTCTGCAGGCTTAAAGATTGTCTTCGACACAAAAGTAATGGCTGTTATTAGGCCAATAACTAAAACTAAGGCTATCACCAACTTGCGCCGCATAGGGTATATTGTACATGCATATGATATTTCCCACCACGTTTATGTCAAGCTTGAGCGCCTGATTTCCCTGACCCACCTGCACTTTAACGAGTTGCTGAACCTAAAAAGGTTTTGGTACCTTATTTGTGTCGTCAAAAACATAAACAAGGAAACCAAAACCATGGATATTGTACGGGCTAGTGCCCAGTTTTTACAAACCGTTACGCCAGTATTTCCCCGTAAGGTGCGCGGTCTGGTAACGTTTGGCTACCAAGCCTTGAGCTTGCAGCGCATACAGAGCGTCAACAGCAACGCGAGAAGTGTTAACCTGAACCGTAAAACGGCCGAGAGTAGGGCCTACCGGTTAGCTAAATCCCAGCTACTCCGTCAGGCATTTCCAAGGCTCATTGACAAACTTGGTCTGGTACAGAACGGCGACCACATCGCCGTTGACTTCAGTGACTTTGGTATTGTCCAGGCGCTCATGTTTGCGAAACGTACTGACGGTGGCCGGGCTTTGCCAATCTGGTTCAAGGTCTTGCCCTACGGTTGGACAAAAGAAACCAGCCAGAACGCATGGGTTAACCAAGCTATTAGTGAGTTCATGGAGACGGTGGGCGTACACGTGATGTTAGTCTTTGATCGTGGCTTTGCAGCACCAACCATTGTTGAATACCTGTGTCGGCAGGATATATTGTTTGTCGTACGTATTAAAGGCGACAAGAAGGTGCTCGGCCGCAAAGGGGGCACCAAAGCTCGCTGGCTGCCAGCCGGGCTGCACCCCGTGTGGCTGTACGGCAACAGGCTCAATCTGGTCGTAACACCAGAACCGGACGGTGACAGCGAACCGTGGTATTTGGTAACCAACAACCTGGGCCTGACCACCGAAACGGTAACCATTATCTACTACCACCGATTTGAGATTGAGGAAGTGTTTAAAGATGCCAAACATCTGTTTGGCCTGGAGTACATCCAGTTTAAGCTACCCGAACGATTAACGACGATACTGTGGTTTGTGTGCCTGGGCTTTTGGTTACATGACTACCTTGAACGAACAATTGTGAGCAGTAGGACAGTAGTACAAAAAGCCAAACAAGGCCTCGTCCAAAGCCGCACCCATTACTGGTTAGAGCAGATTAAGCATGCCTTGCAGGCTGAAGCCTTGGCAACGATTGCTGGAGCAGGTCGTTAAAGTGCAGGTGGGTCAGCTGATTTCCTTCTTGTCTTTTACGGAAAGTTATTCCATAATGTCAGCAGAAGTCTAGTTACAAAAGAACATGAAAAAAATAAATATGCACCTCGCGGGCTTGCGATCTAGCCATAAACTCCTCTCCCCTCTTGTGATTTTACTTGTGGTTTTTGGGGTCATGGGTCTTGTGCCGCAAAAAGCTTTTGCAGCAGATCCCGGGACTTGCGTTGTTACTGTGGAGCAAGGTGCGACGGTGAGCAAGGTCGGAAAATGTACTGATTACGTTAGTAATCCAGACGGTAACGGTGTAGCGGTTGACCCTACAAAGTGCTACGAGTTAAGCCAGCACAACGGGACGGGAACCGTCACCAAAGAGGTTGCGTGTAGTGATGTTACTTCGTCGGGTCTGGCTGGAGTGCCTGATCCAACAAATTGCCCTGCCGGTCAGATTTATGGTAACGCCGCAGGCAAATGTATTGAAAATACATTTGGGTGCGTCGAAGAGTCAGGGGCAAGATACGATGAAATTGACGGTTGCGTGTATTCCGCTAGTGCATTGGATACGCCAACAACTGTAACTTGTCCCGATGGATCAACGGCGGTGGCGCTAAGTGCCTGCCCTCCTTCCAAAAATCCTGAGTCTGGACCTGCCGGTGACACTTGTGGCGATCCGCCAATTGTAACAGCGATAAACTTTGGCTGTTCGCACAAGGGTAATCCCATCCTGGATCTTACCTTCGCCATTATTCGTTTTCTCTCTATCGGTGTCGGATTTGTTATAGTGGGTTCCATGATATGGGCTGGAATCCAATACACAACTTCTCGAGGTGACCCGAAGGCAACGGCTGAAGCGATTGGGCGAATCCGCGCTAATGTCTTTGCTCTTTTGTTGTTCGTGTTTGCTTACGCTATATTAAACTATCTTATTCCGGGGGCGATTCTTAAGTGATGACGAATTTCTTTTTGCGTTTTGGTACGGCAAATGTTCCTTGTGGGGATGGTAAGGGCTTCTTAGGTTTCCCTACCTGGTATCATTATCTTAATAGCATATCAGATGCCTCTGCTGCTAAAACTTGTGTGCCACAAATCACCGGTATAAATGATATCTGGCTGATTGTGGCCGCGGTTATAGAGATACTGCTGAGAGTTGGAGTGTTGGTTGCGATTGGTATAATCATTTACGCCGGCTTTCAGTACGTTACGAGCCAGGGAGAGCCAGATAAGACCACTCAAGCCAGAAAAACAATCATTAATGCTGTCATTGGCCTAGTTATAACCATCTTCGCCGCCGCCATAGTCAATTTTTTGGCAGGGAGTTTCTCCTCGTGATCGGTAATCTGGTTCTTCTGCTAGCCAGTGTGGCCGTAAAAGGTAATTGCGACACTGATTGTAGCACGGGCTTGCCGGGAGTAGAGGCTAGTAGTGTCAATGTACAGCAAATAATACAAATTGTCTTAGCTTCACTTGCGGCAATTGCCGTCCTCATTATCGTATTGGCCGGATTGAAGTTCGTAACCTCTCAGGGTGATCCGCAAGGCGTCGCCAAGGCTCGCCAGGCTATAATCTTTGCCTTAATTGGACTAGCCGTCGCGGTGAGCGCCGAAGCTATCGTAACGTTTGCATTGGGGCAAGCATGATGAGAAAGAGGCTTCAGGTATTGATACTTGCCTTCTTGCTGCTTTCACCTACTGTGGCGAGCTTTGCTACTTCATCAGTAAGTGCAGCCTCACTTAATCTGTTTGATGGTATATGTAATGGGCCTGATGGAAATAAGACGGGTACTGATGCAAGTCAGACCGATATTTGTAACGAAGAAAAAAACGCCGGCAAAGGCAAGACAAATCCAGTTATCACCGGGCTCAAAATAGCCATCACCATCACCTCCATCATCGTAGGCATATCGTCGGTCATAGTCCTCATCATCTCCGGTATGAATATGATCACCGCCAACGGTGATGCGCAGAAGGTTGCTAAAGCTCGCACGAGCATCATCTATGCCCTAGTTGGCCTTGTTGTGACGGTGCTAGCAGTAACGGTAGTGGCCTTTGTGCTCAATAAGGTCTAAGATTAAATGGAGAATACGTTATGATGACGCGAAAAATAAAGTATCTTACACTCAGTTTGCTTGCGGCGCTCAGTATTGGCCTCTGTGCTGCACCGTCTTTAGTGTCGGCTACGCCAACTGATTTTAAGGGCGATGCTTGCTCAGGCGTGAACTCGCTGCAGGATTCTACCTCCACTACCTGTGCTACCAATGGTGGCACGGCCATTAATAACATTCTAACTCTAGTGATCAACATTTTCTCGGCTATCGTTGGTTTCACGGCGGTCATTATGATGATTATCGCTGGTATGAAGTTTATAACCGCCAACGGTGATGCTAATGCCGTCAGTGCGGCTCGACAGACCATTATCTACGCTTCCGTTGGACTGGTGATTGTGGTCTTCGCACAGCTGCTTACGCACTTTATCTTGCAGCGAACGTCAACAGCGGGACTTTGTACTGTTGGCGCCAACGCCGGTAAGGTTCAGGGTTCAGACCCTGCCTGCAAGTAACGTGATTTGAATAGTGACGCCGTATTGTGCTATAGATATAAACTGAAAGAAAGGTAAACATATAAACTTATGAAACGACTCAAAGAACTTTGTCTAACGCTCGGTATATTGGGCCTTGTGGCCGCTCCATTTGCCTTCACCGCTTCGGCATCTGCGGCCTTGGACCTCCAGGGTGGTGTGACGTGTGGTACAAACGGTGACGTATCTGGCACGGGAACGTGTGCTACCGTGCAGGGCAATCCGGGTAAGAGCGTGAGCGACATTTTGGCGCTTGTTATTAACATATTGTCCGTTATTGTCGGTTTCATTGCGGTTATCATGATTATTGTTGCCGGTATTCGCTACATTACCTCCGGTGGCGAGTCGAGCAATGTGGCGACTGCTAAAAATACAATTATCTATGCCGTTATTGGTCTGGTGATTGTGGTCTTCGCACAGATCCTGGTTCACTTTGTGCTCAAGCAGACCTCTAATGTTGGTAAGTAGGTATCGTAGTAAATAATAGATCACTATAGAGTCTATCGGCTTGAATAACGTTAGCTCCATGTGATATAAGTAAAAGAAAGTAACGAAAGGTAATTTGATGCTTAAGAAGTTAAAAGATTTTTGTTTCGCGCTTGGCGTGTTTAGTTTGGTCGCAGTACCGGTTTTGATACCTGCTGCAGTTTCTGCCGATATTGCTGGCCAGCTCTGTAGTGGTGCCAACGCTAACAACCCAAGTACTACCCTTGATCTTACTGGTAACGGCGACGCAAGCTGTGCAAGTGACACATCAGGCAGCGGTAGCTCTATCCAAAAGGTTCTGTCGCTTATCATCAACATCTTCTCGATTATCGTTGGATTTGTTGCTGTCGTGATGATTATCTTTGGTGGTATTAAGTACATTACCTCCGGTGGTGAGTCGAGCAATATCTCTGGTGCCAAGAATACGATTGTCTACGCCATTATTGGCCTAGTGATCGTTGCTTTGTCGCAGGTGCTCGTGCACTTCGTGCTTGCCAAGACCGCAGCTACAACTTCTGGCAGCGGTTCAGCTGGCTAATCCTAGAACAGAACTACTCTGTACCAAAAAAGCTCCTCGATCGAGGAGCTTTTTTAATGCCTGGGTTTCGAGCCGCGTCTGCCCTTCTCATTTAGGTCAGCTTACTCTAGGACATTACGGCCACCAAATATAAAAGCCCTCCTAGCGAGGGCTTTTATAAATCATGTTAGTGATTGACTTAGAGAACTTGAATCTTCTTCACGGTGTCTTGTTTGACCTTGCCGAAGCTAATAGTCAATACGCCGTCTTTTAACACTGCTTCGATGTCTTCTTCCTTTACAGGAACTGGCAAAGCGATGGTTCGCGAGAACTCACCCCAGTAGCATTCTTGCAAGAAGTAGTTTTCGACACCATCTTCGTTGCCAGCACTTAAGGTGCCATGAACGGTGAGCTGGTTGTCCGAGATGCTTACATCAAGATCATTCTTGTTTACGCCTGCGGTGCGGGCCTTTACGACCAAGCGCTCCTTGGTTTCGTAGACGTCAACGGCTAGTTGTCCAGGAACGGCTTCGTCTTCGTCCCAGTCGTCAGTTGCTGGCTGTGCGGGTTGCGCCCCCTGCACTGCGACGCTTTCGACTGTTGCAGTACCTAAATCGTCATCACCCAAAAAGGCTGCCGTTAGTTCGTCTTCTTCCAAAAGCAAATCGTCATCGCGGTTGCGTCGTGCCATTAATTAATTACCCTCCTTACTTGGGTGCGGACCTTTACATTCCCGCACATTTTGGCACAAATCTGGCGCCTTAATGCTCTCGTACCTCTATGTACGCTCTGCTTCGGGGCTCGACTTTGAACCAAACTGCGCAAAAATGTAAAGGTCCTGAATCAGCTGAAAAAAACTAGAATTGTCTTGCCTTTTTGTGTTATTAGCAGTATAGCTTAGTACCTTAAGAGTGTGCAACAGTAGATGGCGACATTTACAACACATTAAACACAACAACTATGTTTTTGGATACAATTTTAACTTGACTAGCCCCCTACGAGTGTCTGGTTGCGAAGCTAAAAGCAGTCTATATGTGTTCACGGTGTCAGACCAGCCTCGCGGTCATACCGGATCGCTGCTACCGCTGCCGCCGGATTAGCACTGGTGGCAAAACTTGCCAGACATATCACGCTCACATAGTCGTATACGCTGTAAAGTCTCGTACAGTGTACGAGGGTTTGGCAAAAGACCTGGTCTGGTGCCTAAATTTGGCAGTGCTCAAGCCACTGCACAGGAAATGGCAAGGCTTATGAAGACAATAATGTTCACGGACGAGCCGGTTGTACTAGTTTCTGTCCCAACTGCCTCGTCACGAGTCCGAAAACGTGGTTATGACCAGGCACAGCTATTGGAAGACGATTGCTCATGAAACACGCCTTCCCTACACCAACGCGCTGCGACGGTTTGGTCAACATCACCAAGTTGGCGCCAATCGTGCCCAGCGCCTTACCCAATCGCAACAAGCGTATCGTTGTGTGCGGTCCAAAGATCTTCAGGGCGCGCATGTTGTGCCTGTCGATGACGTCCTGACAACTGGCGCAACGCTCGAAGCCGCTACCCGTGTCAGCGGTTTAGTCTTTGCCCAAGCCTAGATTCCTGCTATAATCACCTCTGTTCTTGGAAGGGTGTCCGAGTGGTCGATGGAAATGGTCTTGAAAACCATCGTGCCAGCAATGGTACCGTGGGTTCGAATCCCACCCCTTCCGCCAAGTTGTATTTCAATATACAATATCCCGAGCGAACTGCAGCTAAGGGAAAAGAGCAGCCGGAACGACGAATTTATTCGGCGTCCCGCGCGATGAGGAAAACCGTAGGTTTGTCTCATTGTCCTGGAGAGGTACCCAAGTGGCTCAAGGGGATGGTTTGCTAAATCATTAGGGGGGAGCAATCTCCCGCGAGGGTTCGAATCCCTCCCTCTCCGCCAAACAAAAAGATCTAGCCTTCAGTGCTGGATCTTTTTGATTTGTTGAGCGTGCGCCGAATCCCTCTTAAGCATTTTGGCGTAGAAATTATAGGTACAGATGAACCTTGATGGCCTTATCAACCCGTTCCATTATGCTGGAGTCATCGATAAAACCAACCAGCTGTCCGCTTATTCTCTTTTTATCGATTGTTTTAATTTGATTTGCCTTTATAACACTCGCGTTTTTTAGCCCTGCAATTCCTTTTTCTACCAAAACCTCGTAGGGGTAAGGGTTTTTAGTAGTAGAGCTAATGGGGAGAATTGTTACGAGTGGAGAATACTTATTGTTTATATCGTTAGATACCACCAGAACCGGCCTGGTTTTTTTAATCTCAGCACCAATCGTAGGATCCAAATTAACCCAATATATTTCACCTCTTTTAATCTGTTGCAAAGGCATGGATTTTACTCTACCCCATCGCCTATAGTGTGCTCAAGCTCTTTGTTAAGCTCAAGATCTTCTTTGGCAGTAGCTTTATAGCCCTCTTCTAGAAGAACTTCTAGGCGTCTTTGTTCCTCATGCGCAAATGTTTCTCGAAGAGACTCAGCAACAAGTCGACTTCTGTTTTTAGAAGCTTTGAGTTTAATGCCCAGCTCTTTTGGCAATGTTATGTTGAACCTCATAGTAGTACTCATAGTGTACCTCCTTATACACACAATTATACACAATTTTTTTAAACTAGACAAGTCACGCTCTCTTCTCACACTGCATTTGTTGTTCCGAATCCTCCACCAGATAGCGCGATATCCCTACCCCTGAGAAATGACTGTGTTCCTTCCCTATCCGACTTTAGCTTTAATCAAGAACCATGTACAATAACGCTTATGGATGAGCCTAGCCCGGTTAATGGTGGAGTAGTACAGCAGCCGACTGAATTTAAGCCAGGTGATACCATATCGCCCAGCGGTGCTGTTGTTACCAATCCTACTGTTTCTCAGCCGACCGTATTAGTTGCAGCACCCGATTCTATTGCCCCACAACCCACGCAACCCACAACGGCAACACCCGCTGTGCCTGAACCCGCGCCAACACTTCCATCGCTAATTACTGAGTCCTCAAATACAAAGCCGGACGAACCAAGTTCTTCAGAATCCCAAGACGCCCAAGATGACGACTCCATTACCTGGACAGCGTCTGAATTTATCGCCCATGCCAAATCACTGAACTGGTATCTAGCCCTTGGCCTCGTAGGGATTGTCGCGGCTGTGATCATATTTTTATTGACGGGTGGCGACAAAATCACGACCGGTGTGGTCGTTATCGCTTTCTTGTCTCTGGGCGCGTATGCCTCGCGAAAACCACGTGAACTACAGTATAGCTTGCAAGATGGTGGACTTTCTATCGGCGGTAAATATTTTCTGTACGATGAGTTTCGCTCATTTTCGATTGTCGACGATGGGGCACTCGCCAGTATTGTATTCAGCCCCATGAAACGCTTCGGTCAGTTACTAACCGTCTATTTTGATCCTCGTGACGGCGACGCGATTATTGATTTATTGAGTGATCGGTTGCCTTTAGAAGATCGCCAGCACGATGCAGTAGAACGCCTCATGCGAAAAATCCGCTTCTAACCCGGAGGCGACCGCTGAATTTGGCACATTTTGGGCCGAAAATCTCCGCTTCTCACTCCACCGTACCTCTAGTACGCTTCCGTTCCGATGCTCGCCTTTCATCCCAAACCGCACTCAAATTGAGTGGTCGTGGGCCCGTGGAACGGAAAAAACGAGCCACCGGTGCTAAGGGTGGCTCGTTGGTTGGTGTATGGAATTGAAAAATTAAGAAGATCGGTCGTGGCGGCGTTCTTTGGTAAACAGTTTGTGCTCCATGCGGGCTATGAAGTCGCGGCGCTTAGTGCGATTGTCCCACTTCTCATATTTGTCCATAATTTGCTGTGCGTTGTCTTCTGACATGCTACCCTCCCTTTAACTTGTTTAGGTACGGCCATTATCGTACTGAAGACTAAAACAAGGCTGTAAACTTTCTTACATGATCGGTACAATGGAGCTAATATGAATTTTATTGAGCGATATTTACACAAGATTGATCGCTACCAACAAAAACATCCGGCCATTGCCTTTTCGCACGCCGTGGTCAAAAAATACAGTGAAGATCAGGGTGGCTATCAGGCGGCGCTCCTGACGTATTATGCCTTTTTATCTCTGTTCCCACTGTTACTGGTCTTTACAACCATCGCCCAGTGGCTACTAGGAGCTGATTCGCATCTGCGGACGCGCGTTATTAACGGTGCAACTACCTATTTCCCAATCATCGGCAGTCAATTGCAGCACAATGTTCATGGCTTCAGCAAAACAGGTTTACCACTGTTAATTGGCCTACTCGTTTTATTGTATGGTGCGCGTGGCGTTGCCGACGCCTTTCGGCATATGGTAAATCACGTGTGGCGCGTGCCTATTACTGAACGAAGCGGCTTTTTCCCGGCACTTGGGCGAAGTTTTAGCATTGTGTTCCTGGGTGGCTTTGGTCTTATTAGTTCGGCAATCGTCGCCAGCTACGCCACGTCATCTGGTCGCGATTATGGCCTTAGGGCACTCTTTATCGCAATTAGTGCAATTGTGCTGCTCGCTTCCTTCTTATTCGTGATCAAAATGGCACTCAATGGGCCGGCAAATATCCGCCAGATCTGGCTCGGCGCCACCATAGCCACTGTTGGCTTGCTCATCTTACAGAGTCTAGGAGGCTATCTTATTACCCGCGAACTAAAGAACCTCAATAGTCTATACGGCACATTTGCCGTGGTACTTGGTCTGCTCTTTTGGCTCTATCTACAAACGCAGATAATCGTCTACGCCATAGAAATCGACACCGTCCGGACCCTAAAACTCTATCCCCGTAGCTTCCTTGGTAAGTGAGTAGGGCTTCGTAAAATAGCAGATGTTGCCCCAAACTGTGCTACTTCAGGAAAGCCGTAACTGCTCACTGCCTCAAGAACAGAGATGATAGTTGGCTTGCAAAGTCACGACCGAAAACTGCCTAATCTGTTGAGCCGTTGGCCAATCTATACTTATTACGGAAATCCCTCTGGCGTTTCTCGTGGTAATATGCTAAGATTACCCCTGTTGCATTTTCGATTTACCACTGGTAGGGGGAAAGAGCAGCCTTGTACCCGTAGCTCAGCTGGATAGAGCGTCGGCTTGCGGAGCCGAAGGTCGTAGGTTCGAATCCTGTCGGGTACACCATTTTTGCAAAAATCGGCAAACAGTCACCAGCAACCCCTGTAGATCGCCAAAGGTCGCAGTCCTAACACCAGAGAACTGCTGTATGAAGTACTGACGATCCTCAGAGATATGCTGGAACCAGACGGCTGGCTCATAACTGAGCCGGCCGTCTTTTAGTTGGAAGTCACTTTCGAGTGTAAGAACTTTTGATTTTTATAATTACAACTAACAGATTAAACAGATGCAATATCCAGTAGGTTACGTATTTGCATAAAACGTAACCTACTGGTAGAGTAAGGCTCTGTAAAAGTTGGACTTTTGCTTTTTAAAGTAGTAACATTTAAGTATGAAAACAGTTACCGCAAAAGATTTCCAGCTTAACCAGTCGAAAATGATGAAAGAGGTAGCCAAAGGCACCATCTACCAAGTAACGTATCATGGCAAACCATGGGTTGAGCTGCATCCTGGTTCAATGCAGTCCGGCCCCCGCCTAGGGTCAGTTGAAGCGTTTCGTGAATCATTGCGAACGGAGCTAGCCAGTACTCAGCTCTCTTCGGAGCCTGATTATAAAGCCCTGCGTCGACAACATATTTCTAAAAAATATTCAGAGTAGGACACGGGCAGATACATGAAGAAAATCTACCTGGATGCTAACGTATTACTTGAGATACTCTTTCACCGTGCTCGTTATGATAAAGTGGTAGATTTACTCGATACCATGCGTGATGTTCAATTTTGCGTGTCGGTATTGAGCATTGATTTAGTTATGTATTTTGTAGAAATCGAGAAGCAGTCAAAAGACAAAGCTTGGGAATTCCTCAGCAACTATCAAACACTGGACATGACAATAGATGACGCTGAATGGGCGCACGATAATGACCGGGGTGATTTTGAAGATGCATTACAGGTTAGTTGTGCACGACGTAACGATTGCGTCGTAATGATAACACTCGACCAAGGCCTAGGAAAAATGTATGGCAACTTCCTAACCGTTCAGACCATTCGGTAGTCTCGTAGCACTAGAATCATTCTGAATCGGATACAATAAATCCGCTCTGCTATGATTAGGGTATGCTTAAATACCTCTTGATTTTGCCACTACTGGTTGTTCTGTTTGTATTGCTAGTCGGGGCTGAGGTGCTAATTGCCAAAGGTGGCCCGAAGCTGGAATTTACGAATCCTCCATCGGTACCAGCCAAGCTTGGGGCGGGTACTCCCCTTACCTACGTTGTTATGGGCGATAGCACCGCTGCCGGTGAGGGTGCTAGCAGCTATAAAACTGGCATTGCCGACACCACGGCCCGTTATTTGGCAAGGAACCATACGGTGACCTATGTAAACGTGGCAATTTCGGGTGCCCGCACTCACGATGTTTTGGCCACGCAAGTTCAAAAGGCCGTGAGCTACAAGCCAGACGTTGTATTGCTAGCAATCGGCGCTAATGACGTTACGCACGTAACCTCCAGCGGCAGTGTAAAGAAATCCGCGCAACAGATTATAAACCAGCTAATCGCCGCAAACTGCAACGTTAAAATCGTATTAACTGGCTCACCGGACATGGGGGCAGTCCCCCGCTTACTACAGCCCCTGAGGTGGCTTGCTGGCGCTAAGACCAACAGTCTGAATGCAACTTTTGGCGAGCTGGTGCGCGACAACAAACTTACCTTCGCGCCGATTGCCGCCAAAACTGGTTCCCAGTTCCGGCAAAACCACGCATTGTTTGCGGCCGACCACTTTCATCCAAATGACCAAGGTTATGCTACCTGGATGCCCGTACTAGAACCTGCTCTTGATGCAGCCCTCGAAAATCAGCCAACGCATTGCTAACTTTACCTCAATAGCTTGGTAAAATAACAGATCAGGCAGTACAATAGCATCACGTGGAGAGGTGACCGAGTGGTTGAAGGTGCTACTCTCGAAAAGTAGTGTGCCCTTACGGGTACCGAGGGTTCGAATCCCTCCCTCTCCGCCAAGTGATCGACGTTTGTAACCCTCGGCATGAGTTGACCTGCCGGGGGTTCTTTTGTTGTTGCGCGGGGTGTGCTGCTCGTGGGCTATGACTGCCGCCACGACGGGTGTCGGAGCGGACGCTCAGTAACTAAAGAATAGCGGAGCCGTGCAGCTGCGCAGACGAGACGTTTGAAAGGCTCTTTACAAATTATCGGGTTATTCTGTATAGTATAGTTATGTATATATCTAGAGACATCGAGAACCAGATTAAAGACCTACTCGCAGATAATAAAGTCATCATCTTGCTCGGTGCTAGGCAGGTGGGTAAAACCACCCTGCTTGAGCCGTTCGTGAAGGACCGTAATCTACTGCTCAACTGCGACATAACGATAGATAAGACTCGTTTAGCCGCTGCGAGTACGCTAGCACCCAATGAAGCTATGCAATTTCTCGGTAATCCACCGCTTCTTGTCATTGATGAGGCGCAGGGATTTCCAGAGATTGGTCGGATTGTGAAAGGCTGGTACGATGCACGCGTAGCTACCAAAATCGTGCTGCTTGGCTCGTCGAGTCTTGATCTGCTTGATGCTACAGCAGAACCGCTAACGGGCAGAAATGAAAAACAGTACCTAACACCGCTATTATTTTCAGAGATACTGAAAAGCCAGGCGTGGTACTCCCCGCAAATAACCCCTGCGATGCTAAAAGATCAGTTTAGTGATCAAATCCAGACGTTACTGCTACAACAAATGGTATACGGATCATATCCGGCTACTGTTACGGCCGACGACAAGGAGAAGTATGTACTAAACTTAGCCTCTGATTACTTGCTCCGTGACGTTTTACAGGGTGGACTTGTGAGATCACCAGAACCAGTCAAGCGACTACTGGAGCTACTCGCACACCAAGCGGGCGGCGAAGTAAGGGTTGACGAGTTGCAGAGGATGTTGCAGATATCGCGGCCAACAATTGAGAGCTACCTTGATTTACTGGAGCGTTCCTACGTTATTTTCCGTGTTCGAGCGTATAGTACCAACCAGCGCAAAGAGATAGCCAAAAGTAGCAAAGTTTTCTTCTGGGATACTGGCATCCGTAACGCGCTGCTCAAAGAGTTCTCCATGTCGCCATTGCGTAGTGACGTTGGTTCTTTATTTGAAAATTGGGCAATTGCTGAGGTCGCTAAACGTAACCTCATGGCCGGAAACAGGGATACCCTATACTTCTGGCGCAAAACAGAGGGCAGCGAAGTTGATCTGATAGTCAAGGGAAAGGATACCTTTAGGGCTTACGAGTTTAAGTGGTCGAAGCCAAGTGCCACGGCTGGCTCAAAGAGCTTTACGAACACGTATGGGATCCCAGTTGAGATCATCACCAGAGACACAATAACGGATCTACTCTTATAGCAGACAGGGAGAGAAACCTTGCTACGGACTAAATTTAAACGGCACCCTTAGGTTTCACCTTATCCGAACCACCGTGCTTTGCGCCGCACCCCCCTTCTCTCTTTATGATATTTCATGGTCCTTGCTGTTTTATTATCATAAGTATACCTGCTTCGATGAATTACCTATCCCCTGTCGTTTGGCGTAGTATCCCCCGAAGCGTAAACTATAGGCAGACCATGAAAGACAGTATTTTTACCAAGATTATTAAGGGTGAAATCCCCTGCCACAAAATCTACGAAGACGATAAAACCTTCGCCTTTCTTGATATATATCCTCTCATGCCTGGCCACGTACTGGTTGTTTCCAAATTACAGATTGACCAAGTAGATGATTTGCCCGAGGCGGACTACCAGGCCATCTTCAAAACCGTCCAGAAGGTTGCCAAGCGGGTGAAGGAAGTGTTTGGCACGAGTCGTGCAATCATACAAGTATTGGGATATGATGTCCCCCACGCTCACGTGCACGTAATCCCTTCTGATGCTAGCAAGCCATTCTTCGAAGCCATCGCCGCTCATCTGCAGCACGACAGAATGGATGCCGAGCCCGATCACGTTGCGCTAGCCAAAATTGCCCAGCAACTCGCCTTCTAGTTTGTGCTCTAAACTGTTACACTGAGCTTATGTCTAATGGATTAGTTGCTTTGTTTTTTGGTGTCGGTGTCGGTGGCTGGGCTTACTCTCAGCTTGCGAGACGTAATGGTAATGCTAGCCCTGCTAGTAATGCTATGGCTGCTGCGGGGGCTGGTTTTATTGCCGCAATCTTTATCTTTACCTTCTTCAGATTCGTTCTTCATTTCAAGTAGGGCTTCCGAAAAGCAGCACATTTCGGGCGTAAATCTCCGCTCCTCATTCCACCGTACCTCTGGTACGCCTCCATTCCGGTGCTCGCTTTCCATCCCAAAATGCACCATTTTTCGGAAGCCCCGAAGCCCCAGGTAGCTGTTTCGTACTATTCGCTTTCCTAGTTTGGGTTGAACTGGTACTATATGGCTATGGATGAGAAGGGGTTGGGTCGGCATTTACAGGCTGCGCGGCGGTCGGCAGGTCTCACGCAGCAGGATTTATGCCATAAGGCAGGTTTAAGCTATTCAACGCTTACCAAAATTGAGCGTGGCGCCATTAGGGCACCATCTATTTTCACGATTCAGAGCATTGCTGAGGCACTTGGTGTGACCTTAGATGAATTACTCGGCGGTGCAATCACCCGTCACGCCGTAAAAGGTGTTTCCAGAGGCGGTGTGCGCTTTGTGTACTTCGATATGAACGATGTGTTGATCCGCTTTTATGCATCTGGTCTTACACAGTTGGCCCGCGACAGTGGTCAGCCAATCGATGTTGTCGAATCGGTCTACATGCAGTACGACAGCCAGGCTTGCCGTGGCGACATCACCCTAGACCAGCTAAATACCGTCTGGGCCGAGCGTTTAGGCATTATGGTTGACTGGAAAAAGTACTATCTTGAAGCAGTCGACAAAATGCCCGGCATCGATGAGTTGGTCAAATGGACAGCTGAACGCTATCACTGCGGTATTATGTCTAATACTATGCCTGGTTTTATTGCTGCCCTGCGCGAGCAATCGCTGCTCCCAGCGGTCAATTACGATGCAATTATCGACTCATCAGTAGTTCACGCCCTCAAGCCAGAGCTAAAAATGTTCGAGATTGCCGTCGCCAAAACTGGTCTGCAACCATCGGAAGTTCTCCTGATAGACAACGATCGCTCGAATCTAGTTGCCGCCGAAGCCGCCGGCTGGCGCACTATCTGGTTCGATAATTACCAGCCCAACACCTCAATCGAAAGCATCCGTACCGCTCTTGAACCCGCCAAATAGCCCAAAGGTAACTAGCCGGTTCCCGCTAGCGGGAAAGCAGCTAAACTAAGCCTTAGCAAACCGATCGTACTCCGCCTGAATACTAGCCAGTAGTTGTCTAGCCTCTTCAAGCTGACTATTCGTCTGTTCCACAATCTCCTTGGGCGCATTATCAACGTACGCCTTGTTGGCAAGCCGCTTCTCCAGCTGCTCCACAGCCCGTTTCTGAGCCTCTTGCTTGCCTTCTAGCTCCTTCAGGTAGCCTTGTGCTGTTTCAGTGTCAATATCCAGCCAGCAGCGCGCAGATGTGCTCGTTAGATACAAACCGTTCCCGTCACGCACCTCCGTCACATCTTTAAGCCGTGCTAATCGCTTAATAAGCTCAGCATTTTCACGCAATACCGACTCGTCCGTGTAATACAGTGTTGCTCCAGAAGTTTTGAGCGCAGTGGTAATAAAGCGCGATTCAGTCACGATAGCCTGAATTTCCTCAAACATTTTAGCGGCTTTAACGTTCGCCGAATGAATCTTTGGCCACTCGCGCACCGCCAATATCGAATCCCCTTCCCACGCCAGCGTTTGCCAAATCGTCTCTGTTACAAACGGCGCAAATGGATGCATGATCACAAGAATTGCCTCCAGACAGTACGCCAAAAGCGGCAAATTCTGTTGAGCTTTGCTGGCTTCGATGTACCAGTCCGCAAAATCGTCCCACACAAAGTGATATAAAACCTCGTAGGCTTCGCTGAAGCGATAATTATCCAGATGTTCACCAATCAGATCAGTAGAATGTTGTAATTTGCTCAATATCCAATGATCGGCTGCGGTCGCCGGTTCTGGCTTGGATGGTTTGTAGTTATCGCCAATCAGATCTTCAATATAACGAGCAATATTCCATAGTTTGTTACAGAAGTTACGGTTAGCTTCAATCTTGCCCCAGCCCCAACTCTGATCATTGCCCGGCGTAACCCCCATAATCAACGCCATACGCAAGGCATCGGTGCCGTATTTGGGGATGATTGTTAGCGGATCAATGATGGATTCCGGACGGCTCTTGCTCATCTTTTTGCCGTCTTCGGCGCGGATCATGCCATGCAAATACGTCGTCTTGAACGGGATCTCACCGGTGATGTACGTTGTTGTCAAGATCATACGGGCCACCCAGAAGAACAAGATGTCCCAGCCGGTTTCAAGCACGTTAGTGGGGTGATACGCCTGAAAATCGGCACTTTTCCGGAGTAGGTCGTCGAGTGTCAATGAATAATCCTGTGCCAAATCTTGGTCAATCAGTGTGCTCCACGTCCAAAGCCCCGAACTAAACCAGGTATCCAAGGTATCCGGATCCTGCTCCCACTCGTGCCAGCCCTCGCTTTCGTCGGTCGGCGGCTGAACGCCCGCATACGTCTCTTCCCTGCCGTCCGTATCCTTTCGGTACCAAACTGGGATGCGGTGTCCCCACCAGATTTGCCGGCTAATACACCAGTCGCGCAGGTTATCGATCCAGTGAAAATACACCTTTTCGAAGCGTTCGGGCACAATGTCGATGTCGTTTTCGCGAATAACTAGCTGCATCACCTCTTTCAGGCTACGTTGCTCCCCTTTCCACTCCACGGCTGGCTTGTTAACGTCAATAAACCATTGCAAGCGAATCTGCGGCTCAATAACACCCTTGCCTCGCTCGTTTACCGCGATGTTGTGGGCGTAGTTTTCATCTGTTTTTACCAACAACCCCTTGCCTGCTAGCTTTTCAACGATCTTGTCGCGAGCTTCGGCAATCGGCATGCCAGCAAATTCTTCGGCAATCGGCAGTAAATTCCCGTGAAAATCAATAATCTGCTCTTTGTCGAGCCCATGCCGCTCAGCAATCTCAAAATCCACCAAGCTATGCCACGGCGTAATCGTCATAACACCGGTACCAAACTGTGGATCAACTGATTCGTCTTTGATGATCGTGGCGGTAATCGGCCCATTAATCCATTCGGTTTCAAAGGTGTCGCCGTGTTTGTATTTAGTATATCGTTTGTCGTCTGGGTGCATTACCACGTATTTATCGCCAAACTTGGTTTCCGGACGAGCCGTACCAATTTCAAATGGTCCGTACTTGAAGGTGTAAAATTTAGCCTTTTCTTCGACATACACCACCTCGTCGTCAGATACGTTCGTTTCCAGGTTTGGGTCCCAGTTTACAATGCGGCTACCTCTGTAAATTAGCCCGTCAGCGTACATTTTTACAAACGTTTCGTTTACGCAGCGATTCAGTGTGTCATCAAGTGTGTAACGCAAGCGCGACCAGTCAGCACTAGCGCCCATTGCGCGCATCTGGCCGAGCATAGTCTCGCGACTATTGCCCACAAACTCCCTGGTCCGTTCCAGGAAAGCCTCGCGCCCGATTTCATGCTTGGTAGTTCCCTCTTCGGTCAGCTTCTTTTCAATAATGGCATTCACGGCCAGTGCGGCGTGATCCGTACCCGGCAGCCAAAGCACATCTTTGCCATGCAATCTGTTATAGCGAGCCATAATGTCCTGCAGTGTCAAAAACAGCGCGTGCCCAATGCTCAATGTTCCCGTTTCGTTTGGCGGCGGCATGGCAATAGAAAAATGCTCTTTTTTAGAGGTCGGATCGGCCAAAAACACCCTACTTTTCTCCCAAAGCGCATAAATATCGCTCTCGTACTCGCCTGGTTCATAAATTTTTGGCAACTTCATATGAAACTCTTCCTACATTTTTTGACGTTACTACCAGTATACCACCTCTGTAATTTACATGCTCAAATTAGGTTCGATGTCGAGGGTGTAGGGGTTAGCGGCGGGTTGTCCCAGGCTGGCCTTAAAGTAGCCAAGTGTGGCAATCATGGCACCGTTATCGGTGCAAAGTTTAAAGTCTGGAAACTCGATAGGCAAGGGGAGTTTACTGGTTAATTGCTTGCGAAGCTCGCCGCTTGCAGCCACGCCGCCAGCTATCACAACCGAAGTGGGCGAGAACTCCTCAATAGCCAACAGTACCTTATCGACCATAGTTTCGACCGCAGTCCGCGAGAAGCTAGCTGCAATGTTGGCTTTCTGAGCTTCAGACAGTCGCTCTGGTAGCTTTGTAGAGGGAAACGTATAATCTTCCCCGATTTGTGCCTGCGCCAGCCGTAAAACGGCCGTCTTGAGCCCAGAAAAACTAAAGTCATACTTTTCGGCCATCTTAGCTTTCGGCAATTTGAAGGCATACGCGTCCCCAAGTTGAGCTATCTTCTCAACATTCGGTCCGCCAGGGTAGGGAAGCCCGATAATTTTGGCCACCTTGTCGAACGCCTCGCCAATCGCATCATCCTGAGTCTGCCCAAGCAGTGTGTAGTCAAAATGATCCCGAAACAGCACTAACTGACTGTGCCCGCCCGAAACAATGATGGCCAACATCGGAAAACTTGGTTGCGACTGGCGCATCACAAGCCCAGGCAGGGAAGTGCTCGTCAAAAAGTTAGCATAGATATGTGCCGCAACATGGTTGATCGCATACAGCGGCTTATCATGCGCAATCGCCAGCGTTCGGGCCGTCAAAACACCCACGAGCAAGCTGCCACCCAGTCCCGCGCCATACGTCACCGCAATCGCATCAATATCGTCCCAGGTGCACTGCGCATCGTCTAGCGCCTGTTGGATCACTGGCAAAATCGCCTCAATATGGCTCCGCGCCGCAATTTCCGGTATCACCCCACCATATTTCGCATGCAAATCCATAGAACTAGCAACTGCATTGCTGAGCAACCTGTGCCCATCCTCAATAACAGCCGCAGCGGACTCATCGCAACTCGTTTCAATCCCCAAAACCTTCATATGTTATCTAGTGTAGCAAACTACAAATTATTATAAACTTGACACAATAACAAATAAGTATAAAAATATTGACAAATCACAAGCTTTTTGTTACTATGTACTCATCTCACACAAAAAACAAAAAGATAACGTAATAAATTTAAAAAGAGTGGAATAATCATCATGTCAGAAGGAATACCAGTACAAGCACCAGACCAAGCCCCAACGACCATACCGGACGTAAACCGTGATGATATCCTGGCTCAACACAGTCATATAGATGAATACGGCCCCGAACAGGACATCACGCTTGCAGATGCAACAGCCACAGAACAGGCTGATTTAGAGCAAGTTTTTAGTAAAGTTGCCGACTTTGCCACCAACCCCGACCGCAAGTTTGCCGCTGGTGGTGATATCATGAAGGCAACTGGCATGAATCACCAAAAGGCCTTGGAGCTTGGCTTTAAAGACTATGCTGACCTGGAGAAGAGCGCGCTCGGCTGGAAGGGTGAAAAAGACGCAGCGGAGGCTAAGGAATCCGCACAAGCTGCCGAAGAAGCAAGGCTAGCTAGCTATAAAGAAGAACTCGCCAGCAAAGATAAAGCGTGGCGTGCAGAACGCGACCAGTATCGCAATGACCGTGACCAAAAAGCCAAAGAAGCCTTGGGTGCAGGTTCGTATAAAGAAATGCTTGAGAATGGTGGTAAAATCGCTTACGAGAGTCGTCGCAAGGTAGCCGAAGAAGCAACCAAGCAGCCAGGTGTTCTTATTGTTCCAACTAACGAAGTTGCCGAAAAACGACAGGCCGAGTATGCGTCCATGCTTCGCAAGTTTGATAAAGCACTTTTGGCTGGTGCTAAAAATTCTAGCCCAGTTCCGGTGCCTCAGCCAGGTCCTGACAAAGACGAGCAAACTCCCGACGATGCAGGCGTACCAGGCCCTGAAGACCCAGTTATATTGACGCCTCACGTGACCCCACTTGACGTTCCTGGTCAAAACCCAGCAGACTATATACCAGATCCCACGCTTCCTACGGAGGTGCTCGACCCTGTCGTTCCGCAACCATATGTGCCGAGTGTGCCAGATGAGTCCGTCGCACCAACCCCTGATCCCAACAAATTAGGCATCTTTGAAAAACTAAAAATCAGTTTTGGATTTGCTGAAAAAGTATCAGAGGGTTATGACAGAGTCTTGATAGATGAAGCTAAGCAGGTTGCTGCAGTTTTCGGAGGTCTGAGGCGTCAATATGATGGTGGTGGCGCTGTCGAAAAGGCCAGGCTTTCTTTTTCAGAAACCTTTGCCCGTATGCCCGTGCCGCACACTGTAGCTGATGCGCTTGAGAACATGCACGGTGCCTACCGGCGTGCGCGCTCATTCCTCATTGATAATAAAGACAAGCAAGACACCTACGCCACCGCAACAGTTGTGCAAATAGTTGACGAGAACAACTTAAAGCACCTTATCGTCGGACATGCCGGTGATAACCCTATTATCTTGTGGCGTGATGGACAGAGCCAAGATGTTGTTCACGAGCATGGTAAAGGTGGTACGGCCTACAATGTTCTAGGTCACAGCCGTAGTATTGATATGGACGAGTTTGTTCCGGTGGAGCTGCAAGCTGACGATAGCATTATGATAGGCACGGGCAAAAATCCCAGGGAGTTCCTTAGCGAAGACGAACTCTTATACGTTTTTAGTGCTCCAAATCCGCAGGAAAGCGCTAATAGACTGATGCAGTTGAGCGGGGATGAAGACGATAAGTCGGTTATCGTAATTCATGTAGATGATCATCTTAGTCAGGCGTATCGTCTAGATGATGACTCTAAAGCCGTGTATCCTTCAGCAAACGTGAGTAAATCTCCTGTTCCGCAACCCCCCGTTGCACAAAAGACTCCTCGCCGTCGGATTCCTCGTCTTCGCCGCAAATCGCACTAATCAGCACGCGTTTTATCTAGGGTGGACCAAACGTAGTAATGCCAAATACCAGACCGATCATTGAGCGGTCTGGTATTTTTGTTGCGTCCAACAGGGTCAGGTTGTTTAGTAGCTTTAGGATAATATTGACAAAATGCTAATGTTTTGCTATTGTATATATACAAAACATCAAAAATAAAACAACATTCAATGGCTAGCTATCATGACAGAACAAGCACCTCAAACAAATCTACCTGACGGTGGGTTTCAGGCATACGAGCAACAGCAGTATGCTAGCGCTGTAGATCAAGAACCTGTGGCACCTACTGAGGCCGTGGAGAGACAAGCTGCGTTAGAGGCGGTGTTCGGTGATGTTGCAAGCTTTGCAGCCAACCCCGACCGCAAGTTCGCTGCTGGTAGTGACATCGCGAAGGCTACCGGCATGAACCACCAAAAAGCCATGGAGCTTGGCTTTAAAGACTATGCCGACTTAGAGAAGCACGCAGTTACCTGGAAGGCCGAAAAGGATGCTGCTGCAGCTCTAGAAGCTGCCGCAAAACAAGAAGCAGCCAAAGAGGCTGCATACAAGCAGGAATCAGAGGACAAAGATGCCGCATGGAAAGCTGAGCGCGAAGAGTATCGCACAAATCGTGACCAAAAAGCCAAAAAAGCCCTGGGTGCAGGTTCGTATAAAGAAATGCTTGAGAATGGTGGTGCGCTTGCGTATGAGAAGCGCGCAAAGATTGCCGCAAAGGCTGCAAGGGAACCAAGTGTTCTTATTGTTCCAACTAACAAAGCCGCCGAAGAGCGCCAGGCTGAGTATGCGGCGCAACTCCGAAGTTTTGACAGGCAGCTTAATACTGGCAAGAATGCGAAAGAACCAGCAGCTTTGCATCATCCTAGCTCGGATGAACACGGTGCTAAAAACACTCAACAAGATCCAGGCGAGCAGCTCGATATTTTCTTGGATAAGTTATCCGACAGGGCACACGATGACGTGATTCTCGCACTCAGAGCGGTTGCTGGAAGTCATGCCGGTAGCGAGATTGATATGCATGGACTGTTTACTGGTAGTGTTCTTAATGCGCAAGAGCGCCAAGAGCTTTTAGAATTATTTGAGAAAGACGGTCGTATAGAGATCAACCGGACCGGTGACTGGCAGGATGATGACGGTTTGCCTAAATCGGTAAGGGTTCCCGGCGAGTTTACGCCAGGAGCTCCGGACCCGAATCCTTTTGTTGATCCTATGAGCAAGGAAGCTTTGGCTGAGTTTAGTCGTGATATTGAGCCTGATTTGTTGCGAGAACTGGGTACAGAGCTTGATGCGTATACGCGACTGGCTGCTGGCCGGGAGCGGGTGTCTATGGCATCACGCGAATTTAGCGATAGCAAGGTTGAGGCGGCTCGCACACGGTACGAGACAACTAGACACAAAATAAATGTCCAGACTGCTATGAAAATGCGAGAAGCAGGCTATAGCGAAGTCGAAATTTATTCCGCTATGACGTTGAACGATAAGACCGAAGCCAAGCTGATTGCGCTGACTATACGCGGCCACGTTGAACAGCTGTCGAATCCGGAGGGCCGTTTTGCCGAGAAGCGTGCACGCATGCTTAGTTGGTGGGCAAAACAGGGTGGCGACATGCTGTTCAAGAAAAAGTTTGGCTTTGACCGTGAATTTTTCTCGAAAGACAACATTAACAGCGACTTCTTTAAGGCTAAGAGTCTACGCGGCACGCTAAAAAAGGCTGGCGTTATGGCTGCTGTTGGCCTGCCAGTTGGTATTATCGCTGGCGCTGCGGGGGCTGCACTGATTGGTCCTTTGGCTGGTGGTGCGCTGGCTGCTGCGGGGGCTAGGGGTGTGGCGCGCGGATTATTGTCTGCCAAAGTTAATCAGGCTGCTAACGCGTCTACGGTTGCCAAGCAGCAAGCTGAGCATCGTTTGCAGAAGCAGCTGGAGACCATCGATGCTAGGTATAACGGGCTGATTGCAACAGCTGCGAGTGGCGACAGGTACGTATCGGTAACGGATCTGTTTGCCGAAGGTACGGCGAATTCTGTGGGGCGTAACCGCCGCCGCCTTGTTGGTAGCGCTGCGCTTGGTGCGGTCATGGGTAGTGTTGGTGCGAGTGTTGCTCATCACCTTATTGGTGGCAATAGTGGATCACACAAATCTGTTGGGAATCGACCTGGCGGCGTTCACGAATCGACTAGTCCGAAGCCAGCTCCGTCGAGTTCACAGGTGCCTGGCACAGGACGACCTTCGTCGCCTCCAGCTCAGACTTCTCCAACAAATCCTGGGAACGGTTTACCAGGACCTGGCGAAAAGCCACCGGTTGGTGGCACTGGCAACGTGCGGTTTACATTGAGTAACGGTGGTGGCGATAGCTTGTGGAACGAGGTTTCGCAGTATAACAATGGTAGCTTGAGCCAGGCACAGATCAACAGTGTGACGCGGGGAATTCTGAAAGCTAACAACCTTAGTTTGAGTCAGGCAAGGAACTTACCGGTAGGCTTTACGTTTAATATATCTCCAGACCAACTCCAGGCTTTGATCGACGAAGCTAATACGGCCAAGTCTTAGAGTTTTTTGTGAGGCTTGGTTGGCTTTGATCGTCCAAGACCGTATACTTTTGTCTATGAATCCCCGTAAGATTGTAAAGAAGTTTATTCCGAAGAAGCTGTTTTCGGTCGTGGAGCCATATGGGCATTTGGGCGAAGCGGTGATTGAGAATGTGTTGTTTGGGTTTCCGGCGCGGAAGCTGAAGGTGATTGGGATCACCGGGACGGCGGGGAAGAGTACGACCTCGGCTCTGGTTGCGCATATGTTGCGCGAAAACGGCTATAAAGTAGGGTTAATGTCGACGATTTCGATTGATTACGGTGACGGCAAAGGTGCGGTGCACAATACGTCGCGCATGACATCGTTAGGTTCACTCAAGATGCTGCAGGCTATTAAACAGATGCGAGCTAATGGCGTTGAGTGGCTAGTACTGGAGACAACCAGTCATGCACTGGCGCAACATCGGGTGTGGGGCGTGCCGTATAGCATTGTGGCATATACCAATTTGAGTCACGACAATGCGGATTATCATGGATCGTTTGAGAATTATCGGGCAGCCAAATTGAGGCTGTTTAAGCAGTGCAATCGCAATAAAAGGGGCTTGCGGATTGGGGTGGTGAACGCCGATGACCCAAATGGTGTGTTGTTTGCGAAGGCGATTGCCAACCCGGTGACGTATGGGATTGAAGATGGTGATTTGCGGGCTAACGATATTGACTTGCAGCCAACACAGAGTCATTTTTTGGCTAAGGTTGGTGACGATGCGTATGAGGTGATGACGCAGTTGCCGGGGACGTTTAATGTATACAACTGTTTGGCGGCGATTGGCGTAGCGCGTGCCGCTGGGCTGAGCAAAGAACAGATTGAAACGTCGGTTGCTAGCCTCAAGAGTGTTGAGGGGCGAATGAATACGATTGATGAGGGCCAAGATTTTGGGGTGATTGTGGATTATGCCTGCACGCCTGATAGTTTTGAAAAAGTATTTGCGGCAGTGCGACCGATGGTGAAGAACGGTCGGATTATTACGGTGTTTGGATCGGCGGGACGGCGTGATGAATTGAAGCGGCCGATTCAAGGCGAAATTGCTGGCAAGCAGTCAGATATTGTGATCTTGACCGAAGAAGACGACCGCGATCAGGATGGTATAAAAATCCTCGAAGAAATTGCTACTGGTGCAGAAAAGGCCGGCAAAGTTAAAGACAAGGATCTGTTTTTGGTTCACGAGCGTGAAGCGGCGGTGCAGAAAGCGGCTACCATCGCTCGGGCAGGGGACATGGTGTTGCTGCTAGGCAAGGGCGAGGAAACGGTTATTATTACTAATAAGCCAGGGTATACGCCAGCTCCGGGGCATGTCTATAACGAATCGACTGATACGGTGCGCCGTGAATATAACGAAACTGATGTGGCGCGGGGCGCGTTGAAAAATCGTTCTTAATGCCCTCTTGTCGGCGGCTCTGGATTAGTGCCGAGTAATGGAGTATGCTTATTTCAGTAAAAGGCAAATATGAATACTTTACTGAAACCGCTACAAGTTAGAGAAACCTTGCTTCAGAAGAAGGTTAGAATATTCACGGCGCAAGACTTTGAGAAAATATTTCAAACTACGGCTACGCAAGCGAAATACTTCTTGGAAACACAAACGAACCAAGGCTTACTGACACGACTGAAGCGAGGTGTGTATGCGCTCAAGACCGATCTACCCAGCCAGGAAGAAATTGCGAACAGACTCTACAGGCCCTCCTACATTTCCTTTGAATATGCGCTAGCTTATTGGGGGATTATGCCCGAAATGCCATATACACTGACCTCGGCGACCACGAAACCGACGAGACAGTTCACGGTTAACGAAATATCCTACGCCTATTACAGTATTCAAGAGAAGGCGTATACCGGCTACATGCTCATAAATACTAATAGACGTATTTCAGAAAAGGGCAAAATAGCATCCTTAAATGAAATGGTACAAAAAGACCTAAGTGTTGGCTCGTTTCTGATGGCTGAGCCAGAGAAGGCGCTTGTTGATTACCTTTACTTCGTAGCCCTCGGAAAGAGGATGGAGAACGATCGCTTATTTATTGAGCCTGGTTCGATTGATAAGACAAAGGCGCATTCATATGCAAAGCTATACAACAAAAAGAAACTCACTGAACTTTTAGGAGGTCTCATATGATAGCCAATGATGTACTAGCAACAGTAGCTATTAAATATCAAACAACTGAGCTGAATGTACGACGTGAGTACATGCAGCACCTATTTCTGTCTTACTTTTACCAGCAACCTCAAGCAAAAGAGATCTATTTTAAGGGCGGAACAGCACTGCGAATTGTGTATGGTAGCCCTCGTTTTTCAGAAGATCTCGACTTCGGGTCAACGCTGCATGACATAGATGAAATCGAGAGGGCAGTTCTAGCCACTCTGATCGAGGTGCAAAGGGAAGGCATTTCCTCGGACATTATTGAGTCGAAAAAGACAAGTGGTGGCTACCTTGCCGTTATTGATTTTGTTCTCGGAAAAACAGTAATCCGGCTACGATTTGAGGCATCTTTCAGAGAAAAAGAATTGGAAAGCGAGACTGAGACTATCGTCAGTGACTTCATACCGCCGTATATTATCAACAGTTTGGCGCAAGAGCAGTTGATAGGTGGGAAAATTGCTGCACTACTTGACCGTAGAAAGCCTCGAGATTTTTATGACCTCTACTATTTGCTACAGAAAGGGTTTGTTTCAACACAACAAAAGGCTCTGATGCAGCAAGTAGTACCGCTCATTGAGCAGACGGACATTAACTTTACCCAAGAGCTAAAACAATTTCTGCCCCAAAGCCAGTGGCCTATAATCAAGGATTTTAAAACTGTTCTAGGGCGTGCGGTTAAGAGGTTCGTATAGAATATACGCATGCTCTGAAAATGCAAGTTTAGGGCTTGTTGTGGGCCATATAGTTGCTGTACCAACTATAGTTGTGGCCCAGGAATTTGGCGATGAGTTCGATGCCCAGTTCGGCGGTTTTGTTTTTTTCGTCCTGGAGGGGGTTGTATTCGACGACATCGATGCCGACAATGTTGACCCCATTGTGTAATTGACCGACGTATTCGGCTAGAGTGGAGATTTCGCGGTAACTCAGGCCTTTGGCGTTGGGCATGCCGGCGCCAGGGGCATAGATTTGGTCGATGCTGTCTAGGTCGAGGCTGATCCAGATGTTGGGAACGCGGGCGGCTAGATCGTCGATAAGTTTGATGAGTTCTCCCAGGCCCTTGGTGAGTACGTCGAACAGACTAAATGAGGTGAGATTTTCACGGGCTATGAGGTCGAGTTCGGCTTGATCCCAGTCGCTACCACCGATGTGCAGGAGGTTTTCTTTAGCTAGTTTGGTGCCTTCGCCATGGACGTTTTTGAGTGCTGGTGCGCCAAAACCCATCAGGCTGGCAAGGTGCATGCCGTGGATATTGGCGGTTAGACTGGTTTCGTCGGTGTTCATGTCACCGTGGGCATCGAAGTAAATGAGGCCTAGCTGGCCGTGTAATGCCACGCTGGCGCCAGATACAGCGCCGAGATTTATGGAGTGGTCGCCTCCTAGAACAATGGCTTTTTGCCCACTGCGGACGCTTGACTCGACTTTGTCTGCTAATGCTTCGTTTACGCGGACGATTTCATCCAGATATGGAAGCCGAGGATTGCCGGGTTGCAGGTTACGACGGTCGGTAACGGCAATGTTACCCTCGTCATTAAGTTCAAATCCGACGCCAGTTAATTTATCGGTAATTTGTTGATGGCGAAAGGCGTCCGGACCGATGTCGACACCAAGGTTTTCGGCTCCGAGGTCTAACGGCACACCTATGAGTGTTGCTTGTGTTTTGCTCATAGCGCTTATTGTAGCAAAGATTTAAGATCCTGGGCTTGACGTTAAGTCTGCACGTTAGGTATAGTTACTGAGGATAGTTGGCACTCTCATGGGTAAAGTGCTAACGGACAAGTTTTAATAGGAGGATTTACAGATGAGTACACCACTGCAGCCATTAGGCGATTATATTGTGGCACAGGCTGAAGAGGCAGAAAGTAAGACGGCGAGCGGGCTATATTTGCCTGGTAACGCGCAGGAAAAACCAAAGACTGCCAAGGTTGTGGCTGTTGGGCCGCTTGCAAAGCAAGTAAAGGTTGGTGAGCGGATTGTCTACAAAAGTTATAGCAACACCGATGTTAAAGTTGGCAAAGAAGAATTCATCCTTGTGAAGGAAGAAGACGTTTTAGCGACAGTGAAGTAACTATGGAGAGTGCTATGACGACAGGCAATGACTTTGGATTTCTTGTCGTTATCTTTTGGGCCATTGGTCTCATCATAGCAATCCCCGTATTGTCGACAGCGCTAGTTATGTATAAAAAGAGCAAGATAAGGAGAAGATAATGGCTAAGAAAGTTTTTTATGATGATGATGCTCGCCGACGAGTGCTTGGCGGGGCAGAGATTTTGTATAGTGCGGTAAAGACAACTATGGGGCCTAAGGGTCGTAATGTGGTGATTAGCAAAAGCTACGGCTCACCTAGTATTACGCATGATGGCGTGAGCGTGGCTAAGGCTGTTGAACTGGCCGATGTTGATGACGAAACGTTGGGTTACAAGGTTGGTGCTGAACTGATCAAGCAGGCTGCTTCTAAGATGAACGATGTTGCTGGTGATGGCACAACCACAGTTACGGTGTTGACGTATCATATCTTGAACGAGGCAAACAAGCTGATTGCTGCCGGGCATAACCCGATGTTGCTTCGCAAAGGGCTTGAATCTGCAGCACATGAGGTGCTGGGTAAGCTTGGTGGTATGAGCGAAGATATTCAGGGCAAAAAGACTCGTGTGGCCGAAGTGGCTACAATTTCAGCCGGTGATTCGGTCATTGGTGATCTGATTGCTGATGTGATTGAAAAAGTGGGCCGTGACGGCATTGTGACGGTAGAAGAAGGCCAAGGTTTGGCGTTGGAAGCCGAAGTTGTGGAAGGCTTTACCTTTGACCGTGGTTTTGTGAGCCCTTACATGGTAACGGATACGGCTCGTATGGAGGCTGTGTACGACAAACCAGCGATTGTGATTACTGATAAGAAAATCACCTCAATTCAGGAATTTTTACCGCTGCTTGAGAAGTTGGCAAATGCTGGCAAGAAGGACCTAGTAATTGTTGCTGAAGATGTTGAGGGTGAAGCGCTTGGTACATTGGTACTAAACCGCTTGAAGGGTGTGTTTAATACCGTTGCAATCAAGGCTCCAGCCTTTGGCGATCGCCGCAAAGATGTGTTGAACGACATTGCTATTTTGACTGGTGCACAGGTAATTACCGACGACCGTGGTATGACATTTGAAAACGTTGAACTTGATGTAGTTGGTACGGCTCGTCGCGTTATTGTAACTAAGGACGAAACCACCATTATTGAGGGTGCTGGTTCTGAAGCTGAGGTGCAGGCACGTATTAATCAGATTAATACGCAGACGGATGCTGCAACCAGTAGCTACGACAAGGAAAACCTAGAAAAGCGCCGCGCTGCATTGAGTGGTAAAGTTGCCGTTATTAAGGTTGGTGGCGCCACCGAGACGGAAATCAACGAAAAGAAAGATCGTGTTGATGATGCTGTGCACGCTGTAAAAGCTGCATTGGCCGAAGGTATCGTACCTGGCGGCGGCGTGACGTTGATTAACCTGACGAGTGCTGTAACTACATCGACTACTGATGATGACGCGGTGACGGCAGGCAAGGGCTTGCTTGTGAAGGCACTGGAACAACCGTTCCGTATTTTGCTGACGAACGCTGGCCTGAATGCAGACGAGTGGTTGCCACAAGTAAAGGCTGGCAAACCAGGGTTTGGTGTTGATGTGAATAATGCTGCCAAATTAGTTGATTTGAAGGCGGTTGGCGTGATTGATCCAGCGCGAGTTACCAAAGAGGCCTTGCAGAATGCGGTGTCGATTGCCGGAACAAGCATGACCATGGGTGCACTGGTGGTTGATGTGCCTGAGCCTAAGACTGCTGCTGCGCCTGATATGGGCGGCATGGGCATGGGAATGTAGCAAACGCCGCCGCTTTGATATCTTGACGGGGCGTGTATACTTTACGATATGGGATTGTTTAATCGTCAAAAAAGCAGTGATATACCGGTAGAGTTGCGACCATACTATGATCCGCCAGCTCCTGCAACACGGGGTTGGGTTCGATGGATTGTACGTATAATCGTGTTGCTAGTCATTGTTGGCTTGCTTGCGTTGCTTGTGGGATGGGCTTGGCACGAGTCGCACAAAACTAGCGGTGGCACATCTAGCCCAGCGGTCTCCACTAGTGGTGATGAAGGCTCGGCAACGTCGGGTTCTGGTGCTTCATCGGCACAGACGCCAAGTGCTAAAACTCCTTCGTCAGCGGCACAAAATAGTACAAATAGTGATAATTCGGGCGCAGCTTCGTCTTCGACACCAAACACTACACCGGGCACTACACCGGCTGCTTCGGCATCGGCAGGCGCTGCGTCCTCTAGCGGCACGCCGGCTACAACCTTGCCAAGTACCGGACCTGCCGGTGAGCTTCTGGTATTTGTCGCCGCAGCCCTGATTGGTGCAAGCTTCTACCAGCTTCGCCTCCGCCAAAAAACCAATTAGCACAGATACCCAATATTATTGGGCTAGTTAGTGGTGTTGTTCTGTGTGAAGTAGTTAATTTCGTTGACGATATCGAGTAGGGCTTGGGCGCGCGATTTTTCGTTGCTAATTTGGCCAGCAACTTCGTAGGCGGTGCGAATTAGATCTTGGTTATCCGAAGCCTGGATCATCATCATGGTAGTACGGAATTTCTCTTCTGGAGATTGGTCGAGTTGACCAACCAGGGGGCTTAACTGCTGTAAAGCTTGTTGCTTGATGTCGAGCAGGTCATTTGCACTGATGGGTGGAGTGCTGGTGGCAGGGATTGTACTGACTACGATCGGGGCGGTGCTCGTGTCTAGTGAATCGTTTGTAGCTGACTCTGATGGTGTAGGATCCGAAATACTAGCCGCTAGAGTCGTGCCACCTACGTAGCCATCGGCTGCTTGGGCTTCAAGTAATGGTTCGCTGCTGAGTGGTGCAGACGGTGTAGCTGCTGCTGGGGGTGCAGCGACGTAGGAATTATCGGCTCCGGGTGCTGTTTGATCTACAATGGCCCCTGCTGGCGGCTCGATATATGTACCGTCCTGTGGTTGTTGTGAATCGTCGTCTTGGTGCCCAAACATAAATACCCCCCTGAAGATCTATAAAGCTTAATAGCGCTTACGCTATACTATATAAAAATGAGTACTCGAACACAAGGCGGTTAATTGATGTTGGATGATCTAAAAATGATTCACGAGCGTGACGCCCAAGATGCGCTCGGCATTGCCGAAAAACAATGGCAGCAGCTCGAGCGGCGATTTGCATACGCACCGCTGTTTACCACCGACCATATTTATAACGTTGTGTATGCCGGTATGGGTGGATCGGCTTTGGCGGCATTGCTAGCACAAACATGGCCGACTATTCAGGAGCCTTTTGAGGTTGCGCGAGGCTATGACATTCCGTCGTATGTTAACGGTGACACGCTGTTTATTGCGGCAAGCTACTCCGGAAATACCGAAGAAACGCTCGAAGCACTGGCGCAAGCCAAGGTAAAAGGTGCCCAGATTGCTGTCATTGCGGGCGGTGGCAAGCTGGTCGATATTGCTCGTGCCAAAAACTATCCATTGACCATACTTCCAAAAGTTGAACAGCCCCGATTTGCAGCTCTATATAATCTCAAAGCCTTGGTGGATCTGTTTGAGCAAGCTCACTTACTTCACGCAGACCAAGCTGAGCTTGGTCAAGCTGCAGATTTTTTGAAAAATACCGTGTGCGATTGGCTACCTACCGTCCCGACGAAGCGTAATCTTGCTAAGCGCATCGCACTAGAATGTATTGGCAAATCGGTAGTTATCTACGCCGGCCCAAAGCTTTTCCCTGCGGCATATAAGTGGAAAATTGGCTTCAACGAGAACGCCAAACAGATTGCCTGGGTAGGCCAATTTCCGGAGTTTAATCACAATGAATTTTTGGGCTGGAGCAAGCAGCCGGTCAGTAAACCGTATGCCGTTATTGATGTGCGCAGTAGTTTTGAGCACGAACGAGTCCAAAAGCGTTTTGCAGTGACCGAACGTTTACTATCCGGCCTGCGTCCCGCACCAATTGTGGTTGATGCTGTGGGCGAAAGCCTGCTCGCACAACTACTCTGGACCAGCGTACTTGGTGATTTTGTGACGATATATACGGCGCTGCTGAACGGGCTAAATCCTAGTCCTGCTGAGCTAGTAGAAAAGTTTAAGAAAGTCATGGAGGAATAAGCTATGGATACGAATGCCCAATCACCAATCTTCGACCCAAAAGATTTTAGTAACGAGCCATATGTGAAGCGAGTCGAAAAGCCGTGGGGCTATGAACTGCACTGGGTGCGTGAGAATGCACCGTACATGGGCAAAATTATGCACGTCGATGAAGGCGAAAGTCTAAGTTTGCAAGTGCACGATCAGAAAGAGGAAAGCTACTTTATGATGGCCGGCAGGGCCAAGCTTATCTGGGAAAACAACAAGGGCGAGATGATCGAAACCGAAATGAACCCTGGCTTTGGCTATGCCACTCAGGTTGGCCAAAAACATCGCATCGAAGCGATCACGGATTGTGATGTTATAGAGGCGTCAACGCCAGAAAAAGGAACCACCTGGCGCCTCTGGGACAAGTATAGCCGTCCCGATGAGACCCCTGAGCAGCGCAAGAAAGAGCGCGGCGAACGTTAGCTCAAGCATTGCTATATAATAAGAGGTCTATGAGGCAGTCATCGGTTCATCGGCATCCGCGTACGCAGTTTCTGCAGATGTTACTGCTTTCTACGGCAACGAGTGTGGCCTTGTTTGGGGTTGGCGTGTACCGCAACCATAGCTGGGGCTTTGCGTACCTCATTTGGAACCTGTTTTTAGCCTGGTTACCACTGTTATTTGCCGGTTGGCTGATTTATGTACTGCGCCGAAAATTATGGTCCAGCTGGGAGGCTTTAGTGGCTAGTTTTTTGTGGCTGGCATTTTTGCCCAACAGCTTCTATATGGTGAGCGATTTTATCCACTTGGAAGAAGTAAAACGGGTTGATATATTGTATGACGCCGTGATGTTTACGTCTTTCATTTCGGTGGGCGTGGTGTTAGGTTTGACTAGCTTGTATCTGGTGCATCAGCAGTTTCGGAAACGTTTTTCGATTCGGAGCAGTAACGCCTGGCTGGGATTCATATTTTTGCTCTGTAGTTTTGCGATTTACCTTGGTCGTGACCTGCGCTGGAATAGTTGGGATATCCTGACTAATCCCGGTGGTTTGGTGTTTGATGTGTCGGATCGACTATTGCACCCAAACGCCTATCCTCAGATGTTTGTAACAACCTTTACATTTTTAGTGCTGATTAGCATGATGTATGGCCTGGCGTACAAAGCTGCCCAGCTGGTTATGTACGAAAAACCCGTTAAAAACTGAGCCTTGCATAACGGATCTAATTATAGTATTGTACTATCCTATGAATCACGTAGTTTCACTAGTCTTAAACCGTCGCAGCTCACGTATTTTCGGGAGTTGTCCTTGTCGTTAGTATAAAAATAAAGTTCCTTTGACAGCTCCCGGTAGGGAGCTTTTAATTTTAAACGGAACATCACATGAAACCATATTTTAGAAACTACAGCCCAAAAGGCCCCGACTACGGGAAGATAATTGCACAGCTAAATACCTGGTCCGTGGGCTCAGGCACCATGAAAGAGATCACTGCAGAATCGGCAGCCGGCTATCCATATAGACTATCTGCACACGAGCCTGGAACGGGTGTATTACTTGGCAACATTGCCGTTACCAATTACCAGCTTGATGGTCACGTAACGCTGGGTGCGCACGTGACGAATCCGGCATATTTACGTCAGGGCATTGGTGCCGCCTTACTTGGTGAGGCGCTTGGTGAGCTATTCCATGTCTTGCCAGATATGCAGTCGTGTGTGGCGTATGTAAATAAGCAAAGTCTGCCAATCTATCTGGCTACAGGCGGGGAGCTGAACGAAAGAGAACGAGATGTCATAACTGGTTGTAACTACGTTGTTGACATGCTGGTTCCAGCTCAGGAAGCAGGTTGGGCGCGCGGCTATGGACTTGCCACGGTTCATTCGATAGCGGAGGTAAGATAAGTGCTCGGCTTACTATATAATGGAGTGTAATGAAACAAGAATTAGAACAAGCCATGCAAGCGGCAGTGAAAGATTTGTTCGGTACAAGTATTGCGATTGAACTCACGCGGCCCGATGAACAATTTGGTGACTATGCTACCAATGTGGCGCTGCAGCTGAGTAAACAGGTTGGCAAAAACCCGCGCGAAATAGCCGAGGCGCTAGCCGTGAAACTGCGTGAAACCCTAGCCAAGAAGCTCGCATCTGTATCTGTTGCGGGGCCGGGTTTTTTGAACCTTACATTGTCCGATAATGCGCTCGTAAACGGGCTATTGAGCAAACCGGCACAGCCGTACGCTGGCAAAACGGTAGTGACGGAATACTCTGATCCAAACATCTTCAAGCCCCTACACGCTGGCCACCTCTACACAACATTGGTTGGCGATTGTGTATCGCGCTTATTTGAACGAGCCGGTGCCACGGTAGTACGGATTAATTACGGCGGCGATGTTGGCCTGCATGTTGGCAAGACTATGTGGGCGATTGTAAGGTATTTGGGTGGTGAGCACCCTGAAAAACTTAGTGAAGTTTTGGAAGCAGGGCGTGCAGCTTGGCTTGGTGCCCGCTATGTTGAAGGTAATGCTGCCTATGAGGACGACGAAGCTGCTAAACAGGAAATTATCGCTGCCAACAAGCATGCCTACCAGCTTCATGCCGAAAATGACTACGATTCAGCCTTTGCGCAGATCTACTGGACCTGCCGAACATGGAGCTACGATTACTTCGGTGTGCTGTACGAACAGCTCCAAGTGCATCCCTTTGAACGCTATATTCCAGAGAGCGAAGTAACTCCCATTGGCCTGCAGACAGTACGGGAACAATTAGCCGCCGGTGTGTACGAAGAGAGCGACGGCGCAGTTATTTTTGATGGCGAGAAGTATGGTTTGCATGCCAGAGTATTCATCAACGCGGCCGGCTTGCCAACCTACGAAGCCAAAGAAGTTGGTCTGAGCATTATAAAGTGGCACGATTATCACCCCGATTTGTCGGTCATTATCACCGGCAACGACATTACGGAGTACATGAAGGTGGTCATGAAATCTATCGAGCAGTATGAGCCGGATTTTGCGCATGTCACCAAACATTTGCCACACGGTAATGTCAAATTGGCCGGTGGCGTAAAGATGAGTTCGCGCAAGGGCAACGTACTGCTTGCATTGGATATTATTGATGCCGCACAACAGGCTGGCCATGAGAGTGGTCGAAATCCATCCGAAGATAGTATCTTGGCTGCCGTTAAATATGCCTTGGTTAAAAGCCGCATAGGTGGCGATATTATCTATGATCCTAAGGAGTCAATTGCGCTAGAAGGGAATAGTGGCCCATATCTGCAATATGCCCATGCCAGGGCTCGCAGTATTTTGGCAAAAGCCGAATCTGCCGAGACCGAATTAAATAATCTGGAACCTGCGGAACGGTCGCTGCTACGAAAAATTACCGAATATACAGAGGTAATCGACAAGGCCGTGGCCGACCTGATGCCACATCACATCTGCACATATTTGTACGAGCTTGCCCAAACGTTCAACCGTTTTTACGAGCACAATCGAGTTATTGATGATCCGCGCCAGGCTGTTCGTTTGCAGTTAGTGACGCACTATGCAGAAACGCTGAAAAATGGCTTACAGCTTTTAGGGATTACTGCCCCAGAGCGGATGTAGCCGCTGGCTCAGGCAGTACATATTGACAGAGTTGCTCCTAAAGCGTACGCTAAAAGTATATTTAAAAGAGTAACTATTATGACAACGGTTACAGCCAAACAATTACGCGAAAACTTGAGCCTGTATCTAGATCGTATGGAGGCTGGCGAAGAAATCGCGGTTATTCGGCATTCAGCAATAATTGGTCGGCTCAAGCCTGCTCAGAAAGCGCGGAAAGGTAATGGCATGGCGGTCGTGGCCGCAATAGGTGAATATCATAAATATCTAGATGACAATGGTATAAAGTTTGACGTTGACCTCAATAAATCAGTGAAAGAACTCTACCATGAGGCACTGAATAACGATCCAAAATACGCACAATACGTCACGAAACGGCGGTAAGCGTTACTTATGGAACGTATCTTTGTTGATGCTAACGTTATTTTAGAAATTATGCTTCGCCGAAGGCACTATAGGGAGGCGCTTAAGGCATTAGCTGTCCCTGACCGCTATTTTGTCATTAGCCCACTTACCGTACATCTATGTTATTACTTTTGTTTGCGTGAAAATGTTGATTTCAAAGCAGTTTCAAAAATTCTTGCTGCATTTGAAGTTTTGCCTATGAACGGGCAGACGGTGCAGCTAGCCCAGGAACGCTGTGACGGGAATGATTTTGAAGATTGTCTCCAATCGGTTTGTGCCGAACTTGGTGGTTGTGATGGAATTATTACCTTGGATAAAAAGTTCCAAAAGTACAGTGGCACTCCATTACCGGTAGCGGTTTTATAAATATGGCGGTTCGGCTGCCTTTTTTCTGGTGGTGTACAATAATAATTAATGATAGATGTAACTGACGAGGAATGGAAAAAGAAGCTAACGCCGGAACAGTACTCCGTGCTACGTGAAAAGGCAACTGAGGCACCGTTCACCGGCAAGCTATTGGAAAACCATGATGGCGGGGATTATAAGTGTGCGGCCTGCGGCCAGGTAGTCTTCAAAAGCGGTACCAAGTTTGAATCTGGCAGTGGCTGGCCTAGCTTTTATGACCCGGCAAACACGGATGCCGTGAAACTGGTCGAAGACAATAGTTATGGCGTGAGCCGTACCGAAGTTGTGTGCGCCAACTGCGGCAGCCATTTGGGCCATTTGTTCCATGATGCCTACGACCAACCGACAGGCGATCGCTTTTGCATCAATTCTGCCGCGCTTGATTTTCAAAAAGAAGACTAGCAGTTGCCGGTGTAGTATTTTTCGCCCCAAGCGGCCATTTTTTGTAGAACGGGAATTAAGTCTTCACCCTTTTGGGTGAGGGTGTATTCGATCCTGGGTGGCACTTCGGCAAAACTTCGTTTGGTGATAATACAGTGTTCTTCTAGGTCGTCAAGGCGCTGGGAAAGGGTGCGCGGGTTGATGGTGCCAACAGATCGTTCTAGCTCGCTGAAACGCTTTGAACCAGCCGAAAGATCACGCAAAATCAGGGCAGTCCATTTGCTGCCTATAATCTCCATGGCGCCGGCAATACAGCCAACTTTTGGTTCTAAACTGGTGTGAGTGGTTGTCGTTGATTTCATACTTTACAAAGTATAGTATAGGCTTTATACTAACAATTAACTATAAAAAGTATAGCATAAAGGAGCCATTATGACAAAACTAGCAGTAATTATTGGTAGTACTCGCCAAGGTCGCCAAAGTGATCGCCTGGCCAACTGGGTCGCCAAAGAAGCCGCAAAAAAGGCTGACGTAGAAGTACTTGATTTACGCGACTATTCAATGCCGTTTTTCGATGAGGCAATTAGCCCTCGCTATAACCCAGAGCGACAGCCAGTGCCAGAAGTGAAGAAGTGGCTCGACAAAGTTGCTGAATTTGACGGTTACTTTGTTGTAACGCCCGAATATAACCGATCAACGTCGGCCGTGCTTAAAAACGCTCTTGATACCCTTGGTTACGAAGCCAACAAAAAGCCTTTTGCCTTGGTTGCTCACGGTTCAAGTGGTGGTGCGCAGGCTGTTGCTGGCCTTCGTATTACGCTGCCTGGTATCGGTGCCTTTACCATCCCAGAGGCGCTGTTCTTCAGTGACCACCTCGGTGAGTCAATTAGTGACGACTTCGAACTGAGCGACGAAAAGAAGGCCAACCCCTACGGCCCACAAACTCAGCTTGAAACTCAAATCGATAGCCTAATTTGGTACGCCGACGCCCTCAAAGCTGCCAGTAACTAACATAAGTTTGAGAGACGTATGTGTCAAAAGAGACCTTGTGAAAGGTCTCTTTTGTTATAGCCAGCTGTCTACGCCACCGTGATGTGAGCAGGTGCCAGAGCGACTTTGGCTGAAGCTATAGGAACCGTCTCGACACTGAGCGGTTGCCCCCTGTGGTGTACTTGAGCTGGCTTCGGGACTGCAGACTGTAGTACCTACAGAGTTGACATACGTGCCGTTAGTGCAGTTTGGGGTTGGTTCGGGCGCAGGCGTGGGTGCAACGGTGATTGGCGCAGGCTCAACAACGGGTTTGCGCGCCACGTATGTGCCAATACTGGTGATGGTGTTGAGCGGCTGCTGAGTAACTGCTGTTCCTGTGTGTTTGCAGCCGCTTAGCTTACTTTTCTTATATGTAGCAGTATAGGTAATGAGTCGTTTTCCAGTGTGACCAACCTGGATGACATTAGACGTGCCTTGGGCTAGGTTAGTATCATTTTGTTCAACCGATTTATATCCTATTACCTCTGTTTTTGTGATGGTTTTGGGTGTGTTTTGGCCCGCAACTTTTTTTGTGCACGGTGCAAGCTGGGCTTTGGTTTGAGCCGCCGCCAATACAGGGCTTGTTGTAATAGAGCCGAGGACAAGTATGGCTAGTAAAGTGCTGCTTAATCGCCGGTAATTTGAGCTTTTTAGAAGTAGCTTCATGGCTAAGCGTAAGTATATACCAAAAATCTTAACCACAAACGTTTTCAGGGTCAATGAGTGCAGAGGTCTACGTACTAGACTATAGGGATAATAGTTTTTAGGGCTTCGGGGAAGGTTGGTGGGTTATAGTATACGTATGAAGATTGATAAAAACGCTGCGCCAACTAAGTTGCTATGGGTAGATCTGGAGATGACAGGGCTAGATATTCAAAAAGACGTGATTATTGAAATTGCGGTGGAGGTGACGGATTCTACGACTTTCCAGACACTTGCCAGCTACGAAGCGGTGATTCATCAGCCGGAAGATAAGTTGCAGAATATGAACGAATGGGCAGCCAATCAGCACGCTATTAGTGGTCTAACGGAGCGCGTACGAACAGAAGGTAAGCCAGAAGCCGATGTGATCCATGAACTAGTCGGCTTTATTAAAGCGCAGTTTGGGGACGAGCCAGCAATTTTGGCAGGGAATTCGATTCATAACGATCGCAATTTTATCAAGCAGTGGTGGCCAGATGTTGAACAAGTTTTGCATTATCGGATGCTTGATGTCAGTAGTTTCAAGATAGTAATGCAGGCTAAATTTGGTGTGCAGTTCGAGAAAAAAGAGACTCACCGCGCGTTTGACGACATTCAGGCGTCCATTGCTGAGCTGCAATATTACCTAGAATGGTTCCGTCAGAACTAAGCCTGTCCGATAATAGTGCAGTTTGGTTGTGGAAAACTTTTATGACTATAGACTGACAACCGAGAAAAAGCTTGTATAATGCAAGTAAATGCTGCTAATGCTTAAGAAAAATAAAAATATGAATATGCGACGCAAATGTGTGCAAATGTCGGCGTTTATTCTCCTGTTTGTTGTAGCTAGCAGCACGCTGCTACTAAACACGGCTTCGGCGGCTATTGCAACTATCTCTGTAAGACCAAGTAGTCAAACTGTGCAGGTGGGCGCAATGTTTACGGTTGATTTACGTGTGGATCCCGGTACGTCCGTAAATATGGTCGAGGCGAATGTCAATTTTGACCCCGCACAGCTTGGTTATATAAATATTGATACCAGTAGTTCGGCCTTTCCTGACCAGTTAGCCCAGTCGGTGAGTAGTGGTACGATTAATTTCCAGCGAAGCGTTGGTGTAGGTGGTAACGATGTTAGTAGCGATGCACGGGTGGCGATTATGACGTTCAGGGCGCTTACTAGTGGTAGCGCCTCGTTAACCATTAGCGGTGCCGACTCGCATAATGATGCCGGTTCGCTTATTAATCTGTCGCCATTCAATACTGTGGTCACCGTATCGGTACCGGCCTGTCCATCGGGCCAAACCGGTACCCCACCGAATTGCGTAACTCCTGTAGCACCCACCACCCCCACGCCTACACCACCCACACCAACGACACCAACAGCACCTACGGCAACTCCTGTGCCTCCAACCTCACCAAAAACCTGTCCATCGGGCCAAACCGGTACCCCACCAAACTGTAAGGCGGTCCCAATAACACCGAAGACCGGTGGCGCAACTAGTGCTAATCCCGTCGCAACGACAACACCACCAACAACGACGGTACCCGCCACGAGCGCAAATGATGCGAAGCCGGTTATTGGTTCTCAGAACGTGCAGTTTACCCAAGCCGTTATTACAACGACCAGCAAAGCGCCGACTCAGGTTTATATCGACTATGGCACATCTAGCGAGGCACTGAGCTTGCAAACGCCGCTCAGTGAACTGGGCACAAGCCATAAGGTATCACTTGATGCAACACGGTTAACGCCTGGTCAAACGTACTATTACGTTGTGGTGTCTAAAGATCAGCAGGGTAATACCGCGCAAACGACTATGGAGTCGTTTACTACAAAAGGCATTAGTGTGACGATTAAGGTGTTCGATAGTAACCATAAGCCAGTCACCAACAAAGCGGTGGTGTTGCACTCTGTGGCCTATAATGCGACTACGAACGATAAAGGCGTGGCAACATTCAATAATGTTGCGCCTGGTGCCCACGAACTGACGTACGCTGTGGGTGACAAGACGTATAGTCAGAATCTGGCAGTTAGTAACACAATTAAAACTGCAACGGATGGGACGCAAACGGCAGCAGCGCAAAATGTATCGGTTGTCTTGGCTTTCAGTCAGAAATCTGGAAGCGTGGCAGCTATATGGATTATGGCTATTGTTCTACTGGTTATCATTGGCTTCGGTGTATTCTTCTTGTTGTCACGCAAGTTCCGTAAGGCTGCCGCCAGAGCGCCTTTAAAATCAGAACCGGTAATTGTTGCTAGTCATGACGACGATGTGGTGGCTGCGCCTCTACCCCTACCTTCACCTCCACTTCCGCCCCCGTCTCCACCTCTAACTCCGCAAGCTCAAGCTGTAGAAAGTATCGCTGCACCGCTCAACAATGTACGAGAACCAGAAAAACCAGAACCTGGAAGCACGGTTGCGCCGTTTATCCAGACACCGGTAATCAGTCCTGTTGCGCAGCCAGTTGTTGAGCGGCCGATAGCTGTGGTAGCACAGCAGCCAATGAGCAATCAGCCTTTAGATAGTGATGGCGAAGACGAGCCTGGTGCGTAGATTACTTATACGCCCTACACACCAGTAGTGCCGTCTGCCACAGCGGCACCACAATCTCAGATAACATTGCAGCAACCCTTTGAGTACAACCGACCTAAGCAGGGATGCCATTAGCTAGCTTAGCCAATAGTTTGCTACAATCTATGTCATGGATCACAAAAGTGTCGAAGAATATATTTTAACTATGCCAAACGCGCGGCTTGATTATCCGTTTGGCAAAGATGTTGCGGTCTATAAAATTGGCCAAGCCGAAGATGCAAAAATGTTTGCGCTTATTTCCGAAGGCAAAATACCAGTCCAATTGAGCCTCAAGTGCGACCCACAACTCAGCAAGGTGCTCCGCGAAAAGTACGAAAGCGTCATGCCGGGTTATCATTTGAACAAAAAGCACTGGAATACCATCGTACTCAGCGGCCAATTACCATGGGACGAGATTAAGGGTTTAATTACCCTCAGCTATCGCTTGGTTACCGAAGGCTAGCTCTGCTGCTTACTTTGTTGAATAAGTAGTGCTGCATTGCCAAACTCGGTGTTCATGAGTTTGCGACCCTTTACTCCTGGGTCGGCCTTATATGCGGCTCGTAATGCTTCCTGGTAGCTCGCCAGATCGTTCTGAATAATGCTCGTGAACGTAGTGTCGTAGGTACTGTTTGCTTGGGCGTTGGCTAGCTCGGTATCGGTGAGTTTGCTCTGTTTTAGACCCAACAGTGCCGGGTTTACCTTTTGCTTGTTCTGGGCAAGGTAGGTGTTTACCTGTTGTTCGGCGCTGATCATACTCAGTTGGACGGCGGTTGCCAGCTCCAGTGTATCCTGATTGTTGCTCGCAAGTTGTCCAGCTGCAGAAACTCGAATAAGCTCGGTTTGCTCCTGTAGTACAACAGTCATCGGTGCAAAGTTAGGTCCTGCACCCTTGAGGACAGACATCAAAACTGCTGCCAGGATGACCAATATGACCAGGCCAGTCACGGCAACGAGCACCCGTTTTGTGGTTGAACCACCACCAGCAATAAGACTTGGCTTCTTTGACGGCAGTTGCGGATTAAATATAAAGTCGTAAGGGTTTGCTGGATTTGGTGGTTGCTGCATTGGTGCGCCCGGGTTTGGTGCAGCCGGCATCGGTTGGTTTGGATTCATCTTATGTTTATCTTAGCAAATGTTGCCCCTAATCCGCTACCACTTCAAACCTACAATATTGACAAACTTAGCTAAGTAGACTAAGATTTGGATATGAAAACGATAACCATACACGATGCCAAAACAAATTTGAGCAAATACATTGCCGCTGCCAAACAGGGTGAAACAGTGTATATTGGCGGCTTTGGCAGGCCTGAGGTACAGCTTACAGTCATTCCAGTGGCCGCAAAACCAGCCAAACGCCCACTAGGCTTGGCAAAAGCAAAGATTTGGGCTGCGCCCAACGCGTTCAGCGAAGAAACCGACAAAGAAATTGCCGATTTGATGATCAACGACGGTGATTTGTAACTAATAGTATGGGAAAATCGATTCTCATAGACACGCAAGTGCTAGTCTGGCTCTTTCAAGATAGGACAAAGATTGGCGTCCAGGCACTTGCGTGTCTAGAGGCGGCCAATCAGCCAGTGGCCGTAAGCTATATATCAATTATGGAGATAGTTATAAAAGAAGCTGCGAACGGCAAATTACATTACGATGATAAGGTTTTTGATGACCTAGCCCTCCTTGACATAGAAGTTATCACGCCGAGTCGTCCGCTTTTACAGTACTACCATATTTTTTCGCCAGATAACAAAGACCCGTTCGATAATTTACTGATAGCAACGGCCTTGGAACAGGGATGCGACTTTATGACGACCGATCACAAAATTCTAGGCGCACGCATTCCAGAGCTCGGCGTTATCGATGCCGCAAAATAACACTTTGGTTACAACTTTGCCATAGACTCCAGAATGGGCTAGTTCTATCTGGCAGATACACATGTGAGAGCCAGGGAAATCTGGCTCTTCTTCATATGGGGTACAATAGGGGTACATGGATGCAGTAGAAGAAGTTAAGGCGCGGCTTAGCATCGAGGATGTGATTGGCGAGTATGTGCAGCTCAAACGGGCTGGGCGCAACTGGAAGGGTTTGAGTCCGTTCGGGAACGAAAAGACGCCTAGTTTTGTGGTGAGTCCGGAAAAACAGATCTGGCACGATTTTAGTTCGGGTCGTGGTGGCAGCATGTTCAGCTTTGTGATGGAGATGGAAGGCGTTGATTTTAAAGGCGCCTTGGAACTGCTGGCCCGCAAAGCCGGAGTAGATCTAGGGCAGTATCGGACGCAATCCGGGCAACGCAGCGGCCCCCGTAAAGAGCGTCTGTACGAACTGTTGGAAACCGCCACACACTTTTACCAAGTGCAATTTAGTAAGAACAAAATGACGCTAGAATACGTGTTCAAAAAACGTTTATTTACCAAAGAGACTGCCCTGGAATGGCGGCTGGGTTACGCACCAAACAACGGCATGGCACTGATAGATTTTCTGGCTGCCAAAGGTTTTACCGAAGAAGAATGTTGGGCGGCCGGTGTGTGTTCAAAGGGTTATCGTGGTACGCAAGATATGTTCCGTGGCCGGCTGATGATTCCGCTCCAAGATCCACAGGGCAGGGTGATTGGCTTTACGGCTCGTCAGCTCGATGACGATCCAAATGCCCCCAAATACATCAACACGCCACAAACGGCTCTGTACGATAAAAGCCGCCACATTTATGGACTGCACCTAGCAAAAGAATCAATCCGCAAAAAGAAATTTGTGGTTATAACAGAGGGCAATCTGGACGTGATTGCTAGCCATCAAGCCGGTGTGCGTGAAGTTGTTGCCACGGCTGGCACGGCACTGACCGAACCACATTTGAAGGCTTTGAGCCGCTTTACGGGTGATATTCGCCTTTCTTTTGACGCCGATAAGGCTGGCATGAATGCCACTGAGCGGGCAATCCCAATTGCGTCGCGAGTAAAAGTTAGCCTCAGTATTATCGACATCCCCAGCGGCAAAGATCCCGATGAACTTATCAAACAAGACCCCGAAATCTGGAAGGCAACCATCGAAAAACCACAGTACGCCCTCGATTGGCTGATGACTCGCTACAAAAAACTGCTCGATATTACAACCGCCCAAGGCAAGCGCGAATTTAGTGATGTGTTACTGCCCGTAGTTCGGACTTTAACCGATCCGGTTGAGCAAGATCATTACATGTTAGCCATCGCCGATGCGGTGCAGGTAAGCAAAGACGCACTCGAAGCCAAGCTCAAACAGGGAGCTAGCGACGAAATCAAGCCTTTGAAACGAACAAAAATTATTCCGCAGCAAGTCGATAAAAAACTCGTCGAAAATACCAAAGCTCAAGACCGTTTCCTGGCACTCATGTTGCTGCAGCCCCAACTCCGCGAATACCTAGAGCTTATGACTCCCGAAATGTTGTTTAATGACGAAGGCGAGCAGCTGCTGCAGTTTCTAAAAGACCATGCCGACTTTAGCGGTGCGCCCGATACGGCGCTAGAGTTGAAGCAGATTGGCGATTATGTTAAAATTGTAGTATTACAGTATGAAGAACTCTACCAAGGTCTCGAGTTAACTGAACTTCGTTACGAAGCAGCTCGATTGCAGGCCCGCCTGGTGGAACAATATGTCAAAAATCAGAAACAAATAGTAATTGCGAGCTTAGATGATGCTGACTCGGCAACGACTCAGGCATTGTTAGGTGACGTAAAGCAGCTCGACGCACTATTAAATCAAGTAAAAGGCAGGTAATTTATGGCTAAAGCTAAGAAACAAGATGACACAACGGCAGACTCAAAAGGGCCAAAGGCTACAAAATCGGCAAAAGCAGCTAAATCAGCAGCACCAATTGACGCCGAAGAAGCAAAAAAGCAGCTCATAGACAAGGCGAAGGCCGATGGCACCGTGTCACAGCGTGATATTTTTGCGGTTATTCCTGATACCCCCGAAAACGCCGAAACGCTTGACGCGTTGTACACCGATTTGGCCGATGCCAGTGTCGAAATCACCGCCGTAGATCCCGACGTTGCTGCTTTCACTGATGAATGGGCCGAAGAACCCGAAGAAGAAGTCGTGCCCGAAGCAGCCGTCTACCTAGAAGACGACGTTGCTGACGACTCTGTTCGTTTGTACCTCCGCGAAATTGGTAAAATCCCGCTGTTAAACGCCGAAGAAGAGTTGGCACTGGCAAATCGTGTGGTAGCTGGTGACCGCGACGCTAAAGACAAGATGGCCGAAGCAAACATGCGTTTGGTGGTGTCGATCGCCAAGCGTTACGTTGGCCGTGGTTTGGACCTGCTTGATTTGATTCAAGAAGGCAACACCGGACTGCTGCGTGCCGTTGAAAAATTTGACCCAGACAAGGGCTTTAAGTTTTCTACTTACGCTACCTGGTGGATCCGTCAGGCCATTACTCGCGCCATTGCCGACCAAGCCCGTACTATTCGTATTCCTGTGCACATGGTAGAAACCATTAACAAACTACTTCGTACCCAACGCCGTTTGACCCAAGAACTCAACCGCGAACCAACCAACGACGAAATTGCCAAGGCAATGGAAATTGACGTCGACAAGGTTGAGCACATCATGAAGATCAAACAAGATATTTCGTCTTTAGACGCTTCGATTCGCGACGACGAGGAAGATTCCGTTCTGGCTGACTTTATCGAAGATGAAGACACCGTATCGCCCGAGGAGTCAGCCACTGGTCAGTTACTCAAAGAACAAGTCAAAGACATGCTCAGCGCCCTTACTGAACGCGAACAAAAAATTCTAAAACTTCGCTTTGGTTTAGAGGACGGCAAAAGCCACACCTTAGAAGAAGTTGGCCAAGAATTCTCTGTTACCCGTGAACGTATCCGCCAAATCGAAGCCAAGGCACTCGCAAAATTACGAAAACACCGCGACGCCAAAAAATTACACGATTACATACGGTAAAATAGGTAGTAGTTATGGTGAGTAATATTAAGATTATCGGGATTGCTGGTACAAATGGCTCTGGCAAAGATGCTGCGGGTTTAACGTTGGCTGATCGGCATAGTTACTTATTTGTATCTGTTACTGACTTGTTGCGTGCGGAATTAAACCGTCGCGGCATTCCCGTAGAACGTGAAAATTTGCGTGCGCTGAGTGCCGAATGGCGCCGCGAATACGGCTATGCAGTGCTAGTCGACCGAGCAATCGAAGAATTCAATAATCTCAAGGGTCAATATGTTGGTGTGGCGATTGCGTCTTTGCGTAATCCGGCCGAAGCCGACCGTATTCATGAACTTGGCGGCCTAGTTATGTGGATCGATGCCGACCCAAGAACTCGCTACGAACGTATCCGTGTTAATGCCGAAGCCCGTGCCCGTGCTGGTGAGGACAGTAAAACCTTCGAAGAATTCCTAGCCGAAGAAGAAGCCGAAATGAAGCCATCCGGCGATGGTGCCACGCTTGACATGGGCAGCGTCAAAAAGAAGGCCGACCTTCTACTGTTCAACGACCAAACCGATCTAAATGAATTCCAGAGTTTCATTACCGAACAACTGTTTGGCGTTCACCAAAAAGACAGTTAGCTGCTATATGACTCTATCGGCGTAGCGAGGCAAATCTTTATAGTTTCTTGATTGCCGCATCGTATAATCCATGATCTGCCACAGCTGCCGAAAAGCGTCAGCAACGTGCTTGTCGCTTATTTTAATAGCGTATGGCTCGCTGGCATATATGTAGAGAATAAGACCATCCTCGCACGTAGACCATTCTACCGGTGCAGTGTAGCTGTCTCGTGGCAACCAGGTGCGATGCAGATTAGTGTGGGTATCAAGAGCCGGATTATTGACTGCACCTGGAGCATCGGGAGTGAACCCATAGCGTTGGCCTTTTTTGCCGCTCCAAAGGTGACGGATCTGATTCATGGTCGTGAAGCCCATGATGGGTATGTCGGCTCGTGTGTGTATGGAGCGTACTTCAGCTCCTCTGTCGGCCTGTTCCTTATAGAGCTCAATGAGAGCCAGTCGACCTTGGTAGACTTTAGCTTCGGTTGGATCTTTGGCAGACTTGCGGCTTTGGATAATTCGCATTGCCTCTTTAGTGGCTTTCTCGAGTGCTACCATCTTGTTTCGGGCTTCGGCCACCAAACCTGAAAGGGCCACTGGGTCATTCGGGATATACGCAACCTTCTTATTAATTATTTCTTTATTCACAAGACCCATCTCAACTAACTTATCAGCCAACTTGTAAGCATTGGTGCGCGATAATCGTAAATAAGCGGCAATAGTAGCGGGTGAGGAAGGGAAATTATCAATGATATACAGGTACGCGCGCGCTTGCTGAGGAGTGAGGCCAGCGCTGATTAGAGCTTGTTCCATGAGCACCATGATAGCATATATTCTAAATTTTGTGAATAGTATTTTCACAAAGTGATATATAAATTAACAGATATAAATTGAATAGTTTGTATACGTATGTGGACACTATAAGTATCTAATGATATAATTATTAACATAAATCAAGTTAAGGCAGTAATTAACCTATGACACAGTATCAATCTTTTGAATCATCTGCACTTGCAATTGATGAACGCCAGCAAGCGGTTATTAATGAGGCGCGTTTTTTTGAGCCATATAAAGAAGAGTTAGAAAACCTGTTTGGAGCTTTAGGTCGAGAAAGCGAGTGGTCTGATGATCCAAGCGGCTTGGTCGACTATATCCGCCCAGGTTGGATAGGTTTTGAGCACGGCAACAGTACCGAAAAGGATCAGTTCACCACCGAACAATCGGCTGCTGCGATGCTGTTATTACATAAGCTGGGCCTAGTACAAGAAACATTGCCACCGGATAGTGTCCATTTTAACCGGGCAATTGACGTGGGTGGCACGTTACAGGCGGATGTACGTCGTGGCGGCGTAATACACAAAGCAGTAACGGAACATGGAGTCATAATTGATGTCATCGATAAGTGGGATGGCCAACGGCCGCGTGAGTCAAGGGACGGTACAAATAAAGAGATATTTGCTACTGACGGCCGCTTTGCCGGCTATGATATCTATAACAATTCGTGGGTGCGGGAGGCGCTGGTACGTGGTGACTTCCATGGTAATGAGTGGGCGTTGACAGAGGCACAGCTTGGTCGGATTGCGATGTTGAAATTGTGGGGTGGTCATTTATTGCCCCATCGTGTTAACCTCGAACTTCTCGACAAGAATAACCCACATCAAATTGTCCGAAAACCTGAGCCCGGTGTGCCTGCGCGCATTGTGAAAAGCCATGAGTTTGTCACGGACGAGGGGCAGCTGATTACTATCCAGAATGCGGCAGCAGTTTCACGTGGTGACGCTCCATCGCGACACACAACCCGCAGTAGTGCCATCGAGTGGCTTCAGAATAATGATATTCCACAAAACGCTCAGGTATTGTTTGTATCCAGTAACCCCCACACACTTCGAACGGCGCAAGATACCCATGCCGTATTGCAAGAACAGGGGCGGGGAGATATTCAGCTAGTTGTGGCCGGTGCTAGTGCTCCGGCAGGTGCACCAATCCAGTTGTTTTTGGGCGAAGTCGGCCGCTTGATCGACAATGATGTAAAACGGAACTACGAGGCATAAGATGTCGCGGATTGCGATTACTGGAGCAAAGGGGGTGGTGGGTAGGGTGCTGACTGAGCAATTGGGTGGGGTACATGACATTATCCCAATCGATTTACCTGAGATTGATATTCTAGCCGATCCAGACAAGCTTAAAAGGGTATTGGAAGCGGCTGATGTCGTGATTCACTTGGCTGGCGTGTTTGGGCCTAAAGCTGAGGGTAAGGAAAATTGGCTATCACCACATCAAGATCCAATCAACACGCGGTTATTCGGGATGGTTATGAATATGGCAACTACGCTAGCTGAAAATCACGAGCAAGGTCCTAAGCAATTCATTCACGCTAGCAGCATCCATGTCGAAGATACACTGGGTTTTTTGGGACGCAACAGTGGATTACTAGTGGCCAAGCCAAATGAATTTATGACTGAACCGGCTAGCGGCTATGGCCGAAGCAAACGGGCTCAAGAAATTGCAGTTCGCCACCTTGCACCAGTCTTTACCCGTGGCGCGGTAAGTGTTCGACTGGGTGGCGTGACATCAGATAATCTCCCACTCCAACAGCACCGGCGGCCAGAGGTTCTCGACCATGAGCAACGAGTTTGGCTTGAGCACAGCGATCTTGGCAGACTGGTAGAAAACCTCATCGAACAGCCACGAGTTGGACAGTACGATGTTTTGTATGCTATATCAGCTAATGATGGGCGATTCCATGATACGGCAAATAACTTCACTTGGCAGCCACAAGCTAACAGTAAAGACTACTAATGCAGTAGGGCTGAATAGGCCAAAGCATTATTTGTAGAGTTGGGCGTGAGTACCGACGGCTACAAAGAGAGCGATGTCTGGTTTGTATTCGCGGTAGTGCAGGCGTAGGTCGCCACCGACGCTTATGGAGCGGTAGCCTTTCCACTCGCCGTAAAGGATATGATTACGCAGATTTTTGTGGAATGGTGTCTCGGAGAATAGATAGATAACGTCGACTACCTGATTTCTTTGCAAAGGCGTGAGGCGGCCAGCGAAATGTCGATCAAAATCTGGGTGAAACTGGACGCGCATTGGTCTACTCTACTAAAGAATTTAGGTAGGCAACCGCTTCTTTACCATTAAACGGGCCAGCGAATTTCTTGCCGGCCTTAATATCGGCTTCTGTTTGCTCCATGATTTTTACGAGGTAAGGGGTGGGCTCCAGCGTACGGGTAAATCGGACTTCGTCACTTTTTAGCAGCTGTTTGATATTGGCCACTACCAACGTTGTGGCGGGGATTCCTAAGTTATCAGCGTAACTTTGAAGCTGTTGCCTGGTTTCAACGTCGAGACGCAGATTCATTGTGGTTGTTTTGGTGGCTACTTTAGTCATGTATCAATTGTATATCTTTCGTGTACTTATATCAACTTAGACGTCTAAGCAGTTTTCAAGTGTTTGCGGATGTGGTCTGGGTGATGATCGGCCAACAATTTCTCGCGGGTATGGTTCCTGGTGTGGCGCTGGAACAAGCGTAGCAGGAAGTAGATTGCTGCAACACCGACAATGGTGAGCCAATCCATGAAGGTTAGTGCGCCAGCGTGGAAGTAGGGGCGAATCCACGGGTTGTACGAGATATTTGCGATACAGAAAAGTGAAACTGCAAACGCGATGAGCAGTTTTTTGTTGCTCCAAATATAATGCGTAAAGAAGCGCTCGTGCTCATCGGAACGGACGAGCATGATGTTTACGAACTGGCATAGGGCAACGCTTGCGAAAGTCAGTGTGGTGGCTTGGTAATACAGCATACTGTGGCTGTCGATGTTCACAGGGCTGAAGCCACGACGCACAAAAAAGAACAAGAAGTTAGCGTAGGATAGCCCGGCGGATAGCAAACCTAAGACGATAAAGCTTTGCACGGCTGGTGGGTTGACAATGTGGTCACGCAGCCGGCGGGGGTGTTCGCGCATTAGCTCACCTTGAGCAGCATCCCAGCCGAGAGCGGTAACGGGCGATATCTGTGTAATGACGTCGATGGCTAATATCTGTATGGCGCTGATGGCAATGGGTATCTGAAACAGCACATGGCATGCCAGACCGATCAGCACCGCCAGTAGCTCGCTGGCGTTGGCGTACATGGCACACAACGCGGCCTTGCGAATGTTTTTGTAGGTTAGGCGGCCTTGCTCGACGGCGCTAATGAGTGTGCTGAAGCTATCGTCCAACAACACAATTTCGGCGGCGTCTTTGGCGACATCGGTGCCGGTTTTGCCCATTGCTACGCCAATATCGGCGCGTTTGAGTGCTGGTGCGTCGTTAATGCCGTCGCCGGTAACGGCAACCACACGGCCACTGTTTTTGGCGATTTCTACAATCCGTAGCTTGTCTTCTGGCGCCACTCGACTAAAAACTGCACCACCACGGTCGACGAGTTGGAGGATTTGGCTGTCCGCTAGTTTCTGTAACTCATCACCGAGGATAATGGTGATGTCCTCCGGCTTGTCTGCTAGGTTGGCGTGACGAGCAATGGCTTCGGCTGTTGTGGGGTTGTCGCCGGTAACGACAGAGACTTTGATGTGTGCTTTGCGGGCGGCAAGCATGGCGGCCGGTACTTGTTCGTGAAGCGGATCGATCATACTTACTAATCCAAGCAGCGTAAAGTCCTGTTCGATTTTATCCATTTGCATATTTTTTAGGTCAGTATCTGCGGGCAAGACACGGTAGGCGAATGCCAGGTTGCGCATGGCCTTTTTTGCCATGGTGTCATTATATTCGGTGAGTCGCTTGCGGTCGGCTGACGTTAATTTTCGCTCAAATATATGGTCGTGCAGCTTACTGCTACGTTCTAAAATTGATTCTGGTGCACCTTTGGCAAAGACGTAAATTTTGCCGTCATGGTGGCGCACGGAACTCATTAGCTTGCGGGCAGAATCGAACTGGAACTCTTTTATTTCTTGGCTGGAGGAGTCTAAACCGTCGGGTACAATACCAGCTTTGCGGGCCAGGGTAATCAGTGCACCCTCCGTTGGGTCACCAACGACGTACCAAGTGGCATGCTGATCGTCTGGTGGATTCACGTGGGCGTTACTGGCAAGTACGGCCGTCGAAAAGAACAGATTTAGTTCTTTTAGCGCCGTTGCAGTCAGCGGTTTTTGCTGTGCATCAACCACGCTGCCGTTGGTTTCATAGCCTGTGCCTGTCACGTCATATTCGGTTTTGCCAATCAAAAGGTGTTCCACGGTCATTTCGTTTTTAGTGAGTGTGCCGGTTTTGTCGGTGAGGATAACGTTGGTGGCACCAAGCGTTTCAACCGCCGACAGTTTTTTGACTAATGCTCGGGCTTTAGCCATGCGAGCTGCCGTTTGCGCCAGGGTGATGTTTACTTCAGCTGCCAAGCCATTTGGAATCATAGCTGCGGCAATGCCAATGGCAAACAGTAAGGCATCGTGCACGCCAAAGTTTGCCTTGAGCGCAACAAGTGTTAGGACTACTGCCAAAATCAATGTGCCCTGGACCAATCGCTTTGCCAGGTTATTCATTTCTTTTTGCAATGGCGAACTGTCGGTTGTGGTTACTTGGCTGAGCGACGCAATTCGCCCCAGCTCGGTGTTCATGCCGGTGCCGACTACAACGCCGTGACCATGCCCAGTTGCTACCGTTGTACCCATAAATAACAGATTGTGGCGGCTGCCAAGTGGTACATCGCCAGCCATAGCATGCACAAACTTACGGCTCGGCTGGCTTTCGCCGGTCAGTGCAAAGTCATTGGTGGCCAGCTCTTCCTCATCCAAAATACGCAGGTCGGCGGGCACGGAATCACCCTCTTCTATGTATACAATGTCGCCCAGTACCAGTTCACTGGCATTAACCTCGCTCAATTTTCCGCTCCGAACGACCTTTGCCTTGGAGACCAGCAGTTGGTTAAGGCTTTCAAACAACGTCTCGGCCTTGTGCTCCTGCAAAAAGCCAACCGTGGTATTCATAAGAGCAATGATGATCAAAATCGTCGCTGTTTTCCCATCGTGCAAATACAATGAGAGCCCAGCGCTGACCAGCAAAATAATAACTAATATATTCTTAAACTGGCGCGCAAAGGTTGTCAGCGTACTTTCGCGGTGCACCTTGTGCAACACGTTTGCCCCCAAACGCTCCAATCGTTCCTGGGCTTCGGCTGGCATCAACCCAGTTTCGTTCGATTTCACCTCTGTCAAAACATCAGCAGGTGTCAGCCGATAGTAATTTAAACGCTTATGCTCGTCCATTAGAGGTAATTATACCTGTTATGGAGACATTTTGCTTATGCTTGCATTATAATCAATTATATGACACACTAGTATCTCTTAAAGAGATTTTGGACCATATGACGAGTATAGCGCATAACAACACCTATCCTATCGATGATGCACCTGATTTGCTAGGGCCTGAAGTCGGATTACGAAGCTACATGGGTGGCAGGCTGGTTGCTGGGGCGGCTTCTGCTGCTGACGACGAACGTGGATTAACTCCGTGGGAGCTTGAAGCGAATGGTTTTGCTCCGCCCGAATCTCCGTCCGAAACTTTGTCCGATCCACAAGAAGCATCGGCGCAACCAGATTCTGCTGAAGCCGGGGATGCCACGCAGGAATCGGATCTGCACAAAAACAGCCGTTCCTTTCTGCGCAAATTGCTCGATGTAGAAACGGTACCAGAGGATTTGACTCCGATGAAGCTTGAAGGTTTCATGGATCTCGTAGGATTGCTGTATGTGCAAAATATCCCGGTGGACGAACGTAGTCAGCGCAGGAACATAACAACTGCCTTGTATCGCATGACCATACTTCGGATGCACGTTCGTGGTGCTACAGACAAGGAGATGATTCAAGCAACGCCCGTTGCATACCAGGGGATGATTCGCGGCGTACCACGGGCTGTCAGTAAGACGCTGCACAAGCAGGGGTTCTCACCCGAAAGATTACGGGATTTGCTTGGCCGTTATTTGGCGGGGGATGCTATCGACTATTCACATGAGCAGTCTGAGCTCGAAGCTGTATTGGTGGAGCCAGCTGCCCCGGAAGCTATCGACTTGGAATCACCCAAACGACTAGTTCCAAGTAAGCCAGACCCGGCGCTGACTAAAGAAGTGTTGGCCGCAGGAATGATCGCCAGTGCCCACAAACTGCTGGGCAATATCCTGAAGGATTACGATGATAAAGCGCTTCGGCTGCTAGCTGGACACCTCGTGGGTATGAATAACCTTGGCCCAGAAGTGTTTGACGCAGGTGCTAAGCTACGCCGTAAACTTGAGTCAGCGCAAGCCAGTTCGGTTACCAATACCCGTGTTGGTCATGATCCAAAGGCGAAGCACGTTATACATAAAAAAGAACTTGTGCTCATGCAATCGCTACTTCCAAGCTTTGGTGAAGATCAGCTCCAGCCGACAACACTGCGGGCCGTGTTTCGTGCCGAACAGGATCGCGAGCCGCAATCTGATCTGACATTCGAAATGCTACAGAAGGTAGTTCTCAGAATTTTGCGAAAGATTGACAAGGCAAAAAAGTAATCAGACCCACCAACGCTGTATACTGGAGCTATGGCTGAAGAGGTGACGGTAAGAAAGAAGCTCGCAATCATCGACGGTAAGTCGGTGTTTTATCGTGGCTACTATGCAATGCCTAATTTAGCGACCAAGGACGGTACGCCCACCGGTGGCGTGTTTGGCTTTGCAACTATGGCACTTGAGGTCATTCGTCGTCTAAAGCCAGATTATGTGGCTGTTGCATGGGATAAACCCAAGACCAATATTCGCAAGCGCCTAGCGCTGTATCCAGAATACAAAGCTGGCCGCAAACCGCCACCACCCGATTTTTACGCCCAAATTCCGGTACTGCAGGATTTGTTGAAAGCATTTGGCTGGCCACTGTACGAGCTGGACGACTACGAAGCCGACGACATTATGGGCACGCTAGCCGTGCAGGCAACTGCCCAGGATATTGAAACGATGTTGATTACCTCCGATATGGACATGCTGCAATTGGTAAATAGTCATGTTAAAGTCTTTGCGCTCAAAAAAGGCCTGAGCAACATCGAACTATATTCGCCAGAGAGTTTCACGGCCAAATACGGTATTGATGTGCACCAATTTATCGATCTCAAAGCACTCAAGGGTGATTCGTCCGACAACATTCCAGGCGTGCCTGGCATTGGCGAAAAAGGTGCGGTCCAATTATTGCAAGCATATAAGACACTCGATGGAGTGTATGAAAATATTGCGCTCATTAAAGATACGTTGGCCAAAAAACTCGAAGCTGGCAAAGATCTGGCCTATCTGAGTAAAAAACTTGCCGAAATTTGGCTCGATGCACCAATTACATTGGACTTGCAGGAAGTTGATGGCAGCAAGGCCGACCCGGCAGCCATTCAAGACAAGCTCCAGAAGCTTGAATTTCGTAGCCTTGCGCGTCAATTACCAGAGATAATGCAGGTTCCAGTCGATAATTTGCCAAGTGCTGGCAACACCGAACTTAAAACTGGCAAAAATAGTATCATCGACTCAGCCGCGGCATTTAAAACGGTCAGTATTCCTGATTCTGCACAACTTTTTATTCATTCAAGGTGTGCTGGCAAGCATGGTCGTGATCCGCAGGTGTTGATTCTGAGTGCGGACGGCATCACAACCTATACGTTTAACCTCACAAAACTTGATTTGCAGGCAGTTGGCTCGTATTTTTCGGCGCTGAGCTCGGCTCAACTTGTGGGCTACGATGTAAAGTCAACGCTCAAGGTGCTGCTGGAGCTTGGTGTTACATTACCCCCCGTGAAGCACGATGTGCTCATCGGCGCATTTTTGCTCAATAGCTTGCGCCGTGAACAAACATTGACCGATCTTGCCCAGGCAGATTTAGATTACGATGGTTCATCATTTGAAGAGCTTGATATTGAGGAGCTAATGCAGCGAGCGCCAGAGATAATGAGTGTAATTGCTGGCTTATATGCGCAGCAGACAGATGACCTTAAAGCACTGCCAAAAGTGGCTGATTTGGCTCGTGATATCGAGTGGCCAGTAATTCCTGTGTTGGCAGGAATGGAATATGAAGGTATTGGACTTGATACGGCGTATTTAAAAAAGTTTGCCATCCAAATCGACGACCTTATTTCGGACTACGAACAACAAATTTATGGCATAGCGAACCAAGAATTTAACATCGCTAGCCCGGCCCAATTGGCCGATATTTTGTTCGAAAAGCTACAGTTGCCAACGCAGGGAATCAAAAAAGGCAAAACGGGGTACTCAACCGCCGCCAGCGAGCTCGACAAGCTCCGCGGCAAACACGAAATTATCGACCTTATCACGCAATACCGTGAAGTCGCCAAGCTCAAAAATACCTACGTCGATACGCTCCCAACCATGGTGGACAAAAATTCCCGCATTCATACCACGTACAACCTAACCATTGCCCAGACTGGCCGGTTGAGCAGTATCGATCCAAACTTGCAAAACATTCCGACTCGTACCGATTTAGGACGTCATGTGCGCACAGCTTTTGTAGCGGGCAAGGGCAATAAACTGGTGAGTGCTGATTATTCGCAGTTCGAGCTTCGCTTGGCCGCATATTTGGCCGACGATAAAGAACTGGTAGATATGTTTAACAGAGATGTTGACGTGCACACTGCCACCGCAGCGCAAGTCTATGGCCGAGAATTGGAGGACGTTACCAAACAGATGCGCCGCGCCGCGAAGGTCATCAACTTTGGCATTATGTATGGTATGAGCCCGCACGGCTTGGCAGTGGCCGCCAGCATGACGTATGAGCAGGCTGGCGCGTTTATTGCCCGCTACAAAGAACTGCGTAAGCCGATGTTCGACTATATGGACCGGGTGCTCGAAAAAGCCCGCAAAGATGGCTATGTTGAAACCTTATTTGGTCGCCGTCGCCCCATGCCCGATATTCATTCGTCAAACTTCATGGTGCGCTCTGGTGCTGAGCGTGCAGCTATTAATGTGCCAATTCAGGGAACAGAGGCGGATCTAGTAAAAATGGCCATGATTCAGGTCGATAAAAAACTCCGCGCCCAACACAACGACTGCAAAATGTTGCTCCAAGTCCACGACTCAATCGTCATTGAGTGCCCCGAAGCCGTAGCCGACCGCATAGCCGTGCTACTCAAGGAAGAAATGGAAGGTATCTACGAACTCCCCGTGAAGCTAACCGTCGACACGACCATTGGCGACAATTGGGGTGAGTTGTAGATGCGACCGGATGTGGCATATAAAAATTTGGCCCTACTTTCGATACTTCTAATCTGTAGTACTACTACATTTATGGTTTTCAAATGGCGAGGCAATAAGTCGATGTCGCTTAGTTTGCATGCCGCGGCACATCGACAGGCATATCTGTTATTTGCGACTGTTTTGAGCATCACCGGGGTGCTTTTTTATTTATTTCAGATCAAATGGCTGGTGCCAGAGTTTCATTTATCGCTCGCGTACAAAATCTTTGCAACACTTGGCTTAATGCTTCAACTACTAGCCGCTTGGTTCCCAGATGTTAATAAATTAGAGCGGCGTATCCACCGGCTATGTGCGTACGGCCTAGCGGCGAATATGACAGTACTTCTGGCGTTTTTGGCAGCAACAGGGCAAGTGTCAAACTTTGCCAGGGCCGTGTCCGTAGTCGTGGCTGTCGGTATGCTAGCGGTTTGGTATATTTACATATTTGCTCCTAAGCTAAGACCATACTATTTGCTTTACCAAAGCGCCTATATAATGGGATTTTTTGCCGCAATACTATCCGCAGTGTATGGTTGACAGATGATACAAGATCAACGGTTAGTTTGGAATAAAAAACATACGTTGGGCGATCACGAAAAGTACCGTAATGACGTGAATCTATTCGCCAAGATGGTGTTGCCAGAACTCAAAAAAGGCTCAAGCTTGCTCGATTTAGGTTGTGGAATCGGTAAAGACGACAACTATTTTGCATCGAATGGTGTGACGATTACGGCAACTGATTTTTCTGATGTTGTCATCGCCGACGATATCGCCAAGTACCAGCTGCCAAATTTGGCATTTGTCGTTAGTGATTTGTCCGAGCCGCTGCCACACAGTGCCAATTCTTTCAACGCCGTGTACGCACATCTCTCATTGCACTATTTTTCGGACGACAAAACACGTGAAATTTTCGCTGAAATCGCCCGTGTGTTAAAACCTAGTGGTAGACTGTTCTTTGCCTGTAAATCGATTCATGACCATCTCTACGGTGAGGGCGAAGAGGTCGCCCAAGACACATTTGTACGCAAAGGCCACATCCGCCACTTTTTCTCACTGGATTACTGCAAAGATTTACTCGCAAAAGATTACGTTGTCGATCGCTTGGAAGAAATTAGCCAGGATTATGACGGTGATCCGTCAACGTTTATCTATTGTTTTGCTACAAAGAAATAGTGGTATGTATCGCTGTCGAGAGGTGTTTATGATAAGCAATGTCAGCTATTTTACAGACTTTCTATAGCAAATCACCGATACTCATGCTCGTACTGGAAATGCGGTTGATTGCTCGCGACGGAAATAACAGGGGGAATTATGGCAAGAGGAACGTTAGACGTGCTCAATGGCGAGCATCCGGATAGGCGATTTGATGAGATAATTGCGCATAATGCACGTCTTGAAGTGCGCGACACTCTGGAAATTCTAGGCAAGTTTGCGCACGGCGCAGTCCAGGAGTCGCTTAATTCGCTGGCAGTTTTGGAATATAGTGCCGGTCAGTTAGCTGTTGGCGGTGGCGCACATCCGATGGTAAGGTACGTGTCATCTAACTGATAGAGACGTATAACTTTGGATCGTGCACCCGTAAATAGCCTGCGCCGGATTTAGCGGCGATCTGTGCTGCTTTTAGGTTGATTTCAGGATCGTATTTGTTGGCGCCAGGCACGTCTTCACCAGTTTGTGAGTCGGTAGCCAGGAAGCGCTTGCGCGAATGCCCGATCATAACTTTTTCATCTGGAACGAGCTTGGCAAACTCCAGTAACTGCCAATTTAATTTCATGCTTTTGCCAAAGCCGATGCCAGGGTCTAGAATAATATTTTCGGCCGGAATACCGGCAGTAATAAGCTTGGCTTTTTGAGCCAATAATTCATCACGAACTTGGTTTATAGCATCTATTTTGATCTGTTTGTGGGCTAATTGAATGTCGCCGTGTGCTGTGCGTGGCAGATGGCTAATGATAGCCTTTAGTCCGTGTTTGGCAGTCACTTCGATCAGCGCTGGGTCGCTAAAGCCAGTTACGTCATTGACGATAAAACTTCCATATTGGGTGGCCCGTTCTACGATTTCTGCATGGCGGGTATCAATAGAGATTTTGCCTGGATACTTTGGTATCAACACCTCTACAATTGGCTCAAGTCGGCGCCATTCTTCTTCGACCGAAGTTGGCTTTGCCCAGGGGTTGGTCGCCTCACCGCCAACATCAACCATGCTGGCTCCTTGGCTCAATAATTCCTCGGCGCGCTGTAACGCTGTAACGACACTCAGGTACTCGCCACCGTCACTAAAGCTATCCGGCGTTACATTCAGCACGCCAACCAGTTGTACGCTCATATTAGCGAGTATAGGCGACTTTGTTATAATTTGACACATGGCTAATGAAAAACTATTTCATGTTGGCGTCAAAGCGCTCATTACCAACGAAGCAGGGAAGATATTAATTTTTGATGCCAATATCAAAAACTTCGACTTTCCGAGTGACGCAACACCGCATAGCGACCTGCCGGGCGGCCGCGTAAATAATGATGGCGAGAGTCTTTTGCAGGCTCTCAACCGCGAAATACTAGAAGAAACAGGTATTACGCACGTTGAGGCCATCGAATTCATGACTGCCGTGATGTCGGATGTACAGATTCCTATATCCACAACCGAAAAAGTCGGGTTATTACTGATGATCTACAAAGTTACGATTCCCGTGGACAGCAAGATAGCTATCAGCGACGAACATATCAGTTACGAATGGGTTGACGAAGCCGAAGCAAAACGGCGTCTAGCTTACAAATTTACGACAGCATTTACCGATCTGCTCTAATCAGACTAGGCTGCTACAATGATAAGGTGATAAAAGCGATTATTTTCGATTGTTTTGGAGTGTTGGCGACCGACGGTTGGCTGCCATTCAAAGAAGAGCATTTTGGGTACGATGAAGGTTTGTACGCGCAGGCCACTGATTTGAACAAGCAAGCCGATGCCGGACTGTTGGATTATGCAGAATACGTACATCAGATTGCGCTTTTGGCCGATGTGACGGATGCAGAAGTGGCATCAAATCTTGATAGTAATGTGCCAAACAGGAAGTTGTTTGCCTATATACAGGAGCGGCTGAAGCCGAACTACAAGATCGGACTTCTGAGTAATTCTGGTGGAGATTGGCTAGACCGGATATTTAGCCCCGACCAAGTGGCGTTGTTTGATGCCACGGTATTGTCGTACCAGTTAGGTGTTGTGAAGCCGGATCCGCGTATGTACGAGGCAATAGCTCAGAGATTGGGTGTTGCGCTCGACGAGTGTGTTTTTGTCGATGACCAGCAGCGGTACTGCACGGCTGCCGCCGAGGTTGGTATGCAAACGGTCTACTATCAAACGTTCGATCAGACCAAGCGCAACCTCGAGAAGTTATTGCAATAAAGGCCTTGTAAAATAGTGCTAATGGTGATACTATATGTGTATTAAATTGAGAGTAGGTAGAAACTGTGCGCTATTTCGTTGGTTTTTTGATCACCATTGGCCTGATTGTGCTTATTTTATTCCTGTTGCTCAGTGGCGGTAAGCCGTCGGCACCAAAAGTAGCACCGCTCAATCTCGAAACATACGCCTACACCAGTTCTACTGCACAACTTATTATTGACGGACCAATTGTTTCCGACCAGGATCACCGCGAAGTTCAGATTGATGTCAGTGCAACAGAGGTAACAATCAATATCTACCAAGGTTATGAGCAAAACTTGCTGCAGACCAAGACCTATCCGAACAACGACCGTTCATATGCAGTTTTCTTGCATGCGCTGCAGCTTAATGGTTTTCAGCTTGGCGATAACAGCAAAGCCTTCTCTGACGAGCGCGGGCACTGTGCAACTGGTGAACGCAATATTTACTCGTTCAATGATGGCAGCAAAGATCTGTTCCGCTACTGGTCCACAACTTGTGGTTCTGGAACTTTCAAGGGCATGGTTGGTCCCAACGTCTACCTGTTCCAAAAACAAGTGCCTGACTATGCCAAGCTGACTGCTGGCACATCTATCTAGCGTAGGACCTCAGTCTGTGGATTAGCGAATGCGGAAGGTGATCCTTTTTTCTGTTTCTGCGATTTTGCGGAGTTCGGTTACGTTTAAGCGGAGTGTGCTTGCAAGTGCGGCGCTGGAGGTGGTTACGATGATGTCACGTTCGCGTACCAAGACTTCAACGTCTTCCTGGAATCGATCGGCTACAAACTGTTTAATGGCCTGCATTTCGGGTGGTTCATCAAAGTCTTTTTTGGCCAGCAGATCGGCAAGGGAATTCGACATAGGACTCTTATAGTAGCGCATTCATCCAGGCCTCCACAAGAAGTATTGGTATACTTAATAGTAGCAAGAGGAGAATTATGCCCGAATTACCCGAAGTTGAAACGGTGCGCGCCGGTCTGAGCCGATTGATTGTTGGCAAGCAGATTGCTGCAGTTGATTTTGACTGGCCAAAAAGCTTTCCAAACACCAAGGCAGACGTGGATACTTTTCTGATTAGTGCCAAGATCATGGCGGTTACGCGACGAGCAAAGGTGTTATTAGTTGAGCTTTCTAGCGAGTATAGCCTGGTTATTCATCTCAAGATGACTGGCCAGCTGGTATTTCGCGGCAAAAATATCGAGTTTGGTGCGGGTCACCCAAGTGACTCATTAATCGGCCCGTTGCCCGATAAATCAACGCGCGTGACGTTGCAATTTACAGATGGCAGCACGCTGTTTTTTAACGATCAGCGCAAGTTTGGCTGGATACGATTATTGCCAACCGTCGAAGTTCTAAACCTCGCCTTCTTTCAAAAAGTTGGCCCAGAACCACTGGCTAGCGACTTTACCTGGCAACTCATGAAAGACCGCTTATTGCGGCGCAAAAACACAAACATTAAAGCTGCATTGCTCGACCAGTCGGTCGTGGCAGGCGTTGGTAATATTTATGCCGATGAAAGTTTGTGGGGAGCTCGTATTCATCCTGCGACGATGGTACGTGACCTGTCTGATAGTAAGTTTAAGGAACTGCATAAAAGCATACAAGCTATCTTGAGGTTGAGTATCGAAAAGGGTGGCTCCAGTAGCCATACTTATGTGAATGCTGAAGGCAAAAAAGGCAGTTACATGAACTTTGCCAGTGTGTTTCGTCGTGAAGGTGAGCCATGCCCACGTTGCGGGATGACTATTATCAAAACGCGCGTTGCGGGGCGCGGAACGCATATTTGTCCAAGCTGTCAGCGGGTCTAGCTGGCTTGGTGCTACTTTTTGCTGAGTTTTTCTAGGAATTGTTCGACTTCGGCTGGGTTTTTTAGGCGGTAGTGGGCTTTGGTGGTGCCACGTCCAACTTTGATGGTGTATGCACTCGCGGGTACGCCAGCAAACATGTCTTCATCGGTGTAATCGTCCCCAATGGCTAAGACAAAATCGGGCGATGTACTGTGGAGCCAAGCAATCGCAGAAGTGCCTTTATCGATGCCAAGTGGCCGGACTTCAAGAATTTTGTTGCCTTGTTTGACTTGTAAGCCGTATTTTGTTGCCATCGGCTTCAGTACGCGCTTGAGGATTACCAGATATTTATGCGCATAGTAGGGGTTTGCTTTGCGGTAGTGCCATACCAGGGCCGCGGTTTTGGTTTCTACAAAAGCTCCGGGTGTCTTAGCGGCATATTTTTCGAGTACTGGTGCGATTATTGCTTGCCAATTATTGCTTGCTGTATTTGGCGTGGTTTGCCAGTCTTTATCGGCTGCTTTTTTCGTAAAAATACCATGTTCAGCAACCAGTGAAAGGTGCAAATGGCCCAACCATTCGTCCAGGTTTCCCCTGCTGCGACCACTAATAATCACCACGGTATTATCTGGTGTTTGAGCCAGTTTGCCCAATAGTCGTTTTACCTTTGGTGATGGCGCTGCGTCTTCTGGTCTGCTTGCAAATGGCGCCAATACGCCGTCGTAATCGAGCAGAATGAGCCGCTTAAACGAGCGGTTGTAGTCGTCGACAATCTGTTTTTGCTTTAAATCGGACAAGCTGGCAGTTGGACCTTTGCCTAACGTGTTATTTTGGCGTAGTGATTTCATAAAGCCGCCCGCCCAGGTATGAATGGTTGAATCGGCGATGGTTTGTTGCATGATGGCGACTCGCTTGGCGAACTTCTTCCTTGGCATATTTATGGCACGCTTTAATCCGCGCACGAGTGAAGCTGGTTTGGCTGGATCAACCATGATGGAATCTTTTAATTCTTCGGCTGCCCCAGCAGTTTTGCTGAGCACCAGGACGCCGCTATGGCCTGAGCGACTCGCCAAATACTCCTTTGCCACCAAGTTCATACCGTCGCGGAGCGGTGTAATGAATGCGATGTCTGCTCGTTGGTATAGTGCCCGCAGCTGCTCAAAACCTAGCGATACATACTGGTAATCAACGGGTTGCCAATTGCTTGTACCAAAGGTGGTGTTTATCTCCATCACCAACTTTTCTAGTTTTTCTTTCAGTCTTTTGTACTCTTCTATGTCGGTCCGTGATGGCACGGCTATCATGACGAGCCTGACTTTTTTATGTAGATCAGGATTTTGCTCCAGGAGCGTTTGGTAGGCAACCAAGCGTTCTACCAGGCCTTTTGAAGGGTCCATCCGGTCGACGGTAATAATAATTTTCTTGCCCCAATACTTCAGTTTGAGCCGCAAATATTCTTTCCTGACACCCCATAACCTGTTAGCTCTGCGCCATTTTGCATAATCGATGCCAATTGGGAAGTCAGTTACGCGTACGACGCGGTCGCCCAGCAACACCTTGCTTGGCTGTATGGTACCAAGATCGTAGTGCCGGACAGATTCAAGAAAGTTATTGGCGTACGGCACAATGTGAAACCCAACTAAGTCAGAACCTAAAACTCCGGCCAACAGCGCAGGTGCGTCGCGTAGTTTTGTAAAGCCTTTCATGGGTGGAAAGGGAATGTGCAAGAAGAAGCCGATTTTATCGTCTGGCCGTTCTGCTCTGAGCAATGCCGGCAGCAACATTAAGTGGTAATCATGAACCCAAATATTACTTCCGGCGTTGCTGCGGGCCAGTACCGATTCGGCATAGATCTTGTTTACCTGCCGGTAGACTTTCCAATATTCGTCTTCTTTTTCGACTGCTGATTTACTGAGAACTACATCATGAAATAGGGGCCAAAGTAGCCGATTCGAGTAGCCGTTATAAAAGCCATCAATCTGTTTTTGCGTCAGGAATACCGGGTAACAATTGTGTTTAAGTAGTTCGTCGCTGATGATTTGGCGTTCTTTTTCGCTTAAATCATCACTGGCCAGCCCTGGCCAGCCAATCCACTTATTGCGTCGATTATTGGCGTACGAGGCAAGCCCCATAGACAACCCACCGACACTCGGAAAAAACTCTAACTTTCCTTCAGTCTTCTTGACGCTGACAGGCAAGCGGTTCGATACGATAATAAGACCCGGACTCATCTGTAAGCATCATTGTACCGTAGCAACCATTAAATCAAAATGAAATTCCCCACAGGGAACATGCACAATTCTCTGCGGGTCCCCTATAATGGGGTATATGGTTCTGACGTTGAGCGGGGAAAATGGATTTGGGCTGAAGAGCGAGCTGCAAAAGTTGGTGGCTGAGTTCTTGGCGGAGCATGACGAGTTTGGGCTGGAGCGGATTGATGCCGAAGAGGTAGAATTTCCACGTTTGCAGGAAGCATTGACGAGTTTGCCATTTTTGGCGGATAAAAAAATGGTGGTCCTGCGTCGGCCATCGTCCAGTAAGCAATTTGTGGAAGTTGCAGAAAAGTTGCTTTTGGAGGTACCCGAAACGACAGAGGTGATTATTGTTGAGCCAAAGCTCGACAAACGGTTGGCTTACTACAAATTTTTGAAAAAAAAGACCGATTTTCGCGAATGTAACGAGCTTGATGTGCCTGGTTTGGCTCGCTGGCTGGTTGCGCAGGCGAAAGAGCAGGGTGGGTCGGTAACGACGAGTGATGCGCAGTATTTGGTCGAACGTGTTGGTGCGAATCAGCAATTATTGGGCAATGAACTTGAAAAATTACTGCTCTATAATGCTAGCATTACCAGACTAACAATTGATTTATTAACCGAGGCAACGCCGCAAGGTACGATATTTCAATTACTGGAGGCTGCATTTGGCGGCAACGCCAAAAAAACGCTCGATTTATACCGTGAACAGCGCAGCCTAAAAGTTGAGCCGCCACAAATTGTCGCCATGCTTGCTTGGCAGCTGCATGTGCTGGCGCTTATTAAAGCAGCAGGTGACCGATCGGCTGATGCTATTGCGGCTGAGGCAAAAATCAGTCCATTTGTGGTGCGCAAAAGCCAAGCAATTGCTCGCGGACTAAGCCTCAGTGAACTCAAAAAACTAGTAGCCGACCTACTAACTATAGATGCCCGTAGCAAACGCGAGAACCTTGACGCCGACGAAGCTCTGCAAAACTACCTACTAAAACTTGCCAGCTAGTGACCACTGTTCGACCAAATGGTTTTTTTGCATACCCCACCCCGAACACATTACCATTTCAGGTATAGTATATTCTAAACTGTATTCTAAATATTTTTACCGACATATTGACTAAATATGTAGCATAAGCTACAATGTAAATTAAGAAAAATAGTCAAAAAGGAGATCGCATATGTTTGCATCTAATCTAGCTCGGCTCAGGGCTAACTCTAACCTATCGCAACAACAGGTTGCCGAGAAGCTCTATATGGCACGAGCGACCTATGCCAATCTTGAGGCTGGTAAGAAATCGCCGACACTTGAGCAGCTGAACGCTATAGGTGAATTGTTCGAGGTACCGACTTTCCAGTTGATTGAGGGCGTATCATCGCAGCATAGCTCGGCTGAGATACAGCCAGCACGGTTTTCATCAGCCAATGATGACGACATAGTACCAAGGGAGACGGTCACGGAACGTGTGGACACTCTCCGCGAGGTACTGCTCTATGTACTTGATAAGGTAGGTGCAAAACCGAATGTAGGTGAGACGGTTCTATATAAGTTGCTCTACTTTATCGATTTTGACTACTACGAAAAGACCGGTAAGTCAGTCACTGGCTTACGGTATATGAAGAATCATCATGGCCCTACGCCAACCCAAACGTTTGTAGCTGTAGTAAAAGGCATGGAACAAAAAGGTGATCTAGAAATTGTTAGTACAAAATACTTTAATCATATTCAAAAGAAATATTTACCCGTGATTAAGCCTGAGCTGAAATACGTTAATGGTGAAGAGTTGCGACATATCGACGAAGTACTCGCTAGGTTAAGTGATAAAACAGCTACGGAATTATCTAGCCTGTCACATCGAGACATGCCATGGCTTGCGACAGCTGACGGATCCAACATTAGCTACCAACTGGCAAAATACCGAACCGCCGATACATCCGTGAAAGAGATTGAGGATGAACTTTGACCAAGCGCCAGAATTTGCCAAAGAGCTAAAAAAGCTCAGCAAAAAATGGCGCAGACTACCAGAGGACTTGCTAGTCTTGCAGGCAGCAATCACTACGTTATATATGGGTGCAAATAGTTTACGGGCTGCACACACTCGTGAAACATTCTTCTCGACTAAAAAGGGTGCCGTACTCACTGTCCTAGGTAATAGTAGTGAAGTTGTAAAGGTTAGACTTGATTCCCAGGACTTAGACAGCGATAAGCTGCGAGTCATCTACATACAACGAAGTGATGACGTACTACTCATCGAGCTTTTTGCTAAAAACGAAAAGCCTAGGGAGAGCCAAGAGCGAATTACAAAGTACACAAATAGATAGGCGTAGAACTTGGAGCAAATGCATGTTGTGAGGGTGTATACTCTCGATATTCTGAGATAGTAGATTTTCCACAAGCCTGACACACGACATTTTTCATATCTTGAGTATGCCAACAATAATCTCCTCAAAACAGAATTTGAAGTAATCGGCACTTTTTAGGGTAGCTCTTAGCTATTAATGCCAAAAAAACAAATTAAAACTCCACAAACGAACAAATATAACACCTAGCTAACTCACTGAATATATCTAACCCTCTATGCATCTATATGAAACTACCTAAGATAACGAGCAGAGAACGAGAGCTACTAGACCTTGTATACAGCTATAGATTCATGACGAGAAGTCAGATACAGGTATTTATAGGTCATACAGATAAACGGAGGATTAGTGCGTGGCTCAAGAATCTCAGGGAGAAGGAATACCTAGATTGGATATATGACCCGAAGGACTTCTACGCCAAAACCAGGCCAGCCGTCTACCACCTGGGCATTAACGGCGTACGCCACTATCTAGAGCTGGCACGTGAACAGGGCATCCATCCAGTCGAGGAAGTCCGCAAGCGCTATCGTGAAGCAAGTAGAAGCCGGAGCTACATTGATCGCTGCTTGCTCATTGCCGACTGTTGCGTAACCCTTCGCCTGGTTCGTGATGACAAACCAGATACTTGGTATGCCTACGACAGTGAAGCTTTCTTAATTAGGCGTTTGAAGAGTTTCTTACTCAAGAGGCAGCTCCTTTTCTTTCTTGCTATCAAGTCGCTTGCGCACCTCTTTGATGTTATCGGGTTCCACAACATGCTCTTCCGGCATAACACCCCCGATGCGTCCTATAGCCTCGCGTACCTCTCTACCAACTTGCCAGTGCGTGGTTTTAGCGACGCCGTCACCCACCAGTAACCCATCTTCATCCTTTAGCTGCTTAAGTATTTCGTTGGTCTGAGTTATGCGGAACTCATTTGCAGCTAGCTCTGTGATGCCCGCGCGGTCTAGGAGTCGGTCTTTGCTCAATCCTTTTTTCTTCTTAATTTCAGCCATTTTCATTTGGTACATGCCTTGATAGCCCGCATCTAGAAATACGGCTATGTCGTTTGCACCAAGATTGGCGGCAGATTGTACCAGATCATTGTTCTCTACGGCTATCCGATCGCTAATCATCACCCGCTGCTCGTCAGTGCTGAGTGCTAGATCGGCTGTGCCAGCGACACGTTCTTTAATAACTTCAGTCGCCCACTGTCGAAACTTAGTAGCGACTTTTGAACTGACACGATAGCCCACGGAGATAACTACATCAAGATTGTAGTGGATAACACCATAGTTTGGACGGTTTTCCACAACTTTAAAGATTTTCTTTAAAGTGCTCGCCACATCCAGCTCACCATCAGCATAGATGTTCTTTATGTGCTGTCCAATGTTCTGCACCGTCGTCTCAAAAAGTGCAGCTATCTGCTCTTGAGTAAGCCATAATGTCTCACCATCAAACGCTATATGGACAGGCGAATCTGGCTTGGCGCCGATGTATATGACTAACTCGTTTGGGCGGTTGCTATCCATACTCATAATTATACCCCTACGTACTTCTAGCTAATTACTTGCTGTTAGGGGATAGTCGCCTAAAGGTTGTCTCACGGCTTCAGGATACCGGAACGGTAGCCGTACATTGTACCCAATTTGGTTTCTCAGTCGTTCGGTGTCTAGTAAATGCACTTTCCCCGGACTGTAGCTAATAATGCCCATGTTCTTGAGGCGTGCCATCTCGCGGCTGACGGCTTCTTCGCTCATACTAATAGCGCTAGCAACCGTCTTACCACTAACTCTCGGAATCGTGACCACTTCTTGCTCAATCGTCCCAAAGCGGCTGGCAAACAGTAGCATCCGGTAGGCGATACGTTCGCGTGTTCGAGTGTATTCAAGGTTCTCAACTCTAAGGGTATAGATTTTGAACTGGTCAACGACTTGATTTAAGAGTGCCTGCTTACGTTCTGGGTGACTCGCCATGAATGCTTCAAATGCTTCGTGGGTAATCGTATAGACAGCTACATCGGTTTCAGCCTTTGCACCAGTTTGCATCGGCATGTCCTTCGGACGAAGGTTGAGTCCACTGACAGGAAAGACTTCGTGTTTGCCATAGAGCATATGGACGAAGGGCGATGTATTTGTCGCAGATCCATATATCGCTACTAGCCCTTCTTTGACAATGTAGACTGGCTTTCGAGCCCAACCACCAGGATATACGATAATATCGCCTCGTCGGTAGTGCAGTAATGCCGCATGGGCGAGGAGTAGTTCAAAGTCATGAACAGTTAAATATTGTGAAATCATGGGCACACCTCTGTACCCCAAGGGGTAACCATGCTTTGACATTACCGGATAAATATTACCAAAAGATTAATTTTGATAATTATCAATTATTTGAACACTGCTCATGGTTTTTCACATCTGTAAAAGTACTAACAGGGGTCGCCAATTCATTCTAATTATGTTATGACACCCTATTGCCTCACTTACAAGGCTCGTGATACAAATTGCACGTAAGGGAGTAACAACGATGACACGGAAAGACAAACTAAGGTCCTTAGCGCTATACCTCGCAGTTGGCCTGACTGGCATCATGACGCAGCAAGTATTCGCGGATACGGCGGGGGTTAGTAACGTGGAGAGTTTTATTAAAAGCATCATCACGGTGCTAGCGAGCATTGCCGGTCTCGTGGCGACCGGTTTTTTTGTGGTTGGTGGCTTCAGCTACATTACTAGTTCTGGCAATCCGGAACACCTCGACCGCGCGAAGAAAACTATTCTGTACTCGGCCATTGGCCTGGCGATTACTATCGCTGCCTTCGTGATTAGTAACATTGTAACTACCCTGGCGACGAACGCCTTCGGGGGCTAACCGGCGATGAACGCGCCGACCATCCTTACGCACATGGCCGACGCAAATACTGCAGCTGGTGTGATGCATTCGTACGTAGCACCTGTGATGGCCACCCTCTGCATCTTTGCCTCACTAGTCTCGGTTTTCTTCCTGATCCTTGGCGGCCTCCACTACATGACCAGTGGTGGCAAGCCGGATAATCTTGACCAGGCTAAGCGCACGATTCGTAATGCGCTTGTCGGTCTAGTTATTGTGCTCGGAGCTGGCGTACTTACGACAGTCTTGAGTAGTGCCTATGCAACGCATGGCACCAGTACTGGCGGACAACTACCAACCCTGACCGAGTTGAGGCCAACACCTGTTTCCAATGGCTTGATCGACGTCCTCATTAAAGCGATTACCGGGCTACTCAATAATATCGTCCAGTCGATTGCTCAGCCGTTCTTGCATGCTCTGTCGTTCTTTACAACCGCAACCCCACTCATGGCAGATGACTCTGGCGTGTTTAATCTGTGGCTGACGATGGTAGCCATCGCCGACGGTGCCTTTGTACTGGTGGTGGCACTGCTCGGCTTCCACATCATGAGTGGTGCTAGCTTTGGCCTCGATGAGATCGAGTTTAAGCACCTATTGCCAAGACTCGCTGGTATCTTCCTGCTGGTGAACACCTCCATCTTTGCCATCGATGGCATCATTGAGTTATCTGACGCCATGGTACAGGCTGTTAATGCGACGGGAGGTTCAGCTTCAGTTTGGGATGTTCTCACCACGGTTGTACAAGGTTCTGGTGGGTTAGGGGTCGCAGCACTACTGATCATGGTGGTGTTCTTAATCTTCGCCGCGATTCTCCTGGTCTACTACGTTGGCCGGTTGGTGACGCTGTACATTGGGGCAGTGTTGTCACCAGTCGTTCTGCTACTTTGGTTAGTACCGGGTTTCCGCGACTTCAGTGAGAGCGCTGCCAAGGTCTACGTCACGACGGTCTTCGTGCTATTCGTCCATGTCATTATTTTGCAACTCGCGGCCTCGTTGTTTGCGGGTTTAGTCGCCACCAGTCCAGATCATACGCCAGATACCCTCATGGCGATGGTGGTTGGCCTTGCCACCCTCATCGCCCTCCTCAAAACCCAAGGCGTCATGACCCAGCTGAGCTATGTCAGCGTCGGACCTCGCACGGCACGGAAGCTTGGTGGCCAATTCATGACCGGTGTCAGTTATCTTAGTGGTAAGGGTAGGTTCGCCACGGCGGCTGGTGCTACTGAGCGATCACTAAGCGGTAGCCGCCTGGTACCTGGTATTGCTTCGGCTCCAAAACAGAGTGGTTCTTCGGGGGCTACTGTCATTAACCGTTTGCCCAAACAAGGTAATGGCGGTGGTCAGACTGTTATACGGGGCACCTCAAGTGCAAAGACAAATCGTGTCCGGACTGGCGAAACAACTGTCGCACTGAAGCTCAAGCCGACCACATCGAAACCAAGCCCGTCATTTGACCCGACTAATATTGACTCGAAAGGAAAGGATAAGCCATGAAAGTCACAGTCGTACCCGCTCAAGTCACCACTGTTGAAGACCGCATTGCCGGTACTCTGGGTTTAAGCCAAGTATTGCTTCTGGTAGCACCCATCTTCCTCGGAGCGGCGCTATATGCGGTGTTACCACCCAACCTGCACGTCGCTATCTATAAGTTAGTGGTTATCATAGTCCTAGCCTTAACCTGTAGTTTGTTAGCTATTCGGATCAAGGGCAAGATTGTCCTGTTCTGGTTAGTCGTGGTTCTCAGTTATAACCTCAGACCACGCTACTATCTGTATAACAAAAACAGCTTGCTCCACCGTGAGCAATACCAACTGGTGAGTGCGCTGGAGACTGAAACTGATGAAGAGACAGAGACAGGGGAACGGAGCCCATTAGCACGACTCTCTGTCGCCGATACCGCCCGTGTCCATGCCTTCCTCGACAATCCGGCCGCTAATCTGACGTTTGAGAATACCAAGAAAGGAGGCCTCTATGTTCGCATTACAGAAATCAAAGAACAAAGCTAGCTCCCGCCAGCAGATCGACATTAAAGGTGTCAAAGACGGCATTCTGATCCTGCCGAACCATCACTACCGCGTGGTGTTGCAAGTCGCGTCGGTAAACTTTGAACTGAAAAGTGAGGACGAACAAGATGCCATCATCGATACCTACGAGAGTTTTTTGAACTCAGTCGGCACGCCACTTCAGATACTCATCCGTACGCGAGAAATAGATATGGACAAATACCTCGGTGATCTCGATGAACGCCTGAGTAGCGAGACTGAGGAGGTCTACATCCATCAACTGAAGAGTTATAACGAGTTTATTCGCTCGCTTATTACGACCAACAAGATCCTCACGCGCCACTTCTATGTCATCGTGCCATATAACGCTGGGGGCAAGATGGACTTTGAACTTGTCAAAGAACGGCTCAACTTGACGGTGGATATTGTTGCCAAAGGGCTCGCCCGACTTGGCATGCATGCCAAAGAACTATCGAGCCTCGAAGTCCTCGATCTCTTCTATAGCTTCTACAGCCCGCAGCAAGCCAAGATCCAACCACTGACCGAACAAGCACTACAACTAGTCCATGCGTCATACATCCAAAAAGAGGAGCTATGAGAGGCTTAAAGATCAAGTTCAGCAACAGGTGGTTCAGGGAATTCCGCAACTACCATAACGTACTGCGACAGAATTCGGTTGCGGCTACCTTCGATATCTTCAGCCGCTTCGACCATATGTTGGGCAACAACTTTACCGCCTTCTCTGGCAACTGCCTCATGGCGCCCCGTAACTTCTT